>Ga0164242_10004860_pt1 | contig 15014 bp, 11 predicted proteins | sample OricomgcompostMG_FD_108783 | JGI IMG/M metagenome (GOLD analysis project Ga0164242, IMG submission 108783) | Miracle-Growth compost microbial communities from Emeryville, California, USA - Original compost - Miracle growth compost (MG) ... | reverse complement strand
GGCAGATAGTACGTCGGGTTCGGCAGCTTCAGGATGCGCTGCGCGTACCCGCCCTGCAGGTCGGACCACTGATCGCCGACGTTGAGTGTGATTGTGTAGCCGAGGCTCTCGATGTGCTTGCGCGTCAGTGCCTTGTACTCGACGGTGGTGCAGGAACTCGTCGCGCACTGGATGTACGACGGCTGCTGCGAGGTGCCCTGGCCGGTCCACTTCGTGTAGAACCGGTCGACGGTGAATGCCGTGTAGTGGTCGTTGCGCAGGTTCTGCAGCGTCGCCGCCTTCTGGTCGTCGTTGCGTCCGGTGAGGCCGAAGATCGTGAAGCCCATTGCCGCCGCACGGTTGACGAACCCGACCATCGCGGGCGTCGCGGGGAACTTCTCGCCCTGCACCCAGGCATCCTGCTCGGTCGGATCGTAGTTGAAGTGCATGTCACCGACTTCCATGTCGTAGGTGAACAGCGTCGTGTCATCCGAGTCGAGCACGATGGCGGGCTTCTGATGGCGCCGCACCGCCTCACGGTACTGCGCGGGCAACTGCGCCGTTGCTCGCGCGACGATGGCGTTCATCTCGCTGATGTAGGGGGAGTTCTGCTTGTTCGCGATGCCGGTTCCCGGGTCGCCGTAGTAGGTCGCGATCGTCTTCTTCACCGAGTCGATGTTCGGGATGCCGTCGCCGCCTACGGTGCGTCCGCTCGAGCCGTCCGGTGCCATCGTGAACTGCGTGCGCGGTGCCAGCGTCTGCGCGTGGCCACCGCGGTCGTGGCCGCCATCCCAGGCCTGCGCGCCCGACGTTCCCGCCAGGCTGAGACCGACCGCGAGCACAACGGATGCCGCCGCGGTGGCGGTTGCCCGTGCGCCTCGACGCGGCCGCTCCGGCCTGCCGCGCTTCAGAGAAGTCATCATGTTCATCTCTCTCCCTTGCCATGAGCCCTGTTTGGGGGGCTTGGCTGCACGATAGCGCCGCTGACCGTTCCAGCGCCAGAGCCCGCGTCGGGTTTGCTCAAACGTGTGCGACGCGTTCCGCGAGCCGTCATCGTGCTGTCATCGTGCGGTCACCGGCTGGTCGCCGATCACGCGGGCGGATGCGACCTCGCACGCCAGGCGAGTCAACCCCCTTGGCGTTGACGGGAGCCGGTTGTAGCGTGCCCGCATGGCTATCGCGCAATCACCCACTTTTGTCATCGACTGCCCGGATGCCGCGGCACTCGCGAACTTCTACGGCAGCTTGCTCGGCTGGACGGTCTCCAACGACGGGGACTGGGCCGAGATCGCGCCAGAAGGCGGCGGCAATCACATCTCGTTCCAACGGGTCCATGATTATCGCGCTCCCGAATGGCCCGGGCAGGAGCATCCGCAGCAGATGCATCTGGATGTCATGGTCAACGACCTCGACGGTGCCGAGACCGCGGTGCTCGATCTCGGCGCGACCAAGGCCGAGTCACAGCCGGGAACGACCTTCCGCGTCTTCCTGGACCCGGTCGGTCATCCCTTCTGCCTCTGCGTTTCCTGACAGGTCACAGCACCACCTTGCACTGAGTGCACGCGTGCACTTAGTGTAAACGCGTGACCATCGCCAGCGACCGACGCGCCGTGAACAAGGCGCGCTACCGCGACGCCATTCTCGACGCCGCCCGTCAGCTGATCGCCGAGCGCGGCGGCCCGCAGTTCAGCGTGGACGAGCTCGCGGAGCGAGCGGACGTGTCGCGGCGTACGGTGTTCAACCACTTCGTCTCGGTCGACGAGATCCTGCTGACACTGTGCACCGACCTGCTCGCGGTGCTGATCGACGGCATCGTCGCGCAGCTGAAGGCAGCCCCCGGCACGGAGATCGACCTGCATGCACTGCTCGGAGAGATCGAGAACGCGATGCGCGCGCCCGCGCTCGTGCACGCGATCAACGAGATTCTGACGATCCTCGGCGAATCGGACGGGCCGTCGTCCCGTGCGGACGCGCTCAAGCAGATCGCCTTCAATCGAATCGCCCGGGAGATGGTCGACGAGATCGCCCTCCACATCGGCAGTGCCGATCCGTTGGAGATCGAGATCCTGCTCGGTTCGGTCATGGCGGGCATGATCGTGATCGCCGATCGCTGGGTCGCTGCCACCGCGGCTGCAATGGATCCGCCCTCTCTTCGCGAGTGGGATCGCCTCGTCACGTTGCTCTTCACGCGGCTGAGATCGGGCTACGGCTCGGCTGCATAGCTTTCGTTCTCTCAGGGGTTCACAGACGCATCCCGCATCCCACATCACCACACGAAAGGAATGGGATACGGTATGGCCGGTCTTCTCTACCGACTGGGGCGCTTCGCCGCCCGACGCCGCTGGCTCGTCATCGTCAGCTGGATCGTGATCATCGCCCTCGCCGCACTCGGCTATGGGCTGTTCCGCGGCACCATCTCATCCTCGGTCAGCATCCCGGGTACCGCTACCTCGAAGGTCACGGACGAATTGACGCGGGACTTCAGCGCCGCAAGCGGCGGCAGCGGAACGCTCGTGTTCACGACCGAGAACGGCGACGCGTTCACGGCGCAACAGAAGACCGAGATCGGCGCGCTGTTGAAAGACATCGCGCGGGATCGCGGCGTCGATTCCGCCGTCGATCCGTTCGTCAACCAGCGCAAGCTCGTCGATCAGCGCACGAAGGCGGCCGACGGGTCGACGAAGATCGCGGATGCTCGGAAGCAGCTCGCCGACGCGCAGGCGCAGCTGGACTCCGGCAGGAAGCAACTGGCAACGGCTCAGCAACAGGTGGATGATCAACGGGCGCAGGCCGAGGCATCCGGCCAGCTCGCGGCGGCACAGCCGCACCTCGACGCCGCGCAGGCGCAGCTCGACACCCAGCAGAAGACGCTCGACGCGAACCAGAAGAAGCTCGATGACAACGCCGCGACCCTGGAGCACAAGCAGCAGACGCTCACGGACAGCAAGCGACTGCTGGCGCTTTCCACCGACCTGCGCTTCGTGTCGAAAGACGGCGCGACCGCGATCGGCACGCTGCAGTTCAGCACGCCCGCGATCGAGCTGCCGCAGTCGCTGAAGTCGACGATCATCGACCAGGCCGAGAACGCCGACATCGACGGCGTCGCGGTGCACGCCTCCAACGACATCGCGCAAAGCATGCCGGCCGTGGTGGGTGCCGGAGAGATCGCCGGCATCGTCATCGCGGCGATCGTGTTGCTGGTCATGCTCGGCACCATCGTAGGTGCCGGGTTGCCGCTCATCTCGGCCCTCATCGGCGTCGGCGTCTCGGCCCTGGGCGCGCTCGCCTTTTCCGGAGTGGTCGAGTTCATGTCTGCCACCCCGACGCTGGGACTCATGCTGGGACTCGCCGTCGGCATCGACTACTCGCTGTTCATCCTGAACAGACATCGAACGCAACTGAAACGCGGCGTTGACGTGCACGAATCGATCGGGCTCGCCAACGGCACCTCGGGCAACGCGGTCGTCTTCGCCGGCGCGACCGTGATCATCGCGCTGCTCGCACTCAACGTCACGGGCATCCCCTTCCTCGGCCTGATGGGCACGGTCGGTGCCGCGGCAGTGGCCGTCGCGATCCTCGTCGCCGTGACATTCACCCCCGCGATGCTGTCGCTGATCGGCCCGCGCATCCTGAACAAGAAGGAGCGCGGCACCATCGGCCACGCCGATCATCACCGCGTGCCGCAGAAGCCGATGAAGACCTGGCGTGCGATCGTGACCCTCGTGCTCGGCGTGGCCGTGCTCGGCGTCATCGCGCTGCCGGCGGCTCAGATGCGACTCAACCTGCCGACCGGCGCCTCGGAGAACGTCGACACCACCCAGTACAAGGCGTACAAGGCCGTCGAGGATGCCTTCGGCGCTGGACAGAACGGGCCGCTGGTGGTCGTCGCCGACCTGCCCGCGAAGGTCGTCGGCGACGACGCGCTGCTTACGCAGGAGGTGGCGATCGGCGAGAAGATCGCCGATCACAAGCACGTCGTCACGGTCGTGCCCATCGGCGCATCCGACGACAAGACATCCATCGCGTTCCAGGTCATCCCGTCCGGCGGCCCGGACAGCGAATCGACCGAGCAGTTGGTGCACTCGTTGCGCGATTCCTCGCCCATCTCCACGGATGCCGGCGACGTGAAGCTCGGCGTTGCGGGCAATGCGAGCGGCGCGATTGACGTGTCCGAGAAGCTCGGCCAAGCGCTGCCGCTCTACCTGCTCGTCGTCGTCGGCCTCTCGCTGATCATCCTGATCATCGTGTTCCGTTCGATCCTGGTTCCCGTCACGGCGACCGCCGGCTTCGTGCTGTCGTTGCTGGCGACGTTCGGCGGGCTGACAGCGATCTTCCAGTTCGGCTGGCTCGGCGCGTTGTTCGGCGTGCACGACCCTGCGCCGATCCTCAGCTTCCTGCCGATCATCATGGTGGGTGTGCTGTTCGGACTCGCGATGGACTACCAGCTGTTCCTGGTGTCCGGGATGCGCGAGGCGCACGTGCATGGGGCGTCCGCTCGCGTCGCCGTTCAACGCGGGCTGCACGCCGGTCGGGCGGTCGTGACGGCGGCGGCGATCATCATGATCTCGGTCTTCGCCGGGTTCATCTTCGCGGACTCAGCGATGATCAAGCCGATCGGATTCGGACTCGCGTTCGGCGTGCTCGTCGATGCGTTCGTGGTGCGTATGCTCCTGATCCCGGCCGCCATGCACCTGCTCGGCCGCGCCGCCTGGTGGCTGCCGAAATGGCTTGACCGGATCATTCCGGACGTCGACGTGGAGGGCGCCAAACTCGAACGCACGCATCCGGTCGGCGATCATGCCGCGCCTCGCTCGACCTCGCGAGACCGATCTCACTCCGCCACCCCGGAAAAGGGGCTGCCGGTCGCCGGCCACTCGCGAGAGGCTCGATAGGCCACAACTTGGCACGGTTGCCCGGCCGGAGACCCCCGAAATCGCCGGGCACCGTCACCCGGATAAGCCGCGGCCGGCCCCTCACCGTGCCGCGGCTTATCCTCCCTCGGTCGGATCAGGGCGTCACCACGAGCCGTTTGCCGCGGAGGTCGGTGCGCTGCCATGCCGCCTGGATGCCGCTGAGCGGCACCCGCTCGATGTCGAAGGAGAGCTCGCCGGTGCGGGTCCAGGCCAGGACCTGCTCGTACAGCTGCGGCATGGTCTCGGCGTTCAGGCCGGTGGCCGCGCCGACGATCTCCAGGCCCGAGGTCCGCAGGCTGGCGGCAGGCAGCTCGACGACGTCACCGGCCAGCTCGCCGATCTGGATCAGCCGGGTCCGCTTTCCGAAGGCGAAGGCGTCCGGGATGAGCGCGCGCAACAGCACGGTGGTCGGTCTGCCCCACAGATAGTCCGCGATCACGTCGTAGCCGTCACCCATACCGGCCCGGTACGCGCGCAACAGGTCATCGTCAGGCACCGCGGTGTTGATCACGGTGTCGGCGCCGAGGTCCCTCAGCTCGCGGAGCTGGTCATCATCGCGACCCGTCGCCACGATCCGCCCCGCTCCCAGCAACCTCGCGATCGCGATCGTCAGCCGGCCGGCGACTCCGGTGCCGCCCTGTACGAGCACGGTCTGGCCGGATTCGAGCTCACCGCCCGCCTTGATGGACATGGCGGTAATGGCTGAACTCATCACGGACAGCACGGCCGGGTCGATGCCCTCGGGGATCGGGCGGGTCATCTTCTCGTCCACGACACACAGCTCGGCGAGGGCGCCGTACGGCGGATGCAGGTTGCCGAAGGAGACGAGCGTCCCGTCCTCCAACTCGCCGATTCCGTCGAACGCCGGGATCATCGGAAACGTGGCGACGAATCGGCCTGCGGCATAGTGCGTGCCGTTCACGATCGCTTTGTCGACGTTCTCCACGGCCACCGCTCGCGGCCGGACGAACACCTCGCCGTCTTGCGGGACCGGGTCGGGGAAGTCCTCGTAGCGCGGAACGCCGCCGAGCTCGTGCACCACCGCCGCCTTCATCGCAACTCCTGGCCGAAGAGCGAGGCGATCCAGCGTTGCCAGGCGACCAGTACGCGAGGAGGGCGGGCCGGGGAGTGGTTCCGCGTGCGAGGCGCATGGCGGTCGCTCGCGGCGCGCCTGGTACGGCCGTGCCGCGGCACGCCCTGGTGCCCGGATGGATGGTCCACGTGTTCGGGAACGCCCGGCATGCGATGGGTCGCCTCGTGCAGCGTATCGAGTAATGGGTGCGCGTTCGTCATCATGAACACGTCCTTTCAGTCTCTATCAGTGATCGAGACAGACTCTATCAGCGATAGGGCGCCTTCTCAATCGCTGATAGAGTGAGCGCGGAGGTGGACCATGCCCGTGGACAAAAGGCAGATCGTCGCCGAGGCCGTCGCGCTGCTCGATGCGGACGGCCTGGACGGAGTCACGCTGCGCAAGCTCGCGGCCAGACTCGGCGTGCAGCAGCCGACGCTCTACTGGCACCTGCCCAACAAGGCGGCACTCATCACGGCAGTCGCCGATGCGATCCTCGACCAGCAGTTCGCCGCGTTCACCGGGCCAGAGGCAGGGGAGCCGTGGCAGGAGTGGCTGATCGCGCTGGCCGAGCGGTTACGCCGTGCCCTCCTGAACCATCCGGATGGAGCACGACTCATATCGCAGTCGCAACTCTCCCTGAGAATGGCCGCGATCTCGGAGGTCTCGATCGGCTCCCTGGTCGCCCAAGGCGTGCCCCTGCGACAGGCCCGGCTCATCGTCATGACCGTTGAGCACTTCACCGTCGGCCATGTGCTGGAAGAACAGACCGGCCGTCCAGCAGCGGAATCAGCCGACGACTTCGACCTCGAAGCATTCACCGCGAGCCATCCGACGGTGATCGCCGGCATCACCGACTACTTCCGCGACGGCCGCACGCCCGACGACCTGTTCCACGATTGCCTGAAGGTGATCATCCAGGGTGCGACGGCAACATCCGGCCAGGAGAGCTGACGAAACGCCGAACGCGCGGACGGTTGGGTGCGTGCCGGTGGTGGGATTCGAACCCACACGCCCTTTCGGACAAAGCATTTTGAGTGCTCCGCGTCTGCCATTCCGCCACACCGGCGCACAACAACGTCCCTCAGGATACCGTAGGCTTTTAGCCGTGAGTGACCAAGAAGCAACACCCTCCACCCCGCGTCGCGTCGTCGTCGCAGAAGACGAGTCGCTGATCCGGCTCGACATCGTCGAGATCCTCAGGGACAACGGCTACGAGGTCGTCGGCGAGGCCGGCGACGGCGAGACGGCCGTCGCTCTCGCCACCGAGCTGCGCCCCGATCTGGTCATCATGGATGTCAAGATGCCGCAACTCGACGGCATCTCGGCGGCCGAGCGGCTCTCCAAGGCGCACATCGCCCCTGTCGTGCTGCTGACGGCGTTCAGCCAGAAGGAACTGGTCGAGCGCGCCAGCGAGGCCGGCGCGCTGGCCTATGTCGTCAAGCCGTTCACGCCCAACGATCTGCTGCCCGCGATCGAGATCGCCCTGGCGCGCTACGCGCAGATCATCGCGCTCGAGGCCGAGGTCGGCGATCTCGTCGAGCGCTTCGAGACGCGCAAGCTCGTCGACCGAGCCAAGGGCCTGCTGAACGAGAAGATGGGGCTTTCCGAGCCGGAGGCGTTCCGCTGGATCCAGAAGGCATCCATGGACCGCCGTCTCACGATGCGCGACGTGTCGCAGGCCATCATCGAACAGCTCTCCGCGAAGAAGGCGTAGCCGCTGCAGGATGGCCGGCGCCGGCTGCAGGATGGCCGGCGCCGAAGAGAGCGCCCTACCGGCGGTCCTTGATCAGGTTCGTGATCCGGATCGTCGAGCAACGTCGGCCCTGATCGTCGGTGACCACGATCTCGTGCGTGGTCAAGGTGCGGCCGAGGTGAATCGGCGTGCACACGCCGGTGACGATGCCCGAGGTGGCCGACCGATTATGCGTCGCGTTGATCTCGATACCGACCGCAAGCCGGCCTGGGCCGGCGTGCAGGTTCGCTGACATCGATCCGAGCGTCTCGCCGAGCACGACGTATGCTCCGCCGTGCATCAGGTTCGCCGGCTGGGTGTTGCCCGCCACCGGCATGGTCGCAACCGCCCGCTCGAGCGAGAACTCGATCATCTCGATGCCCATCGTGGCGGCGAGGGCACCCATGCCGCGTTTACGCACGTATGCGAGGGCGTCGGAAGCGGATGCGTCACCGTGCTCGGATGCGGCGCCGGGCCGCGGTGCCTGATCGGTCATCGTCACCTTCACGTCGATTCGGATGCCGCCCCGCGGCAGTGTCGGAGCCCGCTTGTAGGCTGGGCCTGTGTCGGACTCCGAAAAGCCTACCCTTCTGATCATCGACGGCCATTCGCTCGCCTTCCGTGCGTTCTACGCCCTTCCCGTCGACAGCTTCGTCAACCGCGAGGGCCAGCACACCAACGCGATCCACGGCTTCATCGCGATGCTGATCAACCTGCTGAAGAACGAGAATCCGACCCACATCGCGGTGGCATTCGACATCTCCCGGTACTCGTTCCGCACCAGGGAGTACCCCGAATACAAGGGCACCCGCGGCGAGACGCCGTCGGAGTTCATCGGTCAGGTACCGCTGCTCGAAGAGGCGTTGCACGCGATGAACATCACCACCATCACCAAAGAGGACTACGAGGCCGACGACATCCTTGCCACGATGGCCACACGGGGCGCGGCTGATGGCTTCCGCGTGCTCGTCGTCTCAGGCGACCGCGACACGCTGCAGCTGGTCAACGACGACGTGATGGTGCTCTACCCGAACGTGCGCGGCGTCTCCGAGCTCAAGCGCTATGACCGCGACGCCGTCTTCGAGAAGTACGGCATCGAGCCGCACCAGTACCCCGAGATCGCGGCCCTGGTCGGCGAGACCAGCGACAACCTGGTCGGCATCGACAAGGTGGGCGAGAAGACCGCGGTGAAGTGGGTGAAGCAATACGGCACGGTCGACGAGATCATCGCGCATGCCGATGAGATCAAGGGCGTGGTGGGGGAGAAGCTGCGCGAGCAGAAGGAGAACGCACTGCGCAACCGTCGCCTGAACCGGCTGATCACCGATGTGGAGCTTCCGGTGGGTCCGGCTGACCTCGAGCGCAAGCCGATCAACGAGCAGGCCGTGCGCGAGGTGTTCGCCAAGCTCCAGTTCCGTACCCTGCTCGACCGCGTCCTGAGCGTTTCCGAAACCGACGGCAGCATTCCGACGCCCGAGGCCGGCGACGGGGCACCAGAGCTCAGTTCGGCACCGCCGGTGCGCGAACTCGTCGATGAGGAGCTCGCCAGCTGGCTGAGCAAGGCATCGGCCGATGGCACGGTTCCGATCGCGGTTCAACTCGAATACGGCATCGACGGGCTTGCCGGCTTCGGTCTGGCGACGGCGGATGAATCGGCGCACGTCCCGTGGGGGGCGCACCGTCCCGACTACGCCGCGCTCACCGACTGGCTCGCGGCAGACGCACCCAAGTACTTCTTCGACGCCAAGCCGCAGTTGAAGACGCTCGCCCGGCTGGGCATCCCGGTCGCCGGGGTCGGGTTCGACACACGCATCGCCGGGTGGCTGATCCGCCCATCGAAGGCACCGACATCCCTGGCCGAACAGGTCTACGAGGTGCTCGGCGAGGTCCTGCCGCAAGCGGATCCGAATCAGCTCGTGCCCGAGGTGGATGCCGTGAGTTCCGCAACCGAGGCCTGGTACGTGCTGCGGGTGGCCGACGCGCTGGCGCTCGCCATCGAATCGGGAACGCGGCGCGTGCTCGACGAGATCGAGCTGCCCATCGTGTCCGTGCTGACCGACATGGAGCTGGCCGGCGTCACTCTCGACACCGACATCCTGACTCGGTTGCGCGACGAGCTCACGACGAGCGCGAACGAGTTCGCTGCGGCTGCTTACGCTGAGATCGGCCATGAGGTCAATCTCGGTTCTCCGAAGCAGTTGCAGCAGGTGCTGTTCGACGAGCTCGCGATGCCGAAGACCCGCTCGACCAAGACCGGATACTCCACGGACGCGGCGTCCCTCGCCGACCTGCAGGAGAAGAGCCCGCACCCGTTCCTCGATCTGCTGCTCAAGCATCGGGATGCCACCAAGCTCAAGCAGATCGTGGAGACGCTGGAGAAGTCGGTGGCCGCCGACGGCCGTGTTCACACCACCTACGACCAGACCGGCACCAGCACTGGACGCATCTCCTCCAACGACCCGAACCTGCAGAACATCCCGGTGCGCACCGAGGTCGGCAAGCAGCTGCGCGCCGCGTTCGTGCGTGGCACCGGGTTCGAGACGCTGCTGACCGCCGACTACTCGCAGATCGAGATGCGGATCATGGCGCACCTGTCGGAGGACGCCGGGCTGATCGAGGCGTTCAACGCCGGTGAGGACCTGCACCGGTTCGTCGGTGCACGCATTTTCGGTGTCGAGCCGCAGGATGTCACGCCCATCATGCGTACGAAGGTCAAGGCGATGTCGTACGGGCTTGCATACGGGTTGAGTGCGTTCGGGCTCTCCAAGCAGCTGCGCATCGAGACAGCGGAGGCCAAGCAGCTGATGACCGACTACTTCGCCCGATTCGGCGCGGTGCGCGATTATCTACGCGATGTCGTCGAGCAGGCCCGTGTCGACGGCTACACCGAGACGATTTTCGGCCGGCGCCGTCCGTTCCCCGACCTCACCAGCCCGAACCGTGTGCTCCGCGACAACGCCGAGCGTGCCGCGCTGAACGCGCCGATCCAGGGTTCTGCCGCCGACATCATGAAGATCGCCATGATCAACGTGGCCGCCGACATGACGGAGCAGAAGCTGCAATCGCGAATGATGCTTCAGGTGCACGACGAACTGATCTTCGAGGTGGCACCGGGGGAGTGGGACGCGCTGGCATCCATCGTGCAGAACAGGATGTCCACCGCAGCTGATCTGCGTGTTCCGCTCACCGTGCAGATCGGTCGTGGCGAGAACTGGGACGCCGCCGCGCACTGAGTACGCACCACGTTCGCCGCCACTCGCACCACGTCGCCGGTTCGGAATAGGCTCGAGCCCATGACGAACGCAGAGCAGCGAACCCCGACTCCGATCGACACGATCGCGGAGGAGTGGGTCGACACCGAACTGGATCTCTATCCGGAATACCGCGTCTACCTCGGCCGGCCGGGACGGGAAGGCGAATACGGGGATCAGTCACCGGAGGGCCTCGACCAGGCCGCCGCCGCTATGAGAGCGACACTCGAGAAGGTCAAAGCGGCAGAGCCGGTCGACGACATCGATCGGGTCACCAAGCTGGACCTCACGCGCGAACTCGAGCTGGAGCTCGAGAAGCATGAGGCCGGCTTCGCGCAACGCGACCTGAACGTGATCGCCTCCCCGGCGCAGGGCCTGCGTGAGATCTTCGACCTCTCGCCGACCGCCACCGAGACCGACTGGGCGACCATCGCGAAGCGCATGCACAATCTGCCCGCCGCGATGGCCGGCTACATCCAGACGCTGCGTTCCGGCATCGACGCCGGCAACGTGCCGGCGATCCGGCAGGTGCGCGAGGTGCTCGCGCAGGCCGAGAAGCAGGTCGCGGACACGGGCTTCTTCTTCCAGCTCGCGTCGAACGCGAAGGCGGGGGACGCCGAGCTGTCCGCCACGCTGAAGAGCGAACTGGCCGCCGGTGCGACGGCATCCGCTCGCGCATACGCCGAGCTCGCCGCCTTCTTGAAGGACGAACTGGCGCAGCACGCCCCCGAGCAGGATGCTGTCGGGCGCGACATCTACGCCCTCGCCTCCCGCAGCTTCCTCGGCGCAACGGTCGACCTCGACGAGACCTACGAGTGGGGCCTCGAGGAGTTGAAGCGGATGATCGACGAGCAGGAGTCGATCGCACGCGAGATCAAGCCAGGCGCATCCGTCGCCGAGGCGATCCAGTTCCTCGACGGGGACACCAGCCGCAAGCTGCACGGAACCGACGCCCTGCGCGAGTGGATGCAGGCGACCAGCAACCGTGCCGTCGAGGAACTCGGCCGTTCGCACTTCGACATCCCGACGGAAGTCCGCGCGCTCGAGTGCATGATCGCACCGACGCAGGAGGGTGGCATCTACTACACCCCGCCGAGCGACGACTTCTCCCGCGCCGGGCGCATGTGGTGGAGCGTGCCGGAGGGCGTGACCGAGTTCGACACCTGGCGTGAGCTGACCACGGTGTATCACGAGGGTGTTCCCGGGCACCACCTGCAGCTCGGCATCGCCGTGTACAACAAGGCACAGTTGAACACGTGGCGACGCAACGCCGGCACGTCCGGCCACGCCGAGGGCTGGGCTCTCTACGCCGAACGACTGATGGAGCAGCTGGGATACCTGGACGATCCGGCCGACCGGCTGGGGATGCTCGACGGTCAGCGGATGCGTGCGGCACGTGTCGTGCTCGACATCGGGGTGCACCTGGGCAAGCAGCTGCCCGGTGCATCATCAGGTCTCCCGCAGAGCGCGACCGGCCTCGGCGCCGACGCGTCCGGCACATGGACCGGCGATTACGCTTTCGACTTCCTCGGTCGCAACGTGAACATGAACGACGGTTTCGTGCGCTTCGAGGTGAACCGATACCTCGGCTGGCCCGGGCAGGCGCCGTCATACAAGCTCGGTCAGCGGATCTGGGAGCAGATCCGCGACGAGTACAAGCGGCACGAGGGCGACGCGTTCGACATCAAGGCGTTCCACAAGAAGGCGCTCGACATCGGCGGCGTCGGTCTCGACACGCTGAAGGTGGCGATGCTGGGCTGAGTCGACGTCAGTGCACGGTACACGCTGCTCGGCGCGTTCCCCGGTCGGGGGGACGCGCCGACTGCGTTCATCCATTCGCGGTCAGGTGAGCGCGTAACGCAACAGCGCCAACGAGACGCCGTTCCAGACCGGAGACGCGACTTCGTCCGGTCGCACCGCGAGCACCGAGCCACCGCGCTGCACAACGGTCACCGCGATCCGCGAGAGCAGATCGTACGTGTGCGGGCCGCCGTCGACGCCGGCCCCCTCGGTCGACGCGAATTCGATCGCGCCGGTCGCCTCGTCGAACCGACCGTCGACATCGACGCCGAACGCGAACACCAGTGTGTCGACGGCGCCGGCCGCCGCCGCCGCCGCGATGTCCGAAAGCTCGGCGACCACAAGCCCAGCACCCGATTCATCCGCGATCGCATCGATCCGCCGTTGCGCCTGCTCCGCGTTTACGGTGGCGAGACGGTCACGGATCGCCGCGTCGATCTCGGCCGCGCCGAGCCGGTCGGGCGCGCCGTGCACCGGCACGATGGCGTGCCCCAGCACGCCCCGTGTGAGCAGCATGCTGATGATGGGTTCGGCAGCGAACGCGAACAACGGGCCGTCGGCCTCCCGGTCGCGGCGGGCGAGTTCCTTGCCGACGGCATCGCTCACGCGCTTCACGTAGAGCTCCAGCTCCTGCGTCAGGTCGGGATCGCCGATCCGCTGCGCCTTCCGCTCGGTCGGCAGCAAGGGATCACGGCTCATCGCCTCGTCGAGGCTCCCGGGATGCTCGGACGAGACATCCACGCGAGCGGCCCGCGCCGAGGCGCTGGCGAACCACAGGCTCCACTCGTTCGCCGACAGCAGCAGGGCGTATGCCTGCTGCCGGAAGGTCACGGCGCGCAAGAGCTGGCCGACGTCGAAGTGGTCGGCGACCTGCAGTTGGCTCTCCAGCCGGTTCGGCAGTACGAAGACGTCGCTGAAGCCGGGCGCGGCGAAGATGACGAGCGATTCGGCAAGGTTCCCCCAGAGTTGCTCGTCGTCGGCAAGCGCGTCCCACTCGTCATCGAACCGGGCGCGCTCCGCGTGGCGGGCGCCTCGCTCCTTCAGGATCCCCGACGCTCGGTCGAAGGCGCTCTTTGCGGCCGTGCGGCTGACCTCGCGCTCGGCGACGACCGGGGAGGTCGGGACAGCGATCGTGACGGCGAACTGGCGCTCCTCGGCGAGACGAGCGAAGTCGTCGCTTTGCGGCAGCGTGTAGTGAACGGACATCTGCATTCTTCCTTCGTTGATCGTGCGCGAGTCTAAACACGATCGCCATCGACGCCGCCAGCCCCTTGCGGTGAGCGGGATGCTCTTTCGCCGGGTCGGCGTCGGCGACACCGTTGCGGTCGCCGTTGCCGGGACAGCGGAAAAGCAGCTAGGATGGAACGTCACGTTTGTGACGTCCTATCCGCCTGCCTGTGCGGAACATCACCATTTCGCATCGGGCCTGATTCATGTCCACACTGGAGTACTTACTCAATGACAACCGCAACGACCGAAAAGGCAACCAAGCAGGTCGCGATCAACGACATCGGCTCTGCTGAAGACTTTCTTGCCGCGGTCGAAAAGACTTTGAAGTTCTTCAACGACGGCGATCTCATCGAGGGAACCGTCGTGAAGATCGACCGCGACGAGGTTCTGCTCGACGTCGGTTACAAGACCGAGGGTGTGATCCCCTCTCGTGAGCTTTCCATCAAGCACGACGTCGACCCCACCGAGGTCGTCGGGGTCGGCGACACCGTCGAGGCCCTCGTCCTGCAGAAGGAGGACAAGGAAGGCCGTCTCATCCTGTCCAAGAAGCGCGCACAGTACGAGCGCGCCTGGGGTGATGTGGAGAAGATCAAGGAAGCCGACGGCGTCGTGACCGGTACGGTCATCGAGGTCGTCAAGGGCGGCCTGATCGTCGACATCGGCCTGCGCGGCTTCCTGCCGGCATCCCTCATCGAGCTACGGCGCGTGCGCGACCTGACCCCGTACCTGGGTCAGGAGATCGAGGCGAAGATCCTCGAGCTCGACAAGAACCGCAACAACGTCGTGCTCTCGCGCCGCGCCCTGCTGGAGCAGACGCAGTCCGAGTCGCGCACCACGTTCCTGAACAACCTGCACAAGGGTCAGGTTCGCAAGGGCATCGTCTCGTCGATCGTCAACTTCGGCGCGTTCGTCGACCTGGGCGGCGTCGACGGCCTGGTGCACGTCTCCGAACTCAGCTGGAAGCACATCGAGCACGCCAGCGAGGTCGTCGAGGTCGGCCAGGAAGTCACCGTCGAGATCCTCGAGGTCGACCT
>Ga0164242_10004859_pt1 | contig 15018 bp, 13 predicted proteins | sample OricomgcompostMG_FD_108783 | JGI IMG/M metagenome (GOLD analysis project Ga0164242, IMG submission 108783) | Miracle-Growth compost microbial communities from Emeryville, California, USA - Original compost - Miracle growth compost (MG) ... | reverse complement strand
CGACCTGCCTCGGTGCGCTGAGCAGCGGACGCGGTCCGATCGGCAGCCGCGTGGTGGGGCAGTACGTCCACCGCGTCGTCGCGTCCCTCGGCCTCGCGGTGCTCGCGCTGCACATCTGGGCGATCCTCGCCGACTCCTACGCCGGCGTCGGCTGGGTGGGCGCCCTCGTCCCCTTCACCTCGGGCTACCGGCCGACGTGGGTCGCGGTAGGCAGCCTGGCTGCCTATTCGTTCGTCATCGCCGCACTGACCGGTGCGACCCGTCGGGCGTTCGCCAACTCGCCGCACGGCGCGGCGGTGTGGCGCTACCTGCACGGTGTCGCGTACGCCGGCTGCGCGTTGTCGATCCTGCACGGCTTCACCACCGGGACGGACTCGTCGGTCGGTTGGGTGCGCGTGCTGTACGTCCTCTGCCTCGTCGCGCTCGGCTCGGCGGTCGCGGTGCGCCTGGCACGCCCGCACCGCACCGACCTCGTGCGGCATGCGGAGCCGGCGCGAGAGCTGGTGACGTCCCGATGACCGCGACCCTGCCGTCGACGTCGGCGCCGGACCGGATCTGGACGATCGGCACGCCCCGCCTGCTCGCCGGGCTCGAGCACGCGACCCGCCTCGACCACGCCCACCACCTCGTGACGCACGGCGGGCGCCCGGACGTGACGCTCGACCGGCTGCTGGAACTGCTGGACGGCGCACGGCTGACCGGCCGCGGCGGCGCCGGCTTCCCCCTCGCGGCGAAGCTGCGCGCCCTGCACGGAGGGCACGGCGAGGTGGTCGTGAACGGCAGCGAGAGCGAACCGGCCAGCTGGAAGGACCGCACCCTGCTGCGCCGCACGCCGCACCTCGTCCTCGACGGAGCGCTGTCGGTGGCCGCCGCGCTCGGTACCCGGTCGGTCACCGTCGCCGTCCACGACGCCGCGGCGGCACGCTCGACGGAGGCGGCACTGCGCGAACGTCCGGACGCCCGGCGGGTCAAGGTGGTGCGCACGGGCGGCGCCTTCGTCGCCGGTGAGGCGCGGGCACTCGTCCGCGGGTTGCGCGGCGGGCCCGCGCTGCCGCCGGGCCGCCGCACCCCGCCGACCGAGCACGGCGCTCTCGTCGCGAACGCCGAGACTTTCGCCCAGCTGGCGGTGCTGCTGCGCCTCGGCGCCCGCGGCTACGCCGACACCGGGACGTCCGCCGAGCCCGGCACCACGCTGCTCACCGTAAGCGGGGCGGTCTCACGCCCCGGTGTCGTCGAGGTTCCCCTCGGCACACCGCTCGAGATCGTGGTGCGGGCGGCCGGCGCGGAACGTCCGCAGGCGATCGTGCTGGGCGGCTACCACGGTGCGTGGCTCACGCCCGGCGCGGACGTCGCGATCGCTCGCAACGGTCCCGGCCCGAGCGTGGGTGCCGGCATCGTCCTCGTCGTCGACGACGCCACCTGCGCGCTCGGCGAGCTCGCGCGGGTGAGCGGGTGGCTGGCCGAGCAGTCCGCACGCCAGTGCGGGCCGTGCCGGTTCGGCCTGCCGGCGCTGGCCGCCGACGTGGCAGCTGTGGCACACGGGCACCCGGCCGCGACAGCTCACGCGGCGCGCCACCTCTCGCTCATCGCCGGGCGAGGCGCCTGCGGCCACCCGGACGGTGCAGCCCGCTTCGTCGATACCGGGCTGACCGCGCTCACCGACGAACTCGCGCGGCACGCCGCCGGCGGCTGCGGACGGCCCGTCCTCGGCCAGCTCCCGATCGGAGGCACCCGATGAGCGCACCTACAGCCAGCCTGCACGTCGACTGGACTCGCTGCGACGGCCACGGACTCTGCGCCGAGCTGCTGCCGTCCCGGATCACACGCGACGAGTGGGGCTTCCCGCTCGTCGCCGCCACCCAGGTCGGCCCGGACGAGCGCCGTGCCGCCGAACGAGCCGTCTCCCTCTGCCCGGCGCTCGCGCTGCGCCTGTCCGCGTCGTGACCCGCCCGCTCAACCGGAAGGACCCGCACGTGACCACCCTGGCCGATCCCGCCACCGGGCCGAGGCCCGCACAACCACCGGCTGTCGTCGACGTCGAGATCGTCGTCCCGGTCTTCGACGAGGAGGCCGACCTCGCGCCCAGCCTGCGGCGGCTGACCGCGTTCCTCGCCGAGCAATTCCCGTTCCGCGCGATCGTCACGATCGCCGACAACGCCAGCACCGACGGCACGTGGGCGGTCGCACAGGCACTCGCCGACGAACTGCCCGCGGTCCGGGCCGTCCATCTCGACGCCAAGGGGCGCGGACGTGCGCTGCGCTCGGTGTGGGCCGCGAGCACCGCCCGCGTCGTCGCCTACATGGACGTCGACCTGTCGACCGACCTCGCCGCACTGCTGCCGCTCGTCGCCCCGCTGCTCTCGGGGCACAGCGACATCGCGATCGGCAGCCGGCTGTCCCGCTCGTCCCAGGTCGTGCGCGGCCCGAAGCGCGAGATCATCTCCCGCTGCTACAACCTGATCCTGCGCACGACCCTGCGCGCCAGGTTCTCCGACGCCCAGTGCGGCTTCAAGGCGATGCGGACGGACTGCGCGCGGGCGCTGCTGCCGCACGTGCACGACACCGCTTGGTTCTTCGACACCGAGTTGCTGGTGCTCGCCGAGCGCGCCGGACTGCGCATCGCCGAGGTGCCGGTCGACTGGGTCGACGACCCGGACAGCCGCGTCGACATCGTCTCGACCGCGGTCGCCGACGTGCGCGGCATCGCCCGGCTGGGCGGCTCGCTGCTGCGCCGTGAGATCCCGTTCGCCGAACTGCGCTCGCAGCTCGGCCGCTCGGCACCGGTCACCGGGCTACCCCGGCAACTGGCCCGATTCGCGGGCATCGGAGTCCTCAGCACAGCTGCCTACCTGTTGTTGTTCGTCCTGCTGCGCGGCCCGCTGGGATCACAGCCGGCCAACTTCGTCGCGCTGCTGATCACCGCGATCGCGAACACCGCCGCCAACCGCCGGCTGACGTTCGGAGTGACCGGCGGCGGCGCAGCCCGGCACCAGCTGCAGGGCCTACTCGTGTTCGGCCTCGGTCTCGCGCTGACCAGCGGCGCGCTCGCCCTCGTCGGAGCGCTGGCCGTCCGTCCGGCGCCGGCACTCGAACTCACCGTCCTCGTCCTGGCGAACCTGCTCGCCACCGCACTGCGCTTCGTCCTGCTCCGCAGCTGGGTCTTCGCCCGGCGCAACGCCTCGGAGGGAACCCGATGACCACGACCTACTACCCACCGTCCGACACCGCGCCGGTCGAGCCGGCGCCGGTCGCCCGGAGGTGGCCACCGAGCTCGCGGCTCACCGAACGCCTTTCGCTTGCCGGACTGCTCATGACCGCAGCCGTCCTGTACGTGTGGGACCTCGGCGCGTCCGGCGATGCCAACGACTTCTACGCCGCGGCCGTGCAGGCCGGCACGAAGTCCTGGAAGGCGTTCTTCTTCGGCTCGTTCGACTCGGCCAATGCCATCACTGTCGACAAGCCGCCGGCGTCGCTGTGGCCGATGGAGCTCTCCGGACGCATCTTCGGTTTCTCGTCCTGGTCGATGCTGGTGCCGCAGGCCATCGAGGGCGTCCTCGCCGTTTGGCTGCTGTACGCGACCGTGCGCCGCTGGTTCGGTGCGAAGGTCGGCCTGCTCGCCGGGTTCCTGTTCGCGCTGACCCCGGTCGCCGTGCTGATGTTCCGGTTCAACAACCCGGACGCGCTGATGGTGCTGCTGCTCGTCCTCGCCACGTACTGCGTGACCCGCGCGCTCGAGGTTGCCTCGACACGGTGGCTGCTGCACGCCGGCCTGGCGATGGGTTTCGCGTTCCTCGCGAAAGGACTGCAGCCGTTCACCGTGCTGCCCGCGCTCGGCCTCGCCTACCTCGTCGCGGCGCCGACGTCGCTGCGCCGGCGGTTGCTGCAGCTGCTCGGCGCCGGTGTCGGCGTGCTCGTCGGCGCGGGCTGGTGGCTGCTCACGGTGCAACTGACGCCCGCCGCCGACCGTCCGTACATCGGCGGCTCGGGCGACAACTCCGCGCTCGGTTTGGCGTTCGGCTACAACGGCATCTCGCGGCTGACCGGCGGCAGTCAGGGCGGCGGGCCCGGCGGTGGCGGCGGGTTCGACGGCTCGACCGGCATCGGCCGCATGTTCAACGCGCTCAACGGCGGTCAGATCGCGTGGCTGCTGCCGGCAGCCCTCGCTGCGATCGTCGCACTGCTGTTCGTCAGTCGCCGCGCAGCCCGTACCGACCGCACCCGCGCTGCTGCGATCGTGTGGGGCGGCTGGCTGCTGGTGACCGCAGGCGTGCTGAGCTTCGCCGGCGGCATCATCCACACCTACTACACGATCGAACTCGCTCCGGCGATCGCCGCACTCGTCGCGGTCGGCGCGGCGACGCTGTGGCGGCTTCGCGCGAACGGAATCGCCCGGGCCGTACTCGCGGCGGCGCTGCTCGGATCCGCCGCCTGGGCGTACGCGCTGCTGCACCGCAGCGCGGGATGGCATCCGGAGGTCGCGGGGATCGTGAGCGCCGCGGCCGTCGTCGGCGCCGTGCTGCTGCTCGTTCCGGCGCACCGGAGCCGGCTGGTCGGTGCCGGGGCGATCGTCGCCGGCGTCGTCGCACTCGCTGCCGGTCCGGCCGCGTACGCGATCGAGACGGCCGGCACGCCGCACACCGGGTCGACGCCGAGCGCGGGCCCCACCGTCGCGTCCGCGGGCTTCGGTGCGGGCGGCTTGGGCGGCGCCGGCGGACGGCCGACCGGCGGCTTCCCCGGGGCGTCGTCGGCCGAGGGCGGTAGCGGGACGCTGCCCGGCGGCGGTGGCTTCCCGGGCGGGAGCCTCCCCGGCGCACCGACCGGCAACGGCTCCTCGACCGGCACCGGCTCGGCGAGCGGGCAGGTCGGCCCGTCCGGTACCAGTCCCACCGGACAACTGCCGACCCGCGGCTCGAGTGGTACCGGCCCCGGCGGGGCCGGCGGATCGACGGCGAGCTCGGCGCTGGTGGCGCTGCTGAAGAAGACGTCCACGACCTGGGCGGCGGCGACCGTCGGCTCGCAGCAGGCCGCGCCGCTGGAGCTCGCCTCCGGCAAGGCGGTCATCGCGATCGGCGGATTCAGCGGTACCGACGACGCTCCGACGCTCGCGCAGTTCGAGAAGCTGGTACAGGAGGGCAAGGTCCGCTACTTCGTCGCCGGCGGCGGTGTGGGTGGCGGTGCAGGCGGTGCGGGCTCCGGCGCCGCAGCGCAGATCACGAGCTGGGTCGAGCAGCACTACACGTCCAGCACGGTCGGCGGCACGACCGTCTACGACCTGACCGAGGCGGCGTCATGACGACGCTGGTGTTCCCGCCGACGTTCACCGCGTACGAGGACGGGCCGGCCACCCCGGCCCGCTCCGCGCGGGCGGGACGGGCGCGCGAGCGGATCGCGTTCGCCGCGCTGCTCGTCGGTTCGGCGCTGCTCTACCTCGTGAACCTGTCCGTGTCGGGCTGGGCGAACCAGTTCTACGCCGCAGCCGCGCAGGCGGGAAGCAAGAGCTGGACCGCGTTCCTGTTCGGGTCGTTGGACGCGTCGAACTTCATCACGGTCGACAAGCCACCCGCGTCGCTGTGGGTGATGGACCTGTCCGTCCGGATCTTCGGGGTCAACTCCTGGGCGATCCTCGTGCCGCAGGCGCTCGAGGGCGTCGCGGCGGTCGCGCTGCTGTACGCGGCCGTCCGGCGGGTCGCCGGACCGAACGCCGGCCTGCTCGCCGGAGCGATCCTCGCGACCACGCCGGTCGCCGCGCTGATGTTCCGCTTCGACAACCCCGACGCCCTGCTCGTCCTGCTGATGACGGCCGCCGCGTACGCGACACTGCGCGCGGTCGAGGCGGCGCGCGCACGCTGGCTCGTCCTCGCCGGCGGGCTTCTCGGCCTCGCGTTCCTCACCAAGATGCTGCAGGGTTTCCTCGTCGTGCCGGCGTTCGCCGTCGCGTACCTCGTCGCAGCGCCGAGCTCGTGGCGGCGCCGCCTCGTGCACCTGGCGGCCGCGGGCGCTGCGATGGTCGCGTCCTGCGGGTGGTGGATCGCGCTGGTCGAACTGTGGCCGTCCGGTTCGCGGCCCTACGTCGGCGGGTCGAACCACGACAGCATCCTCGAGCTGGTCCTCGGCTACAACGGCGTCGGCCGGCTGACCGGCGCCGACAACAACGGCAACGTCTCTGGCGGCACCGGCGGATTCTCGTCCGGCGACACCGGGCTCACCCGGCTGTTCGGCAGCGACATGGGCAGCCAGATCAGCTGGCTGCTGCCGGCCGCGCTGCTCGGCATCGTCGCGCTGGCATGGTTGTCGTGGCGTTCGCCGCGCACCGACCGGCTGCGTGCCGCGCTGATCGTGTTCGGCGGCTGGCTGCTCGTGACCGGCGTCGTGTTCAGCTTCGCCAGCGGCATCATCCACCCCTACTACACGGTCGCACTGGCGCCGGCGATCGCCGCGACGGTCGCGCTCGCGGTCGTGTCGCTGTGGCGATCCGGTACGGACGTCGCGCGCTGGACGCTGGGCGCGCTACTGCTTACAGCCTCGCTGTGGACGTTCGTGTTGCTCGGCCGTGCGTCATGGCAGCCGGACCTGCGCTGGATCGTCCTGCTGGCCGGTACCGCCGCCGCCGTGCTCGCGTGTGTCCCACGGATGCGTGCCTGGCTGCTCGTCCCGTTTGCGTCCGTCGCTCTGCTACTCGGGCCGACCGCGTACGCGATCCAGACGGCATCCACCGCACACACCGGCGCACTGCCCACCGCCGGACCGTCCACGACCGCCGACTCAAGGGGACGTCCGGGCGGTGGCGGCTTCGGGACCGGTCCGGGCGGCGGCAGCCTCGGTGGCAGCGCGGGCGGTGGCTTCGGGGGACCGCCAGCCGGTTCGGGCGCCAAAAGCATGCCGACTGGTACAGGCACCGGCACGCCCTCGGCACCGTCCTTCAGCGGTGGCGGAGGGTCGGGTGGATCCGCCGGCGGCGCCGCGGCCGGTGGTGCGGGCGGGCTCGGCGGAGCGACGACCGTCAGTTCCTCGCTGAAGGCCGCGCTCACCAGCGACGCGTCGGCCTACGAGTGGGTCGCGGCGACCACGAGCGACAACGAGGCCGCGTCACTGGAGCTTGCGGCCGGACGGTCGGTGATGGCACTCGGCGGCTACAACGGCACCGACCCGGCGATCTCACTGACCGCGTTCGAGAAACTCGTCCGCGAGGGCAAGGTGCACTACTACGTCGCCGATTCGCAGGGCTTCATCGGTTCGACCGCGGCGGACACGTCCACCGCCTACGCGATTGAGCAATGGGTCGAGCAGCACTACTCGGCCACCACGGTCGGCGGCACAACCGTCTACGACCTCACCATCGCGCACTCCGCCTCGTGATGGTTACGAGAGGCCGGCGTAGGAGTGCAGGCCCGACACGACGATGTTCACCACGAAGAAGTTGAACGTGATCGCGGCGAAGCCGGCGACGTTGATCCACGCGGCGATGCGGCCACGCCAACCGGCGGTCGCCCGGGCGTGCAGGTAGCAGGCGTACACGACCCACACGATGAACGCCCAGGTCTCCTTGGGGTCCCAGCCCCAGTAGCGTCCCCAGGCGGCCTCGGCCCAGATCGCGCCGCAGATGATGCCGACGGTGTAGAGCGGGAAGGCGAACGCGACGATGCGGTAGGAGACCTTGTCCAGCGTCGCCGCCGAGGGCAGCCGCTGCGCGAGGTTGCCGATGGCGCCGGGACGGTAGCCGGGCTTGGCCGACGACCGGTCGACGTGCTGCTTGACCAGGTACAGGATCGTCAGCACCGCGCTCGTCATCAACGCGCCCTCGCTGAACGCGGCGAGCGTGACGTGGATGGCGAGCCAGTAGGACTGCAGCGCCGGGACGAGCGGCTGCGCCTGCGAGTACAGCACCGTGCCGGCGAGGAACATCATCACGACGACGGGCAGCAGCACCGCCGCGCCAAGCTGCCGGATGCTCGGCGCCTTCCACAGCACGCCGAGGAACGCCACGACACCGATCAGCCCGGCGACCGAGGCGAACTCGTACATGTTCGACCACGGCACCGCGTCGACGGCGATCGCGCGGATCGCGATCGAGACGGTGTGCACGACCGCGCCGAGAACGGTCAGGACGACCGACCAGCGGCCGATGCGGTCGGCGACCGTCCGCTTGCCCGATGGAACGGAAACGGCGGGTGGGACGGACGGGCCCGGCGGCGAGATCGGTGGACCGCCGGCACCCACGAGCTCACGCTCACGGGCGGGTGCGGCGGCACGGGGCGTCTCGAGTGCGCGCACCTTGCGGCTGAACGCGTACTCGGCGGTGTAGCCGACCATCGCGAGTGCGTAGATCGCGATCGCGGTCGTGAAGACCGAATCGGACAGGTGGGCCATCGAGCCGTCGATACCAGCCACCGTCATTCCCTTCCTGCGCCGACCGTGTCGTCCACCGGCAGCTCGACCGCCGGCGCGGCCGGGGCCGCCGCCGTGAGCCGCTCGAGCAGTGCCGCGAACTCTGCTGTGAAGTTGCCCGTGTCGCTGCGGGCGAGACCGCCGACCGACACCACGGTAGGCGACCCGGCTGTGCCCGCTCCGGACGGGGTGATCCGGACCCACAGCCGGCGGCGCCGCACCGCCAGCGAGCCGAACAGCCCGACGACCATCGCCACCGCGACGATCAGCAGGTAGCCCTGCGTCGGGTCGTGCGAGACCTGGATGCTGGCCCACGGCTTCCAGCCGTCGAAGCGCACGCTCACGCCGTTCTTCAGGTGCACCGTCTGGCCCGGGACGAGGTTGGCGGCGCCGATCTTGTGCATCTTGGACGTGTCGAGCGTGTAGACCGAGACGGGAATGCCCGTGTAGTTCAGGTTGCCCTGGTAGACGAAGATGCTCAGCTCGGGTTTGCTCGGACGCGGCGAGATCGAGGTGATCAGCCCGTTGCCCTGGTCCTCGGCGGTCGGCGCGAAGATGCCGCTGATACCGATGTCGTTGTTCGCGCCCTTGCTCGCCTGGAGCTTCGACACGCCCTGGGACAGGTAGGTGGTGGGGTCCTCGGGCACGTAGTTCGGCGTGTCCGTGCGCACCGTGCCGTCGGGCATGTGCACTGTCAGCACGGGGGTGAAGCCGTGGCCGATCAGGTACACCCGGTCGCCCTCGAGGCGCAGCGGATGGTTGACCTTGATCGTGTCGTGGTGGTCGACGGTCGAGGTCGCGTCGCTCTGGTACGTCACCGCCGCGGCGAAGTTCTTCGCCTCGTTCTCGCTCGTGTACGTCGCGGTGAACTTGTTCAGCGTGAGGCAGAACGGCGCCGGACGGACCTTGCCCTCGGCGGCGAGACGTCCCGGCTTCCACGAGTCGTACTGCGAGACCGTGTTGCAGAAGCCGGTGCCCTGCGTGACGATGATCGACCCTTGGTAGCTGTAGAACCGGCCGACGGCGATCAGGATCAGCCCGGCCAGCAGCGCGACGTGGAACAGGATGTTGCCGGTCTCGCGGCTGTACCCCTTCTCTGCCGAGAGCGTCAGCGCGCCGGACGGCTCTTCGCGACGCTCGACCCGCCACCGCCGTCCAAACACCTGACGTGCAGCCGCGCTGTATTCCTCCGGCGAGGCGGACGTTTCGAACGATCCGTTCTCGGGCAACCGGTCGAGGTTGCGCGGCGCCGCGAGCGGGCGACGGCGCAGCGCGCGGACGTGCACCCGGATGCGCGGGATCAGGCAGCCGATCAGCGAGACGAACAGCAGCAGGTAGATCGCGGCGAACCACACCGAGCCGAACACGTCGTACGCACCGATGTGACCGAGGAAGCGGCCCCACGCACCGTGCGACTTGATGTAGGCGCTGACCTTGGTCGGGTTCAGCGACTCCTGCGGCAGCAGCGACCCCGGCACGGCCGCGAGCGCGAGCAGGAACAGCAGGATCAGCGCGGTGCGCATGCTCGTCAGCCGGCGCCACGCCATCAGTGCCGGCCGCCACGCCGCGCGCGCGATCGTCCGTGCGCTCACAGGGACTCCCCTACGCCACCGGACCCGGCGGTCTCGCGCAGCCAGTCGATGAAGTGGTTCCACTCGCCGGTGACCATCAGGACACCGAGGACGATCAACAGCGCGCCGCCGATGCGGCTGACGGCAGCGCGGTGACGGCGCACGAACGCGAGGGCGCCGGTCATCCAGCCGACGCCGAGCGCGACGAGCACGAACGGGACACCGAGCCCGAGGCAGTAGCACGCCTGCAGGAACGCGCCGCGGCCGGCGGAGCCCTCGTTGAACGCAAGCGAGTTCACCGCGGTGAGCGTGGGCGTGAGGCACGGCGCCCAGGCGAGGCCGAACACCACGCCGAGCAGCGGGGCACCGAGCAGTCCGGCGCGGGGCAGCTTGTGGATGCGCCACTCGCGCTGCAGGGCGGGGATCGCGCCGAGGAAGACCAGCCCCATGACGATCGTGATGATGCCCAGCACCTTCTGGATGCCGAGCGTGTGATCGCGGATGGACGCGCCGAGCTCGCCGAACACGATGCCCTGCGCGATGAAGATGATCGTGAAGCCGGCCACGAACAGCAGCGCCCCGCCGAGCATCCGCCTGGAGCTCGGCTTCGCGCCGTCGCCCGACAGCCCCGCGACATAGGACAGGTAACCCGGAACCAGCGGCAGCACGCACGGCGAGAGGAACCCGACGACGCCGACGACCAGCGCAACGCCCGCCGCGACGAGCAGCGGGCCGTCCTGCACCTCGTTGACGAACCCGCTGTTGGCGAGAACGGCATGTCCCAGAACGGCGCTCATCGCTCGTCCTCGAGCCGCGTCAGCATCGGTTCGATGTCGGCAGGGGCGAGCCGGCCGGCGTACACGCCGGCGACGCGGCCGCCCTTGTCGATCAGGATCGAGTACGGCAGGTTCGGCAGGTTCGTCCCGCCGAGGATCTCGGAGATCCTGCCCTGCTCGTCGAAGACCATCGGATAGCTGATGTGGTGTCCGGACACGAACGCCGTGCCGCCACCGTGGGTGTCCTTCGTGTCGATGCCGACGAACTCGACGCCCTTGCCCTTGAGCTGCCGGTACACCGAGTCGAACTGCGGCGTCTCGACCTGGCAGGGCGGGCACCACGCCGCCCAGAAGTTGACGACGGTGACCTTGCCGCGGTCACTCGCCGAGTCGAACTTCCGGCCGTCCAGCAGCGTCCCGGTAAAGTTCTCGGCGGGCTTGCGGTCGGCGGCGGGGATCAGCGTGCCGATCCGCTGCGCCCCGTGGAACGTGAACTCGTCCGAGTGCGACGACGAGCTGCACGCGGCCAGCAGCGCGACGGCGGCACAGCCCAGCACCGCCGACGCGACCCGCAGCGCGTGCCGCACGTCAGCCGCCCGTCCCGGTGTGCCGCTCGGCGAGCAGGGTGTTCAGCACCGGCTCGAGGTCCTTCGGCGACAACTGCTGGAGATACACGCCCGCGACGCGATGGGCGCTGTCGATGATCACCGTGAACGGCAGGCCCAGCGCCGGGATCTTGCCGAGCTCGATCGCGGCGCGCCCCTCCTCGTCGAACACGATCGGGTAGGTGATGCGGTAGCGCTTCACGAACGCGCGCGGAGCACCTTCGGACGACTCCTTGGTGTCGACACCGACGAAGTCGACGCCCTTGTTCTTGTACGCCGCGTAGACGTTCTGGAACTGCGGCGTCTCGACGACGCACGGCGAGCACCAGGTCGCCCAGAAGTTGACGACGGTGACCTTGCCGCGGGTCGAGGCGAGGTCGAAGTTCTTGCCGTCCAGCTCGGTCCCGGTGAAGTCACCGACCGGCTTGCGGTCGCCCTTCGGGATCAGCGAGCCCGCTCTCGTGCCGCTGACGAAGTGGAACTGGTCCCCCGCCGTCTGGTCGACGGCATTCGAACCGGCCGCGCAACCGACGCAGGCGGCAAGCACGAGCGGCACGGCCGCGGCGAGGGCGGCCAGACGGGTCCGGGACATCGCCATCCAGTGTGAATGACCCGCCTGTGCGGCCTGGAACCGGGCTCAGGACGCTGTGATCCCCGCCTGTCGGGGCAACCTCAGGCGCCGGCGCCCTCACCCGGCGGCAGCGTCGCGGCCGGCTCGGCGTAGTCGATGCGGACGATCACGTCGCCGACGAACGTGAAGGACGTGACCGACGCGAGCGAGCATTGCCGCCGGCGCGGGTCGTGGTAGAGGTGCAGGCCCTCGGCCCGGCGCCGGGCGATGACGATCGGCAGCTGGTGACTGACGCAGACCGCCTCCGTGCCGGTGCCCGCGACGGCCTCGCGCGCGGAGTGGACGGCCGCGAGCATCCGGTCGGCGATCTGCTCGTACGGCTCGCCCCAGCTCGGCCGGAACGGGTTGGTGAAGTACTTCCAGTTGGACAGGTCGGTGAACAGGCCCTTGCCGCCGGCGACCTTGCGCCCCTCGAGCTGGTTGCCGGCCTCGATCAGCCGCTCGTCGGTCGCGATCTGCAGCCCCGTCGCCGCGGCGAGCGGCGCGGCGGTCTGCTGCGCGCGCTCCAGCGGGGACGAGACGAGGTGGCCGACCGGCCGCTCGGCGAGGAACTTCGCGGCCAGCTCGGCCTGCCGCTCGCCGAGGTCCGAGAGGCGGAACCCGGGTAGCCGGCCGTAGAGCAGGCGGTCGGGGTTGTGCACCTCGCCGTGCCGCAGCAGGTGCACGGTCACGGACTCGGCGGACATGGCCGCCATCCTGTCAAAACGTCCCCCCACTCGCGAAACCCCCCGGTGCGGCCGCTTTTCGGGCCGCGAAACCGTGCGTAGCGGGGGGTTTCGCGGTCAGGCAGCGGCGGCCGCGCGGGCGGCGGCGGGCAGCGCGTCGGCGATCCGCTCGATCGCGGCGTCGTCCATCGCGGTGTTGACGAACCAGGCCTCGAACGCGCTCGGCGGCAGATAGACCCCGGCCTCGAGCATCGAGTGGAAGAACGGCTTGTAGCGGAACGTTTCGGCCGCCTGCGCGCCGGCGAAGTCACGGACGGGCTCGGCCGCGAAGAAGACCGAGAACAGGTTGCCGGCGTACTGCACCTGGTGGGCCACCCCCGCCGCGGTCAGCGCCTCGCCCGCGAGCCGTCCGATCCGCTGCGCGGTCGCGTCCAGGGTCGCGTAGACCTCCGGCGTCGCGTTGCGCAGCGTCGCGAGGCCGGCCGCGACCGCGACCGGGTTTCCCGAGAGCGTCCCCGCCTGGTAGACCGGCCCGGCCGGGGCGAGCGCGCTCATCACGTCACGCCGCCCGCCGAACGCCGCCGCGGGCAGCCCGCCGCTCATGACCTTGCCGAACGTGAACAGATCGGCGTCCACCGGTTCCAGGCCGTACCAACCGGCTCGCGACACACGGAAGCCGGTCATCACCTCGTCCATGATCAGCAGCGCGCCGTGACGGGCGGTGATCGCGCGCAGCCCGGCGTTGAAGCCGTCGACCGGCGCGACGGCACCCATGTTGCCGGCCGCCGCCTCGGTGATCACGCACGCGATCTCGGATCCGTATTCGGCGAAGCACTCCTCGACCGCGGCGAGGTCGTTGTAGGGCAGGACGATCGTCTCGGCGGTCTGCGCACCGGTGACGCCCGGGGTGTCCGGCAGACCGAAGGTGACCACGCCCGATCCCGCCGCGGCCAGCAGCGCGTCGACGTGGCCGTGGTAGCACCCGGCGAACTTCACCACGCGCTGGCGGCCGGTGAACCCGCGGGCCAGCCGGATCGCCGACATCGTCGCCTCGGTGCCGGAGTTGACCAGCCGCACCTCCTCGACCGGGGCGACCCGCGACACGAGTTCCTCGGCCAGCTCGACCTCGCCGATCGTGGGCGTGCCGAACGACAGGCCATCTACAGCCACGCTGCGTACCGCGTCGACCACGGCGGGATGGGCGTGGCCGAGGATCATCGGTCCCCACGACGAGACCAGGTCGACGTACTGGTTGCCGTCTGCGTCGGTGAGGTATGGGCCCGTGCCGCTCACCATGAAGCGCGGCGTGCCGCCGACGGCCCGGAACGCGCGCACCGGCGAGTTCACCCCGCCCGGGATCACCTGCTGCGCGCGCTCGAACAGTTCCGCCGACTTCGCATCCGCACCCATGCGTCCAGTCTGGCAAAGCCGGGGCGGGCCGCCGACGGGCGGCCGTCGACCGTGCGAGAGGATCACGCCGAACCCGTCCCGAACCCGGAAGGACCGTATCGGCATGGACATCGCAGGCAGCGTCGCCGTCGTCACCGGAGGAGCGTCCGGTCTCGGTCTCGCCACCGCTCGCCGCCTGGCCGCGGCTGGCGCGTCGGTCGCGATCGTCGACCTGCCGTCGGCGGACGGGGACGGCGCCGTCGCCGCGGTCAGCGACGCGGGCGGCCGCGCGGCGTTCGCGCCGGCGGACGTGACGAGCGAGGCGGATGTCAGCGCGGCGCTCGACATCGCCGCCGGGCTCGGCCCGGTGCGCGTGCTCGTGAACTGCGCCGGCATCGGAACGCCCGGGCGTGTGATCGGCAAGAACGGTGTGCTGCCGCTCGACCAGTTCGCCCGCGTGGTCACCGTCAACCTGATCGGGACGTTCAACGTGATCCGGCTGGCGGCCGAGCGCATGCTGCGCGCCGAGCCCGTCGACGGCGAGCGCGGCGTCATCGTCAACACGGCCTCGGTCGCGGCGTTCGACGGCCAGATCGGCCAGGCCGCGTACTCGGCCTCGAAGGGCGGCGTCGCCGGCATGACCCTGCCGATCGCACGCGACCTCGCCGACAAGCTCATCCGCGTCGTCACGATCGCGCCGGGCCTGTTCAAGACGCCGATGCTCGAGGGCCTGCCGCTCGAGGCGCAGGAGTCGCTCGGCAAGCAGGTGCCGCACCCCTCCCGGCTCGGCGACCCGTCCGAGTACGCCGCGCTCGTCGAGCACATCGTCGCGAACCCGATGCTCAACGGCGAGGTCATCCGCCTGGACGGCGCGATCCGCATGGCGCCGCGCTAGCTAGCTGTGATGCCCAGGCAGGTTGTTCAGCCGGCTGATCGGTGGACGGCCTCCGATGGCGCTGTGGGCTCGGTGGTGATTGTAGAAGTGGAGCCAGTTGG
>Ga0164242_10004858_pt1 | contig 15021 bp, 15 predicted proteins | sample OricomgcompostMG_FD_108783 | JGI IMG/M metagenome (GOLD analysis project Ga0164242, IMG submission 108783) | Miracle-Growth compost microbial communities from Emeryville, California, USA - Original compost - Miracle growth compost (MG) ... | reverse complement strand
GGCAGGCGCACCGGGGTCACCTTGCCCGAGCGGTCGCGAAGCGGGTTGCCGCGCAGGTCGTGGGGCGTGCGCGCCGCGTCGATGGCGGTCTGCAAAGGCGTGGTGACCTCGGCGGCCACCGCGCCCTGCGCATCGAAGCGCGGCCCGCCGTACATGTCGACGGTGCCGAAGCACGCCAGCAGGGTGAAGATGCCGATAAGGAAGCCGAAGTCGCCGATGCGGTTGACCACGAACGCCTTGCGGCCCGCGGCGGCCTTGGCCTCGTCGTCCCACCAGAAGCCGATGAGCAGGTAGCTGGCCAGCCCCACGCCCTCCCAGCCCACGAAGAGCACCACCAGGTTCGCGCCCATCACCAGCGTGAGCATCATCCCCACGAACAGGTTCAGGTAGGCGAAGAACCGCGCGAAGTTCCAGGTGCGCTCCTCGCTCATGTAGGAGATGGAGTAGACGTGAATCAGAAAGCCGATGCCGGTGATGATGAGCAGCATCACGCTGCTGAAGCGATCGACGGCGTACGCCATGTCGATGTGAATCCCCGGCACGCCGAACCAGGTGAAGATCGACTGGTACAGCACCTGCCCTTCGCCCGGGTACACGCAGGCGAGCACCAGCAGCGACATCACGAAGGAGATGAAGACCGACCCGCACCCGATGAAGGCGATGCTGCCCTTGCTCATCCGCGCCCCGAAGAACGCGTTGAACAGCGCGCCGAGCATGGGGATGAGCGGAATCCAGTACAGCCCTTGCTGGATGGAGTGGGCGTCGACGTTGGCGAAGGTCATCGAAGTGCGTCCCGGCTCAGTTCTTCATGATGTCGACTTCATCGACGTTGAGCGTGCCGCGGGTGCGGAACACCGCGATCATCACCGCCAGGCCGACCGCGGCCTCGGCGGCGGCCACCGCCATCACGAAGAAGGCGATGGCGTGGCCATCCATGTTTCCCCACTGCCGCGCGTAGGCCAGGAAGGTGAGGTTGGCGGCGTTGAGCATCAGCTCCACGCACATGAAGACCACCAGCGCCGAGCGGCGGGTGAGAACCCCCAGCACGCCCACGGCGAACATCACGCCGGCGACCGCGGCGGCCCAGCTCGCGGGGACCATCAGATCCGCTCCTTGGCCACCACCACCGCGCCGACGATCGCCACCAGCAAGAGCAGGCTGGTGACCTCGAAAGGCAGCAGGTAGCGGCTGTACATCAACGTGCCCAGCTCGGAGAGGGTCCCGAACCGCGGCTGCACCGCGGAGACCCCGGGCGAGAGCGTCACCACCTCGCCGACCTTGGGCAGCGCGCCCAGCGGCCGGATGAGGTGCTGCGGCGGCACCTGCATGCCCACGCTCAGGACCTCGAAGCGGCTCTCGGCTCCCACGCCCTCGCCCAGCGGGCTGGAGGCGTAGAGCGAGCCGCGGAAAGGCGAATGATCGAAGGTGACCACCCAGTCGCCGTTCTGGCTCTGGACGCTCTTCACCACCGCCTTGGTGCCAGCGTTCAGGCTCGCCGCCACCAGCGCCACCGCCAGGACCGCCCCGGCGAGCACCGAGAGCACCCGCACCGGCGAGATGCTCTGCAGGAAGGGCAGCCGCGGCTTCTCCTCGATGGAGAGCAGCATGATGACGAAGAGGAACAGCACCATGATCGCGCCGGCGTAGACCAGCACCTGGAGGATGGCGAGGGTGTCGGCGGAGAGGAGCGCGTAGATGGCGGCCAGGAAGAACATCGAGACCACCAGGCTCATGGCCGCGTAGACTTGGTTCTTGGCAACCACCACCCCGAAGCTGGCGAGCAGCATCAGCGCGGCGAAGACGATGAAGAAAACCTGGGCGGCGGTCACTGGAGTCGACCCTCCCCGAGCGAGCCCCAGGGCTTCTCGTACGGACACCGGCCCAGCCGGATGTGCTCCTCGAACTCGGCGCGGAAGAACTGCAGGAAGCTGTGCACCGGCAGCGCCGCGGCGTCGCCGAGCGCGCAGATGGTCTGGCCCAGGCCCATCGGCGGGAACGGCGCGATGGAGCTGGCCACCGAGAGGAGGATGGAGATGTCCTCGGGCGCGCCACGACCCTCTTCAATCTTGCGCAGCAGCCGCGTCATCCACGGGGTGCCCTCGCGGCAGGGCGTGCACTGCCCGCAGCTCTCCTCGGCGTAGAAGCGGCTGATGCGCCAGAGCGCGCGGACCATGCAGGTCGAGTCGTCCATGACGATGACCGCGCCGGAGCCCGCCATCGTCCCCGCTTCCTTGAGCGCCTCGAACTCCATGTCGACGTCGATCTGGCTGGCCGGCAGGACCGGCGCCGACGAGCCGCCGGGGATCACCGCCTTGAGCTTGCGGCCGCCGGTGATTCCGCCGCCGATGTCGTAGATGAGCTGGCGCAAGGTGGTGGCCATCGAGCACTCGTAGACGCCCGGCTTCTCCACGTGCCCCGAGAGCGAGATGAGGTGGGTGCCGCCGCTCTTCACCGTGCCGAGCTTGGCGTACTTCTCCGCCCCCATCTCGAAGATGAAGGGGAGGCTGGCGAGGGTCTCGACGTTGTTCACCACCGTGGGACAGCCGAACAAGCCCGCGACCGCGGGGAACGGCGGCTTGAGCCGCGGCCAGCCCTTCTTGCCCTCCAGGCTCTCCAAAAGCCCGGTCTCCTCGCCGCAGATGTAGGCGCCGGCGCCGCGGACCAGATAGCAGTCGAGCGCAAAGCCCGAGCCCATCACGCTCTTGCCGAAGATCCCAGCGGCGTAGGCCTCGTCGATCGCCTTCTGTGTAATCTCGGCGGGGTATTTATACTCACCGCGAATATACACATAGCAGGCGTGGGCGTTGAGCGCCCAGCAGGCGATGGCGATGCCCTCGAGCATGGAGTGGGGATCCAGCTCCATGATGTAGCGGTCTTTGAAGGTGCCGGGCTCGCTCTCGTCGGCGTTGACGCAGAGGTACTTGGGCTTGGGGCTGTTCTGGGGCACGAAGCTCCACTTCATGCCCGTGGGAAAGCCCGCGCCGCCGCGCCCGCGCAGGTTCGACTTCTTCACCTCGGCGGTGACCTCCGCCGGCTGCATGGCCAGTGCCTTCTTCAATTGCACGTAGCCGCCGCCGGCCTGGTAGGCCTTGAGCGAGGGATCGTTCTTCTTCCAATTGCGGCTGATGAGCTCGGTGAGCGCCATGTCGTCCTACTTCAAGCTGGCCTTCGCGAGGATCTCGTCCACCGACTTGATGGAGATGTTCTCGTGGTGGTCCTCGTTGATCTGCAGGCAGGGCGCGGTGTGGCAGCTCCCCAGACACTCCGCCTCACGAAGCGTCCACTTGCCATCCGGGGTGGTCTCACCGGCGTGGATGCCGAGCTTCTTCTCCAAGGTGGCGAGCAGCTTCTCGGCGCCGCAGAGCGAGCAACTGATGTTGGTGCAGACGTCGATGACCTTCTCGCCCGGCTTCTTGGTGTGGAACATCACATAGAAGGTGGCGACCTCGAGCACCTTCGAAGGGTGGACCCCGAGCTTCTGGGCCACCTGATCCATCGCTTCGGGCGGGACCCAGCCCACGAGCTCCTGCACCAGCCGAAGCGCGCCCATCATCGCCGCCTGTTTGTGCTCCGGCGGAAACTGGGTGAGCAGCTTGCTGATTTCGGTGTCGAACCGGGCCTGCTGATTCGCGTCGAAGGGGGCGGCCATGGAAGTTGCGCCTCGGTGGTGTTTCGCGGCCCCGATTGCCTGCCCGTGGCGAGCGCCGCAGCTTCAGCAACCGCGCAGAATTGCTACGGACCTGGGCCTTTTGGGGTGCGGACCGTAGGGCGCGTGCATTTCGTTGTCAAGGGAAAGATGCCCCCCTATACTGGCCGCCGCTTTCGGCGCGCAGAACGCCCGCTTCCGCCGGTGGCTCCACTTCTTCCTGGTGCGCAAACCTCCATGTCCCGCCCGGAAGATCAGCGCATCGATCCGCGAATCCCAGTGGTGCTTCGCGTCGATTTCCCCGACCAGCGGCAGTTCCTCAACGCCACCGAGAACCTCTCCGCGGGCGGGCTGTTCATCCGCACCGACCGGGCGTTCATGGTGGGCGAGCGGGTGCCCATCGCGGTGAGCCTGCGCTCCGCGGGCGAGCTGCAGCTCATGACCGACGTCGTCTGGCTTCGGCCGGAGACCTCCGATGCGCCGGCCGGCGTGGGCGTGCGCATCCCCGCCTCGGACCTCGAGGGCAAGCAGCGCCTGGCGCAGCTCATCGAGAAGGTGACCTCCGGCGGCCCCCCGACCGCGCCGGATCCGAGCGGCTTCCGGGTGCTCATCGTCGAGGACAACCCGCACATCGTGGAGATGTACGCCTACGCGCTCAAGAAGCTGGCGCGGGAGATGAGCGTGCCGCTGGAGGTGGCCACCGCCGCCGACGGCCACCAGGCCTACACCCAGCTCAAGGAGAGGCCGTTCCAGCTGGTGGTGACCGACCTCTACATGCCGGTGCTCGATGGCTTCGCGCTGGTGCAGAAGATCCGCGAGGACAGCGAGCTTCGGCGCATCCCGCTGGTGGTCATCAGCGCGGGAGGGCCGGAGGCGCAGGCGCGCGTGGCCGAGCTCGGTGTGGACGTGTACCTGCGCAAGCCGGTGCGCTTCACCGAGGTGCTGGAGACGGTGAAAGGGCTGCTCAAGCGCTGAGGTCGGTCCCGCAGCGCGCGAGCAGCCAGTCCGCGGCCTCGCGCCAGAGCGTCTGCTCGAAGCGCTCCTTGAAGAACCCGAAGTGCCCCACCGCCGGAACCGAGAGCTCCGCAGGGCTCACCGGGCGAAGCTCGGTCTTGGCCTGGGCGTACATCGCCACCAGCGCCTCGATTGCTGGCCGCGGCGCGTAGGAATCATCTGAAATCGAGTAGGCGCGAATCCGGCCTTTGAAGGTGGAGAAGCCCAGACCGCCGCGCGGCCCGGCGTAGCTCCAGATGTACGCGCGCTGCCTGCCCCAGCGGGCCCACTCCGCTCCGACGCCGCCCGGCAGATCCTCGCCCTGCCCCAGCGCGCGCATCGGGATCTTGCCGAGCGTGGCGGCGAAGAGCGGCAGGCTGTGCCAGAGCGCGAACATGCCCAGCCGGCCCAGCCCGCGCCAGTGCCGCCAGGCGCCGCTCTGCGAGCCCACGAAGAGCGCGGCCTCCACCGGCGCGTCGGGCACCAGCCCGAAGATCTGCCCGCCAACGCTGTGGGCCAGAAGCTGCAGCGGCAGCCCGGGGAAGCGCTCGCGCATGAACGCAAAGGCGGCGGAGAGATCCTGCTCGCCCCAGTCGTGGAGCTGCGCCGTCTCGCCCCGCAGCGCACCGCGCCGCGAGCTGCCGATGCCGCGGTAATCGAAGGTCAGCGCGCAGAGCCCGCGCCGCGAGAGATAGGCGGCGAAGCTCCGGTAGAAGCCCTGCGCCACGCCCATCGCCGAGGCCACGACCACCGTGCCCTTCGGCGATTGCGCGGTGTGCAGCTCGGCGGCGAGCTCGCGGCCATCGCGGGCGTGGATGCGGATGGGCTCGCTCAAGAAACGCCTCCGCGCGCAAGGTAGCGCACGGCACCACGCCGGTGAACAGACGCGCGCGCTCGAACTTGGCGAGCGCGAGGTGGCTCCCTAGCTTCCGTGTCTGACCTGGGAGCCCTGGATGCGCCAGCCGCAACGCCGCGCCGACCGCACGCCGCTCGAGCCCAGCGACCCCGGTGCTCCCGGCGCTCCGGGACGCAACGAGGTGCGCGTCGAAGCGCCCCGACGCGAGGCCCCCGGCATCATCCTTCCGCCCGAGCTCGAGCTTCCGGTTCCGCGGCAGAGCAGCACGCTCGCCAGCGAGCCGGAGCGCTGGGTGAGCGTGGTGGGCCCCGAAGAGATGGCATCGCTGCTCGCGGATTGGGAGTCGCTCGCCGCCGCGGCGCTCGAGCAGAATCCCTTCTACGAGCCTTTCGTGGCGCTCCCGGCGCTGCATGCTCTGGGCAGCGCCTCCGTCCGCTTCGTGCTCGTCTGGGCCACGCCGGCGGGCCGCCGCGGCACCCGCGTGCTCTGCGGCTTCTTCCCGCTGCAGCGCCGCAGCGCGGCCGGCCGCATTCCCCTGCCGATGCTCGGGCTGTGGAAGCACCGCTACTGCTATCTCTGCACCCCGCTCATCCGTGCCGAAGGCGCCCAGGCGACCATCTCGGCGCTGCTCGACAGGCTCGCGGTCGAGTGCGGCCCGTTCGGCGTGCTGCGGATGGAGGACGTTCCCGCCGAAGGCCGCTACCACCACCTGCTCCTCGCCGAGCTGCACCAGCGCGGCTGGACCAGCCTGGTGGGCGAGAGCTACGTGCGCGCGCTGTTCCGCCGCGACGTCGACGCCGAGACCTATTTGCAGCGCGCGCTCGGCGGCAAGCGCCGCAAGGAGCTTCGGCGGCAGCGCTCGCGCCTGGCGGAGCTGGGCAAGCTCGAGGTCGAGGAGCTCGATGCCTCCGGCGATGTGGAGCGGTTCATCCGCGAGCTGGTGGAGCTCGAGTCGCGCGGCTGGAAGGGCCGCAGCCAGGTGGCGCTCGCGGCGCACCAGGCCGAGCGGCGCTTCTTCTCGGAGATGACCCGCGCCGCCGCGCGCGCGAACCGGCTGATGGGGCTCACCCTGCGGCTCGACGGCGCGCCCATCGCCATCAAGCACAACCTGCTCTGCGGCGACGGCGGCATGGCCTTCAAGATCACCTACGACGAGCGCTACGCGCGCTTCTCCCCGGGCGTGCTGCTCGAGCTGGAGAACGTGGAGAAGCTGCACGCGCGCAACCTGCGCTGGCTGGACTCCTGCGCCGCGCCCAACCGCTTCATGATCAACCACCTCTGGCCGGAGCGCCGCGCGGTGCAGACGCTCTTCCTCGCCCCCACCCACCGCGCCGCGCTGACCCTGGCCGTGCTCCCGCTCGCCCGCTGGGTCAGGGCCGCGGTGGCACCCAAGCCGGAGGCTCCGCATGCCTGAGCGCAACCTGGTCCGCGCCGATCCCCGCGCCTTCGCCGCCTACTTCGATCGCAAGCCGTTCTACGTGGACCACGCGCTCGCTGCGCACCCGGCGTTCGCGCTCGAGCGGCTGATGGGGCTCGCGCGCGCGTTGCCCGAGCAGTTCGTCGAGTGGAACGCCGGCGAGATCGAGGTGGGACGCGCCGAGGCCTCGCCTCGCAACGGCCTCTCCGCCGAGGAGACGGTGCGGCGCATCGCCGAGTGCAAGAGCTGGCTGGTGCTCAAGCGGGTGGAGCAGAGCCCGGATTACCGCGCGCTGCTTCACGCCTGCCTGGAATCCTTTGGCCCGCTCGCGCCCGCGATGCACGACGAGCAGGCCTTCATCTTCGTGAGCTCGCCCGGCGCGGTCACGCCCTTCCACATGGATCCCGAGCACAACTTCCTGCTCCAGATCCACGGCACCAAGACGGTGCACATGTGGGCGCCCGACGATCGCTATGTGGTCGGCGAAGATGCGGTCGAAGAGCTCTTCGCCGCGTTCAGCCAGCGCAACCTCCCCTACCGGCCCGAGTTCCTCCAGACCGCGCACGTGCTGCCGCTCGCCGCCGGCCAGGGCGTGCACTTCCCGGTCGCCGTGCCCCACTGGATCCAGAATGGACCGGAGGTCTCGGTCTCGTTCAGCATCACCTTCCGCAGCCAGCAGAGCGCCCGCCGAAGCCGCGCCTACCGGGCGAACGCCAAGCTCCGCAGCCTGGGCCTGAACCCGCCGCCGGTGGGACGCTCCGCGGTCGCAGACCTCGCGCGTTCGCTCGCAGTGCAGGCCCTCGACGCTGCCCGCGCGCGGCTGAAGCGGTCGCGCTGATCAGAAGCGCACGCCCAGGTTCGCACCGAGGATCGCCTGCGGCTGCAGGTAGCCGACCTCCAGCCCGGCGGTGAAGTGGCCCACGTCGACGCCGAAGCCCACGGTGCCGTGCGCGTGCACCGGGCTGTCCTCGATCAGGAACCACGGGCCGACGTTGCCCTCGATGTAGAAGCGCGAGACCAGGATCCGCAGCTGCAGATCGACCGGGATCACCGCCACGGTGGGGCTGGAGGTGAAGCCCGCACCGCCGCGAACCCCGACCTGCAGGTGCCTCGCCACGGTGAACGCCCCCGAGAGCGTGAAGTCGAAGAGCGCCGACTCATCGATCCAGGCGTGGGCGCCCGCGGTGAACCGCAGCTCCGCCTGCGCCGGTTTTGGCGCGAGGCAGACCGCAGCGACGAGCAGCAGCGGGACGAGCTTTCGCATACCCAGCCTCCCTCAGCGCAAGACCAGCCAGATGAGCACTGCCGCCGCGGCCACCACCACCGCTCCCATCACCCACCTCCGACGAGGCGGTGGGCGCGGCGGCGCGTCCTCGACCAGCCCCGGCCGCCGGACGGTCGAAGTGAGCGGGTCGTCGTCGTCGGAGGCGAGGCCGCGTTGGGCGGCCAGTAGCTCGGCCCGCAGGTGATCGAGGTAGCGGTCGCCCCGCGGCGCAGCCTCGAGCATTGCCAGCGCCGAGGCGAGGACCTCGGCGTCGAGCCGGTCGTGGGTACGCAGCACCTCGCTGCCCACCCGGCCGCCGCGGCCTGGATCGACGGTGGCGCTGGCGAGCGGCGTGCCCGGAAGCCAGATCAGCGCCGACTCAGCCAGATAGCACTCCTGCCGCAGCGCGCGGCCGCCCTCGTCGACGAAGGAGATGATCTCGATGCCCGGCGCGGCCTGGTGCCAGACGCTCTTGCCGCCCTCGTCGGCGAAGCGCTCGCCGGCGCGCACCCGCCGCAGGGCCTGCCCGTACTTCGCGAATTCGGCCGCCCCCCTTCCCATCGCTCACTCCAATCCGCGCGCCGCCAGCTGCATGTCGTCCTCACCGCGGAGGTGCCCTATCTCGTGGAGCAAGGTGATGCGCACCTGGTCCTCGAGGTCGGCCTTGTCGACGGTTACCCGGGCGAGGTTCTTTCGGTAGAGCACGATCGAGCGACACGGCCCGGCCTCGCGGGCATCGCAGGCTTCGCCCAGCGAGGGCCCGCGGAAGAGGCCGAGGATCGCCGGCGAGAGCGGCGGATCATTGGCGGTGAGGTCGGCGAGGTCGGGAAGGTCCTGCACCTGAACCGGGAGCTTGCCGAGATCCTTGCGCATGTCGGCGGGGAGCGCGGCGAGCTGGCGCTGCACCATCGCGGCGAAGTCGGCCTGGCTCACCGCCACTTCGGTTGGGAAATCTTCCGCATCGAGTGCGCGCGCGGCGGAAAGCTCCTGCTGCGCGGTGGCCGCATCGCCCACCCGTTCGGCGATGAGCCCGAGGTGGTACCGCGCGAAGGCCTCCTTGTCCTTGACCTTGGCCAGCTTGGTGAAGAGCGCCTTGGCCTCACCGAAGCGACAGAGCTCGTACAACGCGGAGGCCTTCTCGTAGCGGGCGTCGTCCTCGGGGGCGCCACGCTTGAGCGCCTCGTCGGCGCGCTCCAGCGCCTGCTTGGGTCGGCCGAGGTCGTTCTCGGCCATGGCCGACTCCAGCGCGAACGAGCCCACCAGATCCGCCTGGTGCGCGCGCCGGGCGAGCTTCAGCCCGCGCTCGGCGTAGACCAGCGCCAGCTCGTCGTTGTCGCGCAGGCCGGGCAGCCGGGTGACATAGAGGTCGGCGGCCCCGAGCAGCGCGTCGAGGTGATCGGGATCGAGCGCGAGGGCGCGCGCGAACGCGAGCTGCGCCTCGGGGAGCTTGCCGAGCGCGACCAGATCGGCGGCGCGCTCGGCGTGGGCATCGGCGGAATCCGGTGCGTCGGCGCACGCGCGCGCGGAGCAGGCCAGGGCCAGCTCGAACTTCTCCGCGTCGTAGAGCGAGCGCGCCTGCAGCAACGGGTCGCCGGCGCTCGGGCAGAGCGGCAGCGGCTTCTCCGGGGTGACCGGGGCGTGGCGCCGCACCGGCCCGACCGAGTCCTTGACGAGCGCGGCGCGGGTGGCGTGCGGCTCCGGGTTCTGCGCTTGGAGCTGCGGGGGCGCGGGAGGCCGGGTTGCGGGCGGGACCTGGCAGCCGCAAGCGAGAACGGCGGCGGCAAGGGAGGCGAATCGGAGCATGGAGGCAGACACGGAGCGCCATGCTAGGAGGCGGCCGCCGGACGGCGCAAGAAACGGCCGCACGCCGCGCCGGACGCTCGGGTCCCGAGCGCCCCGCCGTCGCCTACAGGTGAACCAGGCCCAGGAGTCGCTCGAACTCGCGCTGGGTGGCTCGCAGCGCCGAGGGGTTGGGAGCGCGGAGCACGAAGAAGACCTGCTTGCCGTTGCTGCTGAGCACCGCGGTCTCCACCGGGTTGCTGAACGAGTTGGGCGAATCGGGGTCCACCACCCGGAGCACCTGCGCGCCGCCCGGCAGCGCCATCGACTCGGCGCGAATGGCCTCGGTGAAGCCCATCGAGCGGCGCATGGTGTTGAGGCTGTCGAGCGCATCGCGGGCAGGCGTGACCTGCGAGACCGCGAGGGTGCAGGCGCCGGTGGGCGGGCGATAGCTTCGCCAGGTCGGATTGGAGCGGGTCAGGCTCCAACCGGCGCCGTCGAGCGAGGGGAACGCGCCCACCGCCGCACCGCTCGAAGGCGCCACCGCCGCGAGCGCGGGATCGATGGCCAGCCCGGCGAGGAGCGCGCGGAAGACCGGCTGGTGTGCGGTGAGCTCTTCGGGGCTCGGTGCATCGAGCGCCACCAGCACCGCCGCAGCGCCGCGGTGCTCGGCCACCGCCAACTGCTCGTGCTTCTCGCCGCGGACGCGCACCGTCAGCCGCTGGCGGATGACCTCCCCGCCGCGAGGCCCGGCGACGTGCTGCACCTCGCCGCGGCTCAGGATCTCCATCCCCGGCGGCGGAACCAGGCGGTGCTGGAACCACGCCCCGAAATCACCCGAGAGTCGCTCGGCCGGCGTGAGCAGCACATAGGTGGTCCCCGCCGCGGTCCCCGGCGCCGAGAGCCAGACCGCGTTGGCCACGTCGGTGCGAGTCCAGCCGGTCGGCACCGCGAAGTGCAGCGTCGAGGCAACCGTCGAAGCGGCGCTCGCGGCGGGCCCCGAACCGACCCCCGTCGCGCCGGCGGGGCTGAAGTCAGGCCCCTGGCTGGCGGTGATCTGCGGCGTGGCGGCCGGCCCGAGCACGACCTTGATGCTGGCCACCACCCCCATGAATCCGGCCTCGGCGCGCTTGAACTCGGCGTCGTCGCGCGCGGTGAGCTCGACCAGAACGCGCTGGCCGCGGTGGAAGACCCAGCACCGCCGCGTTGGCTGCGCCTCTTCGGCGGTGCCGTCGAGCGCCACCACCGCGCGGCCGTCGGGGCTGGTGAAGAGCTGCACTTCGCCGGGGTTGGACAGGTCCGCCGGCGGCGACTGCTCCAGCCCCTGCTTGAACGCCGCGGCGTCCTCCGGCGAGGGCTCGGGCGCGTGGAGCACGATGTGCGCCTTCTTCTTCAGGTGGAAGGTGGTGTTCCCCGCGCCATCGGTGCTGGCCCGCCACTTTCCCGCCGGCGGCTGGAAGCTCACCTTCGGCGCGGCGCCGGCGGGAAGCACCAGCATCAAACAGGCGGCGAACGCGGCGAGGCGGAGCATCGAGAACAGACCCCTTTGTTTCCAGGGCGCCCAGCCTGCCACAGCGCCTTGGACCTCAGAAGAGCGGAAGCTGGCGTGGGGCGCCGCCTGGAAGCTGCGAGGCGAGCGGGCGCGGCGCGGCGCCGGCGTCGAGCCCGAGCCGCGCGCAGGCCGCGGCGAACCGCGTCCGGGCCTCGGCCCAGCTTCGGGGATCGTGCAGGTGGGTCCGACCGAGGAGCCGCGAGAGCCCGGGGCGTCGCGCAGGCTCCACCTCGGCCACCATCGCCAGCAGTCGCTCGCGCACCGATTCGGAGAGCTCGAACGGCTCCATCCGCGCGAAGCTCGCCCCGGCCAGCTTGGCGCGCTCGAGCAGGCGGCCGAGCGCGTCGTCGGAGTCGTTCACCCCGCGGAGCACCGGCGAGAGCTCCACGCCCACCTCGATGCCCGCGCGCGAGAGCAGCCCCACCGCCATCAGCCGGCGCTCGGGCGAAGGCGCATGGGGCTCGAGCGCCATCCAGGTGCGCCGCTCGAGCCCGGGAAGGACCACGCTCACCCGGACCCGACCGTGCCGCGCGATCCGCCCGAGCACATCCACATCGCGACCGACCAGCGAGCTGCGGGTGCGCGCGCGCAGATCGAGCCCGCGCAGCCCCGCCAGCGCCTCGAGGAGCTGCCGGGTGAGCCGCACCTCGCGGTCCGCCGGCTGCCAGGGATCGCACGCGGCGCCGAGGAGCACCGGCCGCTCGGAGAGCGAGCCATCCTGCCGCGCGGCCGCGTCGCGGAGGTGCGCGAGGAGCACGGCCGCGGCCTGGGTTCGCGGACCGGCGACGGTACCCGGCTGGAGTCGAGCGAGGTCATCGACGCCGCCCAGCCCGGCCGCGCCGTACGGCTCGAGCGACCAGGCAAAGCCGCCGTCGTGGGGCACCCGCGCGATGACCGCCGCGGGCAGAGCCGGGGCCGTCCGCGGGCGAATCGGCGCGAGCTGGAGCTGGGAACGCAGGGCACCCATCGGGACCTCCGTCGTACTGAACAAACATACAGACCGGGTCCGACATCGCGGCGGCCCGAGGCGGGGTTCGCCCATGAACTCGCTGGGGCACGCTTGGCCGCGATGCGGGCGATTTTGCGCAATCGGGAGCGCTCCCGCCGCGCGCGGCACTGGTCAGATGTGGAGCCGGAGTCGCATGGCCAGGCGGCATCTCGTCGCGCTTATCGCGCTGCGGCGCCGAGGCCAGGATGCGCTTCCCTCGATAGTTTGAGCTCCAATGACCACCACCATCGGCACCGCGCACTTTGGAGGCACGCCCGAGCAGACCACCGAAGCGCTCCTGGCGCAGCTCACCGAAAAGCTCGCCGGCCAGAAGTCCGCGCTCACCGTGGTGTTCGCCAGGCCGATCACGGAGACCAGCGCCAAGGACAACCATGTGGCCACCCTCAACGGCCAGCCCGCCTGGGAGGTTTGGAAGGAGGACCCGCGACCACCCCAAGCGCAACGGCCTCGAGCCGAACACGCTCGCTGCCCGAGACCTTGATGTACCTGATTCGCTACGAGGCCGCGCTCGGCAGCGAGCTCAACGTCCGCGCGCCGCTGAGCTTCCCCAGCTGACCGGCGCGGCCGACGCGGCAAACGTTGGGCGGATCAGTCCTGGTAGACGCGGACGAAGTCCACATCCATCTGCCCCGGCAGGTCGGCGGCCATGTTGCCCACGTCGTAGCCGCCGTCCACCTCGCCACCGGTGTAGCCGTTGCCCTGCGGGAACGCGCCGCCGAACGAGAGGTTCAGGTCGATGGTGTGAAAGTAGGAGAAGACGGTCGCGAACGGCGTGGAGGATGCGCTGAGGTCGGTGCCGACGGTCTTCTCCACCGTGCTCGTGGTGATGTTTCCATCCGCGTCGCTCGCGTAGCGCACCAGCTCGGCGCCGTCGAAGCTTCGCACCGGCCTCCCGTCGACGTACCAGGTGATCCGGCCCGGCTCCCAGAGGAAGCCGTAGCGCACGAAGCGGCTCGAGGTCGCGCCGGAATAGGTGTCGAAGTTCGCCGGCGTGAGCTGGGTGCCGTTGTTGCTCGAGCCGCCGTAGGCGCTGCCGCTGGCCAGGTTGTAGATGTGCGGGGTGGTCTGGCAGTTGGTGTGGCCGGCACAGGGATAGTGAAACGTGCCGTAGGTGAGGTCGGGGTAGCCGCCCACCAACTCGGTCACGTCGAACTCGCCGTAGGTCGGCCAGGCCGGCGCCGAGCTCGCGCCCACCAGCCAGAAGGCGCCCCAGTAGGGATTGCCCTTGGGCATGCGGATGCTCGCCTCCGCGTAGCCGTACTGGAAGCTGTACTTGTCGCCCGCGGCCGCGCCGCCCTTGGTCGTGATGAAACCCGAAGTGTAATAGTAAGTAGGGTTGCCGGTATCCGGATTGGTCCCGCCGCAGGTGACGGTCTGGGCCTTGGCGGTGAGGTGGAGCGCGCCGCCCGACTCGGTGACGTTGGCCGCGAAGTAGCACTCGTCCTCGTGGTTTCCGGTGCCGTAGTTGCTGTCGTCCTTGGCGTTCCAATTGGCGGGATCGAGGCTCGCGGCGTTGAACTCGTCGCTCCAGGCCAATGCGTAACCCGCGGGCGCAGCGGCCGAGCCGATCGGCGGCGGCAGCGCCGAGCCGCTGCTTCCCGATGAGCCGCTCGAGGCGCCGCCGGTCGAACCGGAGCCGCTCCCGCTCGCCGCGCTCGGACACGGCGCGCCGATGTCGCAGAGGCACTGGTTGTCGCAGCAGTGGCAGCCCTCACCGCAATTGCCTTGCAGGCCGGCCTCGGTGCACACGTAACCGCCGCTCGCGCCCGAGCTCCCCGACGACGCACCGGCGGTGGTGCCGCTCGATCCGCTCGCGGCGGTCGAGCCGCTCGAGGAAGCGGAGGGTCCGGTCGATGAGCCGGTCGAGCCCGAAACGGCCGACGCGCAGCCGAAGAGGCACCAAGCGGCGATCCAGAGCCAGCCGGAGTGGGCGATGCGCATGGCCTTCACCTCGAAGGCAGAAGACCACAGCCCGCATTGGACGTCGCCCGAATCCGCGACGGACGCGTCAGGCCGCGATGGACACGGCGCTTGCGGCCCGAGACGTGAAGGGCACGGCTGCGCGGCGGCGGTTGCGCGAAGTCCGGATGCGGTGCAACTTGCCGCTCGCCCTTTTCAGGAGGTCCCCATGCGGAATTGGCTCTGGGCTGCGCTGCTCCTCGTCTCGACCCCGGCCTTCGCGGCGCCCCCGGCGGCGCCGGGCAGCGGCGTTCCAGGAGCGGAGAAGGCATCGACGACGCACGCGGGCGAGGCGATCCCCGACGATGCCGAGACCCAGGCCGCCCAAAAGGTGCTCACCCAGTACCTCGACCTGGTGGCGAAGAAGAAGTACGCCGAGGCCAGGAAGCTGGTGCACCCCAAGACGCTCGAGGTCATCGCCTCGATCAAGAAGCGCATGGGCGAGGCGCAGCACCCGATGGCACCGGAGTACTGGGCCAAGAACGACTTCCGCCTGGTGAGCTACACCATCGAGGGCGCGGCCAAGCACCGCTGGGACACCATCGC
>Ga0164242_10004857_pt1 | contig 15022 bp, 13 predicted proteins | sample OricomgcompostMG_FD_108783 | JGI IMG/M metagenome (GOLD analysis project Ga0164242, IMG submission 108783) | Miracle-Growth compost microbial communities from Emeryville, California, USA - Original compost - Miracle growth compost (MG) ... | reverse complement strand
GCTGAAGAACTCGCAGCGCTTCGTGTCGGTGCGCGGCAAGGCGACCCGGCCCCGCAAGCTCGACCTGGGCTGGCTCAAGTGGATCGCGACGGCGCTCATCGTCATCTACGTGGTCTTCGGCGCAGCGCTCCCGATCCTCGGGCTCGTGCTGCGTTCGTTCACGCTGATCTTCACGCCGCTGCAGAGTCCCTTCAAGACCCTGACGCTGCAGAACTATCAGACCGTGTTCACGTACCAGTCGTACATCCAGTCGATCTGGAACAGCGTGATCATCGCGGTCATCGGCGCGATCCTGGTCAGTGCCCTGGCGATGATCGCGGTCGTGGTGGCCAAGAGATCGACGTTCCGTTTCGCGCGGGCCGTGGAGTACCTGGCCCTCGCGCCGCAGGCGATCCCCGGGATCATCGTCGGCATCGGGTTCTTCTGGGCCTTCGCGATCATGCCCGGAGGCAATCTCATCCAGGGCACCCTGACGGCGGTCATCATCGCGTTCGGTCTCCGAGCGCTGCCCACGGCGTTCGGGTCGATCTCGCCGGCGCTCATGCAGATAGCGACCGAGCTCGACAACGCCGGGCGCGTGGTCGGTGCCGACTGGGTCGGCGTGTTCGTGCGGATCCTGCGCAAGCTGCTCGTGCCGGCATTCGCCGGAGCGATGCTGCTCGTGTTCGTCACGATGCTCAAGGAGTACTCGGCTGCGCTGTTCCTGTCATCGGCCGACTCGAACGTCATCGGCACCACGATGCTCGAGCTCTGGGTCCAGGGCAACACCGGCTCGGTCGCCGCCCTCGCCACCATTCAGATCGCGATCACCGCCGTCGTCGTCGGTCTCGCGAACCTCCTCATGAAAGAGAAGAAGGATGCCTGAAATCCGCGTCTCCCATATGGCCAAGACGTTCGGAGACGTCTCGGTCCTGCACGACATCGACTTCGATGTGAAGGACGGCGAGTTCTTCACGCTCCTCGGTCCCAGCGGCTGCGGCAAGTCGACCACCCTCAACTGCATCGCGGGCCTCGAGGACCCCACCGAGGGCGCCATCGCGATCGGCGACCACGCGCTCGTGGACCGCTCGAAGCGGATCTACGTGCCCACCGAGGAGCGCAACCTCGGCATGGTGTTCCAGTCATACGCGCTCTGGCCGCACATGACCATCAAGAAGAACCTCGCGTTCCCCTTGAACATCCGGCACGCCGATCGCGCCGACCGCGACCGGCGCATCCACGAAGCCCTCGACAAGGTCGGGCTCGCCCATCTGGAGGATCGCTATCCGCACCAGCTGTCCGGCGGGCAGCAGCAGCGCGTCGCACTGGCGCGCGCCCTCGTGTACTCGCCGACCGTGCTGCTGCTGGACGAGCCGCTCTCCAACCTCGACGCCAAGCTGCGAGAGCAGGCGCGGGCGTGGCTCAAGCGCCTGCAGTCCGACCTCGGGATCACGACCCTCTACGTCACGCACGACCAGGACGAGGCCCTGACCCTGAGCGACCGGATCGCCGTCATGTTCGACGGCGTGATGACCCAGATCGGCTCGCCGAAGGAGATCTACGAGCGTCCGGCCACCGCGGCGGTGGCGGCCTTCGTCGGCAGCTGCAACTTCATGCTCGGCACCGTCGAGCAGATGCTGACCGATCACGTGCAGGTGCGCCTGCAGGCCACCGGCACCACGGTCACGGTCGCGACCGACACCGACTGGCTGCCAGGGGCCCCGGTGACCGTCGCCGTACGGCCCGAGCGTCTGTCGATCGTCGTCGACGAGCCCGGCAGCCGCGACCTCAATGTGCTCGACACCGAGGTCGTCACCACGGCGTACGTCGGCTCGCGCTACGAGTACATCCTGCGCCTGGGCGACGTCGCGGTGCAGGTGGTCTCGCCCGACGGCTCGCTCACCGGCGCGGTGCGCCTGGTCTTCGGGCCCGACGACGCGCACGTCTTCCCCGGCGAGTCCGGGCCGGGAACCGAAGCCCTCGATCTGATGAAGGTGACAGCATGACACAGCAAGACACGTACCGCATCGGCCTGCTCGCCGGCGACGGCATCGGCCCCGAGATCGTCCCCGCTGCCGTGCAGTGCGTGGATGCCGCAGCCCGCGCCGTCGGACTCGCACCGATCGACTGGGTCGAGCTGCCGCTGGGCCGCAGCGCCATCGACACGCACGGGGCTGCGGTGCCCGACGAGACACTGGCTGCCCTTGACGGGCTCGAGGCGTGGATGCTCGGCCCGCACGACAGCGTCTCGTACCCCGAGCCGCACAAGTCCCGGCTGAACCCCAGCGGCACGATCCGCAAGCATGCGGGACTGTTCGCGAACATCCGGCCGGCCAAGTCGTTCGCAGGCTCTCCGGCACTCGTGCCGGGAACCGACCTCGTGATCGTCCGCGAGAACACCGAGGGGTTCTATGCGGATCGCAACACGTACATGGGCACCGGCGAGTTCATGCCGACGCCCGACGTGGCCATCGCGCACGGCATCATCACCCGCCAGGCGACCGAGAAGATCGCGCGGGCGGCGTTCGAGCTGGCCATGCAGCGCCGCAAGCACGTCACGATCGTGCACAAGGCGAACGTGCTCGCGGTGACGACCGGCCTGTTCCGCGACGTGTGCCGCGAGATCGGCCGGGAGTATCCCGAGGTCACGATCGACGACTTCCACATCGATGCGATGACCGTGCACCTGGTGCGGCGCGCGCCCGACTTCGACGTCATCGTGACCGAGAACATGTTCGGCGACATCCTCTCCGATCTGTCCGGCGAGCTCGCCGGCTCGCTGGGGATCGCCCCCTCGGTCAACAGCTCGCTCACCCAGGCCATGGCGCAGGCCTCGCACGGGTCGGCCCCCGACATCGCCGGGCGCGACATCGCCAATCCGATCGCGATGATCCTCTCGGCGGCGATGATGCTCGAGTGGCTCGGCGCACGGCACGACGACGAGCGGCTCGTGCGCGCCGCGCGCCTGATCGACCAGGCCGTGAACGAGACGGTGGCCGGTGGCGTCGCCACCGGAGACCTGGGCGGCACGGCCTCGACGAGCGCATTCGCGGCGGCCGTGGCATCCACCATCGACACGGCGGCCCTCGCCTCAGACGCCGCGCGGTGAGCAGCGTGTTCGCGGTGCTGGTGACGATCGACGTGCGCCCCGAGGCACTCGCCGAGTTCGAAGCGGGGCTGCGCGCCAACGCGGCCGCGACCCGCGTCGAGCCGGGCTGCCTGCGGTTCGACGTGCTGCGCGAGCGCGATGAGGCGAACCGGTTCGTGCTGTACGAGCTGTACACCGACGAAGACGCGTTCTTCACCGGTCACCGCGGCGCGCCGCACTACCCCGACTGGACGGCGCTGTGCGAGCGGTGCGTCGTCGCGGGCGGGCGGCACAACACGTACGCGGTCCCCGCCTTCGCCGAGGACGTGCCCGATGCCTGAGGTGCCGGAGGAACTGCTGACCACCGCGTTCGGCGAGTACCGGATCACGCCGCTCGACGGCATTGCGCCCGATCATCTGCCGTACTCGATCCGCATCCTGCTGGAGAACGTCCTGCGCAATCAGGACGGGCACCGGGTCACGGCACGGCAGCTCGAGGCGCTGGTCGGGTGGGGGTCGCCGGAGTCGTTCCGCACGGCGATGGAGCTCACCCCGACGCGGGCGTTCCTGCACGACACGAACGGCGTGCCGGCGCTCGTCGACCTCGCCGCGATGCGCGATGCGATGGCGGCGCTCGGCGGCGACCCCACGACGGTGAACCCGTCGATCCCCGCCGAGCTCGTCGTCGACCACTCGGTGATCGCCGACTTCTTCGGGACCGCCGATGCGCGCGAGCGCAACGTCGAGCGCGAGTACGAGCGCAACGCCGAGCGCTACCGGTTCTTGAAGTGGGGGCAGCGTGCGCTCGACGGTTTCGAGGTCGTGCCGCCCGGTTCGGGCATCATGCACCAGGTCAATCTGGAGCGCCTGGGCCGGGTCGTCGAGGTCCGTGGCGGCCGGGCGTTCCCCGACGTGTGCCTGGGCACCGACTCGCACACCACGATGATCAACGGGCTGGGCGTGCTCGGCTGGGGCATCGGCGGCATCGACGCCGAGGCGGTGATGCTGGGGGAGACGTTCGGGATGCTGGTGCCTCGCGTCGTCGGCTTCCGTGTGACCGGTGCGCTGCCGCCGGCGACGACCGCCACCGACCTCGTGCTCACGGTCACCCAGATGCTGCGCGCGCACGGCGTCGTCGGGTCGTTCGTCGAGTTCTTCGGCGAGGGGGTGTCGCATCTCTCGCTGGCGGACCGCGCGACGATCGCGAACATGAGCCCCGAGTCGGGGGCGACGTGCATCTACTTCCCGATCGACGACGAGACGATCCGCTATCTGCGCTTCACCGGACGCCCGCCCGAGCGCGTCGCGCTGGTCGAGGCGTACGCGAAGAGGCAGGGGCTCTGGCATCGACCCGAGCACGAGGCCGCCTACACCGAGATCATCGAGCTCGACCTGGCTACGGTCACGCCGTCACTGGCGGGGCCCCGTCGCCCGCAGGACCGGGTGCCGCTCGCCGAAGCGCGGGCATCCCACCGGCGCACATTGCCCGAGCTCTTGCCGGCGGTGCCGGGCGGGCCGACCGACCCGGCGGAGCGCTTCACGGTGGCGCTGCAGGACGGGCCGGTCGATCTCGGCCATGGCGCCGTCGCGATCGCCGCGATCACGTCGTGCACGAACACCTCGAACCCCGCGGTGATGATCGCGGCGGGGCTGTTCGCCCGCAACGCGGTGGCCGCCGGGCTGCGCAGCAAGCCGTGGGTGAAGACCACGCTCTCACCGGGATCGCTCGTGGTCACCGACTATCTCGACCGGGCGGGACTGTCGGCCCCGCTGGATGCACTCGGGTTCACCACCGCGGGCTACGGGTGCATGACCTGCATCGGTGCGTCCGGGCCGCTCATCTCCGCGGTGCAAGACGCCGTGCGCGCCGAGGGCATCGCCGTGGCCGCCGTGCTGTCCGGAAACCGCAACTTCGACGGGCGCATCAACCCCGATGTGCGGATGAACTACCTCGCCTCGCCGCCGCTGGTCATCGCCTACGCGCTCGCAGGCACCGTGGACATCGACCTCGCCACCGAGCCGCTGGGGATGGATGCCGCGGGCCGGCCGGTGCGGATGGCCGATCTCTGGCCGGGCGAGGACGAGATCGCGACGCTCGTGGAGCAGACGCTGAGCCCTGAGATGTTCGCTACCGCCTACCGGGACGTCTTCGCCGGAGACGAGCGATGGAAGGCGCTCGATGCTCCCGCCGGGGCGGTGTTCGACTGGGATCCCGGCAGCACCTACATCCGGCATCCCCCGTTCTTCGACGGAATGGGAGCAGAGGCCGAAGAGCCCCGCGACATCCGCGGCGCACGGGTGCTTGCGCTGCTCGGCGACTCGATCACCACCGACCACATCTCGCCCGCCGGTGCCATCCCGGCGGCATCCGTGGCGGGGCGATACCTGGCCGCGCAGGGCGTCGCGCCGGCGGCGCTGAACACCTACGCGTCGCGCCGCGGCAACCACGAGGTGATGATGCGCGGGTGCTTCGCCAACGTGCGCCTGCGCAACGGGCTGCTGCCGGGCGTCGAGGGCGGGTACACGCGCAACTTCCTCGCCGGGGGTGCGCAGCAGACGATCTTCGACGCCGCGCAGGACTACCGCGCCGCGGGCGTTCCGCTCCTCGTGATCGGGGGCAAGGAGTACGGCACCGGTTCGTCGCGCGACTGGGCGGCGAAGGCGCCCGCGCTGCTGGGCGTGCGCGTCGTGCTCGCCGAGTCGTTCGAGCGCATCCACCGGGCGAATCTCATCGGCATGGGCATCCTGCCGCTGCAGTTCCGTCCCGGTCAGAGCGCCGCGTCGCTCGGACTGACCGGGACCGAGACGATCGACGTGGTCGGGCTGGCCGACCCCGATGCCGAGCGGGTCACGATCCGTGCCGACGACCGCGACTTCGACGTCGACGTGCGCCTGGACACTCCGCGCGAGCGCGAGCTGTTCCGGCACGGCGGCGTCATGGCGTTCGTGCTGCGGCACCAGCGAGCGCGTGCGGGCACCGCGACGGAGAGCCGCTGATGGCTCCCGGGCGGCGTGGGCTGGTGCTGCTGCTGATCCATGCCGCTCTCATGCAGATCATCATCTTCGGCATGCGGCCATCGCTCTCGTATGCGGCGCTCGGGCTGGGCGCGTCGCCGGCCGCGCTCGGCGTGCTGTCGGCGTTCTACGCGCTCCCGGCGCTGTTCCTCGCCCTCCCCGCCGGGCGCGTCGTGGATCTCATCGGCGAGCGCCGTGGCATGGTGATCGGCGCGGTCACCGTGGCGGCCGCCGCAGGGGTGGCGGTCGCGGGCCACGGATCGTTGGCATTCCTGATCGCGGCCTCGGTGCTGCTGGGCTGCGGGCAGATGTTCACGGTGCTCGGCGAGCAGTCGTATGTCGGCGCGATCTCCACCGCGGGGCGCTCGGACACGACGTTCGGCATCTACGGCTTCGCCGTGGCGTTCGGGCAGACCGTGGGGCCCGCCCTGCTCGTGCTGCCCGGCGGCACACCGCAGATGCCGCCGGTCGGACTGATCTTCGCGGTGAGCCTGGGCTGTGCGGCGCTCATGCTCATCGTGTCGGTGCTGATCCGCAGCCCCGCACGTGCGCTGTCGCCGGAGAGGCAGGGGATGCTGCGCGCGGCCCGCGGGGTGCTGTCGACGAAGGGGCTGCCGAACGCGCTGATCGCGGGCAGTCTCGTGCTGGCCTCAGTCGACATCTTCATCGCCTACGCGCCGCTGGTCGGGCAGGAACGCGGCCTGCCCGCGATGGTGATCAGCGCGATGCTCGTCGCCCGCTCGGGCTTCTCGATGATCTCGCGGCTGTTCCTGGGGCTGCTCTCACACGCCTTCGGACGGCGCTGGCTGCTGGTGGGCAGCATCCTCGCCTCGGCCCTCATGCTCGGCGCGTTCGTCTTCGATCTGCCTGCGGGCGTGCTGATCGCCTTCGCCTGCGGCTACGGCTTCGTGATCGGCATCTGCCAGCCGATCACGATGTCGTGGATCTCGCTCATCGCCCCGCCCGGCACCCGCGCCCTCGCCATGTCGATGCGGCTCGCCGCCAACCGTCTCGGGCAGACGGTGCTGCCGGCCACGCTGGGTGTGCTCGCCGCCGCCGCGGGAGCCGCCGGGGTGCTCGGCGCGAGCAGCATCATGCTGCTCGTCGCCGCCGGTTCAGGACTCGGGGTGCCCTCGGATCCCGAGACAGGTGCCGTCGCAGAGAAGGAGCCCTCATGACCGTCTGGCCGCCGCGCGTCCTCGTGCCCGCCGATCTGCCCGCGATAGACCGCGGTGGCGGAGCGCGCACCGTCCCGCTCGTCACCCGCGAGATCGGGGCGACCTCGTTTCTCAACGGCATCACCGAGTTCGCCCCCGGTGCGTCGATCGCCCACCACAGTCACAACTGCGTCGAGAGCGTGATGATCATCGAGGGCACGGCGATCGTCGACATCGACGGCGTGCGCGCGAGCCTCGGCCGTCACGACACGACGTTCGTTCCGGCGAACATCCCGCACCACTTCGAGAACGCCTCGTCGTTCGAGCACATGGCCATCTTCTGGACGTACGCGTCGGTCGACGCCACCCGTCGTGGGGCCGCGACCGACGAGGTGCGCCGCGTCGACGGGGAGGCGGGCGCCGCCGCCGACGGCCGCGCCTGCCGCGAGACGGCACGGGTGCGCGTGCGGCCGGGCGCCGAGGCCGCCTTCGAGGCGGCAGCGGCCGAGGCTGCGGCTCTCTTCCAGGACGCGGCCGGCTGTCGCTCGTTCGAGGTGCGGCGCGCGCTCGAGGACCCCTCGACGTACCTCGTGTGCATCGAGTGGGACAACCTGGACGACCATCTCGAGGGCTTCCGTTCCAGCACCGCGTACCCGCGCTGGCGGGCGCTCATCCGCGATCTCGTCGTGGGCGACCCCGAGGTCGCTCATGACCGTCTCATCGTCAAGGGGTTCTGAGGAGGACGCCATGCACACCGACATCCTCGTTCCATGCGCCGAGCTGCGGGGCTTCGCCGCGCGTATCCTGGCCGCCCTCGGCGTCCCCGACGAGGATGCGGAGCTCGTCGCGGACTCGCTCGTCGTCGCCGAGGAGTGGGGCCACCCCTCGCACGGGCTGTTGCGGCTGCCCTGGTACGCGGCGCGGCTGCGTACCGGCCGCATCGAGCCCGTCACGCGCCTGACCGTGCTCGCCGACCGCGGCGCGCTGGTCAGCGTCGACGGCAACGCGGGCGTCGGCCAGGTGGTGACGGCGCGGGCGATGGACCTGGCTGTCGCCCGCGCGAAGGAATACGGCGTCGGCGCGGTCGGCGTGCGCAACTCGAACCACTTCGGCACGGCCGCGTACTTCACGCGTCGAGCCGCGGCCGCCGGATGCGCGGCGATCCTCACGACCAACGGCTCGCCCGCGATGGCGCCCTGGGGCGGGCTCGACAAGGCGGTCGGCGCGAACCCGTGGTCGTTCGCGACGCCGGACGGGCGGGGGGATGCCGCGGTGCTCGACATCGCGAACACCGGTGTCGCCCGCGGCAAGATCTACGCCGCCGCCGAGAAGGGCGAACAGCTGCCGGACGGCTGGGCGCTGGACGCGGCGGGCCGACCGACCACCGACCCTGCAGCGGCCCTGGACGGCGGGGTCGTGCTGCCCATGGGCGGGCACAAGGGGTATGCGATCTCGTTCATGATGGACGTCTTCTCGGGAGTGCTCACCGGCTCGTCGTTCGGGCTCGACGTGGGCGGACCCTGGCAGCCCGACGCGCACAGCGGGGCCGGCCACGTCGCGATCGCCATCGACATCGCCGCGTTCCAGCCACCGGCGGAGTTCGACGGCCGGATGGGGGCGCTCATCGAGCAGGTCAAGAGCGTGCGCCGCGCGCCGGGCGTGGACGAGATCCTCTACCCGGGAGAGTTGGAGAACCGCAACCGGGCGGCGGGCGGCGGCATCCCGCTTCCGGAGAAGACCCTCGCGGACCTGCGCGTGCTCGCCGCCGAGTGCGGGGTCGAGATCGCCTGGTGATGCGGTGCGCGCGGCTCACTTCGTCGTGATGCGGTACCGGTGCTCGGGCCGCCCGGTGGTGCCGTAGCGGAGCCTCATCTCGATGGCGCCCTGCTGTGCGAGCGCCGACAGGTACCGCTGCGCGGTGGGTCGGCTCATGCCGAGAGACTGCGCGACATCGGACGCCGAGACGTCCGTGGGCGTCGCGCGCAGCAGGTCGCGCACCGCGCGCATGGTCTCGGCCGACAGGCCCTTGGGCGGAGTGGCGATGGTGCCGGTGCGCATGAGCTGGAACAGGCCGTCGACCTCGTGCTGGTCGGCCTCGGCACGGCGCGAGTCGAGGTCTTCGAGACGGCGGTGCAGATCGCGGAATGCGATGAGGCGCTCGGAGAACGCGGCGAAGCGGAACGGCTTGACCAGGTAATGGACCACGCCCTGGGCGATCGCCGCACGGACATGGGCGAGGTCGCGTGCGGCGGAGATGACGATCACCCCGGGCGGCGAGGGCTCTTCGCCCAGTCGGCGCATGACGTCGAGCCCCGACCCGTCGGGCAGGTACAGGTCGAGCAGCACGAGGTCGGGATGGGCCGTGTGCACCTGATCGAGAGCGTCGGCGGCCGAGTGCGCGATGCCGACGACCTCGAACCCGGGGACCTTCCACACGAAGCCCGCGTGGATCTCCGCGACGCGGAAGTCGTCGTCGACGATCAGCGTGCGGATGGGGGCGATCCCGTCGGTCATGCCGTCGCCTCCGTGGGCACGGCCGCGCCCGCGGCGCCGTGGCGGGGCAGCGTCACCGTGAACACGGCACCCGGACCGGACGAGACCTCGATGCGGCCGGCGTGCTGCGCGACCACGCGGTGCACCAGGGCCAGGCCGAGGCCCCGGCGGCGCACGCCGTCGTCGGGCTTCGTCGAGAAGCCGTCCTCGAAGACCGCCTCGGCGAACTCGGGTGCGACGCCCGGCCCGCTGTCGCGCACGCACACGCGCACGCTGTCGCCGACGCAGCGCACATCGACCTCGACGCGGTGCGGGGCGGGCCCGGTGACCGCGGCGTCGATCGCGTTGTCGACGAGGTTGCCGAGCACGGTCAGCAGGGCTCGCGCATCGGCTTCGCCTTCGGCAAGGTCCGACGCGTCGGTGAGCACGAGCGTCACGCCGCGCTCGGCGGCGACGACGGACTTGGCCACCAGCAGCCCCACGAGCTGCGGGCTTGCAATCTGCCGCTGCAGGCGCGTGGCGAGATCGGTCGCGGTGGCCGAGAGCTCTGCGACGTAGTCGACGGCCTCGTCGAAGCGGCCGAGCTCGAGCATGCCGGAGAGGGCATGCACCCGGTTCGCGAACTCGTGCTGCTGCGCGCGGAGGGCGTCGGTGAGTCCGCGCACGCTGTCGAGTTCGCGCAGCAGCCCCTCCTGCTCGGTGCGGTCCGAGATCGTGACGATGTGGCCGAGGTCGCGCCCCTGCATCGACACCGGCATCCGGTTCATCACGAGGCAGTGCTCGTCAGTGAGCACCACGAGGTCGGCGCCGGCCACCGCCCCGGTGAGGATGTCGCGGATGCGCCCGGCCGGTGCGGCGCCGTCCACGCGTGCGCCCACGTCGGCATCGCCCAGCCCGAGCAGGCGCCTCGCCTCGTCGTTGATGAGCGCTATCCGGCCCGAGGGCCCGATGCCGATCACCCCCTCGGCGACGCCGTGCAGCATGGCCTCGCGCTCCTGCAGCAGAGTTGCTATCTCGTTGAGCTCGAGCCCGAAGGTCTGCCGCTTCAGCCGGCGCGCCAGGAACAGCGAGCCGACGACGCCCACCGTCAGTGCGATGCCCGAGTACAGCGCGATCGACGGCAACAGCCGCCACAGGCTCGCGGCGATCTCTTCGGCGTCGATGCCGACCGACACCTCGCCGACGATCCGGCCCGCGTCGGTGCGCAGTGGCACCTTCGCGCGGGCGGACAGGCCGAGTGTCCCATGTTCCATGTTGACCACGCTCTGGCCCGACAGGGCCTCACTCGGGTCAGTGGACACGTGCTCGCCGATCCGCGCGGGCACCGGGTGCGAATAGCGGATGCCGTGGTCGTCGGTGACGACGACGAAGAGGGCCCCGGTGGAGCGACGGATCGACTCGGCCCGCTCCTGGACGGTGCCGTCGGGGTCGCCGGCCACGACCGCGTCGGCGATGCCGGGAGCCACGGTCACCGTCTTGGCGATCGCCAGAGCCCGTTCCTCGAACTGGTGCACGAGCAGCTCATGCGACTGCCACAGCGACAGGCCGAACGCGACCAGCAGTGCGCCGAGCAGCACGGCGATCTGGGTGCGGAGGATGTTCGTCGACAGGCGAATACTGCTGCGTGCCATCCGTCTCTCCTGCTTCGTCGCGGGCGCGTCGACGCAGACCGATCATCGGCGGTCGGGGTGCGCCGATGGCAATTGTCGCACCGGCACCTGGACGGCGACCTGCGTGCGCCTGCGCGCAGAACGCACGAAACGCGCGTGCGGCCGCGCTGAGCTCAGTCGACGGAGATCTCGATGCCGCCGGCGACCCGTCGTGCGCGCACCTCGGACAGATCGGCGACCACGGCGGACGCCCCGAGGCCGCGGGCGCGCTCGCCGACCCCGATCACGGTGGTGCCGGCGGCCAGCGCCGCGGCGATGCCGGCGGCCGAGTCCTCGAAGGCGATGCAGTCCGCCGGGTCGACGCCCAGCAGCTCTGCCCCGCGCACGAACCCCTCGGGGTCGGGCTTGCTGCAGCTCACGTTCTCGGCGGTCACGCGCACCTCCGGCACGCGCAGGGCCGCGGCATCCATCCTCGCCGTCGCCAGCCGCTCGTCGGCCGACGTCACGAGCGCGTGCGGCGTCTCGCGCAGTGCGTCGAGGAGAGTGGATGCCCCGGGCACGGCGACCACGCCCTCGGTGTCGCTGCCCTCGGCGGTGAGCATCCGCGCGTTCTCGGCGCGGTTGATCGCGGGGTCGCGGTCGGGCAGCAGGATCGCCATGCTCTCGTGGCCCTGCCGGCCGTGGATCACGCTGAGGACGCGGTCGTCGTCGAGATCGTGCTCGGCCGCCCACTCGAGCCAGAGCCGTTCGACGACGGCGGTGGAGTCGACGAGCGTGCCGTCCATGTCGAGGAGCACGGCGCGGGCGGTGAAGATCTGCGGCATGGCTCCATCCTCTCGTGCCCCGCGTGCCTGCGCGCTCAGGCCGCGGTCAGCCGGTGTGTGGTGCGGTACGCCGACGGGGTGAGGCCGGTCTCGCGGCGGAAGAAGCGGGAGAAGTACGACGGGTCGTCGAACGAGAGCGCGGCGGCGACCTGCGCGCAGCTCATCGTCGTACGCGTGAGCAGCCGTTGCGCCTCCAGCAGCACGGACGCGCGGATGATCGCCCCGGGCGGGCGCCCGGTGTCGGCGGTGACGATGTCGGTGAGATGGTTCGGAGTGACGTTCAAGGCGCGGGCGCTGTCGGTGACCGTCAGCGTCGCGCTGAGATGCGTGCGCACGTGGCGCTCGAAGGCCACTGCCAGCATGTGCCGCGGCTGGGCCGGCGACACCATGGCGCGCGAACACACGCTCAGGAGTGCCGACAGCTGGAAGCGCACGACCGTGTCGCGGTCGGGCGCATCGCCGGCCAGCTCGATCTCGAGTTCGCGCAGCATCCGGTCGATTCGCTCGCCGGTGAGCGCGTCGGGTACTGCCATCCCGCCGCTCCAGACGCGGGCGGGCAGTCCGCCCGGTCCGGTGAGGAAATCCTCGCGGAAGAGCACCAATGTGCCGTCGAGCCCGACATCGCCCGGTGTCCAGAAGTGCACCTGACCGGGGGCGATGATGTGCAGCGTACGCGGTCGCGCGGGGAACTGGGAGGTGTCGATGGTGTGGATGCCGCTGCCCGAGGACAGCCACACCAACTCGACGAATTCGTGGCGGTGAGGCACCGTCGTGTGCGGGCCGGGACCGTCCTTCACGAATGAGCCCACCAGTGCCGATCCGCGCAAGGTCGTCGACCGGTGCTCGATGTTGTACTCGGCGAATGCTGTGCGCCGCGCCATGGTCGCCCCCGTCCGGCGGCGTCTGCGATGACGCCGCTCTGTCGGCATCCACTCTCTCCGCTTCCGGCTGGGAGACGGGTGGATGCAGCGCGCAGAGGCGAACGTCGTGCACGGGAGCGCAAGTCCGCCGGGAGTGCCAGCCACGCGTACGGATGTGCCATTCGCGTGTGGAAGTGCCATTTCATCCGACATGAGTGCATGGCTGCGGCATCCCGGATCTTCTTAGCGTGGACACCACTACCGACCCCGTCGAAGGAGACACAGGATGACCGGCAAGTACGAGCACCTCATCGTGCGGCACATGGGCGACACCAGCGACGACCTCGTCAACGAGGGCGCTGTTGCCACGGGCGAGCCGCGCCCGTCGCACATCGGCGACGCGTTCGCACTGATGCGTGCCGAGGACGTGCCCGAGGCCAAGATGCACATGACCTACTCGTGGATCCTGCCGACCGAAGAAGGCAGCCACTGGGTCAACGAGCACGAGCACGAGTACGACGAGGTGCTGGTGTTCCTCGGCAGCGACCCGGAGAACCCGCACGATCTCGGCGGCGAGGCGTACCTGTGGATCGAGGGCGAAAAGTACACGATCAACACCTCGGGCGCCGTCTACATCCCCGCCGGCACCCGGCACTGCCCGCTGGACTGGGGAACGATCACCCGGCCGATCCGCTTCAACGCGATCTCACTGTCGGGTGACGGCAACTATTACTCCGACGAGAACGTGCCGGTCCAGGCCTGAGCGGCGAGGGAGAACGCCATGGGAAAGTACAACAGCCTCTTCATCACCGACATGAACGTCGTCACCGACGACATGATCAACGAGGGTGAGGCCGCCGGCGGTGAGCTTCCGCCGAACCTCAGTCTTCCGTACGGCATCATGCGCCAGCTTGACGTGCCCGCCTCGACGGTGTTCGGCGCGTACAGCTGGGTCTCGCCCGTCGGCGAGGAGACGTTCTGGGTGCACGAGCACATCCACGAGGACTTCGACGAGATCCTTGTGTGGATGGGCAACGACCCCGAGAACCCGCAGGACCTCGGCGGCGACTTGTACATGACCATCGACGGGGAGCGGCACGTGGTGTCCTCGACCGGCGCGGTCTACATCCCGAAGGGCACCTATCACTGCCCGCTCGGATTCGAGAAGGTCGACCGGCCGTTCACCTTCATCGCCATCACCCTCAGCCCCGACTACACCTCGCACGAGCGCGACGCCGAGTAGGCCGAACGCGCCACCTCACAGGCCTGTTCAAAGGAGAACACCGTGTCCGCATCCCTTCGCAGCCGGCGTCTTGCGCGTCGCATCTTGGCCGGACTGTCGGCCGTCACCGTGGTCACCGCGCTGGCCGCCTGTTCGGCGGGTTCGTCCGGCGACGACGCGTCGGCCGACGCAGGCGGCACACTGAACCTCGGTCTGGTCGGCAGTGTCAACGACATCGTCTTTCCCTATGCTTCGCAGGCCACGGTGGGGGAGGGTGCGATCTGGGACAACACCTACGACACCCTGACCAAGCTCGATAACACCGGCAAGCTGCAGATGGGGTTGGCGGAGTCGTTCACGCCGAATGCCGACAACACGGTGTGGACGGTGAAGCTGCGTCCGGATGTGAAGCTGCACAACGGCGGCACGTTCGGTGCAGATGACGTGATCTTCTCGGTGGAGAAGATGTTCGAGTTGAAGGACTCCTTCGGTGCGCTCACGCAGATCTCGTCCTTCGTCGATCCGAACAAGATCGAGAAGGTCGACGACCTGACGGTGAAGTTCACGCTGAAGGAGCCCTACGGCGTCTTTCCGGATGCCTGGTCGTACGACCAGCTCGCGATGATCGGCAAGGACTCGACGCAGGACAAGCCGGATGGGACCGGTCCGTTCACGGTGGACTCGTTCGCACCGAATCAGCAGGCGACGCTGAAGAAGTTCGACGGGTACTGGGGCGACAAGCCCGGGTTCGACACGTTGAACATCTTCTTCTTC
>Ga0164242_10004856_pt1 | contig 15023 bp, 10 predicted proteins | sample OricomgcompostMG_FD_108783 | JGI IMG/M metagenome (GOLD analysis project Ga0164242, IMG submission 108783) | Miracle-Growth compost microbial communities from Emeryville, California, USA - Original compost - Miracle growth compost (MG) ... | reverse complement strand
GTTGGGGTCGTCGGGGAAGCTGTACCAGCCGGTGGCGCTCTTGTTGGCGAAGAGCGGCAACACGCCGTCGCCGTTCTGATCGCAGTTCACGAAGATGTTGCTGGGGGTGACGTGGTCGATGACCACCGGCGCCGACTCCAGGCTCTCCATCTGGGTGGCGGGGAGCCCGGTGTCGTAGTAGCCGCAGAGGTCCTGTGCGGTCTTGGCGTGGAAGTTGTCGCTGGCGCACATGGCCAGGGTGATGGGCACGGGCGCCGGGATGAGCTCCGGCGTGTTGACCGTGAGGTGATCGACGGCCACCCAGCTCGGGAAGTCGAGCTGGGTGTCGCCCGAGAAGTCTTGGAGCGAGCCGGTGAGCGAGGTGAGGTGATCGCCCACGAAGAGGTCGGACGGGTTGGAGTAGGTGTAGACGAAGATCTGTCCAAAGTGACCGGGCAGGCCCTGGAACGCGGCGGTGGTGGGGTTGGCCGGATCGCTGAGCTTCTGCCCCGAGAGGTCGTACGCGTAGAAGCCGTTGGAGGTGATCGCGGTGACGATCATCCCCGCATCCGCGGTGGTGAAGGGCTCGTCGATCTGCACGAAGTCGCCGCTCAGCGGCGAGAGCCGGCTGTCGCAGGGGCCCTGGCACTGGCCCTGGAAGCAGAAATACCTGTTCACATACTGCGGCTTCGCTGGGTCGATAACCGTGCATTCATCATCGGCGTGACATCGACCATCGGTGGTCGGCACAGCGCCCGCGTCAGGGAATCGAACGACCCCGCCATCCGGGCCCGCAAGGTGCGGCACCGACGCGTCGTAGCTCTGGTTGGGATCACACCCCGGCAGGCGCTGCACCTCGGCCAGGGTGGGGTGGTTGAAGTAGAGGGTCTGCGAGGCGCTGGCCTTGTGCGTGAAGTCGGCGTTGGGATCCGAAGGCGGGTCGGACGGGATGTTGACGCCGCTGTCGGTGTCGTAGATGTGGTCGGGCTCGCTGTCCATCACCCACACGTTCACCGCGCCGTAGATGTGTGAGACCTGGATGTCGCCCTCCATCACGCCGTCCACCGCCTGGAGGGTGCGGTCGCCGGGCGAGATGTTGCCGGGGGTCACCCGCAGCGCCACCACGCGGTTGAGGTCGGTGAAGGGATCGCCGTGCAGGTCGAGCGCCTGCGCCTTGACGTGCATCTTCACCGGGCCGAACGGGAACGTCCACGGCGACTGGGCCGAGCCGCCGTCGCCGCCGCCATCGGGGAGCCCGCCCGCAAGCGGCGTTCCGTCGGGCAGGGTGACCTGGGTGATCCGCACCTGGAACGACGAGAGCCCTTGCGGGGTCTTGTACGGCGCCTGGCTCCCGAGCCGGTCGCCGCAGTTGCAGCCGCCGAGGGTGCTCAGGAGCAGCGCGGGCACCAGGCCCAGCACCGTCGGATGAGATGGCCGGTGTGTCACTTGGACCTCGCGCCGATCCGGCCGTCGCTCTCACCCACCACGATCGGCATGGTCGTGGGCTTGGAGCAGAACGACGCCAGTTCCTGGGTGATGTTGCCGCAGGCGTAGGTGTTGCCGATGAGCACGTCGAGGCAGGAGCACTTGCCCGCGAACAGCGGGGGCGCGCTGCACAGCCGCGCCAGGGCGGGCAGGGTGTCGGGATCGTCGCAGGGATCCACGCCGCCGTCGGCGAGCGGCACGCCCCCACCGTCGAGCGCGCCGGCCGCCACGTGGGCGTTGACGGTGTTGCAGGTGCAGGTGCCGTCGCGCAGGGCGTCGGCCTGATTCACGTCGGCGTTGTCGTAGCCATCGGCGAGCCAGCTCTCGAAGCTCGCCGCCGTGTGGCAGTAGCCGGTGGCGATGGGGTCCACACTGCGCGCGGCGCCGCCGTCGGGGTACACCGTGGGCGTGCCGTCGTCGTTGTGCGCGAGCACGGTGGCGCAGGGCAGGCCCACCGACGACTGGGTGCGGCCCGCGTTGAGGTCCTCGCAGGTGCACTGGCCGCGCATGTACTCCACCAGGCCGTCGCGGAGCGAGACGCCGGTCTCCACCCGCGAGGTGTTGCGCTTGAGCACCAGGAAGCCCGAGCCGCCCGCCGCGATGTAGTTGTTGACCGCGATCTTGTAGACCGAGGTGTCGGAGAGCGGCTTGCCGTTGATGCTCGCCCCGTACGACTCCTCGGCGTAGCACACGCCGCCGCCCTCGGGCGTGCTGGAGCCGTAGGGCTGCAGGCACTGCCAGGGTGAGCGCAGGCCGTCGTCGTCGCGCTGGGGGCAGTCGGCGGCGGTGGTGCAGGGGTGATCGGCCAGGTTGTCCACCGCCTGGGCGCAGTCCATGGTGAACCGCGCGCCGGCGATCTGGGCCTGGCTCTGGCACCCGCGGCCGGCCGAGCGCGCCGCGCTGTAGTCGAACAGCGCGTGCATCTCGGTGCCCGACAGGTACATGATGTTGATGGTGTTTTCGAAGGGGAAGACGTTGAACATGTCTTCCACGTTGATCGGCCCCGCGTAGAGGTTGTCGCGGATGCCCAGGGTGTTGGTGAGCGCGAACTCGGCCTCCACCCGGCGGCGAACCTTCATGCTCTCGGCGGTCATGTTGCCCAGGGGCGAGTCGCCCTCGTCGGTGCTGGGGGACTTGCGCACCACGTTCTTGGGGGCGAAGGCGAAGATGCGCGGCAGGTCGAGATCCAGGCGCTGGCTGACCAGGTACGGCTGGAGCATCCAGGTGGTGAGCCGGTCTTCCTTCTGAGTGCATTCGTCGCGGGTCTGCTCCACCTTGGCGTGGAAGTCGTCGGTGCTGAGCGTATTGCGCAGCGCGCGGACGTCGTCGTCGCACCAGATCGCGTCGATGGGGAACGGCTTGTAAAAGTGGCTGGTGACCTCGCCGGCCAGCGCCTGCCGATCGGCGGAGTCGGTCTTGCTGGGCATGTGGATGGTGAGGTCGAGCCGGCCCAGGTACTTGGAGAAGGCGCCCGAGTGCTGGAGCACCACCCGCCGGTTGGGCTGATCCGGGTTGACGATCTCCTCGCTGGGGTCGAGCACGATGTGCAGGTGCCCGCCCATGATCACGTCGATGTCTTTGACGCCGGGGATCCACACGTGCTTGCTGCCGTCGGGGAAGGTCTCGAGCAGGGTCCAGTGATCCGGGCGCTTGGGATCCAGGAACTCGCTGATGTCGGTGCGGCCCGGGTAGTAGTCGTCGTAGCCGGTGACCAGCTCCTGGTCCTCGGTGAGGCCCTGGTGGCTGACGATGACGATCAGATCGGTCTGGGGCTTGAGGAACTCCACCCAGGCGCGGGCGGTCTCGTTCTGCTCCAGAGGGGTGATCTGCAGGGAGTTGTCGCCCTCGACCAGACTGTCCATCGACGAGAGGTTGGCCATGCCGATCACGCCCACCCGCAGCCCCTTGACGTTGAGGACCACGTAGGGCCGGCTGATGGACGCCAGGCGGTTGGAGACCGGGTCGTTGGGGTTGGTGCTGAAGTGGTAGTTGGCGGCCAGGAGCGGGTAGGTGCCCCACTTGGTGTACTGATCCACGAAGTTGCGCGCCCCGTTGTCGAACTCGTGGTTGCCGATCACCACCGCGTCGGGCTTGATCAGGCTCATCCAGCGGATCTCGGGCTCGCCCGACGAGAGGTTGAAGATGGGCGCGCCCTCGAACTGGTCGCCCGAGTCCAGGTGGATCACCCGATCGGCCTTGGCGCGCTCGCGGTTGATCAGCCCCGCCAGCCGGGCCACGCCGCCGTAAGGGGGCGCCTCGGGGGCGATGCCCAGATCCACGTCGGTCTTGATCGGCGAGAGGTCGTAGGGGATCAGCCGGGAGTGGATGTCGGAGGTGTGCAGGATGGTGAGGCTGATGTCCTGGCCGGACAGGTCGGGCTGATCGCCCTTTCGCGTGGGGATACACCCCGCGGCGAACACGCTCAGGAATACCGCGCACCGAGAAAACCGCATGGTCGCCATCTGGAAGCGCCGCCTGGAGGTTGGCCCGTTTTGAAGCAGACAGCGGGCCCGGCGTCGGGCTCGCCTCGAAGGGCGGCCAACCTAGAGGGCGCACCCTGGGGTGTCAAGTGACGGACGCGCAAGCTGCCGAATCCAAAGACAGAACTGGCAAATGAGGGAGCCCCGCGGCCGCTCTCGCGGCGGGCGCGGGCGGGCTCACGGAAAGAGCATTTGAATGTCCCAACGCTCGGCGCCGGGATCGGCGCGGCGGTACACGTGGCGCTCGTGGAGCCGCCCGGAGCGATCCGTCCAGAACTCCAGCTCCACCGGCACCACCCGCAGGCCCGACCAGTGCGGCGGGCGCGGCACGGCGCCAGGGTAGCGCGCCTCGACCTCGGCCACCCGCATCTCCAGCGCCTCGCGGTGCGGCAGGGGCTGGCTCTGCAGCGAGGCCCACGCGCCCACCTGGCTCAGCCGGGGGCGGGTGGCGAAGTAGGCGTCGGCCTCGGCGTCGGCGATTCGCTCCACCCGACCCTCCACCCGAACCTGTCGCCGGAGCGATTTCCAGTGGAGGTCCAGCGCCACCTGCGGATGCGCCAGCGCCTCGCGGCCCTTTCGGCTCTCGAGGTTGGTGTAGAAGACGAAGCCCCGGTGATCCACGTGCTTGAGCAGCACCACCCGCGCCGAGGGCTGACCGGTGGGGCCCACCGTGCACAGGGTCATGGCGTTGGCGTCGGGCTCGGCGGCGCTGGCCTCGGCGAGCCAGGCGTCGAAGCGCTCGAAGGGATCGGGCTCGATGGACATGGGACGGCCAGTTTAATGGTCGTTGCGCGAAGCGCTCGCCACAAACTTCGCCCGGGTTTCCCTTGGCCGTAGACTGCCGGCGTGGTGCGCTCCACTTTTTGGCGACAGCTCCGCGTCGCGCTGATGTCGGGCCTGCTCGCCGGTGGCGTGGGCGCGGCCGTGGCCTATTCGCGGCACGCCGAGCCGCTGGAGCTCGCCGGCTACGACCTGCTCCAGGCCCAGTCGCGGCGCTACCAGCCTGCGCGCGGCGCCGAGCCGGTGGTCACGGTGGCCATCGACGACGCCTCGATCGACGACGTCCGGCGCAAGCGGAGCCTGGGCTGGCCCTGGCCGCGCGCCCTGGTGGGCCGCGGGGTGGAGGAGCTGTCGGCGCTGGGCGCCAAGGTCATCGTGCTCGATCGGCTCTACGAAGATCCCAGCCCGCACGGCACCGCCGACGAGGTGGCGTTCGCCAAGAGCCTGAGCGCGGCGGGCAACGTGGTGGTGGCCGCGCGCACCGCCGAGCTGGGCTATCCGCTGGTGCCGCTGGAGGGGCGCTGGGCGGTGCGGGTGCGAGAGGCCGCCACCCTGGCCGAGGTGCTGCCCGACGCCGCGGCGCTCCTGGCGTGGCAGCACCGGGTGTTCGCGGTCCCCGACGCGCAGGGCGTGGGGCTCTGGGTGGGCGGCTTCACCAGCAAGCACGCCACCGAGCAGGGGCTGGCCGGGCTCGGCGCGCAGGGGGAGCACCCGCTCCCGCGCGCCCCCGAGATCCGGGAGCTCACGCCCCAGGAGCTGGATCATCCCGTGGACGCGGAGACGTGGGTGGCCGCGCGCGACGCGCTCACGGCGCCCGGGCTCTCGTCGCTGGGCGTGACCCGCAGCGACGACTGGCTGCTCCCGCGCCCCGAGATCGCGGCCGCGGCGCTGCGCGTGGGCTTCGACGGGCCGGCCTCGGTGATCGCCAACGCGCTCGACCCCCTCGACGACGACGGCGCGGATCCCACCGCGTCGCTCGCGCGCTCGGCGCCGCTCTTCATCCGCCGGGGCGACGCGCTGTACCCCACCCTGCCGCTCGCGGCGCTGCTCGCGTTCCACCGCGACGATCCGGGGTATGCGCTCTCGGTGGGCGGCGGTCGGCTCCACTTGGGTGCGTCGAGCGTCCCGGTGACCTCGCGCGGGTTCGTGTACGTCGACGCGCCCAGCGACGCGCAGCGCGCCGGCGTGCGGGCGGTGGGCTTCTCGCGGATCCTGCACAGCGCCGCCACGCGGGCCGCGCACCTGCCCATCGACGCGAAGCTCGCCGACGCCTTTCGAGGGCGGGTGGTGGTGGTCACGCGCGCGTCGGGTCGCGCCTCGGGTCCGGAGACGGGCAGGCCGCGCCGCGCCGAGCGGGTGACCGCGGCGCTCCAGACCCTGATGCGCGGCGACGCCGTGGCGCGGGTGCCGCCGGTGCGCGACGCGCGCTGGGCCTTTGGCCTGGGCCTGCTGGGCGCGCTGTATTCGCTCATCGTGTTTCGCTACGCGCGGAGCTCGGCGTTCATCGCGGTGGGCCTGCTGGGGGTGCTGGCCGGGGCGGCGCTCTACGCGGGCTACGCGCTGCTGCTCTTCGTGGATCAGCGGGTGTGGCTGGCCCTGGTGGTGCCCGCGCTGGCGTTCGCCGCGGCGGCGCTGACCACCGGGTGGATCAACCATGGCGAGACCTCCGCCGATCGCGCGCGCATCGGCGAGGCGCTGGGCCGCTTCGCGCCGCCGTCGGTGGTGGAGGCGGTGCTCCGCCGTCCGATCCTGATCGCCCCCAAGCGCCAGGAGGTCACGGTGCTCTTCTGCGACATGGTCGGGTTCACCGCGCTCTCCGAGTCCATGCCCGCGCCGCGGCTCGCCGAGCTGATGGAGACCTTCTTCACGGAGATCACCGGCCTGGTCACCCAGACCCAGGGCCACGTGGACAAGCTGGTGGGCGACGCGGTGATGGCCTTCTGGAACGCCCCCATCCCTCAATCCAAGCACGCTCAACAGGCGTGCAAGGCCGCGCTGGCCATGCGCGAGAAGCTCGAGAAGCTGCGGGCCGGGCTGCTCAAGGAGTACGGCGTGGACGTGAAGGCGCGGATCGGGCTCTGCACCGGCGAGGCGGCGGTGGGCGAGCTCGGCGCGCGGAGCCGCGCGGGCCAGCGGGTGTCCATCTACACGTGCCTCGGCGACACCGTGCGCCTCGCCTCGCGGCTGGAGCGCGCCAACCGGGCCTACGCCACCACCATCCTCTGTGACGCGCGCACGGCGGAGCTGTGCGGCGGCATGACCTTTCGCGAGATCGACACCCTCCGCGTGCCCGGCCGCCGCGAGGCGCTCGCGGTGTTCGAGCTGGTGGCCGCGCGCGGCGACGCCGTGGCGCCGGCGCGGGCCCAGGTGCTCGAGCGCTACGCCCAGGGCCTGGCCGCGTATCGATCGCGCGACTTCGCCGGCGCCAAGTCGCACTTCGACGCCGCGCTGGCCGCGGTGCCCGGCGATGGTCCCAGCGCCATCTTCCGCGAGCGCGCGCGCCGGCTGGAGCGCGAGCCGCCGCCCGAGGATTGGGTGGGCGAGCACGCCGTCGCCGAGGGTTGAATCACGCCGTCGGCGTGCCCTGGAGCTCGGGCACCGGCGCGTCGGCGCCCACGTGCGAGCGGAGCACCCGCTCGAGCTTCTCGGGGTCCATCTCCGCGTAGTGGGTCTCGCCCGGCGCGCCGGTGAGCTCGTAGTCGTCGCTGGAGAAGGGATCGACGGGGGCGCCGGTGTCGACGCGGACGATCACGTTCGCGCCCTGCTCGCAGAGCCCGTAGCAGCCGCCGCGCTTGAGGGTGCAGCGCGCCGCGAGGCCCAGGGCCTGGACGCAGCGCTCCGCCGCGGGGACCAGCGCCTCGGCGCCGTTGCCCTGGCAATCGGGCCCCTGGCAGATGGACACCACGTACTTCAAACCGCCACCTCGGTGGGCGACGCGGGGGGCTGCGCCGGTGGCGGCGCCGGCTCGGCGGACGCCGCCGCCTGCTCGCGGGCCAGCATCCGGCGATCGTAGCGGCGAAGGAACGGCGCGTAGATGGCGAAGCTCAGCGCCAGGTTGCCCACAGCCAGCACGATCGCGCGCCAGTCGCCGCCGGTGGTGAGGTAGGCGCCAATCGGCGAGGGGATGGTCCAGATCACCTCCACCCGCGGGCGCGCCACCCAGTCGTAGTGAAAGGCGCACCAGGTGGTGGTGGCGGAGCAGAGCGGGGCCAGCAAGAACGGCACCGCCAGCGCGCCGTTGAGCACCACCGGCAGTCCAAAGAGCAGGGGCTCGTTGATGTTGAAGAGCGCGGGCACGAAGGAGAGCTTGCCCACCCCGCGCAGCGCCGCGCTCTTGGCCCGCAAGAGCCACAGCGCCACCGCCAGCGTGCCGCCGGAGCCGCCCTGCCACACGAACCACATGAACATCTCTTGCACGCCCACGTTGGGCGGGTGCAGGCCGGCCGCGGCCGCGTTCATGTTCTCCACCAGCATCTGCAGCCACACCGGCTTGAACGCGGCCAGCACCGCGTAGCCGTGCAAGCCCATCAGCCACATGCCCGAGTCGATGCCCACCACCGCCAGGGCCGCGGGCAGGGTGTTCCCCGCGTGGACCAGTGGCTTGGCCAGCGACGCCGCGAGCCCGATGACGTCGATGTGCACCACGTGCACCACCGCCCACGCGGCGGCGATGGACACTCCGCACGGCACGAGCGCGGCGAAGCTCTTGATCACGATCTCGGGGGCGCCGCCGGGCAGGCGGATGGTCCACTTGCGGTGCTCGAACAGCCGGGTGAGCTCCACCGCCATGATCGCCAGCGCCAGCGCGCCGAACATGCCGCCCGCACCGAGCCGCGCGAAGGGCAGGCCCGGTCCAGCGCCGGGCGCCGCCAGCGGCATGGGCGTGAGCGCCACCAGGTAGGTGGCCACCGCGGTGAGCGCGCTGGTCAGGGGATCGAGACCGTAGTGCTTGGCCAGCGCGTGCGCGCAGCCGAAGCACACGTACAGCGCCAGCACGCCGCCGAGCATGCGATACGGAATGAGCAGGGTCTGGACGTAGGGCGCCACCGCGCGCTGCAGATACGCGCTGGGGGGCTGGGCGCAGATCAGGAAGACCGAGCCCACCAGGATCAGCGGCAGGGCGCCGATCACCCCGTCGCGAACCGCGAGCAGGTGCGGCTGCCGCCCGAGCGCTTCGGCGAAGCGCTGGATCCGTCCGGCCGGCGCCGCGCGCTCGGGGCCGGGCAAGCTAGTCCTTCTTCTCGAAGTGGGTGATGGCCACGGGTGAGGGCGCCTGGGCGATGCGCATGTGGGCCTCTTTGTGCCCGTGCGCGGGCTGCGCCGAGGACTCGCGCTTGTTCCACGGATCCGAGGGGTGGGACACCGCCGGACCGGTGAGCAGGCGATCGATGCCCCACAGGAAACCCGGGCGCTCGTAGGCGGGGGGCGCGTGGGTGCCGGTGTCCATGCGGATGGCGTCCTTGGGGCACGCCTCGACGCAGAGCCCGCACACCACGCAGCGCAGCTCGTCGATGATGAACTTCACCGGGTACTTCTCGATCACCGCGCTCTCGGCGTCGGCGCCGGCCTCGGGGGTGGGGTACTCGCCGGCCTCGATGTAGATGCACTGGGCCGGACAGGCGGTGGCGCACATGTAACAGGCCACGCAGCGGGGCTTGCCGTCGTCGCGCGGGACCAGCCGGTGCAGCCCGCGGTAGCCCACCGCATAGGGCTTCTTCTCGTCGGGGTACGACACCGTGGACATCAAGTTGCCGCGCCGCTCGAGGATCTCGGTGTTGGTGTCGCGATCGCCGAACAGGTTGCGCATGAAGTGCCGCGTGGTGACCGCGAGGCCCTTGATCAGCTCTGGCAGATAGAGCTTCTCGCGCACCGTCTCCGGCTGCGACTCGGGAACCTTGTAACCAGCCTTCGACACGTGTCACCTCGGTGTTGCGATGTGCTAGTGCCCGCCGCCGTGCGCCGCGACCGCCCCGTGCCCGCTCAGCGAAGGGGCGGGGGCCTCGTCTTTCTTCGGCCGCGGGATCAGCGCCAGGATGGCCGCGATCTCCACCAGGCCCACTACCGTGAGCGCCTTCAGCGACGGATCCCAGAGCACCAGCGCGGCGCTCACGAACACATTGATGAGGCCCGCCGGGAGCAGCATCTGCCAGCCCAGGCGCTGGATCTGGTCGTACCGGAAGCGGGGGAAGCTCCAGCGCACCGCGAGCTGCACGTAGCAGAGCAACATCACCTTCACCCAGAACGCGGTGGCCAGCGCCGAGCCCCAGAGCAGCTCGCCCCACAGGCTGTGACCGCTGGGATCGAGCACGCCGTGCAGCCACTGCTCGCCAAAGGGCAGGTGGTAGCCGCCGAAGAAGATCGCGGCGGTGATGGCCGAGAGCACCACCACCTCCACGAACTCGGTGATCATGAACAGGCCGAAGCCCATTCCCGCGTACTCGACGAAGTAGCCGATGACCTCGCTCTCGCCCTCGGGCAGATCGAACGGGGCGCGCTTGGTCTCGGCGAAGGCGGCCGTGAAGAAGAGCACGAAGCCCACCGGCTGCAGGAAGATGCCCCACGCGGGCAGGCCGAAGTCGAAGGTGTGGCCCAGCAGCGCGAAGTTGGCGGTCCAGATGTACGCGGCCTGGGTGTCGACCATGAAGTCCAGGCGCATGGTGTTGGCCACGCACATCATGCCCACCAGCGAGAGGCCCAGCGCCACCTCGTAGCTGATCATCTGCGAGGTGGCGCGCACCCCGCCCATCATCGCGAACTTGTTGCTCGAGGCCCAGCCGGCCAGCACGGTGCCGTACACCGCGATCGACGCCAGCGCGAAGAGATAGAGCAGCCCAAAGTCCGCGTGCGAGACCTGGAGCCCGGCGTGGTACGCCCTGCCGTCCATGGTGGTCCCGGCCAGGATCCGCGGGCCGACCGGCACGATGGCGAAGAGGCAGAAGATGGGCGCGAAGTTGATGATCGGCGCCAGCTTGTAGATCCAGAAGTCGGCCTCGTCGGGGACGAAGCCCTCCTTGGTGAGCATCTTGATGATGTCGGAGAGCATGTGCGGGATGCCCGCCAGCGGCCGGTTGATCCCTGCGATGCGCGCGCGGTTGGGCCCCACGCGATCCTGCATGAACGCGCTCCACTTGCGCTCGGCCAGGGTGAGGAAGGTGGCGATGATCATCACCGCCACCAGCATGATCAGGAGGAAGTTGGCGGCGCTGCTGATCACCCCGGCCCACGCGGGCGAGAGGCTCTGCTCGGGGTGGCCGGGCACCCAGTTCATCATCTTCACCGGCAGCCAGGCGGCGGCCATGTAGGCCAGCACCGAGAAGCCAAAGAAGACCCCCACGATGGCCACCATGGCGGCGGTCATGCCGATCCCGCGCTTGCTCATCGCGCCTCCATCCACTCGCGGTATCCCGCGGGGCGTCCATCGCCACCGGCGGCGAGCGGCTTCAGCGAGCCCTTTCGCGCCGTGGCGCGGGGCTGGGCCTTCTGCCAGTCGAAGTCTTTGAGCTCGGGGACGGCGGGGGCCAGCGCCGCGAAAACCTCGGCCGCGGTGGCGAAGCTCTGGTCGGCGCCGAGCGTTCGAGCGATGGCGCTCGCCCAGCGCCAGTGGGGCAGGGCGGCGCCCGGTGCGGGATAGCACTTCACGAAGCGCTGCGCGCGCCCCTCGAAGTTCACGAACGTGCCGTGATCCTCGACGTGAGCGGCCGCGGGCAGGAGCAGCGTGGCCTCGTCGGTGAGCTCGGAGTGGTTCTGCGCCTGGGCCACGAAGAGCTCGAGCTTGCTGAACACCACGCCCGCGTCGCGCGCGCCGGCCGGGATCTCGGCGCCCACCGCGTACACCGACCTCACCTCGCCCGTGTCGATGGCCTTGACCAGCACCTCGAACGGCTGAACCGCGAACCCCAGCGCCGCGGCGATCTGCTCCAGGCCCTTGCGGTTGGGGTTCTTGTCGGCTTGCATCAGGAGGGCGTCGGCGGCGCCGGGGGCGCGACCGCCCACGTAGACGGTCTTCTGGCCGAGCTGCCCCGCCAGCGCGAACCCCGCCAGGAGATCCTCCACGCTCGCGACCGGAGAGGCCAAGAACGCCAGCTTGGTGGCCGCGCGCAGCTTCTCGGCCGCGGTGGCCACGGCCTGCTCAAAGGTGAGCGGCGACCCCTCGGCCTTCTTGCCGCCGCGGGCCTGCTCCACCCGGTCGCTGTTGAGCGACTTGTACGAGAGCCGGCCCTGATCGCACATCCAGCTCTGGTTGACCTCTTCGTTCTCGCGCGGGCGATAGCGATAGGTCACCCCGTTGAACCAGTCGCTGTAGATGTTGCAGCCGCGCGAGCAGCCGGTGCACACGCTGGGCGTGGCGCTCAAGAACCAGCTCCGCGCCTTGAAGCGGAAGTCGCGCGAGAGCAGGGCGCCCACCGGGCAGATGTCGATGGTGTTTCCGGCGTAGTTGTTGTCGAGCGGCTTGCCCGGGAAGATGTCGACGTACTCGTGCGATCCGCGGGCGAACATGCCGAGCTGACGGTCGCCCGCGACCTCTTCCATGAAGCGGATGCAGCGCGTGCACATGATGCAGCGCTCCTGGTCGATCACCACCAGGGGCCCCAGGACCTTGCGCTTGTTCTTCAACACCTTGCCGCCTTCGAGCCGCGAGGGCTTGAAGTCGTACATCATGTAGTAATCCTCGAGCTTGCACTCGCCGGCCTGGTCGCAGATGGCGCAGTCGACCGGGTGGTTGAGCAAGATGAACTCGAGCATGGCCCGCTGCGCGTCCTTCACCCGCGCGTTGCGGGTGTGGATCTGCACGCCCTCGGCGACCGGGGTCTGGCAGCCCGGCACCAGCTTGTGGGCGTTGCTCACCTCCACCAGGCACATGCGGCAGTTGGCCGCGATGGTGAGCCGCGGGTGGTAGCAGTAGTAGGGGATCTGCGCGCCCGCCTGCTTGGCGGCTTCGATCAGGTTGGTGCCGACCTTGATGCTGGCCGGTTTGCCGTCGACGGTGACGTTGACGTGGGTGGGCTTGGGCGGCGCAGCAGACGCGGCGGGCGACTTGGGATCTTCGGCCATGGCCGGCGGATGATAGTCGCGGAGCGTCGGATGTAAAGCAGTGACGGCAGCCGCCCGACGGCGCCTGCGCGGGCGCCGGAAGCGCGAGAACCGGTCGCGGTCCGACCGCGATAGACTGCCGCCCCATCGAACCCCAAACCTGGCACTCATGTCCGATCGCACCTCCGCCACCCTCCCGCGCTCGTTCTCCGGAATGCAGCCCACCCACGAGTCGCTCCACCTCGGCAACTACCTGGGCGCGCTGGTCCACTGGGTGGCCATGCAACAGACCCACGAGACCCTGTTCTGCGTGGTCGACCTCCACGCGATCACCGTGGAGGTCGAGCCCGCCAAGCTCCGCGATCGGAGCCGGCGCACCGCCGCCCAGTACCTCGCCGCGGGCATCGATCCCGCCCGGTCGACGGTGTTCGTCCAGAGCCACGTGGGCGAGCACGCCCAGCTCGCGTGGGCGCTGGGGTGCATCACCGGGTTCGGCGAGGCGAGCCGGATGACCCAGTTCAAGGACAAGAGCGGCCGCCACGGCGCGGAGGGCACCACGGTGGGCCTGTTCACCTACCCGGTGCTCATGGCCGCCGACATCCTTCTCTACGACGCCGCGCGCGTGCCGGTGGGGGAAGATCAGCGCCAGCATCTGGAGCTCACGCGCGATCTGGCCCAGCGCTTCAACGCGCGCTACGGCGAGACGTTCGTGGTGCCGGAGCCGCACATCGTCAAGGCCACGGCCAAGATCCACGACCTCCAGGATCCCACCGCCAAGATGAGCAAGTCGGCCGCGAGCCCCGCGGGCCTCATCGACATGCTCGACGACCCCAAGGTCATCGCCAAGAAGATCAGGTCGGCGGTCACCGACACCGAGCGCGAGATCCGCTTCGACGCGCAGGACAAGCCGGGGATCTCGAACTTGTTGAGCATCCACGCCGCGCTCTCCGGCGAGTCGATCGAAGGGCTGGAGCAGCGCTTCGCGGGCAAGGGCTACGGCGATCTGAAGGCCGAGGTGGCCGAGGTGGTGGTCGCGCACGCCACGCCCTTTCGCGAGCGAACCCAGGCCCTCCTCGCTGATCCGGCCGAGCTCGACCGCGTGCTCGCGGCCGGAGCCGAGCGCGCGCGCGCCCTGGCCCGGCGCACCCTGGCCCGGGTCTACGACAAGATCGGGTTCCTGCCCGGCGCGACCCCTCCTTGAACCCGGCGCGCCGAGCCCCTGGCGGCAGCGCCCGGCATCGGGCCGGACACGCGATCTTCCGGGTGCTCTTCGTGCCCGCGCTGCTGGCGATCTCAGTCGTGTCGTGGATGCACCACGCCCAGGCCGAGGCCTACCTCCGGCGCGCGCGCTGGGGGATCGACTTCACCACCGCCGCGCTGCTGGCGTCGATCGCGCTCATCTGGCTCGCGGAGCAGCTCTACCCGGCCCACCCCGAGTGGAACTACAACGTGGCCCAGGATCCGGCGCGCGGGCTCGATCGCCTGGGCCGCGACCTCTTCTACCTGACCCTCGTTACCCTGCTGAACGGCCTGATCACCGGCGCCCTCGCGGCGCGCCTGGCCGGGTGGGCCCACGGCCTGGGCCGCGGCTTCGACGCCGCGCGCGCCCTCTGGCCTTCATCGTGGCCCTTCGCGGTCCGGGTGCTCTTGGTGTTCGCGATCGTGGAGCTGTTCTCGTACGGCTACCACCGCGCGGCGCACCGGTTCGAGATCCTGTGGGGATTTCACAGCACCCACCACGTGCTCACCGAGGTCACCGGGCTCAAGGCGCTGCGCACCCACCCCGTGGACAACGCGCTCTTTTACCTGCCGCGCACCCTCCCGCTTTTGCTGCTGGGCGCGGGCGCGGCCGAGGTGGTGGCGGCCACGTACTTTGGCTGCGTGCTGGGGGTCCTCTCGCACGCCAACATCGACGTGTCGGTGCGCGGGCTGGGCTGGTTCATCAACTTTCCCAGCTACCACGCGATCCACCACAGCTCGGCGCTCGAGGAGAGCAACGCCAACTTCGGTTGCCATACCGTGCTCTGGGACCGCGTCTTCGGGACGTTCCGCGCGACCAAGGGCGTCGCGCCGGTGGGCGTGTCGCCGGTGCGGGCGCGCACCCTCTGGCAAGAGCTGGCGTGGCCGCTCTATCGCCCGATCACCATCGACCCGACGCCGGCCGAAGAGCGCCCGGGCTGACCCACCGCCTCGAGCGCGACAAGGCTGTCAGGTACCTGAGGCCGGGCCGTCGATATTTGATTTTCAGGACACCGCGCGATCGAAGTG
>Ga0164242_10004855_pt1 | contig 15024 bp, 9 predicted proteins | sample OricomgcompostMG_FD_108783 | JGI IMG/M metagenome (GOLD analysis project Ga0164242, IMG submission 108783) | Miracle-Growth compost microbial communities from Emeryville, California, USA - Original compost - Miracle growth compost (MG) ... | reverse complement strand
GGCGCCACCGTGTGGAGCGGCCGTTGAGCCAGCACGGCCCTCTCATCGACGAGTTCGCCGATGAGAGGGCCGCAGTGGCACGCGCGAGGCTAGCGCACCGATCGCCGTCGCTGCCGGGCGATGAGCGCCACGCCGGCGCCAACGACCAGGATCGCGGCGAGAAGACCGCCGGCCAGCTCCGACCCCGTCGCAGCCAGGGCGTCGTCCGCGTCGCCGCCCGCAGCCGCGCTGGGGCGCGGAGTCGCGCTGGTACCCGGTGTCGGAGTGGTACCCGGTGTCGGCGTGCCGCCGCCACTCGAGAAGGTGTGCGACCACCTCGTCGTCACGTCGGCGGGGAAGGCGAATCCCGCCGCCGGACGCGCATCCACGGTCACCGTCGCCACGCCGGCATGTGTGCCAGACGGCACGACCGTGCCGTCGACGAGATACTCGACCCCCGCGACGTCCGGCACGGTGAAGGTGTCGTCATCCGTTCCGTCCTCGTCGCTGAACGTCACGGCGGCCGGCGTCACCTCGGTCAGCACGCCCGCCTCGACCTTGATCTCGTCGTCGCTGAGTGCTCGATCGAAGAACCGTACGTCGTCGATGGTGCCGGTCAGCGAGCTCGAGCCGCCGTCCTCGACGCCGACGAACTGCATCGGCATCTCGATGTGGCGGTCCAGGGTGCCTTGCAGGGCGCCGTCGACATAGACGCTCGTTCCACGGTCGTCGCCGACGAAGGCGAGGTGAGCCCACTTTCCTGAAGCGAGCGTCGCACTGTAGGAGTCGTCCCATGACTTCGCCACCGGAGGCTTGATGGAGTTGTCGATATCGCCCTTCTGAGTCACACCGAGCCGACCGGTCTTGTACTGGGCGCTTCGCAGGCTGTATCCCGTCTCCGCCGAGGAGAACAGGATCTCCGCTGACGTGTTCAGATCCTGCCGGTCGATCCAGAGCGAGGCGGTCCAATAGTCCGAGTAGCCGCGCGGATGCCCGGTATAGACCATGCCGTCGGAGCCGGAGAACAAGAGACCTCCGCCGTCGTGTCCTGCGACTCGCTTCACGTTGGCGAGCACACCCGTGTTGCCCAGGCCCGACTGGTCGACGATCGCGGTGCCATCGTTCTCGTCGAAGCCGTAGTGGATCACGAGTCCGTGGTGAAGCGACTGGGCGCCGCGGGCACCCACCGCGAAGTCATAGAACTTCAGATCGTCGATCGTTCCGGCGAAGGAACCGGACGCGGCTCCGATGTGGCGGCGGGGCAGGGCGATTCGATGATCGATCGTGCTGACCTTCACACCGTTCGCAAAGAGCGTGGTCGCGTCCGCGGCTGTCGCGAGGGTGAGATGCACCCACGTGCCGACCGGGGCACTGTAGTCGAACGAATATCGCGCGCCGGAGTCGTGATCGGTGATGCCGACCTTTCCGTCCGTGCCCTTCTGCTCGAGCATGACCGCCCCGTGCTCGGAGTCCAGGATCGTCGCCGACGATTGACCGCTGGCATCCCGCTTCACCCAGAACGCCGCCGTCCAGTCGCCGGTCACATCCGGTGCGCCGAGGAAGATGCGATCCGAGCCGCCCTCGAAGCGTAGTCCGCCGCCATTGTGCCCATCTGACGTGGTCGGCCCGAAGAGCGTTCCGTTGTTGCCCGCGTACGACGTATCCTGGGCCACCGTGTCCGTTCCCTCGAAGCGGTAGTCGCCGATCTGGCCGAACCCGTAGCCGGGCGCGTTGCCCACCCGCTCGGTCGCATCCGTGAAGTCTGCGTAGCTGGCGAGGCTTCGACCTCCCCAATCCTTGTCAGCGAACACCTTGAGCACCTCGGACAGCTCGCTGTCGAACCCCGCCTCGGGCAGATACGGCGTCCACAGCGGCGGATTCCAGAGGTTCAACTTGGATCCGAGCAGGTTCGGATCGCTCGGGTCGAGATGCTCATTCGCGGCAAGCGGACTCCAGATCGACGGATCCCAGTTCGTGTACAGCCAGTCTCGATTGATGTCGCGGCGGCCGGGCATCACGTAGGTGTAGCCGTGCGAGGAGTTGACGATCTTGAAGCCCTGATCGGATGCGGCCTGCACGTCCTTGCCGAGCCATTCGTCGAGGATCGGCCCATCGGCGTCGTGCTCGATCGGAACATTGCTGCCGACGAACTCGTACCACTCCCAGAGCCAGGGCTGCGCGCCCTTCTGGCTGACGTAAGCGTTCAGGTCGTTGATGAAGTCGCGGAAGATGTCGCCGACATCGCTGTAGCCCAAGCGGTCAGCCATGCTGACGAGCTCCGGGCACTGCATGAGCAGATCGTGCTGCCCCTGCCAGGTCTGGCTGCCCGCGTACGGATACTCGTCCGTCCCGATGTGGAACACTCCGTGGAAGAGCGGCAGATACTCGTCGATCAGCGACTTCACGAAGGCTTCGGAGTCGGGATTCGTGAGGTCGAGGTCGCCGCGCGAGCTCAACGCGTCGCACGAGTATCGCAGGTCGGGTCGAACCTTGAGGATGCCGGTGGCGTGCCCCGGCACGTCGATCTCCGGGAGGATCGTCACGTGATACTGCTCGGCATAGTCGACCAGTTCAGCGATCTGCGCCTTGGTGTAGTGCTTCTCGGATGTCAGTCCGGGCACGTCGCTCTCCATGCGGAACGCCTCGTTGTCGCTGAGGTGCAGATGAAGCAGGTTCATCTTGAACCAGGCCATCTGCCGGATGTACTGCTTGATGAAGTCGACGCTGAGGAAGGCGCGGGCGACGTCGAGCATGAGCCCGCGCACGCGGTACTTCGGAGCGTCTGTCGTCTCCCCGCGCGGAAGCGCATCGCGAGCCTCACCGCTCTGCGCGAGCATCTGCAGCACCGTGCGCGTGCCGTAGAACGCACCACCGGCGGTGTTGGACCGGATGACGACGCTATCGCCGATCGTCAGCTCGTACCCTTCTTCCCCGAGATCCTTCGCGGCTTTGTCCACGTGGTCGAGATGGATGCCGCCCGCAACGGCATCCGACGATGCGGTCGTTCCCGGCTTCATGCCGTTCAATCCCGTCAGATCTGAGGCCATGGTGCCGGCGACCTCGGCAAGGGAACTGTCGTCATAGCTGAGGGGAATGGATGCGTCGAGCACGAAGGGCGCTGTGTCCGCTGCTGCATCCCACCCGGCGAGAGTGGGCACGACTGTTGAGCTCGTCGCACGCGCACTGTCGGCGCGAGCGGCGGCGGTTGGGGACAGGGTGGCGCTGGAAACCAGAAGCATGCCGGCGATCACGCCGGCGACAACCGATGTCTTCACCACGACGTTGGAATGAAGGGATAGCAAGTCGGCCTCTCAGGGTCGGATTGGATGATTTCGGAGACCTATTTATGCGCATCACTAATACGCATTAGCTCAATGTACTGAGCCCGTACCATGGAGTCAAGGCACGCTTGACTCCGGCACCCACATCCCCGTGTCGTCTCTGGATGCCACGACGAGGGAGACGTTCATGAGTCGCGCTCGACGAGAGGGAGAGACGGTGGCCACGCAACTCCCGGCAACGTCAGCACTGTCGCCGACCGGCCCGTGGCCGCGCCAGGCCGACATAGCCCGAATTGCCGGAGTCTCGCAGGCCACCGTCTCGATGGTCATCAACGACCCGGGCGCATCCCGGTTCTCCATCTCCGCCGCCACGAGAGAACGCGTGTGGTCCGCCGTCGAACAGCTCTCGTACACCACGAACTCCGCAGCACGCGTCCTGGCCGGAGGGCGTAGCCGCACGCTGGGCGTGTTCACGTTCGAGCCGGCCTTTCCGACGACCGCGCCCGACTTCTACCTGCCCTTCCTGCAAGGCATCGAAGAGGAAAGCGAGCGCCAGGATCACGACCTGCTGCTCTTCACCTCCGGCAGCAGCCCCGACCGCACTCGGAGTATCTATCGCAACGGGGCGAATCGGCTGCGCTCGACCGACGGCGGCATCATGCTCGGTCTCGGCGGCGACGTTGCCGAGTTGGAGCGGCTCGCCGGGGAACCGCTCCCGGTCGTCTACGTGGGGCGGCGGGTGATCCCCGGCGTCGAGGTCGCGTACATCGGCGCCGACTACACCGGCGCCACAGCCCAGGTCGTCTCCCTGCTCATGCAGGCGGGCCATCGACAGATCGCCTACCTCGGGCGCACGGACGACGACGTGCCGACCCGCGACCGCTATCGCGGCTATCTCGCGGCGCACGAGGCGGCCGGCCGGCAGCCTCCGCCCGGGTTGCATCTGCCCGACGACGCCGCACCGGCAGCGATGCTGCGCGCGATCCTTGACTCCCGCGCCAGCGCCGTGATCGTTCAGGGCAGCACGGTTGCGACCGCAATCGCTTCAGCGGCGCAGACCGCAGGCATCCAGGTTCCGCGGGACCTGTCGATGGCGGTGCTCGGCGATCCGCCTGCCGACAATGAGCGCGACTGGACCGGATTCGACATTCCGCGCTCGCAGATGGGCGAGAATGCGGTTCGGATGCTCGTTGGCATGCTCGATCACCCCGGAGGGCAACTCCCCCAGCGCCTGCTGACCTGCACGATCCACCCCGGCTCGACGATCGCGCCGCCGCCCGGCGAGGCCTGATCGCGGCACCTCATCGCCGGCGCGGGCTCGTGACGGGCGACGCAGAACGCGGACACGCGCGCGACTCACGCTGCCACCGCGCCGAACACACGACGTCACGTCGAGTCGTCACCCGGGACAGCATTGCCCGAGCGCACGACACCGAGCCACGACACCACAACCACCGGATCGAGTCGTCACTTTAGAACAGTGTTGCCCCGGACGCACTGTTCCAAAGTGACGACTCGGTGAAGAGGGTGCGGCATCGGCATCGCCGAAGCCGACGGTCGGGCCATGCTCCGGGTGCGGCGCATGCGCTCGAACACCGAGATGCGCGGCGAGGGATCACGACGACTGATCATACGGATTATCGCCAGCCCGGTTTTGATCGGAAAAGTCGTCGCAACCCCTCTGATAATAGGTATTATCACTTGACTTTCGCCCTCACGGTTGGCCAAGATGGCTGCGAGACATCCGGCGCCCGCCCTTGGCGTCGCATCCATCGTTCTGACTCGTCGTCACCATCGGAGGTCCTGAAGTGTTCGGAGATATCGAAAGGCCGGGGATGACTCGGCGCACCGTTCTCAGAGGAGGGATGGCGATGTCTGCGCTCGCGCTGACCGCCGCCCTCGTGCCGGCCGGCCGCGCGATCGCGGCATCCTCGTCGGACTTCGCACGGATCAGGGACCAATGGCGAGACACCCTGATCGGCGATTACGACCTCTCCGACGCGGTGATCCAGAAGTACGTCGCCGACTCGGCGGCTGCAGCGCAGCCGTTCTGGACCAGCATGGACACCTCGCCCGGGCGCACTTATCTCTGGTCTGATCTCGACAGCAGCAAGACTTCGGCTGTGCAGCGCAACAACATCGGCCGGCTCCGCACGCTCGCACTCGCACTCAAGTCGCCTGGCTCGTCACTGGCCGGGAACGCGCAGCTGAAGTCCGACCTGCTCTCCGCACTCGACTGGTTCCTCACCAACAAGTACGGGCTGTCCGTGCACTCATATGACAACTGGTGGGACTGGCAGATCGGCATCCCGCTTGCCCTGGCTGACTTCTGCGTGCTGATGTACGACGACCTGAGCAGCGCCCAGATCGCCACGGCGATGAACGCGATCGCGCACTACGAGCCCGATCCAACCAAGACAGGAGGGTCGACATCCACGGGCGCGAACCGCAACTGGACCTGCGCCAACGCGATCCTGCGCGGTGCACTCAGCGAAGATGCCGCGGTGATCGACAACGCGAAGTCGGCGATCGCGACGATCTTCCCGTACTCGACCAGCGGGGACGGCTTCTACACGGACGGCGGCTTCATTCAGCACACGTTCTTCGCCTACACCGGCGGATACGGCGTCTCGCTTCTGCAGTATCTGACGTATTCGATCGTCGCGACCAACGGAACGCCATGGGCATTCAACGACGCCCAGCTTTCCGAGGTCTTCGACTGGACGCAGAATAACTTCCGCCCCTGGATGTATGCGGGCGCCCTGATGGACATGAACCGCGGCCGCGGTCTCTCGCGCTTCTACGAGACCGACCATCGGATCGGACGACTCACGACCGCCACACTGCTGCAACTCGCGGATGCACTGCCTGCCAAACAGGCGCTCACCCTCCGCTCGCAGTGTAAAGGGTGGATCCTGGCCGACTCGTACCAGCCGTTCTTCGCCTTCGATCCGGTGCCGATCGAACAGGTGCGCTTGTCATCGATCGTGGCGGGACGCGAGGTTCTGACCGAGAACGGCATCGCCGCCGGAGCGGAATCCACCACGTCCATCGTCTCCCCCTCGATCGCGCGAGCCGTGCACCGCGGATCCGGGTTTGCCTTCGCGGTCGCGATGGACACCCGCGCGATCAAGCCATTCGAGACGGCCAATCAGGAGAACCTGCAAGGCTGGTACACAGGCGAGGGTGCGGTCTACATGTACCTGCCGAACCAGCTCGGGCACTGGCCGAACGAGTACTGGCCGACGGCGGACAAGTACCGGATCCCCGGCGTCACCAACACTTCGCGGGCGCTCACACCAGGCAAGAGCCGGTCAACCGACAACACCTGGGCAGGCGGTGCACTGCTCGACGGCAACACGGCCATCGGGATGCCGCTGGTCTTCTCGATCCTGAAGGCCAGGAAGTCTTGGTTCGGCATCGGCGACGTGGTCGTCTGCCTCGGCGCCGGCATCACCAGCACCGACCCGGGCGCCATCCAGACCACCATCGAGCAACGCAACATCGGCCCGAACGGTCGGACGATTCCCGTCATCGACGGAGAGCAAGCCCTCACCACTCCCAGCAGCACGCCCACGACACTCACGCCCGGTTGGGCATGGATCCCGAACGCGTGCGGCTACGTCTTCCCCGGCAACCAGACCATCAACGGGATGCGCAACGACCGCACTGGCAAATGGACCGACATGGACCACCGGGGCGTCTACGACGACGACACCTTGTACTCCCGGCGCTTCATCACGCTCTGGTTCGATCACGGCGTGAAGCCGACCGACGCATCCTACGCGTACATCCAGATGCCGGGCGCCAGCCAGGAGGCGACGCAGGCGATGTCGGATGCGCCCGACGTGACGATCGTCGCGAACACCGAGCAGGTGCAGGCGGTCATCCGCTCGATGCCGGATGCCGCCGGCACGGCAGCGAGGCAGTCGGCCGCCGGTGACACCGTCACGATGGCGAACTTCTGGTCCGCCGATGCGCCGAAGACGGCCGGCGTCCAGGTCGATGCGCCGGCTTCCGTAGTCGTGAGTCGAACCAACGGTGCGCTCGCGGTCGCCGTCAGCGATCCGACGCAGCGGCTGTCGGACCCGATCACGGTGACGATTCAAGGCCCGGTCGGAGACGTTCTCTCGGCCGATCCGAACGTGACAGTGAAGGCCACGAGCCCTAATCTCGTGCTTTCGGTCGCCGTGGAGTCGTCGGCGGGCAAGAGCTTCATCGCGCGATTCGACGCCGTCACCACACCGACACCCGGTAGCGGGGACGACGGCAACGACGACAACGGCGACGACGGGTCCCCGGCAGCACCGCCGGCGAAGCCCGCGACGCCGCAGCCCGGCGTCGCGACGTTCACCGGTTGACGATTCGGCGACGTCGGGGACCGACGAGGTGGTGACTGGGTCGGCTCACAGAGCCGAGTCCGCATTATCATTCGAGAGGACATCACAACAGCACAGGAGCGTCGCCGATGGAGCCACAGGGACCCTCGCGAATCACGCAGCGGCAGATCGCGGAGCTCGCGGGGGTCAGCCAGGCCACCGTCTCTCTGGTCCTCAACGACAGACACACATCGGGCATCCGCATCCCGGAGGAGACGCGCCAGCGCGTCTTGGAGATTATCCGACAGACGACGTATGTCGCCGATCCGGCGGCGCGCACCTTGGCCGGAGGTCGGAACAGCCTGGTCGGGGTCTTCACGTACGAGCACGCCTTCCCCAATGAGACCTCGGACTTCTACACGCCGTTGTTGATGGGCATCGAGACCGCGGCCGAATCCTTCGGCGTCGACCTGCTGATGTTCACCAGCGCCCCGACGCTCGACGGGCGCCGCCGTCTGTTCCACGAGAACAGCAGGCTGCGCCTGGCGGACGGCTGTCTGCTGCTCGGCCGCGAGATGGATGCCGACGAGCTGACCCGCCTGAATGCGAGCGGCTACCCGTTCGTCGCGATCGGTCGCCGCGACACCGCGGACGGCGAGACCCCGTACGTCGGGCTCGACTATGCCACGGCGACGACCGAGCTCGCGACGATGGCGCTTGAGCAGGGGCATCGGCGCTTCGGCTACGTGCATCTGCCGCTCAGCGCGGAGTCATCGCGGGACCGTCTCGCAGGCCTGACGGCCGCATTGGATGCCGCCGGCATCCAGCCCGCTCTCGTTGATGCGGACCGACAGGATCCCGCCTCGACCTGGCAACGAGCGCGAGAGTCCAGTCCCACCGTACTGTTCGTGGAAGACCCTGTGGATGCCGAGGCGGTGGCGGAGGCTGCAGCGCATGACGGCGTCTCGATTCCGCACGACCTCTCGATCGTCGTGCTCGGCGAGCGCAACCGCCCGGTCGGTGGCTCCGTCGACTACACCCGGCTGAGCGCACCGCGCCCGGCGCTCGGCAGCCACGCCGTCGCGCTGCTCGATCAGCTGATCAACGGCCCCCGCGGCGACGCCGTACTGCCTCGTCGACAGCTGCTGGACTGCACCGTGGTCGCGGGAACGACGCTGACCCGGCCCCGGGAGACCGAAGCCGGCTGAACGCCGACGGCCTCCCGCGCCGGCTCAGCCCTTCAGGCCCGTCTGCGCAAGTCCCTCCACGAACTGGCGCTGCGCGACGACGAACACGATCAGCACGGGAACGGCCGTCATGGTGGCGGCGGCGAGCTGCACGTTCCACATCGGTCCGCTGTAGGCATCCACGAATCGGGTCAGCGCCTGCGGCAGCGTGAACAGCTCCGGTGACGACAGATACACCGTCGGCTCGAGATAGAGATTCCACACGTTGAGGAACGTGAAGATCGCCACCGCGGACAGTGCGGGCTTCGCCAGCGGCATCGCCACCTTCCACCAGATGCCGGGCCGGCCGAGGCCATCCAGACGAGCGGCTTCCTCGAGCTCGGCCGGAATCGAGATGAAGAACTGCCGCATGATGAAGGTTGCGAGCACGCTCGGTGCGCCGAACGATGTCACCAGGATCAAGGGCCAGTGCGTGTTGACGAGCCCGACCGAGTTGAACATCTGGAAGAGCGGAACGATCGTGACCTCGCTGGGAATCAGCAGCCCGACGAGAACCACGAGGAAGAGGATGTTCTGTCCGGGGAACCGGATGCGGGCGAACGCGTACCCGGCCATCGAGGAGATCAGCATCGTGGTCAGCGTGACGATGACGGCGATGTACATGCTGTTGAAGTACTGCTGCGCGAACGGCTGGAACGTGAACGCCTTGACGTACGCCTCCATCGACGGCGACATCGGGATCAGCGACGGCGGGAACCGCAGGATCTCGTTCACCGACTTGAACGATGACGTGATCATCCACCAGGTCGGGAACAGGAACGGGATGGCCATGATGCCGAACACGATGTACAGCACCGGTCTCGTCCACCGCTTGCGTGCCGGCGTCCGTTCGGCCTGAGGACTCGGTGCACCGGCAGCCACGGGAAGCGCGATCGAAGCTTCAGTTTTCATAGAACACCCACTTCTTTCGAAGTTGCCACTGCACGATCGTGAGAACGAGCACGATGACGAACAACACGATCGCCAACGTCGACCCGTAGCCGAAGTGGTGGAAGTCGAATGCCTGCTGGAAGAGGTAGTAGACGAGGACGTTCGTCGACAGTCCCGGCCCGCCCTGTGTCAGCACGGCGATTTGAGCGAAGACCTGCAGCGATCCGACGATCGTGATGATCACGGTCAGGAGCACGGTCGGCGAGATCAGGGGAAGCGTGATCCTGCGGAACAGCACGGGGCCGGTCGCACCGTCCACACGCGCGGCTTCGTAGAGCTCGCGCGGCACTCCTTGCAGCGCGGCCAGGAAGAGCACCATGTTCAGTCCGACGTTCTTGAACAGCTGAACGACGATGACGGATGCCATCGCGGTCGGCCCGTTCTGCAGCCAGTTCGGTCCGTGGATGCCGAAGACCGACAGCAGACCGTTGATGCCGCCGTTGTCCTGCAGCAGGAATCCCCAGACAAGGGTCCAGGCGACCAGTGACACGACCACGGGAGAGAAGAAGACCGTGCGGAAGAAGGCGATGCCGCGTCCCGACCGGTTCAGCAGGGAGGCGAGCAGGAGGGCAAGCGGGATGTTGGTGCAGACGATGCCGACGGAGAAGATCGCGGTGGCCAGCAGCACCTGACCGATCTGCGGGTCGTTCAGCAGCTTCGTGTAGTTGTCCGCGCCGACGAACTCGATGGATCCGGAGAGCACGTTCCATTCCTGGAACGAGTAATAGACGACGAGCGCCAGGGGCACCAGCACGAAGATGACGATGCCGAGCACCTGCGGTGCGATGAAGAGGTAGCCGGCGATCTGGTCTCGACGCTTCAGGGTGAGGCCCCGTCGGCCGGGTGATGCCGGGCCGGGCCGTCCGGCCAGGGCATCAGCCCCGGCCGGACGACTCTTGGAAACGATGGACATGAAGGCTGCCTATCCGGCCAACATCGGCTTGATGGCGCTGCACACACTCGTCAGAACGCCGTGCACATCCGCGTCGGCCTTCCACATCGGATCGAGAGCGGTCTTCACCTTCTGCGCGATCTCGGCCGAGTTGGTGTGACTCGGCTTGGTCACGGCTCCGTCGAACGCCGAGATGACGACGTCCTGGATCTGCTCCTTGGAGAGCTGCTTGTTCGTCGCGGCGAGCGTCGCGGCGTTCAACTGAGACGTACGGGGCGGCGGGAAGAACTGTGCGAGCTTCTTGCTGTTGGTCGGGTTGGTGAAGTACGCGAGGAACTTCTTCGCCTCGTCGACGTGCTTGCCCTTCGCCATGGCGCCGAGCCCGGCCTGGCCGACGACCGAGACGTGCCCGTCCGGGCCATCGGGAAGCGGAAGCACGTTCCAGGCGAATCCGCCGTCAGCCAGCAGGGACGCACGCGAGATCTGCGTCACGGTGAACGCCGAGTCGCCCGCAAAGAAGTCCGGCTTCGTGCCCGGACCCGGCATGGCCTTCTGCGTGAAGATCGCGTCGTGCAGGTAGGTGAAAGCATCCGTCATCTTCGCGGAGTCGAACGTGCACTTGCTGCCGTCCGCGCTCCACGGAGCAGCGCCCCACGAGTCCCAGACCGTTGCGAGGTTCGACCAGGCGCTGAAGTCGAAGTCGCGGATGATCATCCCGGCCTTGCCCGTCTTCGCGTTCACGGTCGAGCCGATCTCGGCGAGGTCCTTCCAGTTCCACTTTCCCTGCGCCTTCAGCTCCTTGGATGTCGGCAGTCCGGCCTTGGCGAGCAGATCATCGTTGGCGAAAACGACGAACGGGGATGTCGAGAACGGGTAGGCGATCAGCTGCCCGTCCTGCTTCCACAGCTTTGTCGTGTCCGGCTTGATGTCGCCGTAGTCGTAACCCTTGGTGGCCTTCAGAGTGTCGGTCAGCGGGGCGAGCGCGCCCGACTGCACGAAGTCAGGGGCATCCTGTTCGAGCACCCAGGCGAGGTCGGGGGCATCTCCGCCGGCGATCTGCGTCGTCAGCGTCGTCGTGTAGTCCTCGAACGGCAGGGAGTCGAAGGTGATCTTCTTGATCTCGGGATGCGACTTCTTGTAGCTGTCGGCGATCGAGTTGAACAGGGCGAGCTGGGTCTTGTCCGCCGTCCACGTGGTCATTCGCAGGGACACGCTGCCGGCAGCGGCGTCTCCCCCCGAGTCGTCGTTCGAGCCAGAGGCTCCGCAGGCCGTGAGGGCGAGTGCTGTTGCTGTCAGCACCGCCAGCCCGGTCAGCGTCTTTGCTGTTCTCATAGTTACTCTTCCTTCAGTAGCCGGAGACGTCGGGCCAGTGCAACTCGACGCCTCGGCTGGTGAGCAGGGATTGGAACTCCTCCAAACGAGCAGGAGTGTTGCGTACCGTGCGCGGGTCAACCGCACGGTCCAGGCAGTAGGCCGCTAGCTGACCTGCTGCCTCGCCGATGTTCCACTCCACCGGATGAAGCCGGAACGCTCCGTTGGTGATGTGGGTGGTACCGACGTTCTTGCCCGCGGGAAGCAGATTCTCCATGCGAATGGGAATCAATGCTCCGAGCGGAATCTCAAATGGGGCGGATGCCACATCGATGTAGTTGTCCCCGCCCGTCGACGGGTGCAGGTCGATGCGGTACATTCCGATGCCGACCGAGTCGGGGTACGTCGCCGGGGCGCCGTGTCCGCGCACGGCGATCGACAGGTCGTTCTCGACGACCGTGTACTCGGCCTTGATGCGACGCGACTCCCGAATGTACGGCGCCTGCGCGAGGCCGTCGGTCGTCCCCGTGATGTCACCGCGCAGGCGCAGTCCGGGCCAGCCGTGACCGCCGTCGGGTCGCGGGGCCTCGGTCTGCAGCCAGTAGAAGAAGGAGTAGGAGAGCTGACGCGCGGCCTCGAGGTGGGCATCCGCGTCGTTCGTGTCGATGATCGAGCCGTCGAGGTAGTCGATCATCGGCCAGTTCACGAGCACGATGTCACTGGGGAGGAAGCCCGGGGCGAGGAGTTTCTTCGCCAGGATGCGCCGGAAGATCCAGAGCTCTTCGTCGCCGCCGCCGGCGCGCTGGTCGGCGAGGCCCGAGAACGGGTCGTCGTCGATCGTCGGAGTGAACCCACGGGTGACGATCTCGAGGGTGCGCGGGTGCGGGGCGGTCAGGCTCAGCAGCGGCGCGCCCCAGAACTCCGGCCGGTACGAACGCCAGTAGTCGTAGTCCTTCGGCTTGTCGATCACGTGGTCGCCGTCGACGTGATCCATCACGAAGCACCACGAGAACGACTGCACGTTGTCCGGCCGGGCCGTCTCCGGTGCGCTCGGCTCGCCGGTGTCGTTGCGGCTCTCGGTGCCGGAGACATACTCGGTGCCGGTGAGCGGCAGCAGTTCGCCGGTCTCCGTCGCGTCGAGCACGAAGGCTCCGCGGATGCCGGTGAGCTCGTTCGTCTGCAGGTGCCGGACGGTCACGGACCGGACCTGGTCGCCGTCGACGTCGGCCGCGACCGGAACGACGTGCTTGACGATGGTCAGTGAACCGTTGGAGATGAACGGCGCAAGCATGCCGTCGATGACCGAAACAGCGACACGGGGTTCGGCGCACAGCCGGCTGACGAGTCCGGCGCCGGGGTTGAGATCATCCGCGGCGCGAGCCCGCTCGACCAACGGGTACCACGTGCGGTAGTAGTCGCGAATGCCGTCGCGCAGCCGCCGATACGACCGCGTCACACCGAACTGCTCCACCCAGGTGTGCTCATCCAGGGGCACGGCCTGGCTCGTCAACTGTCCGCCCAGCCAGTCGTACTGCTCGGTGAGCACGACGCGATGCCCCGCCTCGAGCACGGCGAGAGCTGCGGCGACGCCGCCGAGTCCGCCGCCGATGATGACGACGTCGGTTTCGAGATCTGTCACAGAGATGTTCCTTCAGGTCGGGGAGTGGAGAGGGTGGATCCGGGCACGATGGTGCAGTTCAGCAGCATCTGCATCGGGAGTGCGTCGCCGTCGGCCCCATGCAGGATCTGGTTCAGCAATGCGACGGCCTGCGACCCGAGTTCGGCGCGCGGCGGGCTCAGCCGGGTGAAGTCGATCGCATCCTTCTCGGGACGCACGAGGTCGCTGAGCACGATGACCGACAGGTCGTCGGGGATGCTCACGCCAGAGGCGACAGCCAGATCGCCGATCACAGCGGCGTGACCGGCTTCCTCGACGATGAGCAGCGTCGGAGAGAGTTCTCGGACGGACCGCCAGGCGGCGCCGAGGTCGGAGCCGTCGCTGACGATGGTGGTCACCCTAATGCCGGCCGTGTCGAACTCGCGCTGCAACCCGGCGGCCCGGTCTCGTCCGGATTCGGCCTCGCCGGGAAGCGCGATCTGGACGATGTTCCGATGACCGGACTCGACCGCCATCTGGGCAAGGGATGCCGTGGCCGATGCGTAATCGACACCGACGTAGGGCACTCGCCCATCGGCGGCATCGCGGCGCCCGATAGCGACGAATGGGAACTCGCCGTCGACGAGCCGGGTCAGCTCGTCCGCATCCATCTCACGGCCGAGCAGCAGGCATCCGTCGGCCAGACGAAGCCGATTGTTCTCGTGGAAGATGCGACGATGGCCGCCGGTGACCGGCGCGCTGGTGAAGAGCAGAAGATCGCAGCCGAGCGACTCGGCTTTCGCCTCGATGCCGGTCAGGAGCGGCGTGTAGAAGTCGACGGTCTCGTTCGGGAACGCGGACTCGTAGGTGAAGACGCCGAGGATGTCGTTGCCGACGCCGGCGAGGCGTCGGGCGGCCGGGTCGGCGACGTACGTGGTCTGGCGGATCACCTCGAGAACACGACGACGGGTCTCGTCGGGGATGCGCGTCGTCGCGTCCGCCTTGCCGTTCAGCACGAGAGACACGGTCGCCTGGCTGACGCCGGCGAGCTCGGCGATGCTGCGCTGTGTCACCCTGGGGGGCCGGGAAATCGTCATCGTCTTCTCTCTGCGGGTTTGTGTGCGTCGCTCGCTAATGCGTATTACCGTAGCAGAAATCGACTGGTAATGCCTATTAGCGCGGATTTTGCCTCACGACGCGGTCTGTTTGTCGTGGCGCAGCCGTTGAACTGGCTGCATTGCGTCGAACTGGCCGTGTTACGACACCGACGCGGGCACTGTCAGCCGATCGTCGGCGCGCTCGACTGCTCGAACGCCTGCCACATCGCGGCGTAGGCGCCGTCGGCTGCCAGCAGCTCGTCGTGTGATCCGACCTCGGCGATCGTGCCGTGCGAGAGCACGACGATGCGGTCTGCACCCATCGCGGTCTGCAGCCGATGCGCGATCAGCACGGTGGTGCGGTCGCGGGC
>Ga0164242_10004854_pt1 | contig 15027 bp, 11 predicted proteins | sample OricomgcompostMG_FD_108783 | JGI IMG/M metagenome (GOLD analysis project Ga0164242, IMG submission 108783) | Miracle-Growth compost microbial communities from Emeryville, California, USA - Original compost - Miracle growth compost (MG) ... | reverse complement strand
CTTGGGGGCATGCACACCGGCCAGCTCGGCGAGCGCGGCCCGGACGTGCTCGTCATCCGCGGCGGTGCGCCCAGCTGCGGTCAGCCGCTCCTCGATCTCGTCCATTCCGTGCCTCCCTCTCAGGCTTTCATCGGATACCTGTCCGGAAAAGGCCGATCCGTCTGCATGGGAGGATGGTCGCCGTGACGGATTCGACGATCTACTACACGCACACCGACGAGGCGCCGATGCTGGCGACCGCCTCGTTCCTCCCCATCGTGCAGGCCTACGCGAAGCGGGCGGGCGTGCAGATCGAGACCCGCGACATCTCCCTCGCCGGCCGGATCCTCGCCGTCTTCGACCTCTCCCCCGACGCGCTCGCCGAGCTCGGCGCGCTGACGCTGAAGCCCGAGGCGAACATCATCAAGCTGCCGAACATCTCGGCCTCGATCCCCCAGCTGAAGGCCGCGATCGCCGAGCTGCAGGCCGCCGGCTACGCCGTGCCGGACTACCCCGACGAGGTGACGAACGACGCGGACCGCGAGACGCGCGCCAGGTTCGACAAGGTGAAGGGCTCGGCGGTGAACCCGGTGCTCCGCGAGGGCAACTCGGACCGCCGCGCGCCGCAGTCGGTGAAGAACTACGCCCGCAACCACCCGCACGTGAACAAGCCGTTCCCCGCGGACTCGAAGACCCGGGTCGCCACCATGGGCGAGCACGACTTCCGCCACAACGAGAAGTCGGTGACGCTGCCGGCCGCGGACACGCTGCACATCGAGTTCGTCGGGGCGGACGGCGCGACGACGGTGCTCAAGGACCGGCTCCCCGTCCTCGACGGCGAGATCGTCGACGCCACGGTCCTCCAGGCCGCCCACCTCGACGCCTTCCTCGCGAACGCGCTCGCCACCGCGAAGGCGGAGGACGTGCTGTTCTCCGTCCACGTCAAGGCGACGATGATGAAGGTCAGCGACCCGATCATCTTCGGCCACGTCGTCCGCGCCTACTTCAAGGACGTCTTCGACCGCTACGGCGACGACCTCCGCGCCGCCGGCCTCACCGGCAACGACGGCTACGGCGCGATCCTCGCCGGCCTCGACGAGCTGCCGAACGGCGCCGAGATCCGCGCCGCCTTCGAGCACGTCCTCGCGGGCGGCCCCCGCCTGTCCTACGTGAACTCCGACAAGGGCATCACGAACCTGCACGTGCCCTCCGACGTCATCGTCGACGCCTCGATGCCGGCGCTGGTCCGCAACGGCGGCAAGCTGTGGGGCGTCGACGGCGGCGAGGCCGACACCCTCGCGGTCATCCCCGACTCCTCCTACGCCGGCGTCTACCAGACCGTCATCGACGACGTGAAGGCGCACGGCCCGCTCGACCCGGCGACCATGGGCACCGTGCCGAACGTGGGCCTCATGGCGCAGGCCGCCGAGGAGTACGGCTCGCACGACAAGACCTTCGAGATGCCGGGCGCCGGCACCGTCCGGGTCGTGAACGCGGCCGGCGACACCGTCCTCGAGCACGCCGTCGAGGCGGGCGACATCTGGCGCGCCACCCAGACCAAGGATGTGCCCGTCCGCGACTGGGTGAAGCTCGCGGTGCAGCGCGCCCGGGCGACCGGCGACCCGGCGATCTTCTGGCTCGACGAGTCCCGCGCCCACGACGCCTCGATCATCGCCAAGGTGAACGCCTACCTGCCGGAGCACGACACCAGCGGGCTCGAGATCCAGATCCTCTCCCCCGAGCTCGCCACCGCGTATTCGCTCGAGCGGCTCCGCCAGGGGCTCAACACCATCTCGGTGACCGGCAACGTGCTGCGCGACTACAACACCGACCTGTTCCCCATCCTCGAGGTCGGCACCTCGGCGAAGATGCTCTCCATCGTCCCGCTGCTCGCCGGCGGCGGGCTGTTCGAGACGGGCGCCGGTGGCTCCGCGCCGAAGCACGTGCAGCAGTTCATCGAGGAGGACTACCTGCGCTGGGACTCGCTCGGCGAGTTCTTCGCGCTCGCGCCCGCCTTCGAGCAGTACGCGACCGTGACCGGGAATGCGGCGGCCCGAGTGCTCGCCGACACCATCGACCGCGCGACCGGGACGTTCCTGGAGCAGGACAAGTCGCCGGGCCGGGCGCTCGGCACCATCGACAACCGCGGCTCGCACTACTACCTCGCGCTGTACTGGGCGCAGGAGCTCGCCGCGCAGACGGACGACGCGGCACTCGCGGCGACGTTCGGACCGGTCGCCGAGGCGCTCGCCGCCGGCGAGTCGACGATCGTCGCCGAACTGCTCGCGGTGCAGGGCCACCCGGTCGACATCGGCGGCTACTACTGGCCGGACGCCGCGAAGGTCTCCGCGGCGATGCGCCCGAGCCCCACGCTCAACGCCATCGTCGACGCCATCTGACCCGGCACTCTCTCCTCTCTCGCCGCTAACCTGGCGATTCGGGCCCGAAATCGGCCGGAATCCGGCTGAACGCGCCCGGCCCGTGACGAGCTGGGCGAGTGGCGGCGAGCGGGAGCGGGCCGGAGGAGACTGAACGCATGACCGGCGAGTGGATCGAGGAGTCGAAGGACGGCTATGCGGCCTTCCTCGACGCCGTCTATGAGGTCGTCCGCTCGATCCCGCCGGGCCGGGTGATGAGCTTCGGCTCGGTCGCCGCCGCGGTCGGCTCCCGGGCGCCCCGCGCGGTCGGCCGGATCATGGCGCATTCCGGCGATGCGCTGCCGTGGTGGCGGGTCGTCTACTCGGACGGCCACATCCTGCCCGCCTACTACGCCGAGGCGCTGCGGCACTACGAGGCGGAGGGCACCCCGCTCGGCCGTGGCCCGGACGGACCCCGGCTCGACGTGCGCCGGGCGCGCTGGTTCCCCGGCGAGGACTGAGCCGAACGCGTCCATTTCCGACGCTGCGGACGGCGAAAAGGGTCCATCGCGTCGGAAATGGACGCGCTCGGCGGTAGACCGCCTCAGACGAGCGAGTCGAGCCAGGCGCGGTGCAGCCGGGCGAAGCGGCCATCGCCGGCGACGAGCGCGTCCGGGGTGCCGTCCTCGACGATCCGGCCGTGCTCCATGACCAGCACCCGGTCGGCGATCGCGACCGTCGACAGCCGATGGGCGATGATGATCGCGGTCCGGTCGGCGAGCAGCGTCGTGAGTGCCTCCTGCACCATGCGTTCACCCGGGATGTCGAGCGAGGCGGTCGCCTCGTCGAGGATGATGACCGCCGGATCGGCGAGGAACGCCCGGGCGAAGGAGATGAGCTGCCGCTGGCCGGCGGAGACCCGGCCGCCGCGCTTGTTCACGTCGGTGTCGTAGCCGTCGGGCAGCGCGCGGATGAACGCGTCGGCGCCGACCGCGACGGCCGCCGCCTCGATCTCGGCGAGCGTCGCCTCGGGCTTGCCGAGCGCGATGTTCTCGGCGACCGAGCCGGAGAACAGGTACGCCTCCTGCGTCACCATCACGATCGCCCGCCGCAGATCGACGTCGGCGAGGTCGCGGAGGTCGACGCCGTCGAGCGTCACCCGGCCGGTCGAGGGGTCGTAGAAGCGGGAGACGAGCTTCGCGATCGTCGACTTGCCGGCGCCCGTCGTGCCGACGAGCGCGATGGTCTGCCCGGCCGGGATGTCGAGGTCGAAGGCGGGCAGCACCTCGACGCCCTCCCGGTAGGAGAAGCGCACCCGCTCGAATCGCAGGTGCCCGGCCGGCTCGGCGAGGGCGACCGGCTGCGCCGGCTCCGGCACCGTCGGATCCTCCTCGAGCACGCCGGAGATCTTCTCCAGCGCGGCGGCCGCGGACTGGTACGAGTTGTAGAACATGGCGAGCTCTTCCGCCGGGGCGTAGAACTGCCGGACGTAGAGGATCGCGGCGAGCAGCACGCCGACGTCGAGCGCCCCGTCGAAGACCCGCAGCGCGCCGACGACGAGGACGGTCGCCATCGCGACATTGCCGATGAGCTTGAGGCCCGGATCGAAGGTGCCGAACAGCCGCATCGTGGCCTCGTTCGCCGAGCGGAGGTCCTCGACGAGACCGCCGAACTGCGCGTCGTTCCGCGGCTCGACCCGGAAGCCTTTCACCGCGCGGATGCCGGTCATCGTCTCGACGAACTTCACGATCACCCGGGCCGAGGCGGTGCGCTGCTGCCGGAAGCGGAGCACCGAGCGCCGCTGGAACCAGCGCGCCAGGAAGAACAGCGGCACCAGATAGACGAGCAGCACGAGCCCGCTCGCCCAGTCCTGCAGGAACAGGGCGACCGCCGTGAACGCCATCGACAGCACGCCCTGCACGAGCGAGGAGATGCCGCCGGAGAGCAGCTCGCGGAGGGTGTCCAGGTCGGAGGTCTGCCGCGAGATGATCCGGCCCGAGGTGTAGCGCTCGTGGAACTCCATCGAGAGCCGCTGGGTGTGGCGGAACACCCGCTCCCGCAGGTCGACGAGCATCTCCTGGCTCGTCCGCGCGGTGCGCACCGTGTACGCGGCGACGAGCAGCGCGCCGACGATCGAGATGGCGAGGTAGCCGACGACGATGACGATGAGCGGGACCGGATCCGCCGGCTTCCCGAGCAGCGCCGGCAGGCCCAGATCGATGCCGACGCCGATGAGCGTCGGACCGGCGGTGCGCGCCGCCGTCGCGATGACGAGCTGGATCGCGAGCACCACGATCGAGCCGCGCACCGGCCGCATCAGCGAGCCGAGCAGCCGCAGCGAGCGCTCCCGGACGGCGCGCGACTCCTCCTTCGTCAGCTCGGTGCGGTCCTCGTCCTGGGTGCCGCGCATCCGGCGGCCGCCGCCGTGCCCGCCGCTCACGAGTCCACCTCGTCCGCCTCGGCGGCCTGGAGGCTCGAGATCACGTAGCGGTAGTCGGCGCTCGACGCGAGCAGCTCGGAGTGCGGGCCGAATGCGGCGATCCGGCCGTCCTTCACGAGCGCGACCCGGTCCGCCAGCTGCACCGTCGACGGCCGGTGTGCGACGATGAGCGCCGTGGTGCGGCGGCCGTCGCGCGTCTCGTTCCCCGCGCCGAGGCCGAGCACCCGACCGAGCGCCGCCTCCACCTGCGCCTCGGTATCGACGTCGAGCGCCGACAGCGGATCGTCGAGGACGAGGATCTCGGCACGCGCGGCGACGGCGCGGGCGAGCGCGAGGCGCTGTCGCTGACCGCCGGACAGCGAGAGCCCCTCCTCGCCGACCACCGTGTCGACGCCCTCCGGCAGCTCCCTGGCGAAGCCCGCCTGGGCGACCTCGAGCGCCTCGGTGAGCACCCGTTCCGCCTCCACCGGATCGTCGGCGAGGTCCGGACGGCCGAGCAGGACGTTCGCCCGCACCGTGTCGGAGAACAGCGTCGCGTCCTCGAAGGCCATCCCGACGCGGCGGCGCAGCTCCTCGAGCGAGAGCTCCCGGATGTCGACGCCGTCGACGAGGATCCGGCCGCCGGTCACGTCGTAGAAGCGGCCCGCGAGCGCGGTGAGCGTCGTCTTCCCCGAGCCGGTGACGCCGACCAGTGCGACCGTCTCCCCCGGCTCGATCGCGAGATCGATGCCGCGCAGCAGATCGACCGTGCCCGGCTTCGCGTCCTCGTAGCGGAAGCGGACGTCCTCGAACTCGAGCCGGCCGGTCGCCCGCGCGACCGTCTCCGGCGAGGCCGGCGACGTGATCGGGTTCGGCGCGTCGAGGATCTCGAACAGCCGATCGGTCGCCGTCCGGGTGTCGAAGGTCATCGCCATCAGCGCGCCGAGCGACTCGACGGGGAAGCGCAGCACCGTCGCCGTCGCGAAGAAGGCGATCAGGTCGCCGACCGTCATGCCGCCCTGCGCGACCAGCCAGACGCCGAGCAGCAGCGCGATCGCGAAGGTGACATCCGGCACGACGTAGAGCCACAGCCAGAAGCCCGCGTCCGCCCGCGCCTTCGCCACCTCGGTCGCCTGCAGCGAGCGGGCCTGCGCCGAGAACTGCTCGAGCGAATGCCGGCCGCGCCCGAACGCCTTCAGCACCCGGATGCCGTGCACCGACTCCTCGACCGCGGTCGCGAGATCGCCGGCCTGGTCCTGGCTCCGCCGCGACAGCAGCCGGTACCGGCCCTCGAAGTGGAAGGTCGCGAAGGACAGCGGCACCGAGGCGACGAGGAACACGATCGCGAGCGGCCACGAGGTGAGGAACAGGAAGACGAGCCCGACGATCACCGTCAGCGCGTTCACCACGAGGAACACGAAGCCGAAGGAGAGCCAGCGGCGGGTCAGGTTCGTGTCGCCGGTCACCCGGGACAGCAGCTGCCCGCCCGGCCAGCGGTCGTGGAAGGCGACCGGGAGCCGCTGCAGCCGGCGGTAGAGCGCATTCCGCAGCCCCGCCTCGATGTGCGTCCCGGGGGTGAGGACGAACGTCCGTCGCAGCCACACGAAGCACGCCTCCGCGACCGCCAGGATCAGCACCAGGACGAACGGCCAGACGAGGTCCTCGACGCGCGCGCCCGGCGTCGACAGCGGACCGTCGACGATCCAGCGCATCACCTGCGGGATGCACAGCGCGACGAGGCTCGCCCCCGCCGCCGCCGCGATGCCGAAGCCGATCCGCGGCAGCGCGTCCCGGGCGAAGGGCAGCACGCGGGCGATCGCCCGGAGCGTGCCGAGCTGCGCCGCCTCGGTGCGCGCCACCCCCTCGGGCGGGGTGGTGGCATCGGACATGGCGATGATCTCCGGATCGACGAGCTCGGCATCCGCAGTGGTGACGGATGCCGTCGCGTCCCGGGACTCGCGGCCCGGGAGAGCCTTCGAGTCTACGCCCGGCGCCGGAGGCGGTCGGCTCCCCGGCGTCGGGGGCTCGGGCCGGTCGCGAGGCGGCGACCTGCGGTGCTCGTCCCAAACAGGATTCTTCAATACGGAATCCTCTCCGGCGCCATTCGGCGGCCTGCCTACGCTCCTTTCGCGGACGCCAGAGCCGGCGTCCGGGATGCGCGGCGCGCTTCCCGCCTCGGCGACGCGACATCGAAGGTCGATACAAGGAGGAACGGGTGGTTCGAGATCCCGGAAGGCGGGGCGCGTGATGGCGACGGCGCTCTCCATCTCGGATGTCGTCCTGCGCTTCGGCGGGATCACGGTCCTCGACGGCATCGGCTTCGAGGTCGAGACGTCGCAGATCCTCGGACTCATCGGACCGAACGGTGCGGGGAAGACCTCGCTCCTGAACTGCATCAGCGGTCACTACCGGCCGGCCGAGGGATCCATCCGGCTCGACGGCGCCGAGCTGATCGGGATGCGGCCGGCGGCGCACGCGAAGGCGGGCATCGCCCGCACCTTCCAGCACCCGGCGCTCCGTCTCGACGCCACGATCATCGAGAACGTGATGGCCGGCGCCCACCACCGGCTCCCCGGCGGCGCCTTGAGCTGGTCGCTCGCGCTGCCGTTCGCCCGGCGCGCGGAGCGGCGGATCGCCGAGGAGGCGCGCACCATGCTCGGCCGGCTCGACCTCGAGCAGGTGGCCGACCGCAAGGCCTCGGCCGTGCCGCACGGGCTCTACCCGAGGGTCGAGATCTGCCGCGCGCTGCTCTCCTCGCCCCGGGTGCTGCTGCTCGACGAGCCCTCGGCGGGCATGCCGCATGGCGAGGTCGAGGAGCTGATCGGCTGGATCCGCGACGTGCGCGACGAGTTCGACCTCACCATGGTGCTGATCGGCCACCACATGGGCATGATCAACGCGCTCGCCGATCGCGTCGTGGTGCTGGAGCAGGGACGGAAGCTCGCCGAGGGCACCCCGCACGAGGTGCAGCAGGACCCCCGGGTCATCGCGGCCTATCTGGGGACCGGGGTGGCCGGATGAGCCTCCTCGAGGTCCGGGACCTCCACGCCTTCTACGGGCCGTCGCAGGTGCTGCACGGGATCGACATCGCGGTGGAGGCCGGCGGCGCGGTCGCCATCCTCGGCGCGAACGGCGCCGGCAAGACCACGACCCTGCGCTCGATCAGCGGCATGGTGCGGACCAGCGGGACGATCGCCTTCGACGGACGAGACCTCTCGGGCCTGCGCCCCGACCGCATCGCGCGGCTCGGCATCGCCCACGTCCCGCAGGGCCGCGGATCGTTCCGCACGCTGACCGTCCGGGAGAACCTGATGGCCGGTGCCTACCTGCGCCGCGACGCGGCCGGCGTCGCCGGGGACCTCGAGCTCTGCCTGTCCCTCTTCCCACAGCTCGAGCGCCGGATCCGCTCCCAGGCCGTGATGCTCTCCGGCGGCGAGCAGCAGATGCTCGCGATCGGCCGGGCGATCATGTCGAAGCCGCGGCTGCTGCTCCTCGACGAGCCCTCCCTGGGACTCGCCCCCGCCACGGCGCAGAGCGTGTACGAGGCGATCACGCGGATCCGGCGGGAGATCGACCTCACCCTCGTCATCGTCGAGGAGAACGCCTCGCTCGCCTTCACCATCGCGGACGCCGCCGTGGTGCTCGAGGCCGGCCGGGTGGCACTGGCCGGCCCCAGGGCGGAGCTCATCGGCGTCGACGAGATCCGGAAGGCGTATCTGGGGAGCTGATGGGACAGTTCATCCAACTCGTGATCGACGGCTTCGCGAACGGCTCGATCTACGCCTCGCTCGCCCTGGCCCTCGTGCTCGTCCGGCGCTCCACCGGGATGATCAACTTCGCTCAGGGCGCGATGGGCGTCTTCACGACCTACGTCGCGCTGCTCGCCTCGAACGGCGGCGCGATCCCCTCCCCGGTCGCCGCGCTGGCGGCGCTGGTGTGCGGATTCGTCGTCGGCGCCTTCCTGCAGTGGGGCGTCGTGCGCCGCTTCAACGTCCGGAACGCGCAGACCGCGACGGTCGTGAGCATCGCGCTCTTCATGCTCGTCACCGGCATCTGCGGCATGGCCTGGGGCTACGTCGTGCGCGACTACCCCTCGCTGTTCCCGAACGCCGTCCTCCCGATCGGCCCGGCCGTCGTCAGCGTGCAGTCGCTCGGCACCGCGGCGGTCGTGATCGTCGTGGTCGTGCTGCTCCAGCTGCTCTTCTACCGGACCAAGCTGGGCCTGTCGCTGCGCGCCGTCGCCGACAACCCGGAGTCGAGCCAGCTCGTGGGGATGAACGTGGCGCGTCTGCTGATGGTCGGCTGGGGCCTCGCCGCGGTGCTCGGCGCCCTCGCCGGCGTCCTCGTCGCCCCGAAGGTGTACCTCTTCCCGCAGATGATGGACCAGGTCCTCGTCTACGCGCTGGCGGCGGCGATCCTCGGCGGGCTCGACAGCCCGATCGGCGCCGTGATCGCCGGCTGGATCATCGGGATCGTCGAGGCGCTGGCCGGCGTCTACGTCGGCATCATCGGCAGCGACCTGAAGATCGCGGTCCCGCTCATCGCCATCTTCGTCGTCCTGCTCGTGCGGCCGCAGGGCCTCCTCGGGCGCAAGGAAGTGGCGCGCGTCTGATGGATCGCTTCCTCGCCAGCGGGCGGACGCGCTGGATCGCCTTCGCCGTCCTCGTCGTCGCGATCGGCATCGTCCCGATCTACGCGATCCCCTACGTCAACTACCAGCTCGCGCTGATCGCGGTCGCCGCGGTCTCCATCCTGGGACTGAACTTCGTCTCCGGCTACATCGGGCAGCTCTCGCTCGGGCAGAGCGCCTTCGTCGGCATCGGCGCCTACGCCGCCGTCTTCGGCGTCCAGCAGGGATGGCCGGACATCCTCATATTCCTGTTCTCCTGCGCGGCCTCCGGCACGATCGGCCTCCTCGTCGCGCTGCCGACCGCGCGGCTGCGCGGGCACGGCTTCGCGCTCGTCTCGCTCGCCCTGCCGATCGTGGCGATCCCGCTCGCGAACCGCTTCCAGGCCTTCACCGGGGGTGCGACGGGACGATCGGTGGACTGGCTCCATGCGCCGGCGTGGAGCCGGCTCGCCGACGACCAGTGGCGGCTCTACATCATCGCGCTGATCGCGATCGCGTTCTTCCTGCTGGGTCGCAACTTCGTCCGGGGGAAGTTCGGCCGGGCGCTGCAGCTGGTCCGCGACGACGAGCTCGTCGCCTCGGCGAACGGCGTCGACGGCTATCGCGCCCGCGTCCTCGCCTTCACGATGTCCTCGATCTTCGCCGGTGCGGCCGGATTCATGTACCTGCTCGCCGTCCAGTACGTGACCCCGAACACGATGGCCTTCCTCTCCAGCCTCTACCTCATCGGGGCGCTCGTGATCGGCGGCCGCGCGAGCGTCGTCGGCTCGCTGTTCGGCGGCGTCTTCTACGTCGCCGTGCCGGTGGTGGCCGGCCAGATCGACGCCTCGCAGACGACCCTCATCTACGGCGCCATCCTCATCGTCGTGCTCTTTCTCGTCCCGGACGGCATCGTCTCGATCCCCGCGCGGGTCTCGGTCCTCGTCCGCCGTCTCCGTCGCCCTTCACCGAGGAAAAGAGGAATCACATGAACCGCTCCACCCGAGCCGCGATCCCGCTGCTCGCCGCCACCGCCGTCGCCATGCTCGCCCTCACCGGATGCTCCCCCCGAGTCGCCGGCGACGACAGCAGCGGCGGGCCCGCCCAGGCCTCGCCCGGGATCACCGACACCGAGATCGACCTCGGCATGACCACGCCGCTGTCCGGCCCGCTCGCGCTCGTCGGATCCCAGGCGCTCGCCGGCCTGCAGACCTACATCGACAAGCTCAACGACGCCGGCGGCGTCACCTTCGGCGATGGCAAGACCCGGACGATCGACCTCAAGGGCTATGACGACGGCTACGACGCCGCGAAGGCGGTCGCGAACGTGCAGCAGGAGATCGCCGAGGGCAAGTTCATGAACGTCGGCGGCCTCGGAACGGCGAACAACCTCGCCACCATGCCGATCGCGAACCAGAACCAGTTCCCGAACGTGCTCCTGCAGTCCGGCGCCGACGGACTCAGCGACGACCAGGCCGACAACCCGTGGACGATCGGCTACCTGCCGACCTACACCGGCGAGACCGCGGCATTCGGCAAATACCTGGCGAGCCTCGGCAAGCCGATCACGGTCGCCATCCTCGCCCAGGACGACGACGCCGGCGCCGCCTGGGCCGATGGCCTCAAGCAGGGCATCCAGGGATCCCAGGTCACGGTCGTCGACGAGGAGAAGTTCGAGGCCGGCGACCCGCAGGTCGACTCGCAGATGGCGACGCTCGCCGCGACGAAGGCCGACGTCTTCTTCGAGGCGACGGGTCAGCTGAACATCATCCCGCAGTCGATGCTGAAGGCGCAGCAGCTCGGCTGGCTGCCGGAGCTGTTCCTGCCGTCGGTCGCCAGTGGCGCGCAGCAGTCCATCGTCCCCGGCAGCGGACAGGCGTTCCCCGCGATCTTCTCCGTCGCCTTCTCGAAGGACCCGAACTCGCCCACGTTCGCCGACGACGCCGAGGTCCAGGCCTTCAAGGCCGAGTTCAAGCAGTACGCGCCGGCGGCGATCGCCGACGCCCCGCTCGCCCAGGCGGTGTGGGGCTACCAGACCGGCGCCGTCCTCGAGGCCGCGTTCCAGGCGATGAAGGAGCCGACACGACAGGCCTTCATGGACGCGCTGCACAGCCTGAGCGGCATCTCGATCCCGCTCGCGCTCGACGGTGTCACCTTCGACGCGACCGGCACGACGACCTCGCCGATGACCGCGACCGTCGTCGTCCAGCAGTACGACTTCGAGCAGAAGACCTACGTGAACGTCGGCTGAGCGAGGCGGCTCGGGGCCTGCGGACCGCAATCCCAGGCCCCGAGCGGCGCGCCCGTCCGCCTCGCTGCTGCCGCGTCAGGGGTGCCTCGTGTCGTCGCGCGCGACCAGCGCCAGGTCGCGGTCGATGGCGTCCCGGGCCGCGATCACGCGACCGATGGTGTCCGCCGCGCGAGCGCGGTCGCCGCGTCCCGACGGCGCGGAGATCGACACCGACGTGGGCGGATGGGCGCCGCTGCGGCGCAGCGGGACCGCCACGCTGACGAGACCCGACTCGACCTCCAGCAGCGAATACCCCAGCGAGCGCACCTGCTCGAGGCGAAGCCGCAGCCGCGCGTAGGCCTCCCTGCCGAGCGAGTCCCCGGTCTCGCCCGATGCGAAGAGCGCCTCGACCTCCTCATCGGGGAGCGCCGCGAGCATCGCCTGCCCGGCCGCGGAGATCTCGGCGGGGATGGTGAAGCCGTGCCGGTCGCCGGCCGCGGAGTTCGACGACGCGGCGACGGTGAGGATGCATCGGACGAGTCGGCCGGTGAGGATCCAGCCGTAGGCCGTCTCACCGACCGCGTCGCGGAGATCCCGGAGATGCGGCTTCGCGATCGCATGCAGATCGCGGGTGCCCGGCAGCCGGACCACCGGTACCGCCAGCGCCGGACCGGGCAGGTAGGTGTGCGACTCGTCCTGCTGCGCGAAGCCGCGGAAGACCAGCATCGACATCAGACGGTGCACGGTCGACGGCGATGCGCCGAGCTCCTGCGCGGCCTCCTTGACCCGGATCTCGCCGACGTCGCGGAGGATCTGCAGCAGGCGCAGCGCCTTGTCCACGGAGTTCACGGCGTACGTCGGGGTCCGCCGCTGCGGCCGCACTGCCATGACCAGATCGTAGCCGCGCGGCCGCGACGCGGGGCAGGGTTCCCAGCCCGTTCCGTAATACAGAAAGGGGCGGAGCGCCGCGCGGCCGCGGTGTCACGATCGGCCTGCGAGCCGATCCGGCCCGCACCAACTCGAGACGCCAACGCCGTCGGTCCATCGCCGTCGTCGGGCGCCGCAACGCAGAAACGGAACATCGCAGACATGACGGAGAGCCTCGAAGACGCGATCGCCGCCGAGGGTGGAGTGCTACCGCTGCTCCGCAACTGGAAGGCACGCGCACACACCCTGCCGATCATCGCCGAGCACACCGACTGGCAGTCCGAGCAGCACGGCTGGCGCGACGGCGTCGTCCTCATGGACCAGTCCCACCACATGACGGACCTGTTCCTGCGGGGACCCGACGCGCTGCGGCTCCTCACCGATCTCGGCGTCAATTCCTTCGAGGGCTTCACGCCCGGGCACGCCAAGCAGTTCATCCCCGTCGACCACTACGGCCGCTACATCGGCGACGTCGTACTCTTCTATCTGCCCGACGGCACCTTCGACCTGGTCGGCCGCGAGATCGTCATGGACTGGGTGCAGTTCCACCTGGAGACCGGGGACTACGACGCCACCGCCGAACGCGACGAGAACTCGGCCGTGCGCCGGTCCGGCCCACCGAAGCTCTATCGCTATGAGCTGCAAGGCCCGTATGCGCAGGAGGTCATGGCCAAGGTGCTCGACGGTCCGGTGCCGGAGATCAAGTTCTTCCACATGGCCGAGCTGCGGATCGCCGGGCACGCCGTCCACGCGCTGCGCCACGGCATGGCCGGTCGTCCCGGCTACGAGCTCTTCGGTCCGTGGGCCGACGGCGAGGACGTCCGGGACGCGATCCTGCAGGCCGGCGCCGAGCACGGCATCCTGCAGGTCGGCGGCAAGGCGTACTCGACGGCGAACCTCGAGTCCGGCTGGATCCCGCCGACGCTCCCCGGCATCTTCACCGGGGAGAAGAACAAGGCGTTCCGCGAGTGGGTGCAGATCGGGAACAACATCGGCGCCCTCGGCGGCAGCCTCGTCTACGACGACATCGAGGACTACTACGTCACGCCGTTCGACCTCGGCTACGACAAGGTCGTGGCCTTCGACCACGACTTCATCGGACGGGAGGCGCTCGAGGCCGTCGCACAGGATCCGAAGCGCACCAAGGTGACGCTGGTCTGGGACGCCGATGACGTGACGCAGAAGATCTTCGGCTCGCTCTTCACGCCCGGGCGCGGCCTGCCGGCGAAGCTGCTGAACCTGCCGAAGACCCGCTACGCGCTCTACCAGAAGGACGCGATCCTCATCGACGGGCGGATCGTCGGCCAGTCGCTCGACGTCGGCTACATCTCGAACTACAAGGTGTTCGTCTCACTCGCCTCGATCGACCGCGACCAGGCCGCACCCGGCACCGAGGTCACCGTGCTGTGGGGCGAGAAGCCGCTCACCTCGAAGCCCGGGGTGGAGCCCCACGAACAGGTCGCGATCCGCGCGACCGTCGCCCCCTCGCCGTATGAGAAGTACGCGCGCGAAGGCTATCGCGACAAGTGACGGACGCGATGGGCCCCGGGACGACCATCCCGGGGCCCATCGCGCGTCGCCGCTCAGATCACGAACGTGGTCGCCGTGCTGGGCGCGAAGATCTCCTCCGGCTCGTACCGCCGTGCGGCGAGGCCCTGCTCGTGCGAGTAGCGGAGGAAGGTCTCCAGGACGTGCCGGTTCGGCTCGATGCCGTACGTCCAGTAGTCCTCCCCCAGCGCGTCGACGGTCTCGTCGACGTGATCGGCGAGCCACGGCAGCATCACCTTCAGCGAGCTGCGGTACAGCAGGTCCTGCTTCGCGATCGCGAGCGACGCCTCGAAGGCCTTCAGCAGCGAGCGGGCGACCCACGGCTGCGCCTCGAGCACGCTCTTGCGGATCACGACCACGTGCATGATCGGGAAGATGCCGGTGCGCCGGAAATAGTCCTTCTCGACGGCCTTGTAGTCGGGGAACAGCCGGTCGACCTCCGAGGACTCCTCGAAGGCGCCGGGGACGTGCGCGGTGAGCATCGCGTCGAGGTCGCCCTCGATGAGCATCCGCGACAGGGTCTGCTCGGGACCGATGGCCTGCACGTGCACGCCGTCGGGCAGCTGGATGCGCCGCTTCTCGACCCGGCCCGTCTGGTCGACCCCGCCGGAGAACCACGCCACGTCCTCGGGCCGCACGCCGAAGTCGTCGGCCAGGATCCCCCGCTGCCACACCCCGGCGGTGATCTGGTACTCCGGCACGCCGACCCGACGGCCGCGCAGATCCTCGGGCCGCTCGATGCCCGCGCCGCGCCGCACGAACATCGTCTGGTGCCGGAAGTAGCGCGACGGGAACGCGGGGATCGCGACGTACGGGAAGTCCCCCCGCCCGAAGCTGAGGACATACGTCGACAGACTCATCTCGCTGACGTCGAACTCGGCGTACTTCGCCTGCCGCCAGAAGATCTCCTCGACCTCCATCGGCAGCAGCTCCAGGTCGATGCCCTCCGGCGACACCG
>Ga0164242_10004853_pt1 | contig 15029 bp, 14 predicted proteins | sample OricomgcompostMG_FD_108783 | JGI IMG/M metagenome (GOLD analysis project Ga0164242, IMG submission 108783) | Miracle-Growth compost microbial communities from Emeryville, California, USA - Original compost - Miracle growth compost (MG) ... | reverse complement strand
CCGTCCTCGCGATCGTCACCGCCCTGGTGATCTCCGCGGTGCTGATCGCTGTCTCCGACCAGCGGACCCGGGACTCGTTCAAGTACATCGGTCACTACCCGGGCGACACGCTCCGGTACGCGTGGTCAGCGATCTGGCACACCTACCAGGCGCTGTTCTACGGTGCGATCTTCAACCCGCACACTGCCTCCAACGGCACCCTCGCCGGCTACCTCGGTCCGATCTCGGAGACCTTGACCAACGCCACTCCGCTGATCGCCGGCGGCCTGGCCGTCGGAGTGGCGTTCCGGGCCGGGCTGTTCAACATCGGCGGCCAGGGCCAGATCATCATGGGTGCCGTCTTCGCCGGGTTCGTCGGCTTCCACTGGCACATGCCGGTAGGCATCCACCTGATCGTGGCGATCGTGGCCGGCATCATCGGCGGCGCCGTGTGGGGTGGCATCGCCGGCTTCCTCAAGGCACGCACCGGCGCGCACGAAGTCATCACGACCATCATGCTCAACTACGTCGCGATCAACCTCCTCGGATACCTGCTGTCGGTGAAAGGCTTCCAAGCCCCGCCGTACGGCCAGGCGATCGCCAACCCCGTCGACCACAACGCGACCCTGCCCCTGCTGCTGGGCGGCACCCTGCGGGTCCACCTCGGACTGATCCTGTCGCTGGTGGCCGCCGCCTTCGTGTGGTGGCTGCTGAGGTACAGCCGGCTCGGCTTCCGGCTGCGTGCGGTCGGGGCAAACCCCTTTGCCGCACGTACGGCGGGAATGCATGTCGAGAACAGCTATGTCGTCGTCATGCTCATCTCCGGCGCGCTCTGCGGCCTGGCCGGCGTCTCGCAGGTGCTCGGCACCAACCCGCAGATCACCGGCGACATCGACGGCGGCATCGGCTTCGACGCCATCACGGTGGCACTGCTCGGCCGGGCCAACCCGGTCGGCACGGTCTTCGCCGGCCTGCTCTTCGGAGCGCTGCGTGCCGGGGGCCCGCTGATGCAGCAGTACGCCCCGATCGAGCTGGTCGACGTCATCCAGGCCCTGATCGTGCTGTTCATCGCCGCCCCCGCGGTCATCCGGTCGATCTTCCGACTCAAGACATCCGGCTCCTCCGTGGGTGCCGAGCTCGCGAAGGGGTGGAACGGATGAGCACCGCTGCTCCCACCGAGGACCTCACCGTCGACCACGAGGTCGTGGAGGTCGTCCGAGGCTCCCGGAGGCGGCTGCTGCGCAGCGCCGCCTACGCCGTACTCGGGCTGATCTCACTGGTGTGGCTGGGCCTCGCCGTGAAGGGTGGCACCGCTCACCTCGTCTTCGACGGCCACTCCGTCTCGCTGCCCGCCAAGGCGACGGTGATAGTCGTCGGGATCGTGCTCCTGGCGATCGCCGCTTGGCAGGCGGTGCGCGGCTTCGGTCATCGTTCGACGCCGTGGGTGGCAGGCATCGCGTTCGTGCTGTTCATGGTGGCGTTCTTCTCCTGGGTCTCGACCCAGGGGCGTCACCCCGACATCGAGGTCGTCGGTCTCCTGCAGAACTCGATCGCGCTCTCGGTGCCCCTGATCCTGGGGGCCCTGGCCGGCGTGCTGTGCGAGCGGTCCGGTGTCATCAACGTCGCCATCGAAGGGCAGATGCTCGCCGGTGCGTGGGCAGCAGCTCTCGTGGGCAGCGTGGCGGCCACCTGGGTCGGCCTGTTCGGCGCGCTCGCGGCCGGTGCCTTCATGGGTGTGCTGCTGGCGCTCTTCTCGATCCGCTACCTGGTCAATCAGGTGGTGCTCGGGGTCGTGCTCAACGTCCTGGCGGCCGGCCTGACCGGGTTCCTGTTCGACGCGTTCATGGCCAACGACAGCGACCGGTTCAACACCCCGGGAGTGCTGGGGGAGATCGACATCCCGCTGCTGCACTCGATCCCGGTGATCGGCCCGCTGCTCTTCCAGGCGAACATCGTCGTCTACCTCACCTACATCCTGATCTTCGGTGTCGACATCGCGCTCTTCCGCACCCGCTGGGGACTGCGGACGCGGGCGGTCGGCGAGCACCCGAAGGCCGCTGACACGGTGGGCATCAAGGTGCTCGCGCTGCGCTACCGCAACGTCATCGTCGGGTCGGCGATCGCGGGCCTCGGCGGTGCCTACTTCACGATCGGGTCGGTGGGCGGCTTCGACAAGAACATCACCTCCGGCAACGGCTTCATCGCGCTGGCGGCGGTCATCTTCGGGCGTTGGTCGCCGCGCGGGGCGACGGCGGCAGCGCTGCTGTTCGGCTTCGCGATCGCGGTGCAGACCAACCTGTCGATCAACACGCACGCCATCCCGTCGTACTTCCTGGCGATGCTCCCGTACGTGGCCACGATCGTCGCCGTCGCCGGCCTGGTCGGGAAGGTTCGCGCGCCGGCCGCCGACGGGGAGCCGTATGTCAAGCAGTGAGGTGGTCGTGGCGGACATCTGGGCGCAGCTGCGCGCTGCGGCCGTATCGGCAGCCCGGCACGCCTACGCGCCGTACTCGGGGTATCCGGTCGGCGCCGCGGCGCTGGTGGACGACGGCCGGATCGTGAGCGGGTGCAACGTCGAGAACGCCGGATACGGGGTGACGTTGTGTGCGGAGTGCGGACTGGTCTCGCAGCTGCACCTGACCGGTGGCGGGCGGCTGACGCATTTCGTGTGCGTCAACGGCGCTGGTGAGCTGATCATGCCGTGCGGGCGCTGCCGCCAGCTGCTGTGGGAGAACGGCGGCGCCGAGCTGGTGTTGCTGACCGGACGAGGGGAGCGGAGCATGACCGAGGTGCTACCGGATGCGTTCGGGGCGGAGGATCTGGCATGACCGCCGCGCACGACGCGATCGAGGTGATCCACACCAAGCGCGACGGCGGTGAGCTGAGCGACAGCCAGATCGACTGGGTGATCCGCTCCTACACCGACGGCGTCGTCGCCGAGGAACAGATGGCGGCGCTCAACATGGCGATCCTGCTGCGCGGGATGAACCGCCGCGAGATCGCCCGCTGGACCGCTGCCATGATCGCCAGCGGCTCACGGATGTCCTTCGATTCGCTCTCACGGCCGACGGCCGACAAGCACTCGACCGGGGGAGTGGGCGACAAGATCACTCTGCCGTTGGCCCCGCTGGTCGCAGCCTGTGGAGTCGCGGTGCCGCAACTGTCCGGCCGGGGGCTCGGTCACACCGGTGGGACGTTGGACAAGCTCGAGTCGATCCCCGGCTGGCAGGCGTCCCTGTCGAACGACGCCATGATGGCGCAGCTCGAATCGGTGGGCGCGGTGATCTGCGCCGCCGGCGCCGGGCTGGCTCCGGCCGACCGCAAGCTCTATGCCCTGCGGGACGTCACCGGCACCGTCGAGTCGATCCCGCTGATCGCCTCCTCGATCATGTCGAAGAAGATCGCCGAGGGCACCGGCGCGCTGGTGCTCGACGTCAAGGTCGGGAGCGGTGCCTTCATGAAGTCACTCGGCGACGCGCGGGAGCTCGCCCGGACGATGGTCGACCTCGGGACCGACGCGGGTGTGCACACGGTCGCCCTGCTCACCGACATGTCGACGCCATTGGGGCGGACGGCCGGCAACGCGCTCGAGGTCGTGGAATCGGTCGAGGTTCTGGCCGGCGGCGGGCCGGCGGACGTCGCCGAGCTGACGGTCGCGCTGGCCCGCGAGATGCTGCTGGGTGCGGGTGTCTCCGACGTGGATCCGGCCGCAGTGCTGGCCTCGGGGCGCGCCATGGACACGTGGCGGGCCATGATCGCGGCACAGGGCGGTGATCCCGACGCTCCGCTCCCAGTCGCGCGTGAGACGCATGTGGTGGCGGCGCCGGTGTCCGGCGTACTGACGCGGCTCGATGCGCTCGCCGTCGGGCTGGCCGCCTGGCGGCTCGGCGCAGGGCGGGAGCGCAAGGAGGATCCCGTGCAGTACGGCGCGGGCGTGGTCTGGCATGCCCGTCCTGGGGATGCGGTCGCCGCGGGTGAGCCGCTGTTCACGCTGCACACTGACACGCCGGAGCGCTTCGCGCGGGCGTTGGATGCGCTTAGAGGTGGCTACGACATCGCGCCGGCGGGGTCGACGTTCGAGGCTCCTGAGCTGATTCTCGACCGGATCAGCTGACGTCGAGCTGTCGCAGATTCCGGGGTCAACAGCGCCGAGCTGTCGCAAATTCCCGTCCTAGAGGTGTCGAACTGTCTCAAATTCTGTGCCGGCGCGATGAATTTGCGACGGCTCGACCTCGCTAGCGGGTGAATTTGCGACGGCTCGGCGATCAGCCTTGGAGGAGCAACACCAGCGTCTCAGCGACGCAGGCCGGCTTCGACTCGCCCTCGATCTCCACGACGTAGGTGATCGTGACCTGAAGCCCGGTGCCCGTCGGGGTGGCGTCGGTGAAGGTGGCCGTACCGCGGAACCGCTTGCCGACGAGCAGGGGGTTGGGGAAGCGGACCTTGTTCATGCCGTAGTTGAGCTTCGCGCCGGACGTCTGGAGCTCGTAGATCTGCGCACCCAGCCACGGCACGAGCGAGAGCGTGAGGTAGCCGTGTGCGATCGTGCCGCCGAAAGGCCCACCCTTCGCGCGCTCCACGTCGACATGGATCCACTGGTGGTCTCCGGTCGCGTCGGCGAACCGATCGACGCGTTCCTGGGTCATCTCGGTCCACTCGGTGGTGCCGAGTGGCTCGCCGACTGCGGTGGTGATCTCGTCGAACGTGGTGAAGACGCGCATCGTGGCCTCCCGGGCTGGTTGGATGGTCGCATGCAACCTACCCGGGAGCAGATCCGGAAGGCGCCGAAGGTGCTGCTGCACGATCACCTCGACGGCGGGCTACGACCGGCCACGATCATCGAGCTCGCTGCGGGCATCGGGCACGCCGTGCCTGCGACGACGCCCGAGACGCTTGCCGACTGGTTCGCCGAGAGCGCCGACTCCGGCTCGCTGGAGCGCTATCTGGAGACCTTCAGCCACACCGTCGCGGTGATGCAGACCGCCGACGCGATCACCCGGGTCGCGCGCGAGGCGGTCGAGGACCTCGCGGCCGACGGCGTCGTGTACGCCGAGATCCGCTACGCACCCGAGCTCCACCTCGATCGCGAGCTGGAGCTGGAGGAGGTAGTGGCCGCGGTGCAGCGCGGCCTCGACGAGGGCACGGCGGTCGCGGCCACGGCCGGTTCGACGATCGTGGTGCGGCAGCTGCTCACCGCGATGCGGCAGGCGGCCCGCGCCTCCGAGATCGCCCGGCTCGCCATCGGCTGGCGCGACCGTGGTGTGGCCGGCTTCGACATCGCCGGCCCCGAGGCGGGGTTCCCGCCGACCCGCTTCTTGGCGGCGTTCGAGCTGCTGGCCGCCGAGAACGTGCGCTACACGATCCACGCCGGCGAGGGCTTCGGCCTGCCGTCGATCTGGGAGGCGGTCCATCCCTGTGGCGCTGACCGGCTGGGCCACGGAGTCCGGATCGCCGAGGACATCACTGTCGAGGCCGACGGGACGGTCACCCTGGGACGGCTGGCGGCGTACGTCAGAGACCGTCGGATCCCGCTCGAGATCTGTCCGCGCTCCAACGTCCAGACCGGGGCCGCGCCCTCGATCGTCGAGCACCCGATCGGACTGCTGGCGGATCTCGGCTTCCGGGTCACCGTCAACACCGACAATCGGCTGATGTCCCGGACCTCGATGTCGGCCGAGATGGAGGGCCTCGTCGACGCCTTCGGCTGGGACCTCACGCAACTGGAGAGACTGACGGTGAACGCCATGAAGTCGGCGTTCCTGCCCTATGACGAGCGGGTGGAGATCATCCACCGGATCAAGCGGATGTACGCCGAGGTGTGAGTGCCTGGCCGGAAGAGCTCACCGGAATCGTCCCGCCCTGCGCGGAGATCGCCTTCGTCTCAGGTGAGCCTTTCGACGATCACCCCGCATACGCCGCCTCCAACGTCGCCACATCGAGCTTCTTCATCGGCATGAACGCCTGCACGACCCGGTCGATCTGCTCCGGCGTGCCCTCGCGCATCATCCGACCCATCGCGTCCGGCACGATCTGCCAGGAGACACCGAAGCGGTCCTTGCACCAGCCGCACTGCTCGGCCTCCGGCACCGTCGACAGCGCGTCCCAGAGCCGGTCGATCTCCGCTTGATCGGTACACGGGACGACCAGTGAGATCGCCTCATTGAAACCGAAGCCGTGGCCCGAGTTGGAGCTGTCCATCGTGGTCAGCCAGGAGTCGCCGAGCCGCAGGTCGCTGAACATCACAGTGCCGGGAACCTCCTCGCCTCTGTTCTCGCTCCAGCGGACCAGCTGGCCACGCTCGGAGTCGCCGAACAGTCCGAGGTAGAGGTCACCGGCCTCCTCAGCCTGGCCCGCAGACGAGCCGACGAAGAGCAGTGAGGTCATGATCGGCGGTCGAGGTTCGCCCGCCGGATCGCTCAGCATGAGCTGCCACGAGACGCCGAAGCGGTCCTGGACCCAGCCGTACCTCTTGCTGAAGGGGTATTCGCCGAGCTCCATCAGGGAGTGGCCGCCCTCGCCGAGCGCCGCCCAGAGCCGGTCGACCATGCCCGGTGCGTCGTCGACACGGCTGGGGTGGACGTTGACGGTGAAGGAGACCGACGGGTTGATCTGAAAGAGCGGGCCGGCGCTGATCGCCATGAAGTCCTGGCCCCAGAGCCGGAACGTCACCGACTCGGAGTCTCCGCCGGGGGTGTTGTGCAGCATGACGCTGCTGGTGACCTGGGACTCCGGGAAGACCGAAGTGTAGAAGGCTGCCGCCTCGCCTGCCTGGGTGGCGAACCAGAGATGGGGCGTGATCGTCGACATGGGCCCAGCGTGCACCCGGTCGCACGGCCAGCGGAAGGGCAGACGGAAGCGGCCGGGTGAAGAGTCAGCGCGGCACCACGATCGACCACACCCGTGGCCAGCCTCCCAGCCCGATTCGGTGACCGGCGAACTGCTCCCGAGTCACGCGCCGGAGGGCACCGTCGGCGGGGTCGAAGGCTAGGAGGTCGGCTCCCTCAGTGGTGACCACCAGGGCGACATGGCGCGGCAGCAGCCGGGTGCCGACGTACAGGCCGCCGAACCGGCCGCGCAGGGCGGCCGCATGCAGCTGGTCGAAGGCGCGTCCGGCGGAGAGGTAGCCGATGCCCCAGAGCGGCCACAGCGTGTAGCGGACACCCTCGATCTCGTGCAGTTGGTGCGCCACCGACCAGAACGCCGTGCCCCACCGCCGTGGCCAGCCATGGAAGCTGCGGTGGGTCTCTTGCACCACCTCGCCGAAGCGAGGCCGGATCTCCGCGGCCCACACGGGGTCGCGCAGCATCCGGGCGACCACGACCGAGGTCGCGCCGCAGGAGTCGTTGTCGGGCTGGCGCAGTCCCGCGGGGAGGGTCGTCGTACTCGGTCGGAGACGGGCGCGCAGCTCTCGGTAGGCATCCTCGGAGGTCGCCACCCGGCATCCCATGGCGGCGGCGTCCGCGACCACGCGGCGCTGCCCCCGCATCAGCGCGAGGCCGCGTCGCACCAGCACGAGCGGAGGCTTGCGGTGCTCGCGCAGGTCGCGGAGGAGGCGCCGCCAGAAGGTGACGATCGGGCGCTGCGCGATGCAGTACGCCGCCAGTAGGTGTCCGGTGGACCCGCATGCGGCCACGATCTCCTGGGCGAAGATCCCCTCGGCCACGAAGACGCCGTGCTCGTCCAGCGTCAGCGGCCGGTGACCGGTGCGGCCGTCGTGAGCGATGTCGTAGATCGGTACGTCGGTCGACCCGGTGCGGCACAGCTCCGTGATGGCCCGCATCGCGTCGTCGTGCAGCCAGGAATCGGGGTGATCCCAGTCGACCAGGCCGGCGTTCGGGCCGCTGCGGATGCGGGGCAGCGACGGGTCCCCGCCACTCTTGTAGAAGTCGTCCAGGTGCAGCACCGGCAGCCCGAGCCGACGGCTCAGCCGGGACTTGCCGGAGCCGGACGGGCCGGCAACGACGATGACCCGTCGAGTCGCCGCGTTCCTCGGCTCCTCGGGACGAGCGCTCGCAGTCACCTGCTCAGTAGCCCGAGCCGGGGCCCTCGCCGGCGAGTAGCGCACGCGAGCCAGACACTCCGAGCCGGGTGGCGCCAGCGGCGACCATGGCCTCGGCCTGCTCGAGCGTGCGGACGCCGCCCGATGCCTTCACCCCGAGGTCGGGGCCGACGGTCTCGCGCATCAGCTTCACGGCCTCGACGCTGGCACCCCCGGCGGGATGGAACCCGGTGGAGGTCTTCACGAAGTCGGCGCCGGCCGCGACGGCGGCCTTGCAGACGCCGACGATCTCGTCGTCGGCGAGCGCCGCGGACTCGATGATGACCTTGAGGACGGTGGGAGCGGGCGCGGCCACGCGAACGGCGGCGATGTCAGCCTGCACGTCGTCGTAGCGGTGCTCGCGGGCGGCGCCGATGTCGATCACCATGTCGATCTCGTCGGCGCCACGGCCGACCGATTCGGCGGCCTCTGCGGCCTTGACCGAGGAGGTGTGCTTGCCGCTCGGGAAGCCGCACACGACTGCCACCTTGAGCCCCGCGGGCACGGTGATCGGCAACATCGAGGGGGAGACGCACACCGAGTAGGTACCGAGCTCGGCGGCTTCCGCGACCAGCGCCTCGACATCGGCGCGAGTGGCCTCCGGCTTCAGCAGCGTGTGGTCGATGATCCGGGCGATGTCGGCTGCGCTCACCGGCTCAGCATAGGCTGGCGCACGATGAGTGAGCACTTTGCAGCCGGGCCCGCGACGGACGTGGAGTGGTTCCAGGCCAACGGTCGTGGGACCGGGATCGCGGTCCTCGTGCTGTGGGCCGTCATCGCGGTGTTCAGCATCGTGTACGGCGGGCCACTGGCGCTGATCGCCGGTCTGGTGGTGGCGGCGGTGCTGACCTACGTCGCCCTGATCCGGCCCCAGGTGGGCACGACCACAGACGACCTCGTCTATCGCCAGATGTTCTCCGACCTGCGGATCCCGCTGGCCTCGATCGAGGCGTTGGAGGTCTCGCGCTACTTCCAGGTCACGGTCGGCGGCAAGCGCTACATCTCACCTGCCGTCGGGCGCTCGCGGCGACGGCTGCGTCGCAGCGCCATCGAGTCCCGGATGGGCGGCCTGGCCGCTGCGAGACGGGACGAGGGCGTGAACTACGGCGACATGGTCGAGGACGCCGCCAAGGCCCGGGTCGCTGACGCCAAGGCGGCCTTAGCCGCGGGCGGTACGACGGGGCAGGTCCGACGTACTTGGGCTCCGATCGAGATCGCCGTCGGCGTGGTTGCGGTCGTGTTCCTCATCGTATGCCTGGCCACCTGACCGGTTTTCTGCGATGTTCTCCTCGGGCCCCGAACGCGGTGCCGATGACCTGAGCGGGGAGGGGGCGTGGTGCTGAGGCCGTCTGCCGTCGACGCCCGCCGACTCGACCTTGCGCGAGCATGGCGTGAGCCGCCGGCGCTGGCGACGAGCGTGACCCTGCGGATCACCGCCGCGTTCTTCTTCGGCTTCGGTGGCCTGCTGCTCCTGGTGTGCGCGCCGCTGTTGCATGGTTCGGGGACCATGACAGCGGCGTTGGTGGGCACCGCGCTCCTTGCGCTGGTCATGGGCGCCATCTATGCCCTACTCGGGCACCGGCTGCCCCGTTGGTGCTTCGCCGCGCTGGTGCTGATGGTGATCGTCGGCATCACCGTGATGGCCCGCACGACGTCCCATCCGGTGACCGCGTTGTCGGTGACGGCCTGCTTCCTGCTGCCGATGGTCGCCGCGGCCACCCTGCTCTGTCTGCGCAGTGCCACCGTGCTGATCGTCCTGGCACTGGGGTGCCGCAGCTGGGTGCTGGCGAGTGCTGGGGCTCGGGCCGGTGAGATCGTGATGCTCGAGGGTTGCACGCTGGGCATGGTCGGCCTGGTCGCCTGGCTGGCGCGGGTCGCGGACGCAGCGGTCCAGGATCCGCTGACCGGTCTGCCCAACCGACGCGGCTTCGGTCGTCGGCTCGAGGACGAGCTGGCACGGCTCGAGCACGAGGGCGGCCAGTGCGCGCTGGTGGCGCTCGACATCGACTACTTCAAGCAGATCAACGATGTCGCCGGGCATGCACACGGCAACCGGTTGATCGTGGGCTGCGCCGACGCCTGGCGGCCGCTGTTGCCTGAGGGAGCGGTGTTGGGACGCTACGGCGGCGACGAGTTCGTCCTGGCCCTGCCCGACCTCCCGCTCGGTACAGCTGCCGACCTTGCGGACCGCCTCCGCGCCGCAGCTGGGGGCGGCATGACCGTCTCGGCCGGTGTGGCCGCCTGGCAGCGTGGCGACTCCGGCTCGATGCTGCTCAATCGCGCCGACGTCGCGCTCTACGATGCCAAGGCGTCGGGCCGCGACCGGACGATCGTGTACGGCGATCCTGACCGCGAGGCGAGCGAGTTGGAGGCGGCGATCGTCGCCGGAGAGCTGCGGATCATGCTGCAGCCCATCGTGGCTTTGCCGTCGGGTGAGCCGATCGGCTTCGAGGCGCTGATCCGTTGGGAGCGACCGGGCCGCGGCACCGTGGCGCCACTCGACTTCGTGCCCCACGCCGAGCGCACCGGTGCGATCCACTCGCTCGGTGCGTGGGTGCTCGAGGAGTGCTGCCGGCTGGCGATGACGCTGCCGGGCCCGCGGCGCTCGATCGGCGTCAATGTCTCGTTGCACGAGCTGCGCCGCGCTGGGTACGCCGCCAGCGTCCAGCGCGTGCTCGAGCGCTGGCAGATGCCCGGGGACCTGCTTGTCCTGGAGGTCACCGAGAGTGTGTTCGAGGATGACGACCCGCAGATCATCGCGAACCTGCACGCCGTGCGTGCGTTGGGTGTGCTGGTCGCCATCGACGACTTCGGCGCCGGCTACTCCTCGCTGCGCCGGATCGAGCAGTTGCCGATCGACATCATCAAGATCGACGGCGCACTGATCACCCCCATCCGGCCCGGTCGTGACGCCCCGATCCTGCGGGCGGTGGCGACGATGGGGCACAGCCTCGGCGTGCGGCTGCTGGCCGAGCACGTCGAGTCGCAGTATCAGGCCGACCTGCTGCACCAGCTCGGCTACGACCTGGCGCAGGGCTACCTGTTCGGGCGGCCGTCCGCGCCCCGCGATGCGGCGCTGATCGGCCCGCGCGCATCGCCGTCGGCCTGACTGAGACGGTCTGGATCCGGAGAGGGGCTGGGTCAGAGGCCGGCTGCGGCTCCGATGTCCTCCTTGAGCGCCGCCAGCTGCCGAGCCGCCTCGGCACGTGCATCCGCCAGGTCTCCCTCGGCGACCGGTACGACGACCTCCAGGTAGCACTTCAGCTTCGGCTCGGTGCCGCTCGGGCGGACGATGACACGCGCCCCCCGCGCCAGCTGGTAGCGGAGGCCGTCGGTCGGCGGCAGTGTCGGTGTGCCGACGCTCAGATCCTCGATCCCTTCCACGGCCAGGCCGGCCAGCGTGGTCGGAGGGGTGGCGCGCAACCGGCCCATGGCGCGGCCGATGTCGGCCAGGTCGGTGACCCGGACGGAGAGCTGGTCGGTCGCGTGCAGGCCGTGCTCCAGGGCGATCTCGTCGAGCTGGTCGAGCAGGGTGCGGCCTCGGGCCTTGAGCATGGCGGCCAGCTCGACGACGCGGATCGCTGCCGTGATGCCGTCCTTGTCCTTCACCACGCTCGGATCGACGCAGTAGCCCAGCGCCTCCTCGTAGCCGAATGCCAGTCCCTCCACCCTGCCGATCCACTTGAAGCCGGTCAGCGTCTCCACGAACGGCTGACCGTGGGCGGCGGCCTGCTTGGCCAGCAGCGAGGACGAGACGATCGAGCAGGCGTAGGTGCCCTGGACGCCGTTCCGGAGCAGATGATCGGCCAGGAGCGCGCCCACCTCGTCGCCGCGCAGCATCCGCCAAGCCACGTTCCCCAAGCTTGGCGAGGGGGCTGGCACCGCCACCGCACACCGATCGGCGTCCGGGTCGTTGGCGATCACCAGGTCCGCTCCGACCTCGGCGGCCTTGGCCAGCGCGAGGTCGATCGCACCGGGCTCCTCCGGGTTGGGGAAGGCGACGGTCGGGAAGGCCGGATCCGGCTCCGCCTGCTCGGCCACCGGGATCGGCTCGGGGAAACCGGCCAACCGGAGGGCACGGAGAGCCAGATCGGAGCCGACGCCATGCAGCGCTGTGTGCACCACCTTCACCTCGCGCGGGCCGCAGCTGTCGACCAGCGACGAGGCGCGGGCGAGGTAGCGGGCGATCACCTCCTCGCCGAGCACCGTCCCCGAGCCGCCCCGCGGGATGTCGGCGGGCTTCCGCTGTGCGGCCTCGTCGATGCAGACGGCGATCTCCGCGTCGGCCGGTGGCACGATCTGCGAGCCGTCACCGAGATAGACCTTGTAGCCGTTGTCCTCGGGCGGGTTGTGGCTCGCCGTCACCATCACCCCGGCCGCTGCGCCCTGGTCGCCGATGGCGAAGGCGAGGACGGGCGTCGGCAGCGGGCGGGGGAGCAGCAGCGCCTCGAAGCCGGCACCGGTCATCACCTCCGCGGTGTCGTGGGCGAAGACGGCGGAGTTCTTGCGGGCGTCGTACCCGATCACCACGGGACCGGTGGCGCCGACGCCGCGCAGGTAGGCGGCCAGCCCGGCGGCGGCGCGCAGGACGACGACGCGGTTCATCCGGTTGGGGCCGGCGCCGAGCGCTCCACGCAGGCCGGCGGTGCCGAACTGCAACGTGCCAGCGAACCGGTCGACCAGCTCGGCCCCGGCGTCCTGATCGCCCGCCTCGACAGCCTCGAGCAGGTCGGCCAGCTCGGCACGCGTCTCGGGATCGGGGTCCTCGGCGAGCCAGGCGCGAGCAGCGGCCAGCAGACCGGCGGTCCCTGAAGAGCCGGCAGAGGAGGCGTCTCGAAGGGTCATGAGACGACGCTATCGGAGGCAACATGGGGTCGTGCCCACGTCATACGTCTTCGAAGAGCGCTGGACCGTCGCCGCCCCGCCCGAGCAGGTCCGGGACGTGCTGATCGACCTCGAGCACTACCCCGAGTGGTGGCAGCAGGTGGTGGCGGTGGCCAAGGCCGGCGAGGATGACGCGGTCGTGCTGTGCCGGTCCGCCCTGCCCTACCTGCTCGAGATGCGCCTGCATGCGGTCAGTCGCGAACTCCCGACCATCGAGGTCGGGATCGACGGGCACCTGCGTGGTCGGGTGCGCTGGACCCTGCTGCCCGACAGTGGGCAGACCGCGCTGCGCTGGGAGCAGCGTGTGACGGTGCACGGCTGGCTGCGTCCCTTCGCCGTACTCCTGCGACCGCTCCTACGTTGGAACCACGCTCGGATGATGGCCGGCGGGCGAGCCGGCCTGGTCCGTCGTCTGGCGGAGCACGCCGACCGTACTGGCGCTTGACCCGCTTACTGGTCGATCGTGCTCATGTCCCCGTAGCGGTCGCCGGCGACGGCGTCACGCGGCACTGCGGCGGTGAGCTCGGCGACCTCGTCCGCGGTCAGCAGTACGTCGAGGGCGCCGACGTTCTCTTCCAGATAGCGGACCCGCTTGGTGCCGGGGATCGGCGCGATGTCATCGCCCTGGGCGAGGACCCACGCGAGCGCAAGCTGGCCCGGTGTCGCATCCTTCGCGGCGGCGAGCTCGCGCACCCGGGCGACGAGCTTCAGGTTGGCAGCGAGGTTCTCGCTCTGGAAGCGAGGGAAGTACGCCGTCGAGCGGCTGTCGCCGGCGCCGATCGTCTCCTCGGTCACAGCGCCGGTGAGGATGCCGCGGCCGAGCGGCGAGTAGGGGACCAGCCCGATCCCCAGCTCGCGCACGGTCGGCAGGATCTCGTCCTCGAGGTCGCGGGTGAACAGGGAGTACTCGGTCTGCAGAGCGGTGATCGGGTGGACCGCATGCGCCCGGCGGATCGTCTCGGCACTGGCCTCGGAGAGGCCGAGGAAACGCACCTTGCCGGCCTCGACGAGCTCCTGCATCGCGCCGACGGTCTCCTCGATCGGGACGGATCGGTCGACGCGGTGCTGATAGTAGAGGTCGATGTGGTCGACGCCGAGCCGCGCCAGGCTGGCGTCGCACGCGGCGCGGACGTACTCCGGCCGTCCGTTGACGCCGAGACGGGTGCCGTCCGGCAGCCGCTCGTTGCCGAACTTCGTGGCCAGCTGGATCTCGTCGCGAGGGTGCCCGCTGCTGGCGATCGCCTTGCCGACCAGCTGCTCGTTGGTGAAGGGGCCGTACATGTCGGCGGTGTCGAGGAACGTCACCCCCAGCTCGAGGGCGCGGTGAATGGTCTCGATGCCGCTCTGCTCGTCAGGGGTCCCGTAGAACTCCGACATGCCCATGCAGCCCAGGCCGAGGGCAGAGACCGTCAGCGGGGCGGCGGTGCCGAGGGTACGTCGGGGGAGTGCTGGTCCAGAGGTCATGCCTCCACTCAACGCCCTGGAGTGCACTCCAGGTCAAGCGGTGCGCTCCAACACGCAGTCGGTGTAGAGGTCGATCTTGTGGTCGATCGCAGCGAGATGGGCGGTGACCTCGGCCAGCTGGCGCAGGACCTGCTCCCGGTGGGACACGAGCAGCGCGAGGCGATCCTCCTCGTTGCCCTCGCCAGCACGGACCAGCGCGGCATAGCGGCGGACGTCGCGGATGGGCATGCCGGTCGCCCGCAGGCGGGTGATCAGCTCGATCCAGCGCAGATCGGGCTCGCCGTACCGACGATGGCCGCTGCTCGATCGCGGGACGGCGCGCAGGAGGAGATCGTCCCGCTCGTAGTAGCGCAGGGTGTCGGTGCTGAGACCGCAGGAAGCGGCCGCCTCGGCGATGCTCAGTGCCCTCGGTGCCATGACGTTGAGCGTACGTCCGAGGTCTGACAGCAGAAGATCAGACCTCGGGCACGATCCGGGAGAGCAGTCCGCCCATCCGGCTGGCGGCCGCGCGGCCCGCTTCGAGGACCTCCTCGTGGTTGAGCGGCTGGTCGCTGATGCCGGCGGCGAGGTTGGTGACCAGGCTGATGCCGAGGATCTCCATGCCGGCCTCGCGGGCGGCGATCGCCTCGAGTGTGGTGGACATGCCGACCAGAGACCCGCCGAT
>Ga0164242_10004852_pt1 | contig 15035 bp, 10 predicted proteins | sample OricomgcompostMG_FD_108783 | JGI IMG/M metagenome (GOLD analysis project Ga0164242, IMG submission 108783) | Miracle-Growth compost microbial communities from Emeryville, California, USA - Original compost - Miracle growth compost (MG) ... | reverse complement strand
TCAAATGCAAGACACACGGATAGTCCTGGCCTGCGCCCTTGCCGCGGGCATCTCGGCCATCGCGCTGGTCCTCCTGGTGCGCCTGGCCGAACCATTGGGCCTGGTCGACCGCCCCAACAGCCGTAAACTGCACGTGGGGCATATTCCGCTGGTGGGCGGCCTTTCCGTCTTCATCGGCGTACTGTGCGCGGCGCTGTGGCTTGGCGGCCTTTCGCACTTCATGCGCATACTGCTGGCCACTTCGGCCGTCCTCGCCCTGCTCGGTGCCCTGGACGACCGCTACGACCTCAGCGTGCGCGCCCGCCTGCTGGTGCAGACCGCCGCCATCCTCACAGTCATCGGCACCACCGGCGTCTACATCCACAGCGTCGGCCACCTGTTCGGCCATGAACTCACCCTGGGCTGGCTGGGCGTACCGTTCACCGTCGTCGCCGTGATCGGGCTGCTCAACGCCTTCAACATGATGGACGGGATTGATGGCTTGGCCGGTGGTTTGTCGCTGGTCACCATCGGGGCCATTCTGCTGTATAGCAATGCCCCCCAGATCCAGGGCCCGACCGCACTGATGTTGCTCACGGGCTGCGCCCTGCTTCCCTACCTGGCCACCAATCTCGGTCTGGTCGGTCGCAAGATATTCTTGGGTGACGCCGGCAGCATGGTGCTGGGCTACCTTTTCGCCTGGACCCTGATCGATTTCAGCCAGGCCACGCCAAAGCACATTTCCCCGATCGACGTACTGTGGTGCGTGGCGCTACCCGTGCTCGATACGCTGGCCGTGATGTACCGCCGCATGCGGCAAGGCAAGTCACCGTTCAAGCCGGATCGCGGGCATATTCACCACATCCTGCTGGGCGCTGGCCTCAGCTCACGCCGCGCACTGGCTTGCCTGATTGCCTTGGCCGCAACGCTCGCCTTCTTTGGCTCGTTGACCCGCATGCTCGGTACCGAAGCCAGCCTCGTGACGTTTGGGGCACTGGTGATGGTCTACACCATCACCACGACGCGCATCTGGCTCCGCCAGGTGGGCCGCCGCACCGGTATAGTCGGCCCTCCGGCCGCCAACGATGCCGACATCGCACTGAGCACAGGCGTACTGGTAAGCCGCAACACGCTCCAAGACAAGGGATAAGGCAACTAACAGGCTGCCGAAATCCGTATGAGTACAGTCGCGCGTCCGGATCGCTAATGGAAGCGTTTTTCCCTTGAAATACGGCGCCCCGTTCTAACGTCGGTGCACGCTTGCCAAGGCACAAAGCAAGTTGCACCATCCATTGGCCATCTGGAGGATTACCAATGTTCCTAGCTTATTTTTTGACGAAAGTTTGATTAATGCAGCCCGATAGCTTTTAAAAATAGGATAAATTAAAATCGGCCACAGCTATACATGTAAATATCAAGCAAATTGACATATGAAAAAGCATTCAACTCACACTGCCATGTTGACAGCAATTTTCGCGATAACGACCAGTAGCGTCCCCCCGTCGTCTTCAGCGCAAACACCAACGAACAAACCATTCGTCGTGTTCAACTCTTTACACTATCAAGACACTCCGGACCTGACTAAAGATGGCCTCCATAATATTCGCCTTATATACGAAAATAAGTTAACAACTGCACCAATATTCGGCATTGGAGAGCGCTCATTCAACGCTTCCGCCATCACCGCCGCAGCGTCACTATCAAAAAATGAACCTGACACGCCCGTATCCATGGACATCGAGTCTTGGAGACTCAACTCTGGAGGCGACAAAAAATATATCGACTCAATTCGTACATTCAGAAAGGCAAGCCCACACAGTAAAATCGGACTCTACGGCTTCATACCCTTCGCCAACAAGCTTTTATACCAATCTATCGTCACAAACAATCCAAAGCTTCGCTCTCGCTGGAATAGTATGCAGACACAAGCAAAACCTGTTGCCGAAGCTGTCGATATCTTTATGCCATCGCTATACACGTGGGGTAAAAACATCGATGCGTGGAAAAGCACCGTCAAAATATCTATACAACAGGCAAGGTCAACGAACCCAAACAAGCCCATTTATGCTTATATATGGCCACAGTATTATAATAACAACCAACCCTACGCGCTACAGTTTATTGATGCGAGAACGTGGCGAATTGAACTAGACACACTATACCAACTTGTAGATGGCGTCATTATCTGGTCGAGTGACAAAGACGCCGACGGCAAGCCGATTAAATTTAGCAAAAGCATGCCTTGGTACGTGGCAACAGTAAGCTTCATGAAGAAGCACGATATTCACTGACGAAAGCCATAAAACACGTACCATTTTAGGTAAATCACCACTGGCATAGCCGCTGGCTTACCTCATGGCTGAGTTAAATTTATCACCCTTCACCTTACTGTAATAATATGTCCGCTCGGATCTAAAATCTGAATCGCTGCACTGTCGCGATCAGAGGCACACACCCAATGTCGCACAGGTGCCATATCCATCATTGGACGATCGCTCAAAGCGTCGGACCATGCCTCAGCGACATCAGTCCCGATAGCACACTTTTCGTCAATATACGCACGAACGCGCGCGACTTTCTCCGCGCCATAACATATATCCCCCTGTACTTCTCCGGTAAACATTCCGTTGACAACCGAAAATTGCGTCCCTAGCACGGGAACCTCTAACTCGGGAAACACAGCCCTCACTACGAAGTCAGGGCTTGCTGTGACGACCACGCCACGGTGACATTCAGCCTGCTGAACAAGAGCGGTCTTTACCTCAGGCCTTACTAATCGCCGCACGCGCCTACCGAACCTGATAAGGCCTTGGTCAAGTTGGCTTACAGGCATCCCACCCAGCATCGCACCTATACAGGCAACCTTTGCACGCTGAAGTTCGAAATCGTTTGCTGCACGTTTCATCGCAAGCGCGTGCGGCAGTGCAGACAATACGCGGTGGGCGCGCTCCATCCCTAACGCCATAAGGAGATAGCGTGTCGTATCGCACTTGGTCAAAGTACCGTCGAAGTCGAACAGTACAAGGGACGTCATCCCACCATTCCCTTTTCTGCGGGGTTTATGCTGAATGAATTCAATGCTTTTACACCGTAGTGCATGATTTCACCTAGAAAAGGCATTGGGTCATCGACGTGGAAGTCATCCAACGTGTCAGCACCTGTTGGCAACAAAGTGCGAATGGCTGGCACGGCTTTCCCATGCGCTAACATGCCAACCGCAGTAATCAAGTCACCGACTAGCCATCGCCCACGCCATGGTATTTTAGTCTGTCGCGCCGCGCAATATTCGCGAGCGGCATTTACACCTTGCGTGGCGCATAACCAAACTAAGTATGGAAATTCTGCGCCGGCACTAATTGCCAATGGAATAGAACCCCACATCCTAGGATTTACTTCAATAAACCAATACTTACCCGTAGCTCGATCTACTTTGAATTCACACATCGCCAAACCATGCCAACCGATCTTATCAAATATTCGCGTCGCAGCAGACTCAATCTCTACATTAACAGCAGCCTCCCTCAACGTGCTCGTCCCTCCCGTAGCGAGCTTTTCACGGAGCCTGCGATGCGTGAACGACACTACCTTTTCACCATGCCAGTACAGCACCGAGCAACCCCAACCCTCGCCGGTCACGCGCTCCTCGATCTGTGGGTAGCGTTCAGCAGTTAGATGATAATCCTTGATCAACTTGCCAACGAGCACTTCAGCGTCAGCTGGTGAATTAGGGAAAAATACGCCCTTCGAACTATTTCCAGTCAGAAGTTTCACGACGCACTGCTCGACTCCAGCTTCACGTAGGCACTCAGCAACCTTACTTGGAGACTCGTATTTGATCCGCCTTGCAACTGACACATCAGCTGATACCGCCAACTCATAAGCAGAAGCTTTGTTGTTGAACAATGCGCAATGGGCCGCATTAGGCAGCGCTGCGCAAAGTTCTGGCTGCAAAAGATCGCGGTGGCTCGCCAAAATCTCCGTTTCGTTGTGCGACGGCAAGATCAGCCGTATCTGTCGACGTTCACAAATCTCTACAATCCGATGAACAAACGCCAATTCGTCGTCGTAATGGGACGGATAGCGCTCGAAACTATTCTTATAACGTGACCACTGGCACATGCCAATACGGTTACTGTCGGAAGCACAGACTGACACACCGTGCCTCGCCAAATTTCGCAAAGCCGCGTAACTTGACCTCACCCATCCGTATGTAAGTAAAACATCAGTCATTGGAGCTCCCGGCCATAGCTGCTATTGAGGGCCCCCCGGAGTCGATCCGGCGGCTTGGGTAGATCTGCAAACACTCTCCACGTCAACTGTGATCTTGGCGCCAGGACAACCCACGCAGTCAGAAGAATACACATTGCGTACGTCCACAGGCCCTGGTTAGCCACATACCACTCTTCCAGCGCCCCTTTATATGGGGCGATCACGTCGTCGTAGAACTTTGACGCATCTGCATGCCCCTGCATCAACTCTTCTTCATCACGAAAGATGATGGAGCCAATACCAGACAGACCGGGCCGCACCTGCACAATAACCTGCTGCGCGTGCTTCGGAAACGCGTTGAAGCACCGCGGCGTTTGTGGGCGCGGCCCAACAACGCTCATGTCGCCTTTGAGTATGTTAAGCAGCTGTGGCAGTTCGTTGATCTTAGTTTTACGCAGAAAACCGCCCATCGGTAGAATGCGAGGGTCATTCTTCAGTGTGACCGTGCCGGAACCAAGGTTAGGGCTATCTTTGAGCATGGTGGCAAACTTGTACAACTTGAAAATGTGTCCGTTTTTACCCACACGATTTTGTAGAAAAAAAACTTCACCCTCGCCACTGAATCGCAGAGCGATCGCAATAGGCATCAGCAGCGGCGACAGCACGAGGAGTGCCACCCCGGATAACACTATGTCAAACAATCGCTGCATGTCTTACATCCTGCCGTCGAGGTACTTTCCGGTTTCCTTGTGGGCGAAATCAGGAATCATATGATTGAACAGGTCCACGATTGGTGCCTTTTCCCACATTGGCTGGTCGCGAATCGCCTGCAGTGCATACAAAAAACCATCAAGCCGCGCCTGGTCGTAAACGGGCGCGTTCTTGATCACGCCTAGGTTGGCAAAGCGCCGCATGTCAAGCGTTTCCCCCTCCGTGAAGAACTCCTCGAAGTCCTTTTCGCCGGTGGTGTCACTGGCAAAGAAGTAGCACGGCCACTGCTTCCTGGCGATCAGCTCTGGTGCACGCTCACGCGCTTCTTCCTCGCTGGCACACTCGTGTGCCTCAAAACCCAGAGCTGCCAGGTAACGCACGGCGATATCCGAGAAGCGGGTCAAGTCCAATGCTTCACTGAGCTTTGGGAAGAAGATGTCGCGGTTCTCGCCAAAAATGCAAGACATCAGGCACAACTCGCCTGACTCCTGCGGCGTGACGAAATAGCGCCGCACGTCATTTGGCGCTGAAATCGGCTGGTGCTTGGCGAAACGCTGGTTGAAACCGTGCAGCAGCGAGCCGTCCGAGAATGCCACGTTGGCAAAGCGCGCTGTGGAAATTGGCAGTTGCTCGCTGGCGCGCATCAGGAACATTTCCATGATGCGCTTGCTGGCCCCCATCATGTTGACCGGGTTAGCCGCTTTGTCGGTGGAGACACAAAAGTACTTGCGCGCGCCAGCCGCCTTGGCCTGCTCGATCGTCTTGATCGTGTTGAGTACGTTCACCTCGATCATCCGCATCAAGGTGAACGGATCCTTCTCGCTGCGCACATGCTTCAGCGCAGAGAGATTCAACACATAGTCATAGCCGTCGCCGGCGTACATCAACGCATCGAATTCACGACTGCCGCAGTCAATGGCGAAGGTACGAAAATCGCCATCGATATAGCCTAGCGTGCTGCGGATGTCGCGCACCAGCTCGACCATGTTGTTTTCACTGATATCCACCACGTGTAGCACTTTCGGGTGGCGTTTGAAGATCTCGCGCGTTACGGCCTGACCGATCGAGCCGGCACCTCCGATTACCAGGAAGCGACTAGCCCCCACCTTCACGGAAAGTTCCGTTTCGTACGTCTGCACGTCAGCATCAAACAATGGCCGTTTGCGGCCCACAAGTTCAAGAATATTCATGACGTCCCAACTTCGAGTGAATTCAAGCCTTGCACATGGCTCCATCAGGCACGCTAGATGGCAGGTTGACTACGCGATCCTCCAACCAACGGGAATTCTCCAGCCCGTCGTGTTGACAGTCCTTGTACATCTCCAAACGTGTCATAAGACGCCAGATCGGCCGCGTCATTACGCCCTGAGCATTGACATATTCTAAAAACGCATCGCGTTCCGCCAACGAATCAAGCACGATTGCATTGAGCCAGTAGTTCGATGTCGTACCGGCCGGTGCACGCATGAAAGGAATGTTCTTCGTATCGAAGAACTCGCCATATTGTCGTGCTACGTCAGCCTTTATCGACAGAAACCGTGGCAACTGTTCCATTTGAGCACAACCCAAGGCCGCATTGAGATTAGGCATCCGGTAGTTGTAACCGGTGAGGTCGTGTACGAATTCGTATGGATGCGGGATCTTAGCTGTAGTGGTCAAGTGTTTGGCTTTGGCTGCTAGTTCAGCATCATCAGTAATGATCATGCCGCCGCCGCCGGTAGTGATTACCTTGTTGCCATTGAAGCTAAGCGTAGCCAGCTTGCCGAACGTGCCGGTATGACGAGTTCCCACATAGCTTCCAAGCGACTCGGCTGCATCCTCAATCACAGGGATGCCATAATCATCGCACAGCGCAGCGATCTCTTCGATGCGGCATGGCAAACCAAACGTGTGCATCGGTACGCATGCAGCAATGCGCCGGCCGCTCCGCTTATTGAAGGCCAGGCCATCCTTGCAAGTAACATGCGCATCCAAAAATGAGCGCAGCGCATCAGGGCTCATACCCAGTGTTTCACGATCCACATCCACAAAGACAGCATGCGCGCCAACATAGGTCAGCGCATTGCAGGTCGCGATGAAGGTAAGCGCCTGGCTAAGCACCTCGTCGCCGCGTTGCACCCCAGCCAACAGTAACGACACATGCAGTGCAGCAGTGCCGTTAACAGTCGCAACTGCACATTTTGCGCCTGTAAAAGCGGCAACGCGCTCCTCAAATTCAGTAACTCGAGCACCTACAGACGACACAAAGTTGGAATCGATACAGTCAATCAAATATTGCTTCTCGGCCCCGTTGAATACTGGACGATGCAAAGGAACGAATCCATCGCCAAAAATACTTCGTACAAATTCAATAAGTTCTTCGATCATATTCGTAGCCATTCTCACCCTCACATATCAATACGGTAGCGTCGACTAAATGGATTTTACCACTCCAAGCAATACACTCTCCAATTTTCGTGCCAATATGTCACGCGAAAATTTATTTTCGCCAAGCCTTCGCGCCGCCAGACCCGCCGCAGCCAAACCAGCCGAAGATGACATAAAATCGATAAATGCCAAAGCAGCAAGATCAACCGAAGGATCTAACGCGACACCAATCTTAAACTCCTCAATAAGATCCTTTTGCCAGCCACCATAATTAATGGCAACAGGGGTTGCTGAAGCCAAGGCATCGAAAAATTTGTTTGCCGAATTGGCATGCAGAGCCGGTATATCAATACAGAGTGAAATAATAACCGATGCTGCAGCATAGGCAGAAACGATAGCGCGCTTAGACAGTGGAGGAATTAAATAAAACGTTTCATTCAACACACCTGCCTCTTCCGCACGCCGCGCCACCAAATCACGCTCCACACCATCACCAATCACTACAAATCGAATATCGGGCCTTTTTGCACGCACACTGACCGCGAGATCCACAAGCCACGACACACCATTAACTCTGCCCAGAGTACCTGGATATAAAACAATCGGCCCATTTCCAATATGCGCATACTGCGCGCGAAACGAACGCTCCGCTGCTTGAATTGACCGGAATAGTTCTAAATCGCAGCTATTTGGAATGACCGTAACTCTGTCTCCTTCGTACCCATGGCGAGCCACACCATCAGCCATACCTGGTGAAAGAGCCACTACATGATCCGCATTCCGATACGCGTACCGCTCAAGCCAGTTTGCCAATCCAATCAGCAATGGATTGCGCAAGACTTTCATCGCAATAGGGACTTCGGGCCAAAGATCCCGCACCTCAAAAACCATTGGAACTTTTAGCCGATGCTTAGCATGAACAGCAGGAATAGCGATGGTCAATGGAGTGCTGGTTGCAAATATAATATCACCACCTATTGCACAAGCTTTACGTCCGGCACCGAGTGCAAACCGCATAAACGCCCACAATCGACGAACAAAACCCATTTTATTCGAGTATGGAACTGGCAACCAATGAACCGCTATCCCATCGACATCTCGACTAAACCAGCCACTTCCAGCTACTGGCGCATTAGAGTTGAACCACGTAGTTAACATATGCACTTCGTGCCCATAACTCACAAGCCTGCGAGCCATCTCAAACGAACGAGTCCCACCCGCCATATCAGGCGTGAGAAAGTACTGATGCATATATATAATTTTCATCAACCAAGCTCCGATCTTAATTCATAAATTTTCGAGCACTACACCGCACGACGAGATCGACTCATCATGTAAATCCCAACAAGACAAAAACAGTAACAGAAGCGCAAATACGACATATCTCCACTAAATGAAGAGCAGAATGCAAAAAAAACGATAATTGCTTTATAAGTATAGGATGACCTCATAATTGAAAACAGAATAAACACTATGTTGATAATTCCAAAGAAAACGCCAAGCTCGACGAATATTTCGAGGTGTTCATTATGCGGATAAAAAAATGGCCCATACTCAAAATTACTTAAACCAATCCCTAGCAGAGGGTGCGCTTCGAAAGAAGCTGTGGCGTAGTGATACATCGCTATCCGGTCACCTATAGAACCTTCGTCAGCTGTTGAAAATTTCCACTTAAGAAGATGAGTCAAGGCGTCTAACCGATTAGATCCAAGTACATCGGGCAAAAAGGGAGAAACAAGCAACAAACCAGCAAATGCCATCAATGCCAACCGGATCACCATCTTTGGACGCTGTCTAGCCAAGCCAAAAATATAAACTGCAAAAGCCACGCACAAGGCGACAAGCGGTCCCTTTGATTCGGTCCAAAGCATGCCCAGTAAAAATATCAAAAAAACCAATTGATACTTAAATCTTCTCGTGTCGACCCAACGCTTTAGCGATATCAGTGCACTGAAGGCCATGATCCACCCATAAACGATAGGACCATTAAAAAGGTACCGAACGTTTCGGTCGTAAAATCCGTAGTGTGCCTTATAAATTAAGGTCGCCATTAAGATGCCTAGGCAAATTATTAAAAATAAATCAAAGGTAGAGGCTTCACCAAGACGCTTAACAAGCGACAACCACAAAATGCTCAAAAACGTTGTAGCAAAAACCACTCCATCGATCTTGAATAATCCATAAGCAATATGATCTGAGCGTAATAGACCAATAAAAAGAAGCGATAGAGAAATCATCGCAAATAGCATGACGAACCGTGGAAACACTATGGCCTTCTGACACACCACAAAATATGAACTAATCAAAAAAAGCAATACCAATTTTGCGATAATTTTCGTCGGCTCATTAGGAGAATAGGAAAATACCCCACCAACCACGGACAGAAGATAAAACAAGACCATTCCAAGATAGGCCAAAAAGTCTCGGCTCGATTCTCCATTTTTATTACCAATATCCATCACTACAGCACCTCGCCGTGTCTATTATTAACTGCTCGCCAGGCTGCAGGCAGCTGATAATAAAGCCCGACAATATAGGCAACACCGATCATGGCGGTCGCGATATGAGAGACTGAATGATCATAGAGACAATATATGAATAAGAATGAAAATAATACATTGGCCAATACGCCAATTATTTTTCCCGTATTCTTAACTTCGAGCTTCAACTGCAGCATCCATAGAGACAATGAATAGGTCAGTGCACTTACGAACGAGAAAGCCATGATTGTCTCATCAAATGCCAAAAATTTTGCACCTATTATTAGCACACAAGCTCGCAACACAGTGAGCAGCGATTGTATTCTCAGCACGAAATTTTGCATTCCCTTTGCAGACAGCATGATTATAACGGCGTCAAAACTAAACTTAGCTGCTGCCATTAATCCAATCCACGACGCAACTACACCTGCGCCTCGCCACTTGGCACCAAAAACAAATCCAAAAGCAAGTGGACATACCAAACTCACCAGAACTAATACGGGTGATACAAGGATGGATAGCGAAGATATCCTTCGAACAACCCTCCCGCACTCATCATTTTTCAAGTACCTAGTACTTGAAATTAACGATCCTGATACGGATGCAGCCACTATTGAAAGTGGCATCAGTATTATGCGTATGACTAACGCATAGCTTCCAGCCGCAAAAGCACCATAAAGTATAGCTATAGCAATTGCAGGGAATTGATTATTAATTATATTTAATAGCGCTCCCGGTGAATCATATTTAATATAAGCTCTGTTTTTCCTTATAGACGCACATACTTGCTTAATTTTGACATCGCTCATGTTTCTAATGAGCGATGTAAGCGGCATCAACCGGGTGACTCCACCAGAAACACCTAGAATTTGCCCAACGATTAAGCCAACCGGACCCGCGCCAGTGAAAGCAAGCCCGATTTGGGTGACAGCACCAATAACGGCCTGCCCAAACTTCGTCTTCGAGACTACGAGATGATCGGATGTTCGCAATCTGGCATACATAGATACGTTATACAGACCTGATAAAAATATCCCGATGGGCAACAGGTACCAATAACGCGCCAGAGCGTTGGCATGTATGCTAGCAGCTGCAATTCCGGATGTAATTGTCGAAAAAATTGTATAACACGCCAAAATATAAACACAGGCAACTATGAGTATCTCCGCCTCGCTATCACTAGAAGCACCCGGTATCGCTATTTCATTACGTAACGTAGCTACCGACGAAAAAACATAAAGACAGGCTGTATACACAGCAAAGACCCCAAAGTCGCTCGGAGTGTATAAACGTGTCAGAAATGGCGAACACAGTAAAACAACTAGCTGCCCCGACACAGAGCCTACAAGTAGCAATGCGGCATTTTTTGTAATTTGCCTTAATGTCGACAAAGCACATTCCAATTCAATAAACGGAGCACCGATATAATTTAATACCCCATGATGACAAGCCGTCTTCTTTTTAACGTTCTTTAGTCACCATTCTTTTCGTTCAATTCGCTGCCCATAACACCATGCCTCTAGCCCTAAAAGTCGAACATTGTCGACTACAAGCGACCGTCGACCTCATTCTTGGGTAAAATGCCCTTGATGTCATAGAGTACGGCGCTTCCGTTTGCTAGCGCACGCACACCCGCACTGCCTCCGGCTTTGAATTCGTCGTGCGCAACCGCAATCACTACGGCATCGTAGGTGCCAGGCTCGGGAGCGTGCGGCAACAGGTCCAAATCATATTCAGCTTTGGCCTCGTCGGCATCAGCCCATGGATCGTAGATATCCACCAAGGCACCGAAACTTTCGAACTCCTTCACCAAGTCCACCACACGGGTGTTGCGCAGATCCGGGCAGTTTTCCTTGAAGGTCAGGCCCAGTATCAGCACGCGGCTGTTCTTGATGGCGTGGCCGTTGCCAATCATCAGCTTTACCACTTCGCTGGCCACGTGCTGGCCCATCGCATCGTTGATGCGACGGCAGGCAAGCAAGATGTCGGGGTAGTACCCCACGGATTGTGCTTTCTGAATCAGGTAGTACGGATCCACACCAATGCAATGACCGCCCACCAGACCCGGACGGAACGGCAAGAAATTCCATTTGGTGCCCGCAGCTTCGAGCACATCGGTGGTATCGATGCCAAGACGATGGAAGATCAAGGCAAATTCGTTGATCAGCGCGATATTGGCATCACGCTGGGTATTCTCGATGACCTTGGCAGCTTCAGCCACCATCAGGCTGGACGCCTTGTGCGTGCCAGCGGTGATGATGCGGCGATACAGCGCATCGACGAAATCGGCAGTTTCCGGAGTGGAGCCCGAGGTGATCTTTGGGATGGTGGTAAGACGCCGCAGCTTGTCGCCGGGGTTGATGCGCTCGGGGCTATAGCCCACGGTAAAATCAACGTTGAACTTCAAGCCAGAGGCGCGTTCCAGTTCTGGCACACAGATCTCTTCGGTAGCGCCCGGATAGACCGTGGATTCGTAAATCACCACGTCGCCACGCTTGAGTACCTTGCCGATAGACTGGCTGGCCTTGATCAATGGCGTGAAATCAGGGCGCTTGATCTCGTCTACCGGCGTGGGCACGGTCACGATGAACACGGTGCAATCGCGCAGAGCTTCAAGATCGGTGGTGTAACGGAGCCTGCTCGCGGACGCCAGCTCCTCGGCCGAGGTTTCCTGGGTATGGTCGACCCCGGCGCGCAATTGCTTGATACGCGCGGCATGGATGTCGAACCCCATCACATCGAACTGCTTGCCGAATTCCACGGCCAGAGGCAGGCCGACGTAACCCAAACCGATGATGGCGATCTTCGCGTTATCCAATGACTGCATGGGGGGGGTTCCGTTGAGTGATGTTCGAAGGGGAATCCGATCGATTCGGCACGAACGAACGGGCTGGCAGGTTGGTCAATCAGGCTCGGCTGATGATTATGGGCTTGAAATGTTTCATGGGTGACGTGAGGCGTGTGGTCGGGTGTTTTTGATGATGCGGACTAAGCCAAGTACAAGATCAAGAGCTTTACCCCACCCCAACCCTCCCCTGCGCAGCAGGGGAGGGAGCCGGAAGCAGCGGCTATTTGGCGGTTTTGTACTCGTAGTAGCCGTAGGAGTAGTAGCCGGCGCTGCGCTTCTCCACTGCATTGAAGATGGCGCCCTTGATCTCCACACCGTTCTGTTCGAAACGCTGCTTGGCCAATGCTATTTCGCGCGACTGGTTCAAGCCGAAGCGCACCACCAGCAAACTGGTCCCTGCATGGTGGCCGATCACGGCGGCATCGGTAACGGCCAGAATGGGTGGCGTATCGATGATGACCAGGTCGTAAAGTGGCATCAGTTGCTTCAGCAAGGCCGTGAACCCGGAATGCATCAGTAATTCGGACGGATTCGGCGGCACTTTGCCGCGGGCGATGAAGTGCAGCTTGTCCACGCCCACCACCGGGCGGATCGCGGCAGACAATTCGATCTGCCCCGCGATCAATTCGGACAAACCATTCTCGGCACGTCCGCCCATCACCTTGTGCTGACCGCCCTTGCGCATGTCCGCATCGATGAGCAGTACCTTTTGCCCCGCTTGCGCGATCACCGCAGCCAGGTTGGCGGATACGAAGGTCTTGCCGGCTTCGGGGCTGGAGCCGGAGATCATCAGCAGGTTGTTCTTGGCTTCCAGCCGGGCGAAATGCAGGCTGGTGCGCAGGCTGCGCAGCGCTTCGGTAGCCAGGTCGGCCGGATCCGTCACCGCCAGCAGATGTTGGCGTCCGTCACCGTGCTGATGCGAACCACGCAACGAAATATCCAGCTCTTTCTCGCTCACCGGGATGGAGGCATATACCGGAAGCCCTAATTGCTCGATATCGGCCGGATCTTCCACACCGCGGTTCAGCATCTGGCGAAGGAAGATGAAGGCAACGGCCAGGAATCCACCCAGGAAGGTGCCTCCAATCACCACGATCGCCTTCTTTGGCTTTACGGGATGAGAGGTGTTAACGGCAGCCGTGTCCACGATGCGCACGTTACCTACCGTACCGGCACGGGCAATTTCCAGCTGCTGGGCCTGGTTGAGCAGCCCCGTATAAGTGGTATTGCTGACCTGCACGTCCTCGGTCAGGCGCAACAGGTCGCGCTGGGTATCGGGCAGGTTGTTCACCTGCTTCTCCATGCCCGCTTTCTGCGCCTGCAACTGGCCAATCTGTTGCATCAGGGCTTTATAAGCCGGGTGATCCTTGGTGAAACGGCGTTCCATGTCCGCTTTCTGCATCTGCAACTGCTGGATGCTGGTCTCGACCGCCACGATCTGGTCGAGCACGCTCTTAGTCTGCAGCGTAATGTCTACGGAGTGCGATTTCGTCTGGAAGGCGTTGAGTGCAGCCTGCGCCTTCTCCAGCTTTTCGCGCACCAGTGGCAACTGCTCCTTGACGAACTGCAGGCTGTTGGCGGCCTGTGCCGAATTGCGATCCACGTTCTGGCGCACGTAGGCCTGTTCGACTTGGTCGAGCACGTTGGTCGCCAGTTGCGGGTCGGCATTGTCGTAGGTCAAGCCGATGATGCCGGAATCCTTGCCCTGCTCGCTGGCATTGATTTTCTGCTGCAGGTCGCTGATGGTCGCCAACTCGCGGTTGCGCACCACGTTGAAACGCATTCCCTGGTTGGCCGCCAGCGCCTTCACCTGCATGGTCACGCCATGGCCCTTGGCCACTTGCCCTACCTGGCCATGCAGCAAGAGATTGTCGTCATCGTCGAGCAGGGTATAGGCGCCATGCTCGCCCGCGATCAGGGTCAAGCTCTTTCCGAGTAGACCGTCCGGCACATCGAGCTGGAACACGTCCAGCTTCGAACCACCCCAGTCGTCACGACTGATACCCAGCCACGGTGATGCCACCTCGCCCGGCTTGTCGGGTGAGTAATGACGCGCGATGAAACCACCGATCAACGGAAACCGGTGCGGTGTCACCACCACGTTGAGGTTGAGATTGTCCACCGCCTTGCTGAGCACCGAACGCGACGTGATGATCGCAATCTCGGTGGTGGCCTCGGAACTGGACGCGCCCAGGGTTTGGCTGATCGCGCTCAGCCCCGGCAGGTCGGGCACTTTCTGCTCCACCTGCACCATGGCGTTGGCTTCGTAAACTGGCGTGGCCAGGATGGCGTAGGCCACGCTGAGCACGAAAAACACCGCGGTCACCACGATGATCAACCACTTGTGGTCGATCAGTGTTCCCAGCAGAGCATTCAGGTCGATTTCGTCGTCGTTGGAGGTCGTGCTTTGTGCTGCTGCCATGGAGTTCGCTTTTCGGCTG
>Ga0164242_10004851_pt1 | contig 15036 bp, 6 predicted proteins | sample OricomgcompostMG_FD_108783 | JGI IMG/M metagenome (GOLD analysis project Ga0164242, IMG submission 108783) | Miracle-Growth compost microbial communities from Emeryville, California, USA - Original compost - Miracle growth compost (MG) ... | reverse complement strand
CCGTTCATAAGGGCCCATTGATAGCGCAGCGTATTTAAGTTAGTAAAGTCATAGCGGTTTTCTACCCTGAATTTACCATCAAATGCCGGCGTAATTTCCCGGCGTTCGATAAACACGGGTGACCAGATATCTTTAATGGCATAATAGCTTCCTTCTTTTTCATGATAGGGTCCGACGAAACCATCCGGCCCGTGATCACCGTCTGCATCCAGCTGACCGTTTTTATCTGTTCGAACAACGGCTTCATCGGCGAAGACCCATAAAAATCCGCCGGCGGAAAGCGGACTTTGCCACATTTCACGCCAGTAATCGCCCAGCCCTGCACCCAGGCCACCATCATAGAGGCCGTGCAAGAACTCGGTGGGGAAGGTGATTTCATGACCGTGGAGATGCGTCCCGTTGCCATAATCATAATTAATGTAATGTTGCGTATCCATGTGTCCGAATATGGCCCATGGATGAATCAGTGGACGTTTTTGCAAGTCGTATATATCAAAAAGTGAATCCAGGTCAAAATTAAAACCGCCTTCATTTCCATTGTCCCACATAATGATGCTGGGATGGTTTTCATCATGGACAATCATTTCTCTGACCAGCTTAGCGCCAACCTGACTGTCATAATGATGGTGCCAGCCGGTTAATTCATCCAGAACGAAAAGCCCAAGCGAATCGCAGGCGTCCAGGAAATGCGCATCAGGCGGATAATGGGACATGCGCACCGCATTCATATTCATGTCTTTTAGCATCAATACATCCTGAATGCTTAACGACTTATTGGTCGTCCGGCCGGTACTGGGCCAGAAGCTGTGATGATTCACCCCTTTGAATTTTATTTTTACCCCATTGACATAAATGCCGTCCCGTGGCCTGACTTCCACTGTTCTGAAGCCAATTTTCTTTTCCAGCTCATGGACCACCTTTCCGTTTTGCCATACCTGAAAATGCATCTTATACATATGGGGCGTTTCAGGTGTCCAGGGCAGTATTTGATTATTATAGTGTCCCTGCAATTCATACACCAGCTGAGGCTGCGTGGCCTTTTCTTCGCGGATCACAGACTCCGGCCTGTTATCCTTTTGACTTAAGCTTCCGGAAATAACGGGGCCAATCCTGTTTCCTTTAATATCCGTAAGTTGTGCCAGCACCTGATATCGCTTCGTATCTGCAGCCTTAAATTTTGCGGGCAGATTGATTTGCAAAAGTGCATTGAACCGGCCATTTGCTTGAGCGTCCGCGCTGACGCGGTTAATAAAGACTGGGGGCAGCGCCTCCAGGTAAACCGGTCTGAAAATACCACCGAATATCCAAAAATCTCCTTTTCGCTCGGCGCTGTTGACCGAGGCATTGGCAGAGTTTTTGGCCACGGTGACTTCCAGCAGGTTTTGCTTCCCGTAATGTAATAAGGAGGAGATATTATAACGAAAGGTATAAAAAGAACCCTGATGAACCGGCCCCGCTGCCTTACCATTAATTTTTACTTGTGCGTCGGTCATTACACCATCAAATACAATACGCACAACCTTACCCTTCCAGCTGGCCGGCACCATAAAATGATGACGATAAATACCTTTTTCATTGATACGCAGGCTGTCTTTATCCAAACCATAATTATAGCTCCCAAATCCCTGAAGTTCCCAGTTTGACGGTACATCTATCTTTGTCCATTTACCGCTGTTGCGCCCTGCCGTACAGTAAAAATCCCAGGAGTTGGTCTGATCGCTGCCTGTGCCTGAAAGCATTTGAATGGCCGTGCGGGCTTCACCTGCCTGCTTCCAATTAGTTGAAGCAGGATCCTGCGCATTTACGTTAGGCATCCATAGCAGTACCAGTGCTAAAACGATAATGGCCCTATTGATTGTTTTGTTGTACATGCTTTGCTTATTTCCTTAAAAACTATCCGGTTTTATTTTAATACAATATGTCGGTTCTTATAGGGATTATCCGTTCTAAAGGGCATAGCCGGTAATCCTGCCTTATTAAATAAATTGGGCTGGGCAGATTCTGTCCAGGCAAACCGGGCAGATACCGGCCGGGCCACCTCTTTACAGGTCAGCTCAATATGGTCTGATTGAATGACCGCTTTTGCCGGATAATATTTTCCATCGGGTCCTGCTAATTCAAAATAGGTCAGCGGCTTTGCGTCTTTGGATATCAGGCCACCATCTCTTCCCGTAAAATAGAGCTCCATTTTATCCTGGCGAATAACACTTCTTAGGTAAGTGGGGCCGCTGTAAGCTATGGGCTTGCCATAGATTTTTGCCAGTGCAATATCGGCCAGGCGGCCGCCAACTGCCCATTTACCGGGCGGGTGGATATTTTCCAGATTATCCGGCAGATCAGTAGATACCGTCATGCCCGTATGCGGGATTTGCAGGCAGAGCGCCTGCGCTTCCCAGAATTTGGGCAGTGTATAAATATCGAGCGGATATTCGCCTTTATTTTTTGAATAATAGAACGGGGCAATCTGCACATAATAAAAAGGCAGCGCGCTATCTGCCCACTCCGTACGCCACTGGTGGATGAGGGCCTGCATTTTATAAGCATACTGCAGTGAGTCATTCATAAAACAATTGGTCTCTCCCTGGTACCATAAAAAGCCCCTGATGGTAAAGGGCGCCAAGGGTCTGACAAGGGTCGGGTAAAACTTACCAGGCCGGCTGTAATCAAAATACAAAGCGTCACTTGCAGGATCTGTGGCCGTTATCGTGCCTGCCAGCCATGGTTCTATGGCACTGCCGGGAATGGCATTGGCGATCATGCCAATGGGCACATGAAGCGACTTATATAATTTTTTTGCAAAAAAATAAGCCGCGGCCGAAAACTGCCTTAAGGCGGAGTCCCGTGCAACAGACCAGCCTTCATGATCAGGATGAACTTTAGCCATTGATTTACGTAAGCCCAAAAAAATCCTGATCTGGTCATTATTAGCATAGCTGAGCTCATCCACCGGGGAGTGGCTGAAGCCTTCGGGCAGGGCGGTTTTGGCTACTTTGCTGTTTTTTCGCATGGTATATTCCATATTGGACTGACCAGAACATAACCAGACCTCTCCGGTAAGAATATGATGCAGCACGATGGTATTGGTGCCTGAAATCACCATGTCAGCTTCCTGACTACTGGCATGCATAGGTGGCAGACTCAACATCCAGTGGCCACCGGCATCCGTTATGGTCTTGACGGTATGGCCCCGGAAGCGGACGCTTATCTCTTCCATGGGGGACGCACTCCCCCATATGTGTACAGGTTTATCTCTTTGCAGGACCATATTATGCCCGATGACCTGCGGCAAGGTAACACTTGCCCGCACAGCGGGACTAAGCCCGGCCAAAAACAGCGCCCCGAATAAAATACGAGCACCTAAACTGACCGGTTTTAACCCTGTCCTGGCTTTATCAGACCTATAGGAAGACCCGTTGCTTGTACCGTCCTTTCTGTCCTTCCCTCCTTTTATAATATGCTTCCAATGCTTTTTCATGCCCTTTATGGTTTCTGAGTGGTTTGCAAAGATGTTATGTAATAGATCGCTTCAGGATCTATTTTGCCTGCCCCGGGCAAATCATCCACAGGATCTGTCGGGGTATCCGCGTTGGGGAAACGCCTGACACCTCCTGTTCTGAAAACGATCCGGCTGATTTCATGGACAGGTTGAAAAAATAGGTTACGCATCTTTTGCTCACCGTTTACGCTTACTGTATAAAAACGGGTCGCCGTATTTAGTGAGACTTTGATTTGATAGGTCTTACCGGCATCATAGTGAAAGATCTCCTTGTTGCGGTAACCAGCCTTGGTATAAAAAGAGCCCAGACTGTCAAGGCTGAGGCGGAAAGCGGCGGCACCGACTTTATTTTGAAATTCAATATCCAGATGGCCATGGTCATTTTGAGCAGCCGTCAGGACCATTGTGGCGGTAAGCTCTTTAGACGAGGGGATCACCCTGGTTGCCTTGGCATAATCAAAAGGATCTTTATCCTTTAACGTAAGTGCCTTTACCCCTGTTTTCATTTTAGTAATCCGCACGGGCGCCATGATCGGGCTAAAATAATTCCAGTCTTTCAGTTCCTGCCCATCCGGCATATCATTAAAGACATCACTGGCCTGAGACGTAACCTGATCAGTAACGGGAACGGGAATTTCAGCAACCCAGATATCCTCTTTATTCATACTATAAGTCACCCAGAGATTATTATCCGGAACCTTCCCGTTTCCAGGCACGATTCCCCGGGTGTATTGCGGGCCATAGGATTTATAAGCACCACCATAGCGCATCGAAGAGATTTCTCCGTTAACCAATAATAAATTGGTATAATTGAGCCCGTCCTTGCTGGTAGATATGGCCAGTGGCCATCTGAACTCTGAAGGATTATACACGGTGGCATACTTTCCATCACTGGTGCGCTGACCCCAGATTTTGGCATTGGCATTTACAAAGCCAGGGGCTCTGACAGCACTTGCCGGCCAGCTGCGCCCACCATCCCTGCTGATGGCTGTCAGCGCATATTTCCACAGCCCTACCACCCTGCCATCAGCCAGGCGGTAAAAATTAAAAGCCTTATAATTCTTTTTTAAAGGAATGAGTGGGTCATTGCGATCCGTTTCCTCCTCCCACTGCATCATCATCAGTGGATCTTTCATCAGTTCCTCACATCCCTTTACAAACCCTGCATCTTTGCTCTGTTTATAAAAAGGATAGGCCGTATTGGCCGGTGTCCAGCCGGGATTGTAATGGATAAAGTAAATGGGGCCCCAGGAACCGTTTTTATAGATTTCCCTGACCACCCTGCCAATGCCTTTTCCGTCATTGGGATCATCGTGCTGATGCAAAACGATGCCATAAAAACCAAGCACAAAAAGGCGGCCCGATTTAGTCACATAAAAGCCCATACGCTGATGCATGACGGCATCCAGATTTTTAGCCACGCCTTTTACACCCGGCTTTGTCGTCCCATCGGGGATTTTGTAGATCGGGAAAACCACCCTGGGCTGCGTCCAGTCCTTACCGTCCTTAGAATGCAATAGCAAAGTTTGGCCCGGTGGCACACTCTCACCCACTTTATCGCTTAGGTATTCCACATAAAACTGATCATTCCAATAAGCCAGCATCGGCTGATGGTTATAGGTCCAGCCGTATCCTTCGGCCAACTCCGGATGCTGACGGTTCGCCCGTAGTATTTGCTGGTTATGCACGCCGACGGCCAGGGGCAACCGGCCATCATGATAATCAACATTGACCTGCCTTGTGCCTGAATAATGGACAGTATCCTGCGCCCTGCCACTAAGCTGCATCATAATGGCTGCAGTAAATAAAATACTTGTTGTATATATTGCGCTGTGCTTCATTGTCGTATGCTTGCTTGAAAAATGAATTTCTTTGCCTGCCCCTGGCTTTAATCCTTTATATTTTTTTCAGATGCCAGTAGGGATCTTAAGAACTTACCTGTCACCGGTACAATCGTACCATGCTTATGCCCCTTAGGTAGGTGGATCAAACTGTTTATATTTTCAAAATGCTTAAAATCTTTTGTACGGACAGCGCCAAACCTGTCCTTTCTGTACCAGTCGTAATAGATCAGGTACTGACCGTGAATTTTCAGGGTGGCAGGGCCCTCACTGTATGGGGGCGTGATGGCCTGACTGCATTGGGTAAAGGGCCCCAATGCATTTTTAGCGAAGGCTACCTTGATATCTCTTTCCTTTCTGGTATTATCTTTGAAAACCAATACGAAATCTGACTTTCCCCGCTGGATTAAAGTAGCATCAATGCTGCTAAAACCGGGATCATAATACAATTTTGGCGCACTGAAATGCTCAAAATCCTTGGTAATAGTATAATATAGCCTGTGGTTATTATCCTCCTGTTCAATGCCCTTAGGAAATTTAAAAGGAATGGTAGAGGCCCAGACAATCAGATAATCTTTTTTATCCTTTCTGTAAAACAATTCGGGTGCCCACACATTAACGGTGCCTTTTTGTTCACGCATCACGTCAATTACCTTTTGTTTTGACCAGTGTATCAAATCTTTTGAACTGGCATAACCAAAACCTTTATTGCCTTTCCAGGCAAGTGTCCAGACCAAATGAAAGGTACCATCCGGTCCTTCTACCATGGAAGGGTCCCGCATGATTCTATCCGTCCCTGCCGCTGGTGCCAGCAAAATGCCGGGCAGACTGTCCCAGTGATAGCCATCTTTGCTATATAACAGCCTTAATCCCTTATTTGCCGGTTCATGAAATGAAGTATATAAAAATGCACGTCGCTGACAACTTGTCGCAAACAAAAAAAACAGTATCAACGCAGGTAGCACAAGTGAGCCACTTTGCATAGGCTGACGGGCAGCACGCCCGAAGCGGCTCCTTGTATCGTTTGCGCTGATAAAACGAAATAAACCGTGAATTTGCTGCATTGGATTTGATCTTCTCAATATAAATTACGATATAAAAATAGATCCTTCTGTTATCAACGCAACCCAGGACACCAGCCTGAAAATCGTCTTCAATTATTAACCAGGCAGCCGGTTTTTATCCTTTGCGGCCTGACGATATGAAACAGACTCCTTATAGCTGATTGCGCTTAACAAAAGAACTCTTATGAATCAACTGGTTTAATAAAATTACAGCAGGATTAAAACCAAATCAACGTTCGTGACTTTATATATCAAAAGTACATTTATATATAAATAATTCCTTCCTGATTATTATCATTAAATGTTCACATATTGACATTAAAAGAGCTATCCGCGTACGCTGGATAGCTCTTTTAATTTTTTCGTGAAGGGATATCGGCGCTTGTTCAGATTTAACCTGCTTTTTCAATCACCAGTACCCAATCATTGCCGTGCTTTTTTTCACCGGGTGGCCGGGCGTTGTACAGGGCTGTCTGCGCCAATTGGGTTTTACCTGATACCTTTCCTGTTCTGGGATCAAACCAACTGACAACAACAGGGGATTTATCCAGGTCCAATTTATGCATATTTACTTTAAAATCCCGTCCGTTGGGGGTATAAAAAAGTGCATAATCCTGCCCTTTGGAAGCGGCTACATAATCATATTTTTTGCCCTGGTCCATCACGGATACGGTATCCGGCACCCTTGTAAGGTAAGGTTTTCCAAGCATTAGCTGTTTTAGATATTTTAACTGTCCGGCAGCGGTATCCTGAAGCCCTTGCTGCCAGCTTTTAGTCACGCCATAGGCGCCCGCAACCCCTTTGGAAGGATCATAAAACTGCATAACTGCGTTGGCGCCATAGGTAAAACCGGCGGCACCTGAAAAGACGGACCAGTAAGCGTACCTGCGAATAGCTGCCGCGTCCCATCGTGGTTGCAGGGAATCATGGAGCCCTTCAGGGATCCCTTCATAAGAAGGCTCCGCATCCAGGGTAGGTTTTAATGGCTGTTTATTTAAATCAGCCAGGACATATTTATAATTGTCCTCCCCGTATTGCAGACTGCCAGGTTCTGTGTCCTGATCATAGCGGCGATGCCCTGACTGGAAGCAATTAAAATCCAGCCAGCTCGCCGACTGAAACCAGGTAGAGGATTGTGTCCTGCCCCTGGGATGAAAGCTCATTAACTGGGTGGGGTTTGCAGCTTTTATTGTCTGACCAATGGCCTGCCATATATCCGTGGAATCGCTGCCCTTTATATCACCCCCATTCAGCCAGACTATATTTTTTGCGCCATGATACCTTTTTGCCAGAAACCTGGCAAAAGCTGTAGCCTGGGCAACACTTACTTTGCCTGATTTGACCACGGATCCCCAAACTGGCACAAGGGCAACCAGCATATTATTTTTACCGGCCTTAATGACCAGTGAATCCAATACCTGCCAGTAATTGAGCGTATCTGAAGTACCGGCATAGGCACGCATCGTATCTGGCTTACTTAAATCATTATTTATCAAGGCTTTTTTGCCAAATACATTTTTTTCGGCCAGATCATGGATAACCATCACCTGTATAACGTTAAAACCTTTGCGGCGCCGGTCTTCCAGGTAAGCTGTTACCTGCTGCTGGTTAAGTTGGCTCAGCAGCAGCCACCCCGTATCTCCGAGCCAGAAAAACGCCGTGCCTTTTTGATCCACAAAATAGCGGTGGTTATCCGAAATGCGGATTGGAAACACAACACTATCCCGGTGATTTTTATTTTCTGCTTTTTGCTTCTGCTGCCCCGGCTTACACCCTAAAGCAAGAATCATCACGGATAAGACAGTTACACATCCCCCTGGGGCGGATAAAAATTTAAACTGCTTTTTACCTTTGACAACAGACATAATGGCTGGCTTTTGCCATCTTTTAAACATTTTTAATATCATAAGGTTTTAATGAAGATAATCAATGTATTGTATTAAAAACTTCGGCCGGGATAGATCGCATCAGCTTTCCGGCTTCCGGTATGAATAAGCCACCGGAACCTACTTTGTTCCCGGCACCTTATCCTCCGAAAGCTTCTTTATCTAGCCTGCAGCCAATACACCATGTCCTGCCCTGGAGCGGTTAATGCAGCCGCTCCGTCCTGTTCATTTTGAGACATGACCTCGCCTGTTTTTGGATCAATTATTTTTACCTGAAAACGCTGACCTGTTGCCTTTGAGGGTAATATAAAGCGCTGTCCTTTATTCAGGTAAATAATATAATTATCCTTACCGGCCGTTTTGCCTTTGTTAGCCTTACTTACCTCGGTGGCAAGCACATAAACGTTTTCCCCGGCATTTACCGGGCGCATCTGAACGGCAGCGCAGAGAAAAGCATCCGGCAAAGCTTCGGGCAGGTCTGGCAAAGAACCACCTGCCATAAAACTTGCCCAGGCGAGTTCCGGCGCGTTTTTAGCAGAATACATGACAGCTTTGTCGGGGTATTTATCCCGGTACTGCCGGACTGCCTTATATACATTTTCAAAATTGGTATTCTTAGGTTTTAACAGGCGCGCCCATTGTCTGGGTGCCAGACTCTTACCCCCTTCAGGCGCATATAAGGATCCGTCTTGTTGATAATACCAATAGCGGATATCAATTATTTTGATCAGCTTATTTAGCCGGGGATCTGCCAAAATACTGTCCTGCACATCCTTTGTAGTGCTCAGTCCGATAAAAGGGGCAGTCTTCCCGGTCCGGTTATTTTTCTTCTCCCAATCCCGGATGGTTTCTAACCAGAACCGCACAAAATGAGTGGGACCCGTGAATTCTTCCGCGATAAACTGTATAACATTATGGTTGTCCTTAAAATTGTTGAGACACTGGTCAATAAAGGCCTGATGCAATTTTCTTCTGGCGGGATTATTTTCATCGTAGAACTGATCGGCCATAAAAAGCCGCTTATCCGCTGCGTAATTAACCGGTTCCGGGAACCCGGTATGATTGATATTATTCACCGGCCGCCAGGGAAAATCTGCATAATGTGCCCCCGCCTCTATTATATTATGCTGAAAATAGTTATGATGGATTAATACCAGTCCCTTTTGGTCGGCAAGATCGGCAAAACGTTTGAGCCTCGACCAATAAAATATATTGTATTTGGTCAGGTCGTATTTACTGAGTCCATCCCAGGCAGTTCCCTGACCGCTTCTGGCAAATGGCTGCTCATAAAAGGGTGGCCAGACATCTCCATCCTGTCGGCGGACACGTTCATGATCATCTCTGCGCCGGTCATACCAGAGTCCGTAATTCTGCTCCATCACCAAGGTATGTGTCTTTTTCATCTGCTGGATTACCGTATCCAGGTTATCAGTCAGCCCTGTTCCCTCCCTGCCTGGCACAAAGCGGGTTACGGCAGGTTTTGCTTTGGCAATAAAGTCACGCTGGACACTGCCGAACCACCAGGGCGTCTGCTGCCTGCCACCGGTCAGTACTTTGCCTGCGTTTTGCAGCCAACCATTTTCAAGGACCATGCCTGTCACTTTAGCGGCAGCGGGACGAGGCCTCAGGCCAATGGCATAAATACTTTGAGCACCTTCGCTTTTTGTAGGCAGCGGACGCATGGCTACCAGATTGTCGATCCAGTCTTTCATGGTCTTTGCCGGTAAGTAAGCCTCTTTTGTCAGTGCCGCTGCTGCCTCAGGGGTTGGGCTGCTGCTGGCCTCGCCCTCAAAAGGCTTTAAACGTGCCTGGCTATCCACATTTTTTCCAAGGCGCTGCTGCAATTGGGCATAATAAAAACTTCTGGGCGTGATCCAGTTATTAGACTCCGCCCAATAGCCGTCGCCGGCAAATTGCGCCCAGGTGCCAAAGGCATAATTTTCTGCGGTTGGCGGCTTTGCCACATTCACCATAGCGGCGTAACAATTCCAAAGGACACAATTGGCGCTGTTCCAGCCTGCGCCTTGTTCGTCTTGTCCCAGGTTCGCAAATTTAATGGTCTGTCCATCGAGCCGGACCAGATCAAAGAGAACGCCGGAAGCCCAGCTGTTCACAGAACCGCTATAACTGAATGCACCCTCGCCCTGACATTGTACAAAGGCGTTGGGTCCGGCAGCGCAGAAACCGACGGAAAAGTCATGATATCCCCTTTCACTATACAGTCGCTGGAATAAATTCTGTTGCCCTGTTGTACTGAAAACGTACCGGCGCTGTCCGCCGATTTCTGATACGGGATCTGTGGACTCGCAATCTTCTACTGTAAATCTCTGGACGCCTTCCAGAAGGCTTACAGCGGAGCCTGCAAAATGTTTAAAATTAATCCGCCTGACCCAACCATCTACCGCATTATTGGCGACAATGGCCATCCACCGGTGATCCTCATCTTTTTGCCGGCTGTGGTCATATGTAGAGACAAGCTGCATATTTTCTACGCCTACATTTTTGATCCTGCCGGGCCAGGTAAACTTAGCGACCGTAGCTCCCCCGTAATGTTTATCCAGGGCGGTGGTCAGCGGCCCGTCCAACTGAAGGCCGCTTGCTGTCACCTGTTTTACGGTCCTGCTCCAAAAAATATCTTCCGCGCCGGGCTTCCATCCAAGGGCAGAAACGCCACCTCCAAAGGTTTCTGTTCCTAACTTTTCAATCCAGCCAGCCGTGCAAGGCCGGTGAATGACGACCTGATCGCCTGCTTTAAACTTTTCAGGATGGCGGACGCTAATCAGAGAAGCGCCAACCGGCACATATTGATCCAGCACCTCCTGCGGAGCCTCATTTATACTGTCTTTACGGCCGGTTACTTTTATAAGCGGCGCTCTTTGCGTGCCTTCCGCCAGCAGTGTTGTCCCTCCGGTACCAGGCCCGGCACCTCTGAGTACGACTCCTGAGGCCTCGATACGTAAGGTACCCTCCACATGATAAGTCCCGGGCGACAACAGCACGACGCCCCTGAAACCGGAACGCAGGACGGGCAATCCGCTGACATAGTCTATAGCCGACTGAATGGCATTAGTTGCATCTGCCTGTTTTACAGGTACAGTAACTTTTACAGGCAGATCATAGGGAATTTCCTTATCAGAAGCTTTATAGCCGCAATAGGAGAAATCCACGATTTTATTGCCCAGGGAGTCCGCGTGATATACAAAACCGCCCTTTTGCCATGCAACAGGAGGTAGCGGCTTTGTTTCTTTTATTGTTTTTTTATTTTGCCCATATCCCAAGGCTGTGCTCAGCATAAAGAAAAGCGACAGTGCCAGGCTACTTATGAAAAGACGGGACTGGTGGCAAACAGCTACAGCAGCAAACAATGTTTGCTGCTGTAGCCTATTTTCCATCTTTACCTGACTTTCTCCATCATGATGCATACTTCTAAAATTACGTATTGTTAAGTCAATTAACCTGTTTTGGTTCAAGTGGCAGGAAAATATTTAATCATGAACTGCCCGTCAGGGACGAACGCGGTTTATCGGTACCAGACTATTTAAATATACCTCAATATTGGTGTATCCTTTGCCGTCTTTTGCCGGTTTGCTGGCATCCGTTGAATCATTTGGATCCAGACCGTGTTTTTGTTCATAACTGTCGGGCATACCATCCTTATCCTGATCAGCATATGGCGTGCCTTGGTAGGCAGGATAACCGCCTACCTGACTGATATCACTGATAATGCCTAATTTATAAGAATCTTCAGGCATACGGCGTTTGATATAGGGTGTCACCCCTGATTTTCCGCCCTCTGTATAAACAATTTTGCCCGTTTTAACTTCTTTGATCACCCTGGTATCCACCGGATCACGAACGGGCAAAAAGGCGCCCACATTTTTCAAAACATAATTATACGCTTTTTTGGCGCCCATGATACTGACATTTCCTTTTAGTTCAAAAGGTTTGTCTACTTTGATGGCCTCTGTAAACTTACCGGCATCAGGCATATCTTCAATCTGCACACCTCCATTCCAGTTGTCCTTGGTGACCGCCTTATCTCCTTCCACATAATTGCCATGAACGTAAGCCTTCCCATAATGCTTGACTCTTTGTTTATCACGGCCGGCCTCTGGTTTCAGGATCCTATGTGTAATGGGCTTATCTTTTGGCGTAACAGGGCCCGGTTTATAATAATTATTGATGAAATTGTAAAATGAACGATCATCCCCGCCGTCTACACTGCGGTTCCACCAGTTAAATATCACATTATTGACAAAACCAAAACTGCCATACATGCCGACAGAGGGATTGCGGGCGACATTATTGGCCCAGAGATTACGCATAAATGTGCTGTTGAGCCCACCCAGGGTACTGCCAAATGCGTGGTTATAAGTATCAAGTCCTTCTGAGAAAATGGAGTTTTGAATGGTAACATTCACCGTAGGCATTTTTTCCTGTTTATTGCCGCCCCTGTCATAGACATGGCGGTAAATGGACATATTCTCATCCAGTCCCCAGCTGGCAGAGACATGATCAATCATGATATTGCCCACGGGATTACCACCTAATGCATCATCCCTTCTTCCCACATCGGTGGCTCCCCTTCTAAAACGCATAAAGCGGATCAGTACGTCATGTGTATTGATCCAGACGGATTCTCCGGCAATACATATGCCGTCACCCGGAGCGGACTGCCCTTCAATGGTTACATAAGGCGCTCTGATAATAACGGGACTTTTTAAATGGATAATACCTGCTACATTAAATACAATGGTCCGGGCGCCACCCTGTTCACAGGCTTCTCTGAAAGTTCCAGGGCCCCGGTCTGCAAGGCTGGTTACAACATAAACCTTGCCGCCCCGGCCGCCCGGCGTAAAGGCGCCGCCGCCCTGGGCACCGGGAAATGCAGGGATGCTGGCCTGCTTTAATTCTTCTGGTTTGGATGCCCAGGGAACATAAGGGCGCCCTTCTTTGGCCTGCTGCTCCACAATCGGTAGCGCTTTGGCCCATGCCGCATCTGAAAGTTTTTGCTCCACCGCCAGCGCACTATCCGCCTTAGCCTGCACAGCCGGGGGAATTTTTGGATATTGGGCCCAGGCTGAGGTGCCCAGTAACAGGAAGGAGGCTAGTATACAGGCACATTTACCTGTATTTACTTTGCTTTTTTTGCCTTGTTGAGATATGGATAAATGTTGATTCATAATATGGATTGCGGCTTATATAGTATTCTTACAGTCGCTTTTTTTCTGATTTATGATTTAAAAAAACAAGATGGCTGACTTTATGCCATTGGCGATACCGTCGCAGACCTTGTAACTGAACTTATTTTATTTTGAATGAAAAAGTGTTGTTTTTTTTAAACGAAAGTTTAAAATGTGCTGCTTCCTTTTACCGAAAGCAGCACCTTACCACTCCATCAAATCACCCACCTTTTTAAAAGGCCCCCTCAACTAATCAAACAAAATAAAACTTTTTATGATTTCTGATAGGTGGGACGCACCGTATTTATTGGCACGACACTATTCAGAAATACTTCAATATTGGTATAACCCTGCCCGTTTTTTGCTTCTTTGGATGCATCGGACGGGTCATGTGGGTTCAGCCCGTTTTTACTTTCATAGCTGTCCGGCATGCCATCATTGTCACTGTCTTTATAGGGAGTTCCTTTATATTCAGGATAACCGCCTACTTGTTTAATTTCCGTAATAATCCCTAACTTATAAGAATCCTTGGGCAGTTTACGGACCTTAAACTGATAGTCATTATCTACATTGATCTCTTTATAGGCAATCTTGCCGGTACGCACCTGCTCTACAACCCTTTTATCCACAGCATCCCTGACAGGAAGTGTCGCGCCCACATTACTTAAAACATACTGCAAGGCTTCTTTTGCCGGCAAAATGGTGACAGGCGGGTGTGGGAAAGGTTTATCCCATTTCATATAAGGAAAATACCGTTTGGCACTGTCAAGCGACATCAGGTCTCCGTCAGTGCCTTCCATTTGAATACCACCATCCCAATTATCCTTGGTTATTTTATCATAACCCTCCATTATATTACCATGTACGTAGGCCCTTCCAAATACTTTATAAGGGAGTTTGCTACGTCCTGATTCGGGTTTTAAGATCCGGTGACCGACCGGATCATCTTTCTCGGTCACAGGACCGGGCTTATAGTAATTATTAATGATATTATACAACGTTGTATAGTCGCCCCCGTCTACAGAACGGTGATGCCAGTTAAATACCACATTATTGACAAAATTAAAGATGCCGTTCCACCCTATGGAAGGGTTGCGGCCGGTATTATCTGCCCATAAGTTTCTGGCAAGCATGCAATTTTCGCCTCCCATGGTGGACCCAAAAGCATGGTTCCAGTAGTCCAAAGATTCCGCAGAAATACTGTTTTGGATCGTCACATTAACGGTTCCGTGTTTTTCTTCCTTTGAACCATCTTCCGGATCAAACATATGCCTGTAAATAGACATATTCTCATCCAGTCCCCAGCTGGCAGAAACGTGATCTATAATAATATTACCTACGGGGTTGCCACCCAAGGCATCATCCCTTCTTCCTACCCAGGTTTTGCCTCTTCTAAAACGCATATAACGCATAATTACATCATGGGTGTTGATCCAGAAGGATTCACCGGCAATACATACACCGTCACCAGGTGCCGTCTGCCCTTCGATTGTCACGTATGGTGCTCTTAAAATAATCGGTGTCTGTAAATGAATTATGCCTGCCACATTAAAAACAATGATCCTG
>Ga0164242_10004850_pt1 | contig 15038 bp, 8 predicted proteins | sample OricomgcompostMG_FD_108783 | JGI IMG/M metagenome (GOLD analysis project Ga0164242, IMG submission 108783) | Miracle-Growth compost microbial communities from Emeryville, California, USA - Original compost - Miracle growth compost (MG) ... | reverse complement strand
TTACCTAAGGTAGGTGGTCGAGAGAGTGAGACGGACATGACGAGAGGAACATGCGGCCGACCATGGAAAAAAAGCACAAAACATTTGGTTGTGATTGTTGGTTGTTGTCGTTGCACACAAACCACCAAACATCATATTACGCCCATGCTTTCTGTTATGGTACGCAATCGTCCTTCATGCTCGGGTTGCTAACGAGGTCATCAACCTCAGCCACCTCGGCCAACTACATCGCCCGGACTAGACCAAGCACCGTTGGATGCTGGCCAGGACAAACAAAAATGGCTGGGAGTCGCATATGTTCCAGGCAATCAATCCGCTCGGATTTCGCCATTAAGTCGTCAGACTTGTAATACTTACTTCGTGCTGAAATGGAACCCCTGCTCACCGGTCTTGTGGCTTCAGTAATCGTACGAGTATGGGTTTATCGGTCGGTAGCGCTGTCAGTAGCGACTCTTGGAGCGCGGCGTTGGGCGTCACATCGTTCCTTGACTAGAGGGATGGACTGGAAATGTCCAGGGATGGCGTTTCAACCCCCATTTTCTATTGGAAGCGCTTACGTACCGGGAGCTTCAAAGGGGACCTACCTACGCATATAACTATCCATTATGCGAGAATCTCACCAAAGTTGGTACCCTGGACGGCAATCATCTCCCTGCCTATCACGAACTTCCAAATCACCCGATCGCCATCTCTTGGCACACTAGATGCAGCCCTACACAAGTCGGGTTTGGGGCACTCCGGCAGGCAGGATTTAGAAACTTGGCCGTTCTGAATCAAGCATTTGACCGTCAGCGCGGGGGGGCTATAATACAACGGCAACCTCCATCGCGCCATCGCTTTCCTGCGGTATAAGTTGCCTGGTCTTCACTAGCGGCGGCGCGGATGAAGGTGCTTTCACCCGGTTACTAGGCATTGCAATTGAAATCACAGGTTTCCGAATTGCTGTCCCCTCTGTTACCCGCCTTTCCCCGGGATACGGCACGCCTCTTTGCCCCGGATACGGCACGCCTCTTTGTCTGGCGCATACGAATACCCCTCATCTTAGTGGCGTGACGAGTAAGCAACTTGGCGAACCTATCGCCTCACTAGAAGTCGACCGAAACCTCGACGGAAAACGGAAATCTCCTGGTACCCTGGATGCTGCTCCGTGGACCGTGGGCCGTGCACGTAGAGGGGTGGCAAGGAGACCTGACATAAGATAGGTCAAACCTCCGCGTGGGCGAAGATAAGGAAAAGAAAACCTTTCCGCCCTTGAGGCTAATGCGAGCTAAAACCATACTTTCACTCTACGCAGTAGCGTTTCTAGCCGAAGGTGCTTGAACTATCTAAGAGGTCGAGCTATAGTTCGAGCTACCCCTGTTCTTAGCTGGATGGCCACAGCCAATGGCAATCTACTCAAGTCCCATGAATCGAGAACCGGCACACCCGATGCGCCTGCCTTTGGGTTTAGGTTTGTACATTGTATAAAGCTAAAAGCTGATGGCTCGGGCGGAGCAAGAGGAGGTGGTGCAGATAGAGACAGTCGGAGGGGGTATTTGGGATACTGTGTACGACCGTGCGCGGTACCTGTTCCGACCGCCCTCTCTCTCAACGGCGTTACCAAACCTCCATTTGCATTCACCCCTCTGGCCTCACTTTTTCGAGCAATCCCACCACTACCTGAACTAGTGCTCGACGGGGCCAGTGGTGTGCCTGCCCTCAAGCCTCGGTTGGCCCCCCCCCTCCCACCATCACCCTGCAGGCCTACAATCGAGACCAGACCTCCGCCGACCGTTCTTCCCTGCGCCGCCGGATCTGCAGGTTGGGGGGGTGCAATACCCGGTTATTGGGCAATTCAAGATCTTCGGCCCATCCGACCTCCAAAGCCAATCGACCTCAAAAAAACCGTTTCATGCTCGCCATGACGCAGCAATGCATATGAAAATAGAGGATGCTTCCCCAGTGCTGACACGTCATGGCCCGCCACCTGCAGCTTAGATTGCATTGCATTTGACACAACCTTGATTTTTGTACTGAAATACGCTTTCCCATGATAACCTTTTTATATGGTAGCCTCGAGTAGTTCTCCATCCCAATTTCTCTCCAGTCCCAGATCCTTGGTGTTGGTTCGCAAACCCCCACCTGGGACGCCACTGAGACTGAGCTACCTCATTTGTATTTTCACATCGGCAATCATCAGTGAAATATACTGTTTAATTGTCTTCTTCTGCTGCGCTTTATTTCCTTACCCCTTGCGGACGGGTCGGGTGGCGCTTGCAACCACTATGCCAAAGTCAAAACGGCCCATGACGGTCAATGCCTGTACCACATGCCGAGGAAAGAGGACAAGGGTGAATCTGCTCCAACCATGACCTCAACGATGGCACTACTCCCATCTAATGTCGTTTGTGACTGACCTGTTCGCAGTGCGACGGAAAGCTTCCTTGCGAAAGATGTGCCGCTCGCAACGAGGAGTGCAAATACGAGGAAAGGGGATGGCAGACAAAGGAGTATCTGAGGTCCGAGGTGAAGAGGCTGAGGCGCGAAAGCGACGCGACGGATGCCGCACTCAAACTTCTTCTCACCCCCGACCAGCAGGCCGTTTTCGAAAAGCTCCGCTCTGGTGGGTCCGTCGACGGCCATTCCCACGGCCCTGATGGCTCCCAGTCCGGCATCGCTTCGACCCAACTGACAGAACCGGGCATGTCGGTAGTTAAAAATGAAACTCCTGCCGTCGGGGCATGTCCCTCTCACTATCCACCTCTGGACACACCGCCAGTATCGCAGGGCGTGAAAAGATCAAACTCTACGCCAACTCCCCAACAGGGCAGTCCCGATACGCCTGGTGCTGACTGGTATGCGTCGAGCGAGTCACCCACAGCACCCTCCGACCACTCGTCGGTCTACACACTGAGCCGGACGGGAAGCTTCTCCCAACCGCTCGGTAGGCACGACAGCATCAGCAGCTTAAGCAGCCTTAGCAGTCCTGATAATTACGTGTCCGAGGGTGGAAAGAATACTCCCTGGACAAATGTCACATACGACGTCCGTTTGAGGAACCGGCTTGTAGAACTATTCTTCACTCTGGAGCTGGTACCCTTCTCCCTCGTCACTAAAACCCTTTTCTTGAGAGACTACGCTTCGGGTAGACGTGGCTTTTGCTCACCAGCATTAGTCAATGCGGTTATGTCACTCTCTTCCAGACAACTAACCGATGATGAGACGAGTCAGTTTGGAGGCCCAGTTGCATTGAGCCAGCGGTTTGCCCAGGAATCAAGATTCCTTCTAGATATCGACCCCTTGGCGGGCGGTCTACCGGACATACAAGCCCTAGGCCTGCTAGCCGTACGGGAAATATACTGTGGGCAACAAGATGACGCTGAGGCGTTACTTGTTGCGGCACTGGATCGTGCCGAAGTCATGGATCCCCCAGGCGCTAGCCTCAAGGGCGGAGAGAAGGACTACAATGCGGTGAGGACCGCCACATTGCCAAGCATCCTTTCGATAGCTCGGTAAGATATAACCACCCCTTGAGCCTCCGCAGAATTTCCTAGCAGTGTTAATCGATATAACAGCATGGTTCGTATTGTCGCGGATCAAGTGCCCCCGCTCGCGAAACCCCCCCCAGACCAGGAGAGCGTACAGAAGCGCCCGTTCGTCGGGCAACAAAACGTGATAACTGCGCGTATGAGAAAAGGCAAGCTTTTACCGCCTGGAATGTAACCTGAGGTTCTTCATTGACTTATTCTTTGTAGCAATCGAGGCCGTTGAAGCCATAGTCCAGAAACTACCGGCGTCGCCATCATTCGGTACCTCCGTTTTCGAGCTCACGGACTTGGTCTACTTTTTGCTCCGAGACCTTCACGAGAACGAAGAGTTTGACATCAGCGAGTTGCCCAGTATGTGCCGGTCTTTCTTCGGCTGGTACCAGTCCTTCTCCCAGTCATTAAAGGGCAAGGGCCCACCAACGCCCTATGTTCTTTTCGTTCAGTAAGCAACCCGTGTTGGCACCACATCACAACCATAACCCCCCTCTGTCGTCCCCTAGTCAATGCCTGAGAAGGGACCCAAACTAACCACCCTGCCCCAGAATCTACTTCTACTTCTGCTCCCTCATTCTCGTCCGACCATTCATCCATCTCCCCAATCAAGAGATCGACCCTACCGCCTCGACTCCACGCACTATCTACATCGAAGCCTCGAACGCCATCCTCTCACTAGCGCGCACATATGCCGACCTCTTCACCCTCCGGGCCGCCCCCTGTCTGATGCCACACTTCGTATTCGCCGCCGGCGCTGCGCAGATAACACTCGAACCCTGGAGCGCTAGCACGTCCTCCGGCATCTCGGCGGCGAGTACGGCGGAACTACTAGGGATGGCTATCCAGCAGCTCGCGGAGATGGGCGAGGATCATCCGTCTGCCACGCAGGCGGAGGCCTTACTTCATAAGATGCAGATCGCAGGGTGATCTACTAGTTTCCGCTACTTTACTTCTAGTCGCCTCGAAGGCGAGGTTGTATAACTTCCTTCTGCTTTTCTCTTCTCTTCTCTTCTCTTGTTTTCTTCTCTTGATCCGACATTGGGTTGAGTAATTGATGACTGTATGACATGGTTGGGAAAATGTATACGGTAGAGTGTTTCTTAAACAGAACCTTCGATCTCACGGTCTGGGGCAGCTCTTTAATGGGTGTTGGTTTCTTTTGTGTCATTCTCTCTTTTCCTCGGCGTCTTTATTCTCCTTTCAGGTGTTCGTCCTCTCTGCTTGGACGTTGCACAGCCATGACCTATCACCACGACTTTTATGGATGCGGTAGCTAGTCGCAAAAGTCCCGTTTTGTGAAATAGATTCGCTTTGGTACGTTTAAGCAACTAAGATGCGCCGAGATTAGTCCTATCTGATGATTGTTGCTGTCATACAACACAACTGTCCAGCTAGTGGCAACAGGAGTTCACAAAAATAATACATCACTTGACCGATCCCACTTCCTCGTAATACTAGCTATACAACTAGGCCTCTAGCATACTCTACGTCGACTACCTTGTCGCTTCGTACTATCTCTTCCGACAAATATCATTCCCTCTCGTCAACTATCCCAAGTTGTGGATGTGATCACATTGCCTGTCGAGCTTTGTTTGCTGTTGCTGACTCGCTCTGGGTGTCGTGGTAGGCGGAAGGAACGTGGTTCATTCAGCCTTTGACTATGCCGACGAAGATAATCTGGTTCGTGAGGCGGGGGTTGGTGATTAGGAATTCGTAAAAAGGAAAGTTAGGCATCCCGCCAACCACCGACTGTATAGAAGCCCAAGCCCAGAACGTGCGAAGGACCGGAGAGGAGAACTGATCGTGAGGTCATGCATCTATGACGGCCAACAAGCCTTTAATCCAATGGCCCTAGGCTGCAGCGCAACACGCCCGGAGCATCTGGCGCCGATGCTCCTTAAGGAAGTCGATCCAAGTCACTTTCCTTCCCCTTGACCTTCGCTTCTCACTCCAGAGCTGCTCGGACAAAGTAAGCGAGTTGGTCCAGCAGGACATGCCAGTTCGCTGAGCCGCTCTCGTGTACCAGCCGGAGAAAGATCTCTGCACTTCGGGATCTTCGGCTTCGCATGATGCAATGAAGGATGCCCAGAGGACTCCCACGCAACCCGACAGCCCTGAATATGTAGGGCCACCGGCCTCACATCGCAGAAGGCAGTCTCGCACTTTAACTACCTTGTCCTGTAGCCACAATGCCTCGACTTCATAAATTCTCCGGTAGAAATATATCTGTAGGGAGTGCCTGATAGCGTCGAGCACATTTTCTAGTGCGGACTCGTTGTCGGTAGCTTGATCGTCTCGGAGAGAAGAAAGATCTGGTTGCAGCACATGCTGGTTGATGCAGTTTTCGAGTGTCTTGGCTCGCCTAAGGAACTCCTGCAAGTGGGTTGTGTCTGAGGAACCGCTTTGCTCTACAGCGTCCTTCTGCTTGCCGAGCAAGATGACATGCAAAATTAATAAGATCCAGTGTTCTGGCAAACCGGAAATCTTGGAACAAAGAGCGTCCGGCCAAAGTCCCAACGCTTCATCCTCCAAGTTGGCCTCGTCGTCTTCCAAGTTACGTGTCTTGGAGATCTGTTCATCCAAATTATGCCAGTCTGGAAGGCGGAAGGCCATGCCATCCTCAGGATAAGGGACAACGCTGACGGACTTGATATGGTTGCACACGTGATGGCGGTGCTTGACGTCGATTCCGCGCATGCAGGTACTCTCGTATATGAGGCGCTCGAACGCGTAGCAGCGATGCAGCAGGCGGACCTTGCGGGAGTTCTTGCGACCAAGACCTTTCAGTTTAATAAACTTCTCTGTTTCAAGAAAGTAATATTCTTCAGTGGCCGGATCGCCTCCAAGTGTCGAGATGAGAATCGCAATCTGGAGGGCCATCAGGACGGACTTGTATTTGTATCTCTTCGGAAGGTCGTAAGCAGCTTCGAGCATTGTCGCGCAATGCTGAAAGGCTCGCTGTTTGTACGCCAGCCCTTGCTCTAGCCACATTTGTGACTGATGTGCACCGCCCATACTAAGAGCACTGATGGCCAGTAGACCTTGGAAAGTGCACATATCGGCATGTTCTATCGGTTGACCGAGCGTCAGTAGAGCGAGGCAGTTCCTCATGTGGGGTAGGAAGAGGATATGCCATGGGCCTTTTTCGTGGCGAATCGGCGTCAAATACGTAAGAACCGTCGTCGAAAAGTGTTGCATGAGGTACACTACGTCTTGTGTTGCAGCATTGTGGGTGCTCGGTGTGTAAGCTATGGAGACGGACGGTGTTGACTGATCCAGACGGTGCAGGTAAGAAATGGGCTCTGAGAAGTGATCATTCTGCGTAAGTTCTTTTTCCTTGGATGGGGCCGGAACTTCTTCAACCGGAAATGTGTCTGAGTAACCTTGGATGAGTGTATCCGTGTCTAGAGAGGGGTCTGAAAAATTGGCGAAGCTTGGTAGAAGATCCAGTTCAGAGCTTTCCAGAACTTGAATAAGATCGTTGTCCACAGGCATAAAATTCATCAAATCTGATGGGGAAAATGCCAGATCCCGTCGGCTTTGAAGTGTTTCTTGGGACTGGCCTCCATCTTCGGCTTCGGCTGAAGCATCCTGGGCAGGTGCTGACTGAGACCTGCGTAGGGATGCCTTAAAGGCACCAAAGGGGCCGCGGCAGATGTCGACTTCATCACCCGGAGGCATGCTCTGGCATTCTTCATCAAGATGGGCGAGGTGCAGAAGCAAGTTGCTCGGGACGCTGGAGACGAGTTGCTCGCTCATCTGCACGCGCGCCCTCTCGCTGAGCAGAGGCCGCCGGAAGCGGGTTCTCCCATTGCCAGTGCTCTCCCCGAACCCGAAGAGAATGGTTTTGCTATAGCCTCTGCAGAGAAGTTTAGACTTCCTGCATTGAGTGCAGGTTGGTCGCGATTCATCGCACTTAATCCTTCGCCTTCGGCACTGTTAGGGGTTTAGCGAGAGAGACCCCAAGCTGAAGGGAAAGGGGCTTGGACCTAGGTCCAGTCTTGGCTCTCACCGTGTCGCAGCCCCCGAATGACCGAGCTTGTATTGGCTGTGCTTCCACAGGAGTAGAATCCAGCTGAGGATCCGAGTTTCCCGACATGACCAAAGTGACCCTACCGCTTTGAATCCGTCGACTTGTCAAGTAGAAGCGCGGATGGTTGGCTGGTTTGCGGGGGAACAGTGAATCGGGAAAGTAATAGCGAAGGGGAAGGGGCCTATGGTTATAGCCTCGTGGCGGATTCCACCCACGCTAAATCGCATCGGGTTTGGTGAGGGGATGACATTCTTTTCTCCAGACTCGCTATCAGGGGTACACGCGATGGTTCCACAAGTCCACGCGGAAACCTTGGAAATTGCTAGTCCATTACTAAACTAGCACCACGCCGATTAGACTAGTCTCAGACACTTATCAGAGATTCTCGGAGTCAGTCGTCCTGTTGAGTTTCCTTATCTCAGTCTTGCTTCACAAGCTCGCTGACCCGGTCCTTGTTAAACTACACTGGTCTCCGGTTAATAGATGATTAGGGGACACTTAGGAGAATGATCACTGTATCTCGGGTCAACAATCTTAGAGTCTCTTAAAGTGTATCAACTATCAGTAGGCAAGTATAAATCCCTGGTCTCCTGCCTCAATCGACTGCATACTAATTCCGCACCAACAGGCATGATTCTTGATGATTCTTCCTCGAACCATATGAGCATAGAACAAGCCAATCCTTCCATCAACCTACACAATGGCAGCTGGCAGCCTACCCTCTTCAAAGGGCGATATGTCGGAGACGAAAAACAACATCGACCCTGAATCCCTCATGGCCGTCGACTCCAACAGCCAAGGACAGCACCATGAGCTTCCCCACAACCCAGGCACGAAACGACAGATCAAATCCCGCCATGCCCAGATGATGGCAATCGGCGGCAGCATCGGTACCAATCTATTCATTGGCACCGGCCAGGTGCTCGCCATCGGCGGTCCTGGCCTTACTCTCCTCGCCTTCTGCGTCATGGCCATCTTTGTTTTCGGCATCGTCACGGCGATCTGCGAACTTGGTTCCTTCGTACCTCACCCAGGCAACTCAATGTCTTCCCTCACCAGCCGTTTTATATCACCATCGCTCGGGTTTGCTTTAGGGTGGCTTTACGTCTATTCCTTCGGCATAATTGTCGCCTATGAATTTAGTGCCATGGTCATCATCATTAATTATTGGCCTAACGACGTCCATCCAGCGGTCTGGGTCATCGTCGGCTTCATCTTCATCCTTGCCGTCAACATGCTTCGGGTCGGCGTGTACGGTGAGACAGAATTCTGGTTTGCCCTTATCAAAGTCCTCATGGCGACTGGACTGTTGCTTCTGGCTCTTATCCTCATGCTCGGCGGGGGTCCTACACGGGATCGTCTCGGGTATAGATATTGGAACGAACCCGGCGCGACAAAAACTTATCTCGTTGATGGGGATGCTGGCAGGTTTACTGCGTTCCTCTATATTTTGGTGTTTTCTGGATTCTCGTTCTACTTCGCCCCCGAGCAGCTTATTCTAGCCTCCGGCGAGATGATCAACCCCCGGAAGAACTTACCCACGGCGGCCCGACGCTTCTTCTTCCGACTCGTCTTTTTCTACGTCCTCGGCGCCGCTGCGATTGGTGTTATCTGCCCCTCTGATGCCCCCGGGCTCACGTCGGGAGCAGGTAACGTCGACGCATCTCCTTGGGTTATCGCTATCCAGAATGCCCAAATTGACATTCTGCCGACCATTATCAACGCAGGTGTCTTGACAGCTGCCATGTCTGCGGGCGTGGCATATATGTTTATGGCGTCTCGCTCTTTATACTCCCTTGCTCTTATTGGACAAGCTCCTAAGATCTTTACCCGTTGCAACGGATGGGGAGTTCCCTATTTAGCGATCCTTGCTATCAGCTCTCTCGGGCTGCTAGGGTTCCTTGTGGTAAATTCTGAGGCTGGGCAAGTCTTCAACTGGTTCATCAACATCACCAACTCCGCCGGCTATACCTCGTGGATCGTCTGCTGCATCTTGTACATCAGATTCCGCAAGGCGTGCCAAGTCAAGGGCATCAAAGTTCCCTACCAGTCCAAGATCCAACCTTATGCGGCTTGGGCTTGTCTCTGCCTCTTCAGTTTTCTTCTACTTGTCAACGGTTTTACCAACTTCTATTCCGGCAACTTTTCGGCTAGCGGCTTTGTGACCACGTACATTGGTATCCCTCTCTTCTTGGCACTGTGGCTTGGGCACAAATTTACAGTCGGGAGAGAGGACCGTTGGTGGCACAGAATTGAGGATATGGATATGGTCACAGGCGTCCGCGAAGCCGAGGCGGATGCTGAGATGTGGAACAATGCCGAGAAAGAGCTCGAGCGTGGATCGGATCGTGCGTGGTGGAACAGGCTTCGTATTCTCTGGGCATAAACATTTCGACCAGAGACTGTCTTTGCGCGACCGAGGACTAGAGAATCTATAAGTAAATCAATTCTTAGGTCAAACTTAAGAGCAGTTCAATCAACACGTTCCTCAAATTACAGCTGCTTCTACATGCTTAATATATTTAGCTTCTTGGAAACATAGTCTACGAGATGAATATCGGAACTATTATTGAGCATTGCTTCGGGCCTAAGGTCTCTAGACGGCAGGAAAGGCTGTGCTGCCAGATCCCTTTCCTATCCGCATCCCTCCCAAACAATGTGTACCTGCTGTGTCAATGCTAGTGTCGCATCTTCATTTGACAAACTACCCTCTGCGTCGCTATTCCGTGTAGAAAGACTAATCGTTGTACGGATTAGTAAGTCGGCATTCTGCCCCTTGCAAGGAGATTCAACTCTCTTCTCAACTGGAGTCGTTGCCGTCAACGTAAAGGTATCGCCGTCAGCATAGATGCCCCCTCCAGTAATGGTCGAAGTCGTTACTATCCCTAGTAAACCGCCCACGGTACCGAGCAAACCTCCTAGTAAGCCAGCAACCAAACCATCTCCCTGATTATCGGCAAAGATGTACTCTGTCTGCACCGAGCCCTGGACACCGTCATCAAGCTGTGCGTAGCCGTGGTACGTTGTCTCTGCAACGGCATACGAGTACCCAGGGGGGTAATGAAGATTGAGGTGGATCTCGCACTGCTTTTCGCTCCTGGTGCCAGAAAAGGCCCGGCCAACCCCCATTTGAAACTCGTCAAATCCAAGGGTTACAACGGTACGGTCGGGGGAGATAGAAATAGAGACGGCGCGGCTAGGACAGCCGCTCCCAGATGTGGAGACCTTGTTAATGGTGATTTGGGAGGCGTCGTCGATGGCTTGCTGGGATAATATTGACCGCGGTAAGGAAAGAATTGACAGAAAGGCGGCGAGGCGAAACATGATGTAAAGTACATATGAATCATACAATTCCTTAATTGTTGCTAGAAGTTGAGAAGGATGCAGGCATAAGTATTATGGACTTTTTCTTTTTCGTTCGTGCTAAAGAAAATCGAGGGTTGAGATCGTAAGGTATAGCCATATACTGGGAGTAAAAGGGTTTTGCTACTGCAATCCCAAAAATAAAGGCAAAAGAAGATACAAGGCAATTTGCAAGCTCATGCCGTAATATATCCTCTCAATATATCTGTGAGATACAATGATAATTTCTCAGTACGGATTATAGGTTGGATTAGGCTAATGCGGGTGGACCTGGCACCCGTAGCCCCTAGACACGCAGAAATTCAACGAAGTAATCAGGGGTCCACGCGGTCCCAAGAACCGGGGCCCGGTAGGATAATGCGGAGAAAAGAGCAGTGATTCTCGGAGGATGAGAAAAGTGCGCGGCGGAAATTGATCGAAAGAGTTATTAGTGAATCTACCTAAACTTCAGCCCCTTCCACCCAGACTTCTGGCATTCGTGGCATTTGGCGAGATATTGCTGATAGGTCCCAGAGTACTTGGCAACTCTCCGAGTGGATTTGCCATCCACATTCGTATTCACGCCAGTTGACCAGCTGCTGACTTTGCTCGAGAGCAAGTCCTTGCCGCATTCCACAACATGCTCGTACCACTCATCTGCGGCTTCCTGTGTCGGCTCAACATAGGTATGCCGATTGTTGTAGATGCACTGCAAGAGACTCATCACCACATTGACGGAATTCTCGATGCTTCGAGGGACGTTGCCGTATGGTTGGTGTGGACCGAGGATCATGAAGACGTTAGGTAGAGATGGAGCCATTAAGCCAAGGAATGTTCTTGTCTCGTTATCAGCCCAGATCGGCGCCTTCGCTTTCTCCGGATTGCTCAAGCTCGACCCAAAAAGAGGTCGACCATCATCACAGTACCAATCAATAGCAGCGAGGGCGCCCGTAATGGCATCGAAGCCGGTGGCAAAGACCAACACATCTAACTCGTGCTCTTTCCCGTCAGATGTCAGGATACCATTCGAGGTGACGGTAGAAATGGGCGTCTCCCTGAGATCGACGAGGTGGACATTTGGCTTGTTGTATGCCTCGAGGTAGCCGCTCTCTAGGGGTACTCGCTTCGTTCCGAAGCCGTGGTCTTTGGGTACGAGCTTTTCAGCCAGGATAGGGTCGTTGACTCTAGATCGGATCTTTTCTGCCATCCAATCCGAATACTCTTTGTTTGCAGCTGGGTCCGTATAAGTGTCTCGGAACACACTGAGCCACTTGCCAAAACCTGGTTCCGAATAAAGCTTCTCCCACAAGGCCAGACGTTCCTCTCGAGGGACATCAAACATCCGACGAGGGTCAGGACTATATAGAAATCCAGCTGGGGCTCGGGCACACTTCTCGAAAATCGCGTCGTACCCCGCCTTATATGCGGCCATCTTCGAGGGAGAGATTGGTGTGTTCCGGAGAGGTGCACACCAACTTGCTGTCCGTTGAAAAACGGTCAAGGAGCGGATGCTTGGTTCCTTGGAGAGGGATGTGATCGTCTGAATTCCAGTAGCAGCTGTGCCGATAACGCCAATGCGTTTGTCTTTGAGATCCTTGCTCGCATCGAAGTCTCTTGGCCACCGAGACGTGTGGAACGCCTGACCCTTGAAGTTACGAATTCCGGGGATGTTGGGGAGTTGTGGTGCAGATAAGATCCCGACAGCTGAGATGACAAATGTGGACGTGTACTTTGTCCCTTGGATATCTGTCAGAACCCAAGTCCGACTGTGGGACTGCCATTGGGCCGAAGCAACTGTGGTATTAAACTGGATATCGCGGCGAATGTCGTTCTTGTCACAGAAACCCTGAATGTATTTCAAGATCTCCGATTGTGGCGCAAACTCCTCGGTCCAGTTCCATTCGTCCAAGAATGCTTTATCCCATGATAAGTGGTAAGAGACAGATTCCGAGTCGAAGCGAGCACCAGGGTACCGATTGAAGTACCACGTACCCCCTACCTCATCAGCGGCCTCAAGAACTTTAACGCGCCAGGAGGGGAAAAGCTTGCGAAGGTGGTACAGGCAGCTGATGCCCGACAAGCCACCACCGATGACGAGAAGGTCGAAGTCCGGACCAAGATTCATGGAACCCATTATGGCTAAGAGAGACGTGTTGTGACGACTGGGGAAGACGTAGAGTGAGGACGTAGAGTGAGGACGGGCTGCCTCTAAGAGACGTATATCAGGAGAGCTCTAGATGACCAAGTCCTTCATGGCATCCCTTTATCTCGTTCCCGATATCTACCAACAAATAAAAAATAATAATCGGGATGATAGTGAGGCTTTTGGGTGCTCACCGGATCATCGCGTCAGATACCTATGGAAATGGTATAGCCCTTGGCATTTGCCAATCTGGGTGGGTTTGTGGCCGCCGCACATTCGGAAAGTGATCCCATCAGCCCGGAAACATTGCAGTCTGGACTCGGTTCTGCCAAGGCCGTCCGTATCACGGCCCAAAATCAAAAGGGGGGCTCCACAAGTCTTCCCAAACGCGGTAGTGGCGTGGCACTTCCCCAATCTCCTGTGGGTCAGGATTCAACGCTAGGTACCATGTGAGACCTTGTTAGCTTCGCTGTAGCTTTCCTATCTTGAAATTGGGCAAGTCTGCGGGTTGGACCCTTGTCAGTCCCCTATCTCGTCCGGCCTGTGGGTCATGAAGCTGTAGTAGCGGCCGTATCGGACCTGTATACGGACTTGCGGCTGTTCAAATGACTACATATTGGGATCAAAATGGGATGAAGGTGGGTGATGTGTGTGAGAATTGTACGATTTTTCTCTCAAGTGCCGCTGCTTGTCATTTCCTACATTTCTTCCGACCCCGAAGAACAGAACCCTCCGATAACCGATTGACATGGACGTTCCGGGCTTTGCCGTGATCACTGGATCAGGTTCTGGTATCGGCCGAGCGTGCGCCCAGACATTCGCCAGGGATGGCGCCACCGGTGTCGCGTTATTCGACGTTAACGCAGACGGGCTAGCGAAAACCAAAGCTCTCATCGAGGAGAAGAAGTACACATCGCAGCGAGGAGAGCCGTGCAGGGTGATCACCTTTGTGGTTGACGTCACAGATGAGGCTCGGGTCAATGAGGCCGTCAATGCCGTTAAACAAGATTTCGGCCGCCTCGACTACGTCGTAAACGCGGCTGGCGTGGCCTTCAAACATGCGGGTGGTGCCGCGTTTGCCGACTCCAAGGACTGGCATAGAGTTCTCGACATCAACCTGCACGGCACGTTCTATATTCTGAAGGCAGCGGCGAAGATCATGCTTCAACAGGATCCCATTATCTCCATCATTGACGGCAGACCTCTCCAGCGCGGTTCTATTGTTAACCTTGCCTCTGTCCAAGGCTTCATCGCCACGCCCTTGTCAACCTCCTATGTGACCTCTAAGCACGCTGTCATCGGTCTTACCAAGACGGCCTCCGAGGACTACGCGAAAGACGGCCTTCGGATCAACGCCATCTGCCCTGGTTATATCGCGACTCCCATGACGACCGACTCTGCGCAAATTCGGGCAGTGATGGAAGAGAAGGTGGCAACAGCAGTACCGATGCTGCGGGCTGGAAAACCGGAGGAGATAGCAGATGGTGTGGTTTATCTGTCGGGTGGACGAAGTTCGTTCGTCACCGGCAGCTCACTAGTCGTAGACGGCGGGTACATTCAGCGGTAGAAAACTAACTGTTGAGGCTACGAGTCTCTCAGAATTGTGGAATTAGTAATATCTCCAAAATAAGTGAGAAAATTTCATGCAGATGTAAAATACAACCATTGCTTGTCCCGAGACTTCCTACATGTGGCAGTGGTTCTCGTTTGTGATTGTAACAATTTGAGCCCCTAATAACTTCCGATTCCGGGCTCGCCTTTTTGACCGCAAACACGAGCGAACGGACTTGGTAGGCCCATTTAAGTTCCACATGCCTATTTGGTAGTCGACCAGAACCCCAATAGATACTAGTATGTTCTTCTCAATACCACACCCCAGTACAAATAAAACAGGCTTATCTCTCGCTGTAACCTCCATCGCTCAACAATATATATGCCTGATCCGTGTTCTGCCTAAGTACCATCGCAACAGATAACTTTCATATCATCGCCTCTTCGT
>Ga0164242_10004849_pt1 | contig 15039 bp, 11 predicted proteins | sample OricomgcompostMG_FD_108783 | JGI IMG/M metagenome (GOLD analysis project Ga0164242, IMG submission 108783) | Miracle-Growth compost microbial communities from Emeryville, California, USA - Original compost - Miracle growth compost (MG) ... | reverse complement strand
CTCGTGCCCATCGAGATTGCCGCGCACCCCGACATCAAGGCCGCCCTCAACGCGGTCGACCTTGAGACCGGCCCGGCCTGATCAGCCGGAGTTGCGCAGCGCGGTGGCCAGTCCGTTCATCGTGAGCAGGATGCCGCGCTGCACCTGCGGGTCCTCGTCGCCGTTGCGGTAGCGCTGCAGGAACTCGACCTGCAGGTGGTTGAGCGGCTCCAGGTAGGGGAAACGGTTGAAGACAGAGCGTTTCAGGTTGTCGTTGTCCCACAGCAGGTCTTCGTGACCGGTGACCCGTGCGAACATCTGCAGCGTCCGCCGGTGCTCCTCCACGATCTTGGAGAAGACCCGCTCCCGCAGCGCCTCATCCGCAACCAGCCGCGAATAGCGTTCTGCGATACCAAGATCCGACTTCGCCATCACCTGCGCCAGGTTGGACATCACGGTCTGGAAGAACGGCCACCGTTCGTAGTAGCCACGCAGCCGCTTCAGCTTCGCGTCGTCGTCGCCGACCCACTGCTCCAGCGCGCTGCCGGTGCCGTACCAACCCGGCAGCATCACCCGGGACAGCGACCAGGACATCACCCACGGGATCGCCCGCAGGTCACTGATCTTCGTCGTCGCCCGCCGTGACGACGGCCTCGACCCGATGTTCATCGCGCCGATCTCCGAGACCGGTGTCGACGTGGTGAAGTACTCCACGAAGCCGTCCGTGCGGTGCACCAGGTCCGAATAGGATTCCCTTGCCAGTGCTGCGATCTCGTCGAGGGCGGCATACGCCTCGTCGGTCTCGTCCCCGAGCCCCTCGACGTCCAGCAGTGACGCCTCCAGGGTCGCGGCGAGCAGCGCCTCCAGGTTGCGGGTGGCCAGCTGCGGCTCGGCATACTTGGCCGCGATGATCTCGCCCTGCTCGGTCAGCCGCAGCGAGCCGCGCACCGCACCGGGCGGCTGCGCGAGGATCGCCTCGTAGCTCGGGCCGCCACCACGACCGACGGTGCCGCCGCGACCGTGGAACAGCCGCAGCCGGATGCCGGTCTCGCGGGCCACCTCGACCAGGTCCAGCTCCGCCCGGTAGAGCGCCCAGTTGGCTGCCATGTAGCCGCCGTCCTTGTTGGAGTCGCTGTAGCCGAGCATCACCTCCTGCAGCCCGTCCTTGCTGTCCACCAGCTGCCGGTATGCCGGCACCGCGAGCGCCGCACGCATCGTGGTGGCCGAAACCTGCAGATCCTCAATGGTTTCGAACAACGGCACGATGTTGACCGAGCAGGTTGCACCGGCATCGCCCTCGCCCGGGTCGAGCAGTCCCGCCTCCTTCAGCAGCACCGCCGTCTCCAGCATGTCGGACACCGAGGTGCACATGCTGATCACGTGGTTCGGGATCACCTCCGGGCCGAAGGTGCGCACCGACCGCGCCGCGGCCGCGGTGATCGCCAGCTCCTTGGTCGTCTGCTCGCTGAACTTCGCGCCGTCACCGACCAACGGACGCCGATTCGCCAGCTCCGCGGTCAACAGCTCGACGCGAGCGTCCTCGTCCAGCGACAGGTAGTCCGGGTGCACGCCCGCCCAGGCGAACACCTCGGCGATCGTCTCCTCGTTGATGCCGGAGTCCTGCCGCAGGTCGAGACCGTAGAGGTGGAAGCCGAAAGTCCGCACCGCCTCACGCAATCCGAGCAACCGGTCGTCCGCGATCAGCGCTCCCGAACCGCTGCGCAACGCCGTGTCCATCACGTCCAGATCCGCGAGCAGCTCACCCGGGGTCTTGTATGCCGTCGCACCGGGCACCTCGACCGCCGCCTCGAACCAGTCGCCGAAGAACTCGCTGTGCGTCGCCGACAACCGGCCGCGGATCCACCGGATCACCTGCCGGTAGGGCTCGTCGGACCGGTCATCGGTGGTGTTCTGCGCGGCAAGCTCCAGCAGTTGCTGCGACGAGGGCGACATACGCACCGAGAAGGAGAACTCGTCCTCCAGCGTCTCCAACTCACGCAGGTAGTGCTGCAGCGCGGTCTGCGCGGCCCGACCGCTCGCGGTCGACACGACGCCGGCCGTGACGTTCGGGTTGCCGTCCCGGTCACCGCCGATCCACGAACCAGCCCGCAACACCGGCTCTTTCGCGACATCGGCCGTCGGGTACCTCGTGGAGAGCTCGTCACGCACCCGCGCGTTCAGCTGGGGCATCACCTCGAAGAGGGACGCGTCGAACCAGCGCAGCCCGACCTCGATCTCGTCGGTGATGTCCACCCGCTGCAACCGGATCAGCGCGGTCTGCCACAGGGTCTGGATCTGCAGGTGGATCACCCGCTCCACCTGCGCGGTCTCGGCGGCGGTCAGCGCGCCGTGGTCGCGTCGGCGCATCGCCTCCTTGATCCGCGACTGGGTCTGGAAGACCGTCCGGCGCCGCGTCTCGGTCGGGTGTGCCGTGATGACCGGCACCACCGTTGCCTCACCCAGTGCGGCACGGACCGTGGCGTCGTCGAGTTGCGCCTCGTCGAGCTTGGTGAAGGTGGCAGCCAGCGAGCCGTCGATCGGCGCCTCGCCGGCGTTGACGTGCAGGGCGCGGCGCCGTTCGCGGTGCAGGTCCTCGGCCAGGTTGGCCAGCAGCGCGAAGAGGCTGAAGGCACGCCCGACCTTCATCACCTTGTCCGTCGGCAATCCGTCGAAGATCGCGGCGAAGTCCTCCCGGTCCTCCTCCTGCCGGCGCACGGCGAAGGCGCGGGTGCGCGCCTCCTCCACCAGGTCGAGCACGTCCTGGCCCTCCTGGTCACGGATCACCGTGCCGAGAATCCCGCCGAGCAGCCGGATATCTTCGCGCAGCGGCTCGCTTGCGGCACGCCCCTGCGGGGTAACGTCGAACGCCAACATGTGATCGAGCATGGCCCCCAGCATGGCCCCTAACCGCCCATCATGTGGGCTTACGTCTCGCGAAGTGAGCAAAGTCGCACACGGTCGCTCAGCGCGCGGTGGCCTTCTCGCCTGCCGGGAGCGCGAAGCTGGCGAGCGACGCGACGACCGACAACCCGGTGAAAACCCAGAACGCGCCTTGGAACTCGCCGATCAGCCCGTGGCCGGCGAGGGTCTGCAGCAGCACGGCACCGATCGCCACACCGAACGCTCCGCCCAGTTGCTGCAGCACGCGCGTCTGCATCGAGGCATGCGGCACGTGCGCGGGCTCGAGCCCGACATACGCACTGGAGATGATCGGCACCATCACCGCGCCCAGCCCGATGCCGCGCACGAAGAGCACCGCGCCCAGCCACCAGGTGCTGGTGGACGCATCCGCGAACGCGAACGGCGCGGTGGCCACCGCCGCCAGCAGGAAGGACACGAACGACACGCGCGGCGCCCCGAACCGTTCCACCAGCTGCGCCACCAGGACCCGGCTGAGCAGCGACCCGACACCCTGCGGGATGAGGAGTAGGGCGGCACCCAGCGCGGTCTCCCCACGGGCCAGCTGCCAATACAGCGGGAGCAGGAACATGCTGCCGTAGAGGGTCAGGCCGACCAGGAACATCATCAGCGACGCGGACCCGACCGACCGGCGCGCGAAGAGCGCGACCCGGACGAGCGCGGTGTCGCGGCGCCGCGCCGCCCAGCCGACGAAGATCGCGATCAGGCCCAGTCCGGCCGCGATGAGCACTGCGGTGAGTGCGTCACCGCCGGGCACGCCACTGTCGCCGCAGCGCGACAGACCGTAGACCGTGACGGCGAGGCCGGGCGCGAGCAGGAGGAGACCCACGACGTCCAGCGTGGGACGGGCGTCGGCGCGTCCGGGCGCATCGTGCGGCAGCACCCGCAGCGCCGCGATGATGCCGGCCAGGCACAGCGGCACGTTGATCAGGAAGATCCACCGCCAGCCCGCCCAGTCGAGCAGGGTGCCGCCGAGAACCGGCCCGACGATGGGGCCGACGGCCATGGGCAGGCTCATCGCCGCGGTCACCCGCGCGGTCGCCCTGCCGCGCACGGCACGCATCGCGAGCGTCATCATCAGGGTCATCAGGACGCCCGCGCCCAGACCCTGCAGGACCCGGAACACGATGAGGCTGGCCGGGTTCCAGGCGAGCGCGCACAGCGTCGACCCGGCGAGGAACGTCATCAGGGCGGTCACCCACAGCCGTTTGCCGCCCAGGCGCGCCTCGGCCCAGCCCACGGCCGGGATCACGGCGGTGAGGGCGAGCAGGTAGGCCGTCGTCACCCATTGCACGGTGGTGACCGTGGTGTCGAGATCGACGACGAGGTCGTGCAGCGCAATGGTCACGACGGTGGTGTCGAGGATGGCCGCGATGCCGCCCAGCACGAGTACGGCGAGGGTCAACCGGGTCTGCCGGTCGAGGTGCTCGACCGCGCCGTCGGCCGTCACCTCAGAGGTATTGGATACAGTCACGTATCTAATATGCACCGGCATGATAAGATGCGCAAGTGAGTCTTAGCGAGAAGGAGACACCGACCCGCCGCAGGGGCGCTGCACTGGAGGCGGCGATCCTGGAGGCGGCCTGGCAGCAACTGCTGGACGGCGGCGCGGTCGACTTCACCTACGAGGCGGTCGCCGCACGCGCCGGGACCAGCCGCCCGGTGCTCTACCGCCGTTGGCCGCAGCGCGAGCAACTGCTCAAGGCCGCGATCCGGCACGGCGGCAGCAAGGTCCGGCGCAGCGTCCCCGACACCGGCTCACTGCGCGACGACATCGTCACCATGCTGCTGGACATGAACCGCACCGTCGGGCAGTTCCTCACCCTCCTCGGCGGCCACCTGGCGATCATGCACTCGTCGGAGCGAATGACACCGGAGGAGATCCGCGAGCTCTACATCGCCGGGCGGCCGCAACGCATGCGCGTCGTCATCGACCGGGCGATCGAACGCGGCGAGGTCGACCCCGATCGCGTCACCGAGGTGGTGCTCGCCGTCCCCGCGGACCTGGTGCGTCAGCGCATCATGCTCACCCAGCGCGAGGTGTCCCGCGACTACGTGGAAGCGATCGTCGACCAGGTGTTCCTGCCGCTGGTCAGCACGCGGCGGTGAGCCGGTCCGTGCGCACTGCCCCGGTTAACCTCAGGGGATGACCGTGCTCATCGACCCGCCGATGTGGCCCGCCCATGGCACCTTGTGGTCGCATGTCATCAGTGATGCGTCGTATGACGAACTGCACGAATTCGCAACGAGTCTCGGCATACCGACCCGACTGTTCGACCACGATCACTACGACCTGCCGCAGGAGAGGTATGCCGACGCGGTCGCGGCGGGTGCGACGGAGGTGGCGGGCAGCATCCTCATCCGGCGGCTGATCGCCAGCGGGTTGCGGGTGCGGGAGCGCGACCGGCACTGAACCGACGACTTGGTAAGTTGCGTCCCAACACCCTCGGACGGCAAGGAACCACACGTGCCCAACAACCTCGAAGTTTCGATCGAGATCAGCGCTCCCCCGGCCGATGTATGGCGGGTCGTGTCCGACCTGTCGCGGATGCCGCAGTGGAGCCCGCAGACCCGCAAGACGATCATCCGCGGCGGTCCGATCCACCAGGGCAGCCTGATGGTCAACGTCAACCGGAAGGGCGTGCGGATCTGGACGACGCGCAGCAAGGTCGTCGCATTCGAGCCGGACAAGCGAGTCGCGTGGAAGATCAAGGAGAACCACGCGGTCTGGAGCTTCGACCTGGAGCCGATCGGCGACGGCACCCGGACCAGGCTGACCCAGCAACGCGACGTCTCCGGCGACACCACGAAGCTGTCGAAATACCTGATCGAGAAGTTCATGAGCGGCGAGGAAGCCTTCGAGCAGGAGCTCACCACCGGCATGCGGCAGACGCTGCAGCGCATCCGACACGCCGTCGAATCTCACTCGTAGCAGGGGAAATCCGGACATGAGCGACTGCGTCTTCTGCGCCATCGCGTCCGGTGGCGCCGACGGCCACGAGGTCGCGCGCACCGAGCACACCGTCGCGTTCCTGGACAACCGGCCGGTCTTCAAGGGACACGTGCTGGTCATCCCCAGGCGGCACGTCGTGACGCTGCCGGACCTGCCGGACGACCTGCTCGCGCCGTTCTTCGGCGAGGTGCGACGCGTCGCGGCCGTCATACCCACGGCACTGGGGGCGCAGGGCACCTTCGTGGCGATGAACAACAAGGTCAGCCAGAGCGTCGCCCACCTGCACTGCCACGTGGTGCCACGGACCAAGGGCGACGGGCTGCGCGGCTTCTTCTGGCCGCGGGTGAAGTATGCTGCCGGTGAGCAGGCCGACTACGCCGTGCGACTGCGCGCAGCACTCGACCGAAGCTGACCCCAAACTCCCCCTCGCGGCACTCAGATCGTTATCAGCGATCGTCCAGCAGGAGTGCTTAACTTGAAAGAGGCGGGGGCGCGCCCCGCGACGACGGCCGCCTCACACGGCTACCGCCGCCAAGGTCGACTCGGAGGTCACCATGGAAGGCTCAGTCCAACCCGGAAGCGTTGTCGTGGGTGTCGACACGTCTACGTCGTCGATGACCGCACTCGACTGGGCGACCGAGTTCGCCCAGGAAACGCATTCACCCATCCATCTCGTCCACGGTTTCAGTCACGACCACCCCGATCTCTTCTTCAGCATGGGCACGGGTCCCGAGAAGCTGCGTGCCGGCGGGGAGCGTGTGCTCAGCCACGCCAAGAACCGCACCCAGGCCCGCGACAGCGAGCTGCGGATCACCACCTCGCACGTCGACGGCTACCCGGCCGCCGCGCTCGTGCGTGCCAGCCGGCACGACAGCATCGTGGTCGTCGGCGCACACGGTGACAGCATGCTGCGCCTGTCGTCGCTCGGCGAGACCGCGCACCAGGTCGCCGCGCACAGCAAGTGCCCCGTGGCGGTCATCCGCGCCGAGTCCGGCAGCGAGTACGGGCGGATCACCGTCGGCGTCGACCGCTCCGACCACAGCAGGAAGGCGCTGGCGTGGGCGTTCACCCGCGCGGAGCAGACCGGCCGTGAACTCTTCGTGCTGCACGCCTGGCAACCCAACGACGCCAAGGACCCCAACCTCGGCGTCGCCGACTGGGAGAGCTACACCGCGCTGGCCCGTGCCGAGATCGAGGAGTCGGTGGCCGGGCAGAAGGCGCTGCACCCCTCGGTCAAGGTGCTCACCGAGATCGACGAGGGCAACCCGATCCGCCGGCTCATCGAGCAGTCGAACAACAGCGACCTGGTGGTCATCGGCGCCCGCGGCCGCGGTGGTTTCGAGGGACTCAACCTCGGCCGGGTCGCCGGTGAGATTCTCGCGCATGCGAATTCGCCGCTGGTCGTGATGCACTGAGCCGGCCTGCGCATCAGCTGCGCAGCGTGGTCGCGCCCATCCGGTCCAGCAGGAACGCCAGCTCGAACGCCGTCTGCCGCCAGCCGTCGTAGCGGCCGCTACGGCCGCCGTGGCCGGCCGCGATCTCGGTCCTGAGCAGGATGGGCCGCTCCGGGTCGGCGTCGACCGTGTTGCGCAGCTGCTGCACCCATTTGGCCGGCTCCACGTAGAACACCCGCGTGTCGTTGAGGCTGGTGGTGGCCAGGATCGCCGGGTAGCGGGCTGCCCGGATGTTCTCGTACGGCGTGTACGACTTCATGTAGGCATAGACCTCGGGGTCCTCGATCGGGTTGCCCCACTCCTGCCACTCCCCCGCGGTCAGCGGCAGCGACGGGTCGAGAATCGTGGTGAGCGCATCGACGAACGGCACGTCCGCGTGGACGGCGGCATACAGCTCCGGGGCGAGGTTGAGTATGGCGCCCATCAACAGCCCACCGGCCGAAGCACCGTGTGCCACAAGACGATCCGGGTGCACCCAGCCGCGGTCGAGAAGCGCGCGCGACACGGCGACGAAGTCGGTGAAGGTGTTGCGCTTGGCCAGCAGCTTGCCGTCCTCGTACCAGCGCCGGCCCAGCTCGCCGCCACCGCGCACGTGCGCGACCGCGTAGACCACGCCGCGGTCCAGCAGCGACAGCCGGGACGCGGCGAAGAACGGGTCGAACGACACCTCGTAGGAGCCGTAACCGTAGGCGAAACCGGGGTTGGAGCCGTCGGCGGTCACCTCGCGCCGGTGCACCAACGACACCGGGATCTGCGCGCCGTCCTCGGCGCTGACCCAGAGCCGCTCCTCGACATACAACGACTGGTCGTAGCCGGGAACCTCGCGCTGTTTGAGCAGTGTGAGCGCGCCGGTCGCCGGCGTGTAGTCGTAGACGCTGCTCGGTGTCAGCCATGACGTGAGCGCCAATTGGACTGTGTCCACGGCGTATTCGGGGTTCGCACCGAGGCCGAGTGTGTGCAGCTCCGGCTCGACGGGTATGACGCGAGGCTCCCCCAGCGTGCCGTCGGCACGCTTGTCGAGCAGACGCAGGGTGCGCAGTCCGGCGTGCCGCATCGTCACCACCGCGAAGTCGGCGAACGCGTCGACGCCGAGGATCCGATCACCGTCCTCCCCGGTCATCACCGGCTGCCAGTGCTCGCGTCCGGGTGTGGCCAGCGGCGCCTGCGCGAGATCGAAGTCGACACGAGACCCGTTGTGCACCACCAGAATCCGGTCGCCATCGATCTCGACGTCGTAGTCCAGTCCGGTGACCCGCGGCTGCACCACGCGCAGTTCGCCGGTCGGCTCGGCCAGGTCCAGCAGGTGCGACTCGGTCGTCGTCGTGGAGCCGATCATGATCACGAGCCACCGCTCGTCGCGGGACTCGCCGATGCCGAGCGCGAACTCCTCGTCGTCCTCCCGGATCACCAGCACGTCCCGGTCGGCGGGTGTGCCGAGCTCGTGACGCCATACCTCGTGGGGGCGCCAGGCGTCGTCGCGCCGCGTGTAGAACAGGTGGCGGCCGTCGCATGACCACACGACGCCGGTGCCGATCCGGCGCACCGCGTCGTCGATCACCTTCCCGGTCGCAGCCTCCCGGACCGACAGGTCGTAGATCTCGTCGCCGGCCACGTCGAGCGTGATCGCGACCAGGGTGCCGTCGTGGCTCACCGACAGGTCGCCGAGGTCGAAGAAGTCGTGCCCCTGTGACTCGGCGTTGCCGTCCAGCAGCACCTGCTCACCCGGGAGCGGCTGGCCGGGTTGCGGGTCGGGGCGCGCCGCGCCGTCCTGGTGAGGCGAGCGGGCGTGGACGGCATACTGCTCGCCCTCGGTGGTGCGGGTGAAGTACCACCAGTCCCCCATCCGCACCGGCACCGACAGATCGGTCTCCTTGGTGTGAGCCTTGATCTCACCGAAAATGGTGTCCGCCAACGGTTTCAGGTGCTGCGTCATCGCCTCGGTGTAGGCGTTCTCCGCCTCCAGATGGGCGATGACTTCGGGTGACTCCTTGTCACGCAACCACTCGTAGTCGTCGACGAACGTGTCGCCGTGGAAGGTGCGCTCGGTCGGCTCGCGGCGGGCCTGCGGTGGCTGCGGTGATGTCACCAGCCCACCCTACGAGCACCCACCACGCCGACAGGACACCCACCACGCCGAGGGGACACCCACCACGCCCAGAGGACACAAACGGGCTCGAGCGGACACGAACGAGGGGGCGGAAACACCGGTATTTCGTGTCCTGTCGGTGCGTTGGGTGTCCTGTCGGCGAATGGGGTGTCCTGTCGGTGCGTTGGGTGTCCTGTCGGCCAATGGGGTGGCCTGTCGGTGCGTAGGGTGGCCTGTCGGTGCGTGGGGTGGCCTGTCGGTGGGGTTCGGCGAAGGGTGCTACTCGTTGATGCCGGTCTGCTCGACGCCGGCGACGATCCAGCGCTGCAGGAAGAGGAACATCAGCAGCAGCGGAACCATCGACACCAGCGCCGCGGTGAACATACCCGACAGGTCGACCGACTGGGCAGTGATGTAGGTCGACAGCGACACCTGCACCGTCCACGCGGACTGGTCCTGGCCGATCACGAGCGGCCAGAGGAAGGCGTTCCAGCTGCCGATGAACGTGATGGTCGCGATGGCCGCGGTGAACCCCCACGAGTTGGGCACCACGATCGCCAGGAAGGTGCGCATCGGGCCCGCGCCGTCGATCCGGGCGGCCTCCTCCAACTCCTTGGGGAAGCCGAGGAAGTACTGCCGGAAGAGGAACGTCGCCAGCGACTGGAAGAGCCCCGGGATGATCAGGCCGCGCAGCGTCGACACCCAGCCCAGCGACGAGACCATCACGAACGACGGCACGAACGTCACGGCGGCCGGGATCAGCAGCGTCGCCACGATCAGGTAGAAGACCGCGTTGGCGTAGCGGACCGTGGAGCGTGCGAGGCCGTAGCCCGCCATCCCGGAGATGACCAGCACGAGCACCGTCTGGGTGACTGCGATGACCAGCGAGTTGAGCATGCTGCGCCCGAGCGGAACCGTCGAATTATGAAAGGTGTCACTGAAATTCGACCACTGCGGGTGCGTCGGGAACCACGTCCAGTGGTCGATACCGACCAGCTGTTGCTCGGTCGACAACGCACCGCGCAGCAGCAGATAGAAGGGGACCAGGAAGATCACCGCGGCGACCCCGAGCACGAGATAACGGGCCGACCGGCCGCTGCGAGTGGCGATCATGCGGAGTCCCTCCTGCCGATGCCGGTGAGCCGCCCCTGCAGCAGCGCGAAGATCGCGATGATCAGGGTGAGTATGACGGCACCGGCGCTGCCGTCGCCGAAGTCCTGGCCGTTGCCGAGCGCGATGTTGAACAGGTACACCAGCGGCGGGCGGGCGTACGGCGGGTAGCCGCCGGTCGTCGACAGCACGTTGTAGAACTCGTCGAACGCCTGAAAAGCGTTGACCAGCAACAGCATCAGCACTGCTGTCGACGTCGCTCGCAGCTGCGGGAAGGTGATGTAGCGGAACGCCTTCCACCCGGTGGCACCGTCCAGCGCCGCTGCCTCGTAGAGCTGCTGCGGCACCCGTTGCAACGCGGCCAGGAACAGCACCATGAAGAAGCCGACCTGCAGCCACAGCCGCACCGTGACCAGCACCAGCCAGTACCACGGCGGGTGCACCACCGACAGCCAGGCGATCGGCGCCGCACCCAGCCAGCCCAGGACGGTGTTGACCATCCCGGCGGCGGTCCCGCCGAACAGCGAGTGCCGCCAGATCATCGCCGCCACGACATAGCTGCACGCGGTCGGCAGGAAGAAGACCGACCGGAAGAACGCCTTACCCCGAGTGACGCCGTTGACCAGCACGGCAAGGCCCAGCGAGAGCACGAACGTCGTCGGCACGATGAAGACCGCGAAGAGCACGAACGTGACCAGGCTGGACCGGAACGCGGAGTCCCCGAGCATGCGCGAGTAGTTCTGCAACCCGACGAAATGCGTTGGGGTGACGGTGTTCCGAGCGTCGTAGAAGCTCAGCCACACACTCCACAGGATGGGTATGACGATGAAGACCAGCAGCCCGGCGACGAACGGGCCGACGAACACCCAGAACCACAGGTGCGGACTGTCGGTCCACTTCCGTCGCGGGCTCGCGGGCCGCGCCCCCGACGCAGCCGCGGCCGACGACACGGCGCCCGTGACGGTGGGCTCAGCCACCGATCCGCTTCAGCTCCGCCTGCACCGTCTTGGCGACACCGGCGAGGCTGGACGTCGGGTTGGCACCGGAGCGCACGATCTTGTCGACCGCGTCCGTCATCGTGGTCGCCGACTTCGGCGACCACAACAACGGCGTCTGCGGGTGACCGTAGGTCTTCAGGTAGCCGGCAGCCGTCTTCGCCTCTCCCGACTTCAGTTTCGTCGCCTTCGCGATGAGGCTCGCCCGTGACGGCACGTGGAAGCCGTAGCTCTGCGCGAAGTCGAGCTGGTCGGCGGTCTGGTCGACCCACAGCCACTTCACGAATGCCTTCGCCGCGTCGACGTCCTTCGCCTTCGCGCTGACGCAGGAGGCGTAGGCGCCGACCGGCACCGACGGTTTGCCGGACCCGCCGATCGCGGGGAACGGCAGCACCCCGAAGTCGTCACCCAGCTTGTCCTGCAGCATCGGGAAGTTCCACAGGCCGGTCCACTGGATCGCGGTGAGACCACTGGTGATCGCGCCCGGATCGGACCAGTCGGTCGGCGCGCCCAGCAGCAGGTGCCCGGAGGTGAACAGGTCGTGGAACTTGCCCAGCGCCGACGCCACGTCGGCATTGGCGAAATCGGGTTGGTTGTCGGAGGTGAGGTAGTCGTGCCCGCTGCTCCACAGCACCGGGCCGGCCAGGATGCCGGCGCCGCCGTCGTTGCCGAGGAACAGGCCCTTCACCTTGCCGGTGGTGAGCTTCGCCGCAGCGGTGATCAGGTCGTCGAGCGTCTCCGGCGGCTGGACCCCGGCCTTCTGCAGCATCGACTTGCGGTAGACGAACAGCTGCATGTCGACGACCTGCGGGATGCCGTAGATCTTGCCCTTCCAGGTCATCCGGTCCAGCAGCGACGCGGTGAAGTCGGACTTGGCAGCGCCATACAGCTCGGTCAGGTCGACGACCTGCTTGCCGGTGATCATGTCGATGGTCGGCCCGTTGCCGTACTCGAAGACGTCCGGGCCCGATGCGGTCAGCAGTGCCGCCGCGGACTTCTGGTCGTAGTTGCCGGGGATCCACTGCACCTGGACCGTGGCCTTCTTGTATGCCGCGGCGTATCGCTTGACCGCCTGCTCGGTCCCGGCCTCGCCGTACTGGTGGTACCACTGCGAGATCGTCCCGCTGCCGCCGCCGGTGCCACCGGTCCCGCCACCACCGGACGAACGGCCGGTGTTGCCCCCGCACGCGGCGAGCGCACCCGCGGCGAGGATCCCGCCACCGGCGGCCAGCAGCTGCCGACGGGACGGCGTACCCACAGTCGAATAACGCTTCATGATCGAAAACATAGCGGGCCGAAGCGCCCCGCGGCCGGATTGACGCCCGCGCGCTGGGGTTTCGCCACCGCTACCCGACCAGGCAGGCGGGGCCGAGCAGCGCCTTCAGGTCACCGAACAACGCCGGCGACGCGGTGACCCGCAGACCGTCGTCCAGCTTCACGGTGACCGACCGGCCCGGCTGGGTGAGCTTCAGGTGCACCTCGGTGGCGCCCGGGTGCTCACCGAGCACACCCTTGAGCCGGTGTGCCAGACCGTTGTTGGCCCGCACCAGCGGCATCGTCAGCACCACCGGACCGCGCACGTCACCCTTCAGTTCCGGCAGGGTCATCTCCTGGGCGGACAGCGACCGGGTGTCGTCGCGCTCCATGACCCGGCCCTTGATGACGCACACGGTGTCGGGGCTCAGCATCGTCGAGACGGTCATGTAGGTCTTGGCGAAGAACAGCACCTCGATGCTGCCCTCCAGATCCTCAACGGTCGCGATCGCCCACAGCTCGCCGCGTTTGTTGCGTTTGAGCTGCAACCCGGTGATCAGCCCGGCGATGGTGACGATCGAACCCTCCTTGGGAGCATCATCACCCTGCAGTCGGGCGATCGAGGTGTCGGCGTGCTGGGCGAGCACGTGCTCGATGCCGAAGAGCGGGTGGTCGGAGACGTAGAGCCCGAGCATGTCCCGCTCGAACGCCAGCTTGGTCTGCTTGTCCCACTCGATCTCGGGGATCACCGGCAACGCGGCCAGGTCGATCGCCGGCTCGTCACCGAACCCGCCGAACAGCGACTCCTGGCCCTGCTCGCGCTTCTTGGCCTCCTCGGACATCGCGTCGACATACGGCTCGTGCACCTGCACCAGGCCCTGCCGCGGATGCCCCAGCTCATCGAAAGCCCCTGCCTTGATGAGGGATTCGATGGTGCGCTTGTTGCAGACCGCGGAGCCGCACTTGCGCAGGAAGTCCTCGAAGGAGACGAACTTGCCCTTCTCCTCGCGCGCTCGCACGATGTCGTCGACGACGTTGGACCCGACGTTGCGGATTGCGGTCAGTCCGAAGCGGATGTCCTCCCCGACGGCGGTGAACTCCGCCTCGGACTCGTTGACGTCCGGCGGCAACACGCGGACACCCAGTTTGCGGGTGTCGGCGAGGTAGATCGCCATCTTGTCCTTGGAGTCCTGCACCGAGGTGAGCAGCGCCGCGGCATACTCCGCCGGGAAGTTGGCCTTGAGGTAGGCCGTCCAGACCGACACCAGGCCGTAACCGGCGGTGTGCGACTTGTTGAAGGCGTACTGGCCGAAGGGGAGCATCGTCTCCCACATCTTGTCGGCCGCTTCCTGGGAGAAGCCGTTCTTCGCCATACCCTCCTTGAAGGCGGGCTCCAGCTCGTCCAGGATCTCCTTCTTCTTCTTACCCATCGCCTTGCGCAGGGTGTCCGCGCCGCCGAGGGTGAAGCCCGCCAGCTGGCGGGCGATCGCCATCGTCTGCTCCTGGTAGACCAGCAGGTGGTAGGTCTCACCGAGGATCGGGTCGAGGGCTTCCTTCAGCTCCGGGTGGATCGGGGTGATCGGCTGCCGGCCGTTCTTGCGCTCGGCGTAGTCGGTGTGCGCGTTGGCGGCCATCGGGCCCGGCCGGTAGAGCGCCAGCACAGCGGCGACGTCCTCGAACCGGGTGGGGCGCATCAGCTTCAGCAGGTTGCGCATGGCGCCGCCGTCGAGCTGGAAGACACCGAGGGTGTCACCACGTGCCATCAGCTCGTAGGTCTTGGGGTCGTCCAGCGGGATGGTCTCGGTCGTGATGTCGATGCCGCGGTTGGCCTTGATGATCTTGATCGCGTGATCGAGGATGCCCAGGTTGCGCAGCCCGAGGAAGTCCATCTTGATCAGGCCCATCGCCTCGCACTGCGGGTAGGCGAAGCCGGCGATGATCATGCCGTCCTTGTCGCGGCGGTGCATCGGCAGCACGTCGAGCAACGGCTCGGACGACAGGATGAACGCGCAGGCGTGCACGCCCGTGCCGCGGATCAGGCCCTCCAGCCCGAGGCCGGTGTCGAGGACCTTCTTGACGTCCGGGTCCTGCTCGTAGAGCGCGCGGATGTCGGCACCCTCGTTGTAGCGGTCGTGCTCGGGGTTGAACAGCTCCTTCAGCGGGACGCCCTTGCCCTGCACGTCCGGTGGCATCGTCTTGCTGATCTTGTCGCCCAGGCTGAACGGGTAACCCAGGATGCGGTTGGCGTCCTTGACGGCCGCCTTGGCCTTGATCGTGCCGAACGTGTTG
>Ga0164242_10004848_pt1 | contig 15040 bp, 11 predicted proteins | sample OricomgcompostMG_FD_108783 | JGI IMG/M metagenome (GOLD analysis project Ga0164242, IMG submission 108783) | Miracle-Growth compost microbial communities from Emeryville, California, USA - Original compost - Miracle growth compost (MG) ... | reverse complement strand
TCCTCAATAGTTCTCGGGGTCCAGCGTCGGCGGCCGTCACGCTGTTGTGTGCGGTACCCACAACATGGGACGAAACGGATGCCCAACTTCCTGTTTTTGAGGCAATCGCGGGTTGGTAGTGTAGTTTGGCCGAGGCACACCCCATCCTCAAACATGGAATATTAGGGTAACTCCCGTTTTGTTTGCTGAGGTGGGTGCTGGGGCAGAAACACAATTATTTTGTTCCCCGCCGTTGGGGTGCGTGACACTTGGGTACTTACCTTACAAGGCATGAATGTGCAAATACGCTGCCAGAGCACGTACGGTACGGTACCTAGGTACCTGGGATACACGAGCCTCAGTTCCGCGTTGATCAGCGGCCGACGTGCCGGCTTGGCTTCCACTTCACCTTTTCGGCACCTTGGCGTATTTTATTACGGGTTAATATGTTAAATGACGAGCTCTGGGTTTCCACGTTGGAGGTCGAGGAAAAGAGCGTAACTACCTTCGCAGTAAAAACTAAGCCCGTCAAGCCCGTCTGGTAACCCTGTGCGATTTCCAAGGGCGACGACGAGTTGGAGAGCTCGCGTGCGGAACTGGAGGTCACCTCTACGGGTGGGGTCGTGAGGCACACTAGGTCCACGTGAAAGTTACCTAGCTCCGTCCGTCTTGCGGGGCACACCTGCATGTCATGAGTACTTTTTTCTCTTTTCCCCGTTTTGAGATGAGGCATCGACCAATTAAGGACATGTAGGCGACGCTAACTGCGCCTAAAGTTTAGACTCTTGGTGGTTTGGCATTCTCTTTGGTGCGATGACGTACAGGGGCATTTCTTCCTTCTCGTCGGGACCAAAGTCGGGCAAGCAAACGCCGTCAACCAACCCGCCGCCCGGTGGAAACGATTGGATGTTTTGCGTGATTCCCCTATTCCTCAACAGGTATTACATGCCGTACCGACTATAGTTTTCGATCGCAAAATACAACTTCCTTGAGGAGGAACCACCGCTTCTGTGCCTTAGTAGCGTCAGTGACTGTTCAGATCGCTGGTCATCGTCGTATCCGTGCCGAGTGCGAGGTTCGGGGCTATTCCTGTGCGACTTGCCTCGGCAACTTCCTAGCGGCATCCGGGTGATGCATCCCCCCGAAACCGAACCGTCGGAAACTAATGGGCGCGATAAAGAGCGAATATTAACACCTTTCTCGGGTTCCTCGCCGTCTCGCGTTGCCCCTAACTTGTTAATTTCTTCAAAGGGAGAGGGCGCCTATTATGAGTCCATAAAATAATCTTGCCCGCGGAGGACCCACGCGCCGCCCCAACTGACGCCAAAAAACCGATGTTCTGGAGTTAATTACGCTATTCATCATGCTGCACCAGGCGGTATGATCGCTCTCCGCCGCGGGGACTCGACGTAGATCATCCTCCCCTTTGTCGAGACCAGCGTAGTCCGTAACCTTGTGCTCCTCGAACCCACTCTAGCTGTCTTTCCCGCCGCGGAATTCAAGACATGTATTCTTACGAGCCAATCGCTAGGGATGCCCTAGATGGCTGAGTTTTGTAAACGTTATTTGAATACCGTGGATTTGCTGATACGTCGGCCCCGTTACGGTCGATGAATGAGTGCGTGAGTGATAGGCTATGTAGATCGTCATGTGCTGTTGACGGAGGAGCATTGATGGCGGTAACGACTAAGCGCAGCAAGCTTGTTTGTTCAGATGCATTGTCACTTTCCTATCGGCTTGATTTGTAGTGTCTGAGGTGATGCTGGCTGTGTCCGTGTTACTAGGCTAGGAATTCGGGCTCGAGGATGGTCTAGGCGCATTTCCTCACCCCAGCCACACTCTCAACTCAGACCCGACTGTGCCCTTGTTTGGCGCCACATTTCTAATAACCACTTCTATATTTCCAAAATACGCCGTCTGGATTGTTGTGAGTCAAATACCAAGAAATAACCCCCTGAGATCTTCCTTCAGAGGAGCTTTCCTAACCGTCCTGTCGCGGGTGGTGTTAGGAGTCGCAGATTCAACCCTCTCCTACTGTCGGGGTTGGGGTCCTGGGTTGCTGATGCGATCGAGGTCATTGGTCGTACAAGCTCAAACTATGACCGTCGAACTAGTTGAGGAGTGACATGACAATACTCTAAGGGCTTTAATGCAATGGACATTGCGTGGAGAAACATACCAAACTCTTGGTGTTTATTTACGGCCCATAGTTGTATCCACACAGCCCCTGCGAGGTATATTATCTTCCTCAAACTCTTTCTACTCAAGACCGTGTTCTTAGACGATTAACCTTTCCACGCTTTCCTCTGCCCGTACGTACATATGAGAATCCTACTAACAGCCAGATACTCGCCTCGAATTCCTGGGAAACTCAATCACTGCGCAAAGTTGAAGCGCCGCTTTCAATAAGACCCTGGCTTAGCAGGGCAGGGATTGCGAGTTGCTCTATCCACTCGGTACACTTTATCAGCGGCCGGCGGGGCTCCCCGGGGTCGTAGAACGTCAATGGATCCCAAGATTTGACTGGTTCCGTCTTCATTGTTTTCACGTTGAATGCTTTCTGCCTCTGCGGTGCCGGTACACCTGCCAGCACGTTGTCCCAAGTGCTCGGGTGCGTGGCAGCTATGGTGTAGCCAATAAACTCTGTTGAATGAAGGCTTTCAACTTCGGCGGAGATATCGTATGGCTTCGACTCATAATGCATCCCTTGGACGATGTCGCCGGTGACGTGGTGTTTAGTGCCGCAGCCTCGCCCTGGAACCTTTGTCTCGACGAAGATGGCGGTGTGGTACCGGGGACTCGGCATGTCAGGATCATGCATGGCAAGGTCGGTCTTGATTTTAAAAACACGGTAAAACTGAGAGATCGGCATTATGAGGCTGGATATCGGAGGTTATATGCAGGTTGGTCGGTATGTGAGGCCGAATGAGCCAGCCAGCGGGAAGCGGTGAGAAGCTGGATACGAAGCACATCTGGAGGTGCTGGGAATATTTTATCAGCCAATTAAATCGGGTTCTTTAATCATCCTCTACCAGCGCTGGCAGACCATCTTGAACGCGGTGTGTAGCACCTAGCCAGCCCAGCGACGATATGAAGTGATGCCGAAGGAGACTGGTTGTGAAGTGTTGGTTGCGTACGCAGGTACGTCAAGGCACTGTCACAGCCAATTAGGGCTGTGAGGCTGCCGGAAGATCGCCGCAGGATCTCAACTTCGCCGCCTCCACAATGGGCTGAGTTTGTCCTCTAACATGCGGTTGTCGATTTCAACACGAGGCAGCGTTATGATTAGCCAATCATAGGTAAACCCCGAGAGGGGGGAGGTGTAGGAGTCCCGGTTGTTGGCGTTCGTAACCTACTCAAACCTTTAATATTTTCTGTGATTACGATGGTTTTCAACCGCCATCAGCCTAAGTATTGTTGGGCCGCGTCAGATATATACGTGCTACTCCACGCACGGCATTATAGCTTGGGCAAATAGTGGTCGCGCTGGTAAACCCTCTCAGCAGCCATGAAGTTTACTAATACGTTTGCTGCAAAATGACGCTGCCTTGCTTTCCGTGGAGGATACCCTCGCTACATCATCTGCCTTACACTAAGGGCGAAAGACGAGGTAGGACGCCCTCCCTAGTTTAAGCCGCAGGATATAATACACTGTTCTGCCTTCCCTTTTCTTTTGTTGGTTTTGTGTTCATGTCGTCCAGAAGCGTATCTCTTGCTGGCGCATTTCCCCGATGCTTCAGTTTCGATGGGCTCGAAAAGGCCCACTCGGAATTGTGCTCGTGTTGGTTCCCACACTCTTATTCCTGAAAGCGCTTTTGGCAAATCCAAACTGGACCGATCGATCCATTCACAAAGTCCTGCGTTTCGACCCGACGCAACTAGATCTGAACTCACCTGAGGCAAAGAAGGATCTGTGTAAACGTCACAACTGGAAGCCATTTTCCCCAAGGAATCGCCAATCCCGGAGAAGGGTCTATGATCTAGTCATGGTCAACACGGAATTGGAATGGCTAGAAATCAGACTTAACACTACGTACGACCATGTCGACTACTTTATCATTGTCGAATCTCCAAAGACTTTTACGAACCGCGACAAGCCGTTGATCGTCAAAAAGAATCTTCAAAAGTTAGATGCTTATCGAGACAAGATAATCTACCACCAGTTGGAGATTCCGGAAGGCTTCCATTCACATAGAGCCAACCCTGCCTGGGCGTGGGAGGATCTTCAGCGCAATGCCATGTACGACCAAGCTCTAGTCCGGTTGGAGGACAGCCAAGCTCCAGTGCTAGGAGACGTGATCATTGTGGCGGACGTCGATGAAATTCCCCGCCCAGAGACGATCGCTATCCTCAAGGCGTGCGACTTTCCGGTCCGCGTCAACCTTCGAAGTAGATTCTATTATTACAGTTTCCAGTTCCGACACAAGGGTGTGGACTGGGCCCATCCACAAGCCACATACTATCGAGGTAGCGAAACTATTCTGCCTGTTAACCTGCGTAACTCCGACGGAGGAATCCAACCCTTGATCAAGCTCGATACGGCCGATCTTTGGAATGCGGGATGGCATTGTTCCTCTTGTTTTTCTACCATCGAGGAGCTTCGCACGAAACTATCCTCGTTTTCTCACCAGTGGATGAACGCGGAGGAATACCGAAATAGAGACCGGATAGCGTCGTACATCCGGCAAGGCAAGGACCTTTGGGATAGGGTGGGCGAGGTGTATAATAGGATTGACAACAACCAGGATGTACCTAAAATACTGCTAGACCAGCGAGAGAGGTTCTCCCATCTCCTGGATAGAGATGGGCCCAACGCGGGATTCAAAGACTACCCATAGAAGAGACACGCTACCACCGAAACTCGAGCAGGACCGAGCGATTAATGATGACGATCACGAACCATAATTCGATTTTTTTTTTCGACGGGGTGCGATACGGCGATAGTGTACAAGGCCGTTTGGGATGACCCAGATTGTGCACAGTAGGGGCTTGGGAGGACACTCCGTAGGACGATGATGCGATCTCCCTCTTCTGAGTGCGCCTAGCCCCCACTGTACGGGAAGGCAGGAGGTAGGCTAGGGATTAGTATCTGGTTGCATGTCTAATTGTGTCTCCGTTCGAGTCCTCGAGGGCCGCACTGTGACCCCGTACTTCCGCCGCTGCGATAGTCGCATCACTCCGCCGTCAACAGAAACCGCACCCCAGCAACAACATGATCGAGCTTTCCTATGTGATTAAGCTCTACTAACACGTTTGCGCCTACAACTCTTGTCCAACACGGTACTCAAGATCCTCTGATAATAATGCGAAAGGTGGCTGCCTTGAACGCTAGGTTAAAGGATATGCCTATTCTACATCGTCTGGGTTACAGGCATAAAGCTTGGTGCACCCGTTCAGTCGTATCCAATGTCCTACCATGAGCACTCACCGGCAAGTTTCCCTAGCCAATTACCAGGCTTTCGACTTGAACTCCAGAGCTGGACATTCAGAAGCCGACACGAACCGGTTGTCCATAGATGGGACCGTTTGCTCGCTCACTGCAAGGAGACGATCGAGAGCAGAGCAAGTCAACCATGGAGCAGATGGTCACATTCCTCACTACCACCTTCTCTCCATCGATCAACTCGCTGGCTCAAACCCAAAGCTCCGGAAAAGTCAGGATCGATGACGTCTGGCCAATATCCCTCCCAGAAGGACATGCTGTCACAGTCTTCTTCGGTAGCGAGTTCGTCTGCGGTGCCTCTAAGTACGAAAAGGGTTCCGGGGTTTTCCTAGTCTATTACCATGGAGGACGTTGATTGGACCGGCAAGACATGTGCGTACGACACTACCAAAACTATCATCCAGTTCTTTGAGAGTTACAGCTTTGTATTGTCCCTCCTAGTATACCACGTGTCCTTCAGCTGATCAGCGCAGCGAGTCAAGCAGAGGCTAGTGTATCGTGGACGGGCCGTCGAAAGCCTGCGGAATGCCACTTCCAAAATCGTACTGGGAGCAAGGCTCTCCTCGAGACCGAACAACCGGAAGAACGTCCAGTACGGACCCTCATCTTTACAAATGTTCGACAAAAGCTAATGATTATGATTGTACGGGTTGCGGGTAGGATAATAATTGATGCCTTCGCGTACTACCAGAGCAACAACATTATTAAACCACAATCCGATCATTGACTAGCGAGTCTTCCGGCGACGAGAACGTAGATTATGCTAGTCATGATGATGGCAAGATCTCGAGAAGCGGAACTGAGTCTTCACCAAAGTCCCTAGAAGAAGGGCCTGAGATGTCAGCAAAAAAGTGGCCGGTGGAGCCGCATCTCGTTCAGAAGATCTTACCCCTTTGACTGCCTCGTCCTTCTAGGCAAGGAGAAGGAACTAGCATAGGAGTTTGTAGAGAACAAAGCTCTCTCCACCAACCAGTTCGATGATTTCGTCCATGACAAATGTACCGGTCTCTAAGGACGGCAATTTCCATGCTTGTTTTTTTTTTGCTGGCCTGGTTAAGGGCGGTGGGAGAATTGTCCTCGTTGTTTAGGCCACCCGGGGTGGGCAAAACTTACATCACCGGAGCAGGTGAGAACAGACTCGACGTATTTTAGATGCAAAGTTAAAGCTAACTTGATTATGCCGTAGTGGCCGAACGATCTCGTGCCCTCTCTACTCAATAAGCGCCGGCATGTTAGGGACGTCGCCCTGCGCAGTTAAAGCCGCTCTGTACTAGGCCTGACTTACGCCGGCTCTGGAATTCAATATACTGCATTTGACCAGAAACGAGCGCGCGGCAGGCAAATCGAGCCCCGCCGCTCCCCCTGAACCTCTCTCTCACTCTGTAACAAACAGCATTGACAGGCCCAATAGTTTTCCTGACGAAGCTCAAACACTATCAAGGCATCCAATTTTGAACCAACCGCATCGCCACCCTCCTTTTAGTCCCAGGTTTACATACTTTTACTCTACAAAGACTTCACTCTCGCGGCGAGCTGTAAAGTCTGGAAGCAACCCGGCTGGCAGAGAAAATTGACGTCGGCAACGAGGGACTAGCCATGTCCTCCGATATAGTCTCAATGGACGACAGATAAAAAATATCATTAAAACTGTGCATTTGCTTCGCGTGAAAGGGCAAGACAAGATTACCGTTAACGCGTGCTAGCGGAGAACCGGTTGCAGGCGCTGGAGGCGTTGGTTGGATGGAATTTAATTCACAGAGGATCGTCAAAGGAGACCTCCTTCAAATAGCCTTCGCGTGCGGTCTAGACCAAAGTTCCTTTACCCTTCTCCGACTCTCGTTGGTACACCTGGCAGTTGTATTGAATCGCCCACACTGCTCCCTGGGAATTACTCGAGCTGGGCAACGAAGTCAAGATCTAACAATTCATTTCTGGATTTTTCCAGAACAGACGGCAGGCAGAATCTGAACTGATATAGTGCTATGAAAGCCACGGGTAGAAGAAGCCAAAATGCCGATAATGTTTCTTTTCCTTCGTAGTAGAGGATGGAGGACTCTGACCGACTGCCTCCCACCCACTTCAAGTGTCCAAGTGAAAGAGCTTTGTGACACAACATCGGTTCTCCCGCTGTATTCCCCTTCGACATGCACATCCGCCACCCACTGCCGCTTGGAGAAAAAGAGAAGGGGGCCGGGAGGTTGTTACCTGCTCGGAAATGCCGTTTTCCGTCTCCAGGCTCGCCGGATGCGGACAACTACAACGTTCTTTATCAACAACAGATGACTAGAGCGGCGAAAATGTATAGAAATAGCCGAATTCCTGCCATATAGTGCTCGATATATTTCTTCTCGCAAGCACGCACACACACGCACACACAAACAACCATCGTAAGCACATCACTACTGCTCAACATGGCGAACCACTGGAGTCAAGTCTCCGGTCTCGAAAACGATGGAGGTATTCCACATGATAAACGAACTCGACATGAGACTTCTATTGCCAACTATTCCGAGGGCGGCAAATACCATAAGTCATGACCTATTTTAATCCGTTGGCCCCCTTGGGGGGCTGGTTTGTCTAAGTGGGTGGAAGCTAACCACAGATACCAATAGGATGTCCTCTCCCATACGCGACTGGTTGCCACATAGACAACTGGGTTTTTCCGTTAAGGGGAACCCGAAAGTGGACTGTGGAAGAGCACTTGTTGATCCTTTTGATTGAGACTCTCAAGGTCGGTCCTCTGTCAGAGCCTGCCAATCCCTGGGAACGGGATGATCTTGAGGGAGAGTCTATCGATGCTCTAGTGAACTATTCTTATACTCGACGAACCTCTCCTATCCCGACTCTCTGGCAAAACATTCTGAGATGTTGAAGTCCCAGCTGGAGTACTTGAAACAGCTCGTCTTTCAATGCCAATACTATGCCAGAAGGACTATATTCACGACAGGTTTGACGGAAATCGCCCTGATCCTAGCGGATTTGGCACCGACGAAAGTGGGCAAGCCCGGCCTCACCCTCCATCCAGGCAACGCATCAATGGTGCCATACATGCTGCAGCCACCCTGGCTTCGGATCAACCAGAGCGAAACAATCAAGGAGCATGAAAACTTATGTTGCCCAGGTCATTGCATGAAGCCGTCTTGCATACAATACTGTTTCAACGCCATGGTCGAGTTTGTCGATAGAATTCACCACCCTTATACCTCCCTAGAACGGGACCAAGTCGCGGCAACCTTGGATCCCGGCTGTTCCGGAGACTCTCAACACTTCAAGTGCTTCGGCCATCGCGCGCCAGCCTACATAATGTCCACACTCATTCTCAAGAGACTTCTTGGGCCGATGACCGAATTCACCAATGCCATCGCCATTCTCGCTCGCTTTTGCAGCTGCCCATCCACGCTGGAAAAGCAGGCACGGCTCCCTAAGCTTCCATGTTTCCAGCACAGTCCCGAGGGAGCTGCTGCATGGGGGATCGCATATCCTGCCAAAGAGGTAGGTATCGATGCCTATGTTATGGATACGTACAGGGCAAAGTAAATAGAGAAATGACCCTTGGTCTGAATGTGACAGAAATCTTCTGGGCCACAAGGACGGGGAGGACATTGAAATCCCTTTTCTTTTTTTTTTTTGCTGGCTGGCTAGTTTTGCTATCTTTCTATCTATATTATAATCAACCCTCTCAATCTGACCTGCAACCCGTGCAAGTGATAAAATCTATTCAAACACGACGGCGTCCCCGATACTACCGGATGAGTCATAACCGTCCACCAAAACCCGTCCGCCAATCTGGCTTTACTTGGAGGTGCCCACTGATATCGAGTTGAAGCATGACTGACCTCCCACTAATTCGGGCCTACTCTCCACGACTCGGCACTACCTACAATAGCGTTTCGTCGGGTTTAGGGATTAAGCTGTTCCGGCCGGGAACCTGCCACTTTCAGTGTTAGAATGTACCTAGCACAGAGACGAGACATAATGTGTGACACAAGTTGGTGACATCTTGTGTCCCGGGGACCATTCAATGGACCTCGAGACGCACGTTCAATAGAGGATATAGAGGAAATCGGGGCCAGCTCACCGCTCTCGCAGCTTGGTTTCATTGACGCCAAGGTTGAGGAAACTCTGCATCAGCTTCGGATTTCTCCGACAGGCAAGATATATCATGCCCTTTCCTATCTCGCGGGCAGACGGGGTCATCGTGCAGGTAGCCATTGACCAGGCTTCCCAATCGGTCAAGTCTGTCTCCTCGCTCGATAACGCGAACCGTTTAATTAGTTGATCATATCCACATTCGCATAGCGGCACGCGTCTCTCCGACTCGGACCCACGGTCGAACATGGACCGGAATTCCAGGACCTGGCTTGCATTGAGTTGACGCAGGGCCGCTTCGAAAAAGACCTCAAGGAGTTGGGGATTCCGAGGTCTGCCGCAAGGTGGAACGGAGTAACACCAAGCGCATCCTTGGCAAGGATATCCACCCCGACCTCTTCCAAGAGGGTTTTTGACATGGCAACGTCCTTGTGGATAGCGGCAATGTGCAACGCGTTGTGGCCGAACTGGTTTGTCTCATTGGCGTTTTGGTTACGCCTACGCCCTTCGGTGACCAAAAGTAGGAAGATCAATCTCAGCGGCGGCAATGAAAAAGTTGCTACCGAACCTTTTCGATGCTGGGCCAGAAGTTCGTGAATAGCGTAAGTAGGGCACATGAGAATCGTGGACGGGGTTATCGAATGCATTGAGCCGGTGATACCAGAACCGCATGCAGAATTGGTATGGCTGCCACAATATTTGCTGAGACTCTTGTAGAGACGGCCGCAGACACGGCGAGCCATCCCGGGTATCATAGATGGGAAATTCGGCAAGCTGCGGCGCCGAGTGCCCTGCGGCGTAACACATGAACGATGCATTGGTGGTAGAGTCTTCAATAGCAGGGCAGTGACGTTTAGACTTTGGCGTTTTCTCTGCATTTTCGAGATCAGTCGCCACGTCCCTGGCGAGCTCGTTAACCTCATCCAACATCAGGCCGGCCACTTGCTGTGAGAGGTAAAATGTCGATGCCTCGGCCAGAGCAAGCTTTGCTCGGCGCCTGGGCATGACTCCTCCCAACCCGTAAAATTTGGCGGCCTCGTGCGCAAGCTGTCTTGGTCTCAAAGCACACTTCTTGCAATGACACCAAAACATACTTCGTGCACCCTCCACGGCCAGTAGCTGTTCGAGCTCTTCGATGCCTATGAGCTCCATGACATTCGAGCCTTCAGTAACGGCGCGGTATGCGGCTACGCTGGATGCGAGCTCGGCCAGCGTGAGTGGTCGACAGGCGCCGGATATCATGAGCAGGACGGACTGAACCAATCCAATATCACCTGTCCGGAAAAGATTCGTTTCTTTTGCATTGCGTTGTGCGGAGGATTCCAACAACGATTTAGTTGTGAATGAAACTGTGTCCGTCAACTGAGTTGCGTCCGCGCCCGTGGATGAAGTGGCGCTAGCGAGCGAAGGTCCCGTCGCAATAGTGCCGTCTGGAGGTACGCGGAGGTAAGTCGTTATATCACCGAATCCCGACAGAAGCTTGCTGACACCTGTGTCCAAGGGGGAAGTGATGAGCAATTTGATAAGCGGCGTGATTCCATCATTTGTGGAGAACATTTTTCTCATCAACTGGTGGAAGCCCTCTCGGTCATCAACCATTAGACTGCGAGAGAGGTCAAGGACAAAGATGACGCGAGTGTCATGTTCCAACCCTCCCAGGACCTGCACGACCGACTGGAGCAGAAGCTCCTCGTTGTCCTCAACACATTTGTACTTCTCGACATTAGAAACAGGACCGAGTGCAAGCGCCGGTCGTCGACATAGTAGTTGGTGAGTGAGCTCCATCGCGAGTTTTGGGAACTGATGGTTGCTTTTTGTGTCAGTGGACGCAAAATGCGCGATTAGGGCATTCTCGTCTCCGCCGTGGTCTAAGGTCGAGGCGATGATTTTAGCCAAGGTCGGGTTGGTTCGGCGGGTAGAGGTGACGATGAGCATGCCTCTGCTACTGATTCCCCAGGTCTTGAAGGCCAGCTGGTCGTGAAGCCATTTGGAAAAGGTCCTGGCATTGTTTTTGTCTTCTTCACTAGTCACTCGCTTCGGCTCGGTGCTGCAGAATTGTTGGATGATAGAGCGACTCCTGATTTGTTCCTGGCGATCAGAGCCCGATTCGTGGAGGTCGAGCAACCTCGCTTGTATAGACAAATCTGCCTTTCTGTCGAATATGACTCGTTCTTTTTAAGGTCTGACAAGAGATCGGAAAACTCGGTTGGACGCAAGATCAAACGTATGATGGCCCTGTGTCCACTCGAGATGACTGACCTCGCTTGATATTCCAACATCGTCGAGAGAAGGTCTACAAGCTGGTGCCTCTTTCCGGCGTCATTCTGGAACACCGAAGAAGTACTCAGATTGAGATACCACCGGAAGGCATGGGTGATATGCTCGAGAACCTTCATCGTTTCCTCGTGTGAAGTCATCGCGGACCCAACCATCTGAAACACCAGATTTTGTGAGCGACGTTTCTCTGTCAGAAAACATGAAACATGGAGACAAGACTTACTCTCTGGACCAGACATAAACCACCAAGTGCCAAGCCAGCCGGCGGGTATAAGTCTCGTGGAGAGGTAGTAGCTGCTGTCGCAGCATTTCAAGAAGCTTCGTCGCAGTTTGGACGGCGCTGAGGGCCGTCTGGCCAGGAACCCTAAGGATCAGTTGCAGCCGAGTTATTTCTAGCATCAGTCGGCGTCTCGTCTCCGCATCCTCCGGAAAGGCCGTCAAGCTACGAAGCGAGGTATCTTATAACTTGTCAGCTGGATTGACCGGAGACCGCCAGTCGGGGCAGATGATACACGCACCTCTGAGTGATTGGGCCTCTGCCATTTTGTGGTATTCTTCCATGACGATTGCCTCAAACTTCTTGGCGGTTCCTCCGGTTTTCGATTTCATCGTGTTATACGCCTCGTCCCACAGGGCATTCTTCCCCGCCTCGTCACTAGGTATCTGCCGTCGCGTGTCTGTGGAGCAATCGTCGTCGGTCCGTCGTCGGTGGAGGAGGTACCGGGCGGCTGCCGGTTGTGCAGGTGGCACTGCAGTCATGGCGGCGTCGCCCAGCACCTGGAATGGGCCCGGAGTCGATGGAGATGGAGTGGTATTCGAGCGTCGGCGATGACCGGATGGTAGAGAGACCTTTGCAATGCTGCACCGCAATCCTCTGGGGTGTTTGTGAGAAAGGAAGGAGAAAAGATGCTAGCCATCCTAGAAGAACGGGAAAGGGGGCCGCCCCAAATGACCGCCCACAACATGTCCTTTGTTCTCTCATCGGCTGGCGCACGCTCCCGTCAGCCACGTCGCAGGTGTCAACAACCTTCATTTCGATGCTCTCGGCCTGTGTGTGAGCAAATCGCGACACCGAGCAGCGCCAGGAACAACAAGCCATGATGGCCCACAACAGCTACAGACCACAGACGAAGAGGACGAGTCTATGTCGCAAATTCGGGGGGCGGGGAGGGGTTTTGTCAATTAGAGCCTCAACCAGGAGGGATGTTCATGTATCATAAGTGCGCCCTGATACCGGGCACTTGGCGGTTCACCCAGCTTACCTTTAGGTGGCAATTGTGGTAATTAAGGGTCGGGTTCTCTCATCGGGCACCACAGTTTGCACTGTACCCTCACTACACATCTTCCTCCATGCTGCATCCATCCTTAGCATGGCCATTCAGTGCAAGAGGTAGAGGGGTGGATTCTGTCAGATATCAATTGCTGCGGCTTTGAAGTACGGAGGTACTTGAGCATTTGCTTGAGAATTGCCTGAACGTTTGAGGAGCTGGAGCTGGCGCCGCCGGGCCAATTGCCTGGAAAATACAGGCGTTCCTTGGGCCCCAGCTTCACCAATTATCCAACACGTCCTGTCCACTTCGATTGAACTTTCACATGGTACTACTGTAAGGCAAGTTACATCGGGACGATACCCTATGGTAAAATCAAACTATTAGTTTTTCGAAGGGTGCAGTATGCGGACAATTTAGACGGTGACGAGGGCGGGCAACGCCCTGATGCCACAGGACAACAACGGGGTCGGGGCGCACTGCGCCCACAAACCACGACGACGACGACGACACCAACAACAACAACAACAACAACAACAACAACAACAAAACGGCATATCAACGTAGAGATTAGTCAGGCTCGAAGAGCCTGGACTGAGGAGTCGGATGACTCAAAAAGTGGAACCCGTAAGTCAAAGAGAAACGCGGGAATTGACCCCCCAAAAAAAACAAAAAAACAGTCGTGATGCTGATCCTCCAATGCTGGAGTCGAGGAGGATAGAGGTGTGGCAGGCCCGTCTAGGGAGTACCTGCAAAAATGAAAAGAAATCCCATAATGCCACGTGCCACGCCCAGGGTTGAGATCCCCATTTCAACAGTTCCGAGTGTACTTTGGTACAAAATTACCTACCTGAGGTAAGCAACCCGCGAGAAGCCGACAATCGACGTAATGATCGATGTGACTATACACAGTAGGTAGCTATAGGTAGCCCATGCGGCAGTGGGTGCGGAAGGCATAGCCGAGGGATGCAAGGCGGTCACGCCCACCAGTGTTGATATTGGCTAGGTAGAATCAGTAAATAATTCCCAATTCGCACACATATTGAATGCACACCGTTCTAGCCCAACGTTTTAGCCAAGTTTATTACGTGACATTATCCGGCTCACCAGGATGACACCTTTAAAGCGGCGGGCCCAGATTGGCCTCGAGGAAGCTCCGACCACAAAATGTCACAACCATTTCAGAAGTTTCCGTTTCCATAAATCATGAAGTCGCTCAGTATCGTCGCAATTGCGGCAATCGCGATAAACAATGTCGCCGGCCACTACATCTTCCAACAGTTCTCCGCCGGGTCTACCAAGTTCCCGGTATGGGAGTATATTCGCCGGAACTCAAACCCTGCCTGGCTCCAAAACGGGCCTGTGACGGATCTCGCGTCGGACGATCTCCGATGCAACGTTGGCGGAGAGGTCAGCAACGGCACTGAGACAATCTCCATGAAGGCTGGAGACCAATTCACCTTCACTCTTGATACCGCCGTCTACCACATCGGGCCAGTTTCTATGTATGTTTTTGGGTCCAGGACGCCGACGTCGGGTGTTTTACTCTGCTCACGGCTTACACCCATATAGATATATGTCTAAAGCGCCAGGGGCGGTGGAGGACTACGATGGCAGTGGTGCCTGGTTTAAGACATTTGACTGGGGTATGATATCCTCTCTGATGTGGAATAATATCACCGAAGTATACGAGAGTTGTGTGGACTGACACGCGGCAACATACAGGCCCCTCTGGAAGTAACTGGCCTTTGAGAGGTGAGTGGCAGGGGCACGCTTAAACGCATCCCTCACCCTTCCGGCACTAACCTATCCTACCGAACCTCGATTGTAATGAGCTAACTAAGCGACGTGAAGATTCATACACATCCAACATCCCTCAATGCATCCCCGACGGCGAATACCTCCTTCGTATCCAACAGCTGGCTATCCACAACCCTGGTGCCCCTCCCCAGGTAAGGATTTTCTGTCTGTGGGTATCCAAACG
>Ga0164242_10004847_pt1 | contig 15042 bp, 13 predicted proteins | sample OricomgcompostMG_FD_108783 | JGI IMG/M metagenome (GOLD analysis project Ga0164242, IMG submission 108783) | Miracle-Growth compost microbial communities from Emeryville, California, USA - Original compost - Miracle growth compost (MG) ... | reverse complement strand
AGCACCAGCGAGCGGCCCTTGTGCGCGAGCAGGTCCTTGGCGATCGCCGCCAGCGCCTTCTCGCCCAGGCTGGCCGGCGCGGCGGCGTCGAGCCCGCCCGGACCGCCGGTCTGGCCCGAGACCGCGGCGTAGAGCGCGCGGGCCGCCACGGCCACGTCCTTGGACTTCATCGGGAAGCGGTGGTCGGCGTTGGAGCCGGTGAGGGTGTGGTCGCACTCCAGCGCGTACAACCGCGAGAGGTTCTCCGGAGCGCTGCGGCGGTCGGCGAAGTCGAGCGCGGTGCGCGAATCGGCGTCCCAGGCCAGAAAATCCGAGCCCAGCGAGACGATGACATCGGCCTTCTTGAAGTCGTAGCGGGCGTGCAGCGCCTTGCCGAGGGCCACGTTCGCGCCCTGGGTGACCGCGTCGGCAGCGAAGGGGCTGTAGAAGCGGACCACCGCTTTGGGCCAGCGCTGCTTCACCCGGGCGAGCTGCTCGCCGAGGAGCGGCGAGCTCGAGGGCTCGAGCAGGAGCCGCAGGCCGGCGCCGTCGTTCTTCTTGGCGTCGAGCTCCGCGGCCTTCTCGCGAAGCCCGGCAAAGAGCGCCTCGCGCGAGGTGGCCACGCCCTTGCGCAGGATGTCGCGGGCGCGGCTGGGATCGTAGAGGCCGAGCACCGAGGCCTGGGCCCAGGCGCTGGTGCCGCCCGGCGTCCACGGGTGGTTCGGGTTGCCCTCGACCTTCGTGGGCCGGCCCTCGTACGCGGTCACGGTGAGGCCGGTGGCCAGGCCGCCCAGCGACATCGAGGTCAGGTAGTGCAGCGGAACGCCCGGCACCACGTCGTCGGGCGTGGAGACGTAGGGCGAGAGCGTGTCCTGCTCGGGCCGGGTGCAGCCGGCGGCGAGGGTGGCCACGCTGGTGGCGCCCAGCGCCTGCAGGAAGCGGCGGCGGCTCAGCCCTTTCTGGGCAAGCTCGGGGCCTTCGGCCAGAACGGGCAGCTTGAAGCGGTTGGGGAGGGTCTCGCTCATCGGAGTCGTTCTCGCTCTACCGGTGGCAGGCGGTGCACGAAACGCGCGTCCGCACGGCGTTCTGGTGAATCAGCGCGGCGCCCAGGCTGGCGTCTTTCATGTCCGGGTGCTGCTGCTTGAAGTCCGCGAGCGCCACCTTCGCGGCCGGGTCCTTGTCGCGCTCGTAGCCCATGGTGGTGATCTGGTCTTTGGGTCGGACGTACTTCTCCGGGTGCCGATGGCACTCGAGGCACCAGCCCATGGTGAGCGGCGCATCGCCACCGGTCCGGCTCACCTGGCCGCCGGTCTGCTCGATGGCCGGCATCTCGTCGACGCGCCCGTGGCAGGTCTCGCAGCCGATGCCCTTGTTCACGTGGATGGAGTGGTTGAAGTAGACGAAGTCAGGCAGGCGGTGGACGCGCTTCCAGGGGATGGGCTCGTTCTGGAAGTAGCTCTGGCGCACCAGGTCCAGCAGCGGGCTCTTGTTCCACACCTGCGAGTGGCAGTTGAGGCAGAGCTGGGTCGGCGGGTAGCCGGCGCTGGCTGCCTTCTCCACGCTCTGGTGGCAGTAGCGGCAGTCGATGCCGACATCCGCCACGTGGTGGCGGTGATCGAACTGCACCGGCTGCACCACCTCTTGCTGCGATGAGGTGAAGTACGGCGACCGCACCCAGAGCATCAGCCCGAGGATGATCACCAAGGGCGCACTCATGCCGATGACGAGGCTGACGCGCGCGAAAGTATTCGTCCAAGGCCGGAAGATGAGCCGCATTTGTCTCGCAGTCGCCGGGAACCGCCCGAATGCGGACGGGCTGATACGACGAGCCGACCACCAAGGCAACGCATTTCTCACAGTCGCGCTAAGCGGGCGTGACCACTGGCGGTGTTCACTACCCCGAAAAGCCGCGGGAATGGGGGGCAGTAGCGGCGCTCATGGACAAATCCTCCGCAGAACCCGCGACTTCGCGCGGACAGCGGCCTGCGCGGCGAGGCTGGGCGCGCGCCGCGTATCAGTTTCATTTGCCTTTGCGGTGCTGCGGTCGGATTTGCGCGTGGCTACCTTCCGCAGCGGCGGCGCGGGGACACCGGGGGCAAGGCGATGCAAGGGGCGCGGGAGAGCCGGGGCGAAGGCGAGCGGGAAGCGCAGTTGGACGAGTTGCGGGAGGCGCTGGGTCGCACGCCGCCGCAGATCCCCTGCAAATATTTGTATGACGACCGCGGCTCGGCCTTGTTCGAGCAGATCACCCAGCAGCCCGAGTACTACCCAACGCGCACCGAGCGCGGGCTCCTGCGGGCCGAGGCCGGCGCGATCCTCTCGGCGGCCGGTCGCGTGGAAGAGGTGATCGAGCTGGGGAGCGGGGCGGCCTCCAAGATCATTCCGCTGCTGCACCGCATCCTCGGGCAGGGCCGCGTGCCGCGTTACCTGGCGGTCGACATCAGCGCGCGGGCGCTGGCGCGCACCCGCCAGATCCTGAGCGCCGAGCCGGGCGTGGAACCCTTGCTGTTGCGCGCCGACTTCGCCGGTGAGCTCGCGCTTCCACCCAGGCCAGCAAGCGGCTCGCGCATGGCGGTGCTCCTCGGCGGCACCCTCGGCAACGACGAAGACCGCGAGGCCGTCGCGCTCTTCGCGAACCTCCGCCGGCAGCTCGAGCCCGGCGACTCGGTGTTGGTGGGCGCGAACCTGCTCGCCGATCCGGCGGTCATCGAGGCCGCCTACAACGACGCGGCCGGCGTCACCGCCGCCTTCAACAAGAACGTGCTCAACGTCGTCAACCGCCTCGCCGGGAGCCGCTTCGACCCCGAAGACTTCTCCCACCGGGCAATCTGGAACGGGATCGATCGACGGGTGGAGATGTGGCTCATGGCCCACCGCGCCGTGCAGGTCGATCTGGGCGATCTCGGCGGCACGCTCCGGCTCGCGCGAGGCGAAGGCCTGCGCACCGAGATCTCGCGGCGCTTCACCCGCACGCAGCTGGAGGCGTTGCTGCTTCGCGGCGGGTTCTTGCCGGCGGGCTGGTTCGGCTCCGACGACGGCCGGTTCGGGCTCGCCCTCGGTCGGGCGGCGACCGTGCACTGAAGGCGGGCTACTTCTTCTCGAAGTTCAGCGACGCCGAGTTCATGCAGTAGCGCAGGCCGGTGGGCTTGGGGCCATCGGGAAAGACGTGTCCGAGGTGCGCGCCACACGCGGCGCAGCGGGCCTCGGTGCGGACCATGCCGTGCGAGGCATCGGACTTGGTCTCGATGGCCTGCTCGCTGACCGGCTGGAAGAAGCTCGGCCAACCGGTCCCCGATTCGAACTTGGAGTCGGAGCGGAACAGCGGCTCGTTGCAGCAGACGCAGCGGTAGGTGCCCTCTTCGTGGTGGTTCCAGAGCGCGCCGGTGAAGGCGCACTCGGTCCCCTGCACGCGGGTGACCTGGTACTGCTCGGGCGTGAGTTGCTTCTGCCATTCCTCGGGGGTCTTTTGGATGCGATAAGGCATGCTCCATCCTAACGTTGGTCCGCTGCGCTGGCCGCGCCGGTCCCCTCGGATACGCCCATGAGCGATAACAGTTACCCGGTCACGGCCTCGGTCCGCCGCGCCAACGGAAGCGTGGAGCAGGTGCGCGTCGGCACCGCCCACAAGACCGCCGGCGGCTTCTCCATCCGCCTCGACGAGCTCTCGATTGGTGAGCCGGCGGCCCCTTCCGCGCGGGCTCCGGTGCGCAGCGCTCCATCCGATGGCTCGGCGGTCTTTCCGCCCTACGGCCGGAGCAAGGGCATGCCCATCGCCGGGGCGAGCCGCCAGGACCTCGAGTTCTACGCCAACGGCGCGCGACGCTCGCTCGGCGATCCGGCGAAGGCGCGCTTCCACGACAAGGAGCGCGCGCTCCTGACCACCATCGAGGCGGAGCTGGCGAAGCAGGGCGGGAGCGAGGAGCCGCCGCTTCCCGAGCCCGGGCCCGAGGCGCAGGCCGACGACGACCTCGACTGAATGCGTCCAGGCTTCCACCTGGTGCACAAGCCGGTCGGCGCCACCAGCTTCTCGCTGGTGCGCGAGCTGATGGACGCGATCGCGGCGCGCGGGCTCTCCAAGCAGCTTCCGGTCTGCCACGGCGGCGCGCTCGATCCTTTCGCCGAAGGCCTGCTGCTGCTGCTCGTCGGTCAGGCGACGCGGCTGATGGACCTGGTCCATGCGGCGCCCAAGCGCTACCTGGCAACCGTCGGCTGGGGCGTCGAGACCGACAACGGTGACCCGACGGGCCGCGTGGTGTTCCGCGGCGCTCCGGACGCGCTCGAGCCTGCGCTTCTCGATGTCGCGCTCGCGCGGTTCATCGGCTGGAGCGCGCAGGTGCCGCCGCCCACCAGCAACAAGCGCATCGACGGTGAGCGGGCGTACCTCAAGGCACAGCGCGGCGAGTCGTTCGAGCTTCCGCCCTCGCGGGTTCTCCTCTGCCAGGCTCGCTGGGTCTCGCACACGCTCCCGGCGCAGAGCACGCTCGAGCTCGAATGCGGCGGCGGGTTCTACGTGCGGTCGTTGGCGCGCGACCTCGGGCGGGCGCTCGGGTGCGGCGCGCACCTCTCCACGCTGAGGAGAACAGCCATCGGTCCGTGGTCCGATCCGCCGGCAGAGGACCATCCGTGGATCCACGGCCGCGGCCTCTTGCCCTGGCTGCCGGCCCGCGCGCTCGACGAGGGTGAGGTGCGCGCGCTCGAGCAGGGCCGCGCGATCGAGGCCGGCCGCGTTGCCGCGCCCGACTGGCCGCTGCCCGCCGGCTTCGACCCGCCCAGGGCGCCGATTCGCGCCTTCGACGGTGAGGCGCTGGTCGCGCTGCTCGAGCCGCGCGATGGCCGGCTCGCGGCGACCATGACCCTGCGCGGCGGGCTCTGAGCCGGGTTCACCCGAGGTGAACGCTGAGCGTCTCCAGCAGGCGCTTGGGATCGATCGGCTTCTCGAGCAGCGCGGTGCAGCCGAGCTCCCAGCACCGCCGCCGCAGCGCCGCGCTCTTCTCGCTGGTGATGAGGATGATGGGCAGCCGCCGGTACTCGGGCTGCTGCCGGAACCGCTCCAGCGCCTCATCGCCGCGCATCACCGGCATGTCGAGGTCCATGAGCACCGCGTCCGGCTTGAGCGTGGCCGCGGCCTGCAGCGCCTCCTTGCCGTTGTGGGCGACGTGGAGCTCGTGCGCGCCGCCGAGGAGCTCGCGCTCGAACGCGAGGATCGATTCCGAGTCATCGACGAGGAGCAGCTTGCGCCGCCCGCCCGCAACAGGTCTCGCCGGTGCGCCCGCCAACTGCAGCAGCATCGCCGGCAGTTCGCCGAGCTCGAGCACCTGGCCCGCGGCGCCGGCTTCGAGCGCCGCGTGCGGCATCCCGTAGACGGTGCAGCTCTCCGGCCCCTGCACCACGGTGAACCCGCCCTGGGCCCGGAGCGCAGAGAGCCCGGTCACGCCATCGTCGCCCATTCCAGTGAGCAGCACGCCGGCCGCGCGCGCGCCGAGCTCGCGGGCCAGCGAAGCGAAGAGCAGCGAACCCGAGGGTCGATGGCCGCGCACCGCCTCGCCCGAATCGAGGCGGAGCCGGCCCATCGAGAGCATCAGGTGCCGGTCGCTCGGCGCGAGGTACACCGTGCCAGGCGTGGGGAGCTCACCGTGCTCGGCGAGCTTGATGCACAGCGGCGTCTCGTCGGCGAGCCACCGCACCAATCCCTGGCTGAAACCCTCGGCGATGTGCTGCACCACGAGGATCGGCACCGCGAAGTCCGCGGGCAACGCGGAGAAGAGCGCGCGCAGCGCCATCGGCCCGCCGGTGGACGCCGCGATGCCGATGCAGGCCACCGTGGGCGGCGGCACTGCGGGCCGCACCGCGTGGCGGCGGATGACCTTCACCCCGGCCACCGCGCGCACCGCCTCGACCACCGCGCGGGCGTGGCTGGCGAACGCGGCCTTGGTCTCACCGCGCGGCTTGCCCAGCACCTCCACCGCGCCGAGCTGCAGCGCGCGAAAGGAGATGCCCGAGTTGGCGTCGTCGGCGTCGGCGCCGATGACCAGGATCGGCGTGGGCGCGCGTTCCATGATCTGGCGGATGGCCTCGAAGCCGTCTTGCCGCGGCATGCGGATGTCGAGGGTGACCACGTCCGGCGAGAGCTCGACGGTGCGCTCCACCGCGCTCGCCCCGTCGGCGGCCTCGCCCACGACTTCAAGGCCCGGCGCGCCGGCGAGGATCTCGCGCAGCGTGGCCCGGATGGTGGGCGAGTCATCGACGATGAGACAGCGGATCATTCGGCCCTCGCCAGAAGCTGGTCCAGCAGCTCGAGCAGCTTGCCGCTCTCCACCTCGCGCTTGACCAGATAGCCGCTCGCGCCCACCTCGAGGCCGGCGCGGCGATCGTCCTCGGCGTCGAGCGAGGTCACCAGCACCAGCGGCAGCTCGCGGAGCGAGGCGTCGGCGCGGATGCGGCGGCAGAGCCCCAGCCCGTCGAGCCGCGGCATCTGCACGTCGGAGACCACCAGGTCGAAGCGCGACTGCTGCAGAAGCTCGAAGGCCGCCTCACCATCGGGCGCGACCACCACCTGGTAGCCGGCGAGCTCGAGGATGGAGCGCATCAGCGCGCGGGTGGTGAGCGCGTCGTCGGCCACGAGGATTCGCCCGCGCGGCCCGCGGTCGGGCGCCGCGGCGCTGGCCTCGCGCAACAGCTCCGCCGCGTTGGCCACGCTGACGATGCGGCCGTCGCCGAGCAGCGCCGCGCCCGCCACCGCGCGCACCGACGACATCGCCCGGCCGAGGTCCTGGACGACGATCTCCTGCTCCCCGAGCACCTCGTCCACGGCGATGAGCGCGGTCTGGGTGCCCACCGCCACCCGCAGCGCCGGGGTCCAGCTCTCGGTGCTCGGCGGCGGCTCGGAGAGGCCCATGGCCCGGCTGAGCGAGAGGAAGGGGAGGGGCCGGCCTTCGTGGACCACCGCGAGCCTGCCGGCGACGGTGCTCACCTCGCTGTGCTCGACCCGCACGATCCGCACCACCGCGTCGCCGAGGAAGGCGACGACCTCGCTCCCCGAGCGCACCAGCACCCCGAGCGCCGAGGAGAGGGTGAGCGGCAGGTCGAGCTCGAAGGTGGTGCCCTGGCCCACCTGGTGGCGGACCTGCACCTGACCCTGCAGCCGCGCCACCACCGCCTGCACCACATCCAGGCCGACGCCGCGACCGGAGATCTCGGTGACCTGGGCGGCGGTGGAGAAGCCTGGCCGGAAGATGAGCCGCATCGCCTCGGCGTCGTCGAGCGCGCCCAGCTCGGCCTCGGTGACCAGCCCGCGTTCGCGCGCCAGCTTGCGGATGCGCGGAAGGTCCATCCCCGCGCCGTCGTCGCGCACGCACAAGACCACCCGCCGTCCGCGCGGCTCCACCGAAACCCAGAGCCGGCCCGCCTCCGGCTTGCCCGCCTTGCGCCGCGCCGCGGGCGCTTCGAGCCCGTGGTCGAGCGCGTTGCGCACCAGGTGCAGCAACGGGTCTTTGAGCTGCTCGACCAGGCGCCGGTCCAGTCGCACCTCGCCGCCCTCGACCGAGAGCTCCACCTGCTTGCCCAGCCGGCCAGCCACCTCGCGGACGGTGCGCTGCAGCGGCTCGAGCATCAGCGAGGCCGGCACGGTGCGCAGGCCGCGGACCTCGTCGCGGGTCACGGTGGTGGCGATGCGCAGGGCTTCGACGTCGGTGGTGAGCTCCTGGGTGAGCTGGGAGAGGTCGCGGTGCAGCGCGCGGAGCTGCTCGCCCATCACCGCGGTCTCGCGCGTGGCGGCGGCCTGGTCGCCGGCGCGGAGCAGCGAGGCCATCCGACGCGGCCAGGCGCTCGCGGCCCAGCTCCGGGCCAGCAGCCGGCGGAGCTCGGCGGTGCGCCACGCCTGCCGCTGCTGCAACAGCGCGCCCTGATCGAGCTGCCCGGCCAGCGATTCGATCTTGGCCGCCGCCACCCGGACCAACCGCCCGGAAGACGCCGCCTGCGCGTCGAGCCCTGAGCCGAGCGGGCTCTCCGGCTCGCTTTCCGGCTCGACGACGGGCGCGGGTTCGACGGCGGGCTCCGGCGGGAGCGCCGCGAGCGCGCGGGCCTCGACCAGGAGATCGGCGGCCTGGGCCAGCGCGCGGCCGGACGCGTCTCCGGGGACTTGCCCCAACACCTCGGAGAGGTTGTGTGCGGCCTGGGCCAGCCCGGGCAGGCTGTCGGCCTGCGCGCGCTTGGCGAGCTCGGCGGCCCGCCGCGCGGCGCGCTTGCCGACCTGGGTTCGCGCGCGTCCCGAGGCCTTGCGCAGCGCCAGGAACTCCGACTCCAGCGCATCGAGCTCGACGGCGAACGCCGCCGGAGCCTGGGCCGGCGCGGCCTCGACCAGCAGCTCGGCCACCGCATCCAGCGCCCGCTCGATATGCGCGCGCTCCGGCGAGGGGTTCTGCAGCGCCACCTCCAGCGCGCGCGCCCGCTCGCCGAGCGCGGGGTGCTCGAGCATGGCCGCGGAGCGGACCAGCATCGCCGCGAGCTCCTGCAGCGGTGCGGGCGCGCCGCCTTCGCCGAGCTTGGTGCGCAGCGCGGCGACCTGCTCGGAGAGCTCGGCGCGGAAGCTGGGCCAGAGCTCGGACATCGCCGGCCGCGTCGCCGGAACCACCGCGGGCAGGCTCCGCGTCCTCGGGGCGCCGCCGAGCCGGAAGAGCGAGGCCAGCAGCTCCTGGACGCCAGGGATCGCCGGCTCGCCGCCGCGCTCCACCGTCTCGACCATCGCCTCGATGCTGGAGATGGCGGCCAGCCCGGCCTCCACGATCTCCGGCGCGAGCTTCTCGCGCTCCGGCGCGTGGGCCAGGGCGTCCTCGAGGGCGTGGGCCAGCTTCTCCACGTCGGAGAAGCCCAGGCTCGCCGCCGAGCCCTTCAGGGAGTGCGCGGTGCGGCGGACCGCGCGCAGCCGCTCGCGCTGCTCGGCGGGCGCGGCCAGCTCGCGCTCCAGCGCCAAAAGCCCGTCGCCGAGCGACTGCACGCTCTCGCGCGCCTCCTCGGCGAACACCGGCCAGATCTTGCGACTGCGCTCGTCCATCCGCCGTTCGCCTAGCCGTTCCCGGAAGCCTGCTGGACCAGCCGCTCCAGATCGAGGACCGCCCGGCGCTCGGCGTCGACGTGCAGGTAGGGCCCGCTCGGCGGCGGCCCCAGGCTCGCCCGCGGCAGCTCGAACTGACCCTGCATCTCCTCCACCGCCAGCGCGACGTGCTCGCCGTTCACCGTGACCGCGAGCAGGGTGGTGAGGTCGGAGGCGCTGCCGCCGGCTCTCCCGAGGAGCTGGCGGAGATCGAGCACCGGCACGATGCGGGCGTGCACCATCGCCGCGCCGAGCACGTGGCGGGGCGCGCCGGCCAGCGGCCAGAGCTGCCGCGAGGACAGCACCTGCTCCACCTCCTGCATCCGCACCGCGTAGCGCTCCTGCCCGAGGGTGAACCCGAGCACCGACAGCGTGTCGAGCGGCTGGGCCTTGGCCTGCCGGCCCACCTCGAGGGCGCGGCGCTGCAGCAGCGCCTCGCGCGCGGCGGCATCGAGCGGCCTGGAGAGGCGCGCCTCCGCTTCGGCCAGCCGCCGATACAGCGCCTGGAAATCGACCGCGGCTTGCACTCAGCGACCCGTGTGGTGGAGCAGGCCGCCGATGGTGGCCTTGAGATCGTCGGGCGAGACCGGCTTCTTGAGGAAGGCGGTGGCCCCCACCAGCTCGCCCTTCTTGCGCGCGGCGGCGTCGTCGTTACTGGAGAGCAGGACCACCGGCGTGGCCTTCAGCGCCTGGTCGGTCTGCAGCGCCGCGCAGAGCTCGAAGCCATCCATGCGCGGCATCATCACGTCGGCGATGACCAGGTTGGGCTTGTGCCGTTTGGCCAGCTCCAGGCCCTCCACGCCGTCGCCGGCCACCACGAACTCCACCGGCCAGCTCGCGAAGTAGACGCGAATCAGGCTCACCACCACCTTGGCATCGTCAACGATGAGGATCTTCATTTTGCCTCCGGCGACCTGTTCGCCCCCGTGCCGTCCTGCCCGGCCCGGTAGCGCCCCACGAATTCCCCCAGCCTTCCCGAGAGCGTCTTGAGATTCCCGGCGGCGCGCTCGATCTCCTGGGTGCCGCCCACCGTCGAGGCGCTGGCGGTGGAGAGCTCGCGCAGCGCGGAGACGATCTGGTCGACGCCGAGGGTCTGCTGGCGGGTGTTGCCGGCGATCTGCCGCCCGGCCAGCGACGACTCCTGGCAGACCTGCGCCAGCCGCACGATGGTCTGGGCCGCGCCCTGGGTGAGCGAGACCGCGGCCTGCGCGCGCTTGGAGCCCTCTTCCGTGGCGGACACCGCGGCGCGGGTGCCTTTCTGCACCTCGCCGAGGATCTCGCGGACCTGCCCGGCGGCCTGCTTCGACTGCTCGGCGAGGTTTCGCATCTCCATCGCCACCACCGAGAAGCCGCGGCCCTGCTCGCCGGCCTTGCTGGCCTCGATGCTGGCGTTGAGCGCGAGCATGTTGGAGCGCTCGGCCAGGTCTTTGACGGTCTGGTTGATGTCGCCGATCTGCACCGCGCGGTCGGTGAGATCGGTGATGGTGAGCGCGATGGCGCGCACCTGCTCGTCGAGCTTCTGCATGCCGTCGATCGCCCGCTCGATGACCTCCTGGCCTTCGCGAGAGATCTCCTCGGCCGCCTGGGCGACCTTGATGACCCCATCGGCGCGCTCGGTGGCCTGGGCGCTGGTCTGGGCGATCTCCTTGACCGTGGTGCTGGTCTCGTTGATCGCGCTCGCCTGCTGGTTGGTGAGCGCCGACTGCTGGCTCACTGTCTTGATCATCGCCTGCGACTCCCGGTCGATCTCCTGCGCGGCGACCCGCAGGTCGACCAGCATTCCGCGCAGCCCCTGCACCATGATGGCGAAGCTCTGGGCCAGCACCGCGACCTCATCGCTGCCGCGGGTATCGAACTGCTGCTCGAGGTCTCCGCCGGCGATGCCCGCGGCCGCGCGGGTGAGCTTCTCCAACGGGTCGGTCAGCTTGCGGGTGAGGAAGAGGGCGCCGAAGAAGCACACCACGAAGACCACCAGCGCCAGCGCCGCGGCATTGAAGGTGGCGCTCCAGATCTCGCCGCGGATGGCGTCGAGCCGGAAGCCCACCTGGACCGCGCCGACCCGGCTGGCCTTGGCCGCAGGCTTCGACTCACCGCTGCCGAGCACGCCGAGCACGCCGGTGTCGTCCTGCTCGCCCTTGTAGTCGATGGGCAGGGCCACCTCGAGCACCGGCAGGCGCCCCATCTCCACGTTGTGCTCGCCGCCATCGCGAAGCGCGCCCTCGAGCGAAGGCAGGCTGGCGCCTTCGAGCCCGGCCGCCAGCGACTTGGCCATCGGCTCGCCGGTGGGGCTGAGCACCGCCACGTAGGCCAGGTCGGCGAGGTCGCGCACCGCGAAGTCGGTGGCGCGCTGCAGGCCCACCTTGTCCTTGGAGAAGGCCATGTAACCGACCTCGTCGGTCAGGCCCACCGCCACCGCGTTGGCGCGCTTGGACAGCTCGCCGCGGAGCTGCTGGCGCATCTGCAGCACGAAGGCGAGCCCGAGCGTGAGCCCAACCACCGCCATCGCCACGCCGGTGATCGCGCCGCTCTTCCAGCGCAGCCCCCAGCTCACCTTCGCCGCGGCCTCGGGCGCGGTGGTCACGTTCGCGGCGCTCATTCGTACACCGCGCCCGCCCGGCTCTTGAGCGAATCGGGGAGGGTGACGCCGAGCAGGTCGGCGCTGCTGGCGTTGAGGTAGACCGTCCCCGCCGCGGCCTCAGGAATGCTCGAGCCGCCCGCCAGCGCCTTCTTGCCCGCTTCGCCGGCCCGCTTGCCCATCTCGCGGTAGCCGGCCTCGATGGCCATCAGCGCGCCCGACTTGGCCATGCCCTTCGAGAAGCCGATGAGAGGCACCTTCTGCGAGAGCGAGAGCTGCACCATGAACTTGAAGGTATCGGCCGAGACCACGGTGGTATCGGGCACCAGCCAGAGCGCGTTCACCGAGTTGGCCAGGGTGCGGACCGCTCCGGCAACCTCTTCGCGGGAGCCGGCGCGTGACTTGACCACGGTCAGCCCGGCGGTCTCGGCGGCGGCGACGTAGTCGTTCACCACCGCGGACGACTGGGCGGGGTCGTAGACGATGCCGAGCTTTCTCGCCCGGGGCAGGAGCTTGGTGATGGAGCGCACCTGCTGCGCAGGGTCGGGGTAGATGGGCACGAGGTGCTCGCTCGCGCTCCCCGGCACCATCGCGCGGATCACCTGGGCGCCGCCGCGAAGGTGCTCCGCCAGGGCCGAGGCCTCCGGGCCGATGGTCAGGACCAGCGCCGCGTGCTCGGCGGCGGCGAGCGCTTCGTCGCGGGCGTCGTGCACCGAGTAGGCCTTGATCGGCTGGCCCACCGTGGACTCGAAGCCCTGCTGAACCTGCATGAACGGCGCGATGTCGGCGGAGCGGAGCACCACCACGCCGCTGCCGCCGGCGGCCAGAACCGGCACGGAAATCCCCAGCGCCAACAACCCTGCGGCCACCGCCGCGAAGACGCGGCCTCGCCGCCCAGACCCGAAATGTCGTGCCACGGAGTTGGTACCTCCCTCTTGCCGGGAGCGCCCGGCGGAATCCAAAGCTTTCATCGAAGACTCCAGGCCGGCGCGTCCAGGGCCGGGCCATCATCCCCCGCGCGCCTGCGAAACCCATCGCGGGCGCCGGGCCAGCTTGCGGTCGGCTGCTCGAGCGCCCGGCGCAGCGCCCCGGCGGTGACCGGCTCGATGCTGCGCAGCGGCGCGGCGTCATCCAGCCCGGCGAGCAGGGCCAGCGCATTGCGCCGCGCCCGCGCCGCGGCCTCGGGCTGGTTCATGCGTTGCTGGAGCGTGCTGAGCAGGGCATGCCCCATCGCCAGGGAGCTGTCGAGGTAGAGCGCGCGCCGCACCGCATCGAGCGCGGGCTCGAGGTCGCCGCGCTCTTGGGCGAGGAGCGCCAGCAGCAGGAACGGCTCGGGTTGCATGGCGTGGTGGGCCAGCGCCCGCGCGAGGGTCTCGGCCTCTGCAGTGCGGCCCGCGCGCGCCGCGTCGATCGCGCGCGCGAGCTCCGGCGGGGAGGGCAGGGCGTGCGGCGGGGCGGCGACGGCGTGCTCCACGACCATCGGCTCGCTCGGCTTGGCTGGACGCGGCCCGAGCCGCGGCGGCATCGCGGCGCGTTCGCTCGGCAGCGCTCGCGGCTTCTGCTCGGGCCGAAAGCGCTCGAGCTTCCGACCGATCACCGTCCCTTCGCGCTCCACCCACTCCAGCGGCAGATCGCTCGCCAGCGCGACCTCGGCGGGCGCGACGAAGAGCAGGCCGCCGGGCCGCAGCGCCGCGGTCAGCTTCTCCATCACCGCGCGCACCGTCTCGGCGTCGAAGTAGATGAGCACGTTGCGGCAGAAGACCGCATCGGCCTGCTCCAGCGGCGGCGGCTCGGAGACGAGGTTGTGACGGATCCACTCGATCCGCTGCGCCAGGGCGAGGCCGAGCTTCGCGGGACGGCCCGTGGCAAAGAACCGCTGCTTCCGCTCGGCGTCGAGCGCGCGAAGCGACCAGCTGCCGTAGCGCGCCTTCTGGGCCTGGGCCAGCGCGACACCCGAGAGATCGCTCGCCACCACCCGCACCCGCGCCGCCACGCCCACCTCGGACGCCGCCATCACCACCGAGTACGGCTCCTCGCCGCTGGCGCAACCCGCGCACCAGATCCGCAGGCTGGACTCGGCGGCCAAGGGCACGAAGAGCTCGCGCTGCAGGACGGTGAAGTGCTCCGGGTGGCGGAAGAAATAGGTCTCGCCGACGCGGGCGTGCTCGAGCACCACCTCGAGCGCGCGCCGCTCACCGGCCCGGAGCCTCGCCACCAGCGGCTCGAGCTCCGAGCCCAGCTCCGCCGCAGCACGCCCGACCGCCGCGGCCAGCGCGCTCCGCAGGCCGCCGGCGAAGCTCAGGCCGCAGTGCCGCTGAAGCGCCCGCTCGACGGTGCCGAGCTGCTCGGCGGTGAGCGCGCTCATGGCTCCGCTCCCGCGGCTTCCTCGAGCGCGCTCATGCGAAGCAGCGGCACCAGCGCCTCGCCGTCGCGGCAGAAACCCTCCACCAGCTTCGAGGTCCGCCAGTCGGTGGGCCGCTCGCCGTCCTGCAGCGCCACCGAAGGGGCCTCGAGCAGGCCGAGCACCCGGTCCACCACCAAGGAAATCGGTCGGGCCGCCGCGAGCACGAGGACGTGCGCCTCCAGCGGAAGCTCGCGCCGCACGCCCACCAGCAGCCCGAGATCGAGCGCCAGCATCGGCTTGCCGCGATAGGAGAACGCGCCCGCCACGTGCTCCTTTGCGCCCGAGACCTTGGCCAGCGCCACCAGCGGCACCACCTCCACCGCCAGCGCGGCGGGGAGGCAGGCGCGGTGCCCTGCCGCCTCCACCTGGACGTAGGTCCCCGGGAGCGCAGCGATTGGCCCCGCTTCGAAGAGCTCGCGGCGCACCGAAGCCGCCTGGGCGTCGAGGCCGCCCAGGCGCTGCCGGAGCTGCTCCATTTTTTCGGGCGAGGGCGAGCTCATGGCGGTGGTTGCGGCGCGTGCCCGGCTACAGCTCGGCCCGGAAGCCGAGCAGGACTTCCCGGCCGCGGTTGGGAACGCCGGTGGGCTCGAACTTGCTGATCGACACGTACTGGGTATCGAGCAGGTTCTGGAGGTTGAGCTGCACGCTGAGGTGGTCGTTGAAAGCGAACCGCGCCACCACGTTGGCCAACACGTAGCTGCCCTGGTCGGGCAGCAGCTCCACCGGCCCCCGGAAGACGCCGTTCACGTTGAGGTTGAGCTTCCAGACGTGGAAGTTCAGCGCCAGCGCCGCGGCGTCGCGCGAGACCTGCAGGCCGTGGTCGATGAAGTGGGTGTAGTTGCCGTAGGCGCTGAAGCCGTGGATTGGCGTGGTGCGCAGCTCGAACTCGAAGCCGCGGGTGAGCTGGTCACCGGGGGTGTTCACGAACTGCGGCGCCCCGGTGGGATCGAGCGTGGGATCGCCGGGCGCGCCGTAGTCGATGAGGTTGGAGAGCGT
>Ga0164242_10004846_pt1 | contig 15042 bp, 15 predicted proteins | sample OricomgcompostMG_FD_108783 | JGI IMG/M metagenome (GOLD analysis project Ga0164242, IMG submission 108783) | Miracle-Growth compost microbial communities from Emeryville, California, USA - Original compost - Miracle growth compost (MG) ... | reverse complement strand
CAGCTACGGCGCGCACGGAGCCTGATGGGACACGATTTCTGGTCGTATGGGTTCGAGCAGAACGAGCACGTGCTTGACCGGTTCCTCGCGCAGCACCACGCGGAAGGGCTGTCGAACCGCCGGTTGCAGGCGGCTGAATTGTTCCACCCGGCGAGTCTTGAGAGTTTCAAGATCTAGGTGGTGGAAAGGGCGGTCGGCTCCTCGGAGCCGAGAGCCGAAAAGCCCCGCGAGAAGCGTGCTCGCTCGCGGGGCGCTATATAAGTCAATCCGATACGAAGTGCAGGCGCTAGAGTTACCCGCCTGACAGCCGCATTCACTCCTTCCTTGTTCTCGTCGCCTCGGTCTTCTAGCCCTCGGACCATCAAAATGGCTTGCCGCGAGAGAGCCATCGAGACGGCTATCTGCTTAGGATAACTACTGTTTATCCGCCAAGTTTGTCCGTTGTTCGAGTAGCGCGCATCGCTTCTCCCTTCCATGCACGGCACATCCGCACCTTGCCATAAATAAGGGCAAACCCTCAAAAAGAGCGAGGGAAGTTGTCCCTTGTCAATTTCGGATCTTTGTTTTATTGTTTCAGAACGGTGTACTATTTCGGTGCGGCGCGATGGTGAGGCAGCAAATTGCATTGCATTGCATTGCATTGCATTGCATTGCATTGCGTTGCCCGTTGTCACCGTGCGGTGGAGCTCGGCCTTGACATCGCAGAGAAGGGAATTGCGAAGTCTCTCAGTACGCCCGGTGCCGTGTAGACGACCGGACTGATCGCAATGCGTCGAGATAAGAGTGAGAAGACCGATCGCCTAGCTACTGAGTAAACGTTGGAGATATTCAAGCGAGCACACTTCGAGTCCACACCTCGCTTAGCAATACTAATTACGGTGGGATTCTGTCGGCCGGTCTGGCCTCGTAGCTCGTGTTCTATAAAAAATCTGGATTGGAGACGGTAGGATGAAGAAGGCGTACCTGTTGGGTCTGGGCTTGGCTTTTGGCATTTCTCACGCGGCATTCGCGCAAAGCAGCGTTACTCTTTACGGTGTCATTGACACCGGGGTCGAACTCATTACCCATGGAAGTCCTACTGGCGGTTTCCTTGCCCGTATGCCGACCATCAGTGCCGGCGAATATCCTTCGCGCTGGGGCCTGACCGGCAGCGAGGATCTGGGCGGCGGGCTGAGCGCCATTTTCAAGGTGGAGAACGGCTTTACGCCGGGAACGGGCGGCCTGCTGCTCGGCGGTCGTTTGTTCGGGCGCCAGGCACTGGTGGGCCTCAAGGACAAAAGATGGGGCCGCTTGACGTTCGGTCGCCAGAACAACATGACGTTGCTTGGCATGGCCGAGGCGGATGTGAATGGCCCCGACTCGATGGGCGCCGGCTCGTTCGACAACTACCTGGCCAATGCACGCGCCGACAATACGATCGAATACCTCGGCAAGTTCTCCGGCTTGACGGTCGGCTTGACCTATTCGTTTGGCCGCGACACGAGCGCGGTTGGTAATTGCGGAGGCGAGATCGCGGGCGACCAGATGGCGTGCCGTCAAATTACTGCAATGCTCAAATACGACAGCGCCCGTTGGGGCACTGCCGCGATCTATGACGAGCAGCGCGGCGGCCCGGGTGCCACGGCCATGACCGTCGTACCGGGTTTGACGGGTGTGGCGTTTACGCGTTCGAGCGATACCGACCGTCGATATCAGGTGAATGGCTATTTCCTGTTGGGCGATGTGAAGGTGGGCGGCGGCTGGATTCATCGCCGCGTCCAGGGCGACGTTCAGTCAGTGACCACGGACCTGACCTACCTCGGGATGCGAGTGCCGGTCAATTTCTGGGATTTCAGCACGCAAATCTCGCACATCGACAATCATGAATTCCCGGCTTCGGGAACGCTTATCAACGCACGCGTCGCCTACAATCTGTCGAAGCGAACCGCCGTCTATCTCCTTGCGGGTTACGTGTTCAACGGAAAGCATTCGGTCTATTCGGTATCGGGCAGCAGCCTCGCGCCGGCGATGCCCGCACCCGGGATTGGGCAGTTGGGCGCCGTTGTCGGTATGCGGCATCTGTTCTGATCGTCGCTGCAATATTGGAGATCAGAAGTGAGCCACGATTGCGCTTTCGCATCCCTTTGCCAGGCATCCGACGTATCGGAAGGGCAAGCGATCAAGGTCGTTCGCAACGGTAAGGACCTGGCGGTGTTTCACATCGAAGGCCAGTATTATGTGACCGACGATATGTGCACGCACGGCCCGGGCTCGCTCTCCGAGGGCCGGGTCGAAGGCCACGAAGTGGAATGCGATTTCCACGAGGGCCGGTTTGACGTGAGAACCGGTCAGCCCACGGTGCCCCCATGCAGGGTTCCGCTCAAGACGTACAAGACGAAGGTCGAAGGGGGTACCGTCATGATCGAGGACGAGGCATGAGTTTTACCGATGCGATGTAGACAATAAAGCCCGCGTGCGCGGGCTTTATTGTTATGCGTCCGTCAATGCTTGTTCCGCTCGCCGGAGCGCTAATTCAAGCCCTTTCAGATCGCCGCCGAACGACCGCGTGAGGTCGATCGCCGTCTTCAGCAATTCGACCTTGGCACTCGCGATCTTCTCGGCAGGGAAGCGCGAAATCGGACCTGTGAGCGCAATCGCGCCTTCCACACGGTTGCTCAATCCCAGAACCGGAACCGAGAGTCCCATCAGTTCTTCCGTGTATTCCCCACGGCTTAGCGCGAAATACGAGTCGCGTATCTCATCGAGTTCCGGGTTGGTCTCGATATCGGGGGAGAACGCGGAGAGGATCTTGCCGGCGGCACCGCGTTCGAGTGGAAAGATATCCCCGAGCAGCATATTGGCCCTCACGCGTCGCGGCGAATCCACGCAATAGATGCAAACGCGCACGTCGTTGCGCCGGACATAGAAGTTCGCGGACTCCGAGGTCGCGGCCACCAGCTTTTGCATCGCGGTCATGATGAGATTCGAACCGCGCATCGCATGCTGATGCAGGTTCGCCAGCCGCGCGGCCATCACCCCGACAAAATAATCGCCATCGTCGTTCTGCTCAATGAGCCCTGCCTGCTGGAATGAGGCCAGCAGCCGGAGCAGCGTGCTCTTGTAAAGGCCGGTCCTGCGCGAGATTTCGGCAAGCGAAAGACACGGCATATCGTCGGTGAATGCCGCGAGAATCGCGAGCGCCCGGTCAAGTGTTGCTACGCCTTTTTCTTCCATAGTTTTCTGATGTTTTTTTGGGCTGTCTAGGTAGAACCACTAGCTCATTGTAGCGAACTGCCGGTTGCGAGGTATAGATCGTCGTTATACACTTCCGGAACGACGTTCTGTTATCAGGGGGCTACGGAAGTGAATCAAAAATTAGCAGGGGTACCGCTGGAAAAGCATGAGGACTACTCGGAGCTCGTGCAGCGCGATCGCGTCCACGGCGCGATCTATTCGAGCCAGGCAGTGTTCGAAGCCGAGCTGACCAACATCTTTCATCGCGCATGGCTGTGCGTCGGTCACGAGGCGGAGATCCCGAACCCGGGTGACTTCCGTGTGACCCACATGGGCAAGCAGTCGGTGATCATGGTGCGCGGCCACGACAACGTGGTGCGGGTCGTGATGAATCGCTGCCGCCACCGTGCAGTCACGGTTACTGAAACGGATACGGGCAACCAGAAACGCTTCTCGTGCCCCTATCACGGCTGGACCTACGACAACACAGGCGCGCTGCTCTCGGTTCCCGATCAAGGTGGCTACGGCTCCGAATTCCGGCTCGAAGACAACGGCCTGACCCCCGCGCCGCGTACCGATTTCTATCGCGGCTTCGTATTCGCATCGCTCGCCGCTTCGGGCCCGACGCTGCTCGAACACCTGGGCCTCGCGGCTTCCTACATCGATCTGTTCCTCGACGTCAGCCCGACCGGCGAAATCGATGTGCGCGCCGGCGTCAACAAGACGTTTTTCAAGGCGAACTGGAAGTTCGTGGGCATGGACGGCTATCACCCGAACTACGTGCACAAGACCGTGTACGACACGCGTCGGCGCAAAGCTCCCGCTGGCGTCACGGATTCGGCGAAGGGCGAAACGTTCTCCGATGAAGCGGGCAATTTCGCGCGCGATCTCGGCAACGGCCACGCCATGCTCGACGTGTATCCAGTACGCAGCCGCGATTACGATCAATACCTGAAGCGCATGGCGAAGACGCCCGATTGGAACGAGTACTACAAGTCGATGGTCGCGGCCTACGGTCAGGAGCGCGCCGACGAAATCCTGGTATGGGCGGGCGATCCGCATATCGGCATCTTCCCGAACCTGCAACTGATCGGCAGCCAGATCCGGTTGATCCGTCCGACCGCGGCGGACCGCACGGAAGTTCTCATGTTCCTCACCACGCTAAAGAACGTGCCGGACTCGATCAACGAGATGCGTATCCGCAATCACGAATCGTTCTACGGTCCGGCATCGCAAGGCTCGCCCGACGACGTGGAAATCTTCGAGCGCACACAAATCGGGCTCTCGGCCGATATCAATCCGTGGGTGCTGCTCGCTCGCGGGCTGGAGCGTGAAGTCGTGGCCGAAGATGGTTCGATCTGTGGTGGCATCACCGACGAAACGACGCAACGCGGTCAACTGAAGCAGTGGAAAAAGATGATGGGGGAAGCCAAGTGAGCATTGCAACTCTGGAAGAAATTCAGTCGTTTCTGTTCAAGGAGGCCGATGCCGCCGACGAAAGCCGGTTCGATGACTGGTTCGCTCTCTGGGCATCGGACGGCGATATTCTCTATTGGGTGCCCGCCGGCTCCGATAACGTCGATCCGAAGAAACAGATTTCGATCGTCTACGACGATCGCTCGGGCATCGACGACCGCGTTTTCCGCTTCAAGAGCAAGGCGGCTCATGCACTGCGTCCGCCTCCGCGTATGCGCCGCATCCTCGGCAACGTCGTCATCGAGTCGGAGAGCGATACGTCCGTCAAGGTCCGCGCGAACATGATCCTGGCCGAAGTTCGTCGCGGCACGCAAGACGTGCTCAACGGCCGCGTCATTTACGATCTGGTGCGCGAAAACGGTGAACTCCGTATGGTCGGCAAGAAGGTGCTGCTGATCAACAACAATGAGTACATCGATAACCTTAGTTTCCTGATGTAGGTTCCGAAGCCCCTGCGACTTCTGTCAATCGTGGCTTGGTGAATATTCCATGACCTTAGGAACACGAATGAGCGAGAATTCCCTACCGATCATCATGACGATGATTGGCGATCCGGCCGGTGTCGGTCCCGAGGTCTGCATCAAAGCCCTGGCCACCGGGGCGCCGTACGAAACGTCGCGCCCCGTGCTGATCGGAAGCCTCGATGCGGTGCAGCGTGCGATCGCCTACACGGGCCTGCCATTGAAGGCCCGCGCGATTCGCAGGCTGGACGAAGCGAGATTCGAACGGAACGTGCTCGACGTGCTGGACGATGGCGAGCTCGCGGCCGGTGAATGGACGATCGGCGAAGCCAGCGGCGCCTGTGGTCGTGCCGTTCGCCGCTGGATGGACGAAGCCACGCGTCTGGCAGAAGAGGGCAAGATCGCGGGTTGGATCATGGCTCCGGTCGATCGCACGTCGATGAAGATCGGCACGGGCCTCGACGATTTCGATGAAATCCAGCCGCCGAATACTTACCTCTTCCGTGTCAGCGGGAATCTGCGCATCGTCCCGATATCGGAACATATTCCGATTTCCGAAGTGCCGTCCACGGTCAAAAAAGACCTCGTGCTCAGGGTCATCGACCTCGTGCACACGACGCTGCTCGACTGGGGTTACGAAAATCCGCATATCGGCGTCGCCGGTCTGAATCCGCATTCGCGCGGCCCAGAGGAAGTCGCGGAAATCAAACCCGCGATTGCCGCGGCGATCGCCGCGGGCAAGAAGATCACGGGTCCGGTGCCGCCGGATTCGATTTTCCGGCAATGCGTCGAAGGCAAATACGATGCCGTGGTCTCGATGTATCACGACCAGGGCCAAATCGCGCTCAAGACCAGCAGTTTCGAAGGCGCGTGCTCGATGTATCTGGGGCTGCCCTATCTGCATCTGACGGTGCCTCACGGTACGGCCTTCGACATCGCGGGCAAAAACCAGGCGCAACACCTGAGCATGCTCAGTTCGATGAACACGGCGGGTTTGTTGGCAACCGGCCGCTTCAAGCGCGGTGCTTAAGCGCCCGTAGACGTTTTCGTGGTGCGCAGAGGAACTTCATTGCCCTGCGCACCACGCGTTGCTCAATAAAAAATATCGGAGATAGTCAGTGAAATCGAAATACAAGGTGTCGTGCGTGGAGGTCATCTAATGAATAACACGCGTGCGGGTTGGTTCTCGACAGTCGGCGGATTCCTGTCCACGACCGTGAGTTCCGGTGTGGTTACGATCTTTGTGTTCGGTATCTTTGCACCGGCTCTGGGCAAGCAATTCGGCTGGTCGCGCGAATTCGTCCACCACGGCCTCTCGATGTGCGCAATCGGAACCGGCATCGGTTCCGTGTGTCTGGGCTACGCAATGGACCAGTGGGGCGTGAGGCGCGCAACCGCGGGCATGGTGCTCCTGTTCGGGGTCTCGCTGTTCTGCATCGCATCTCTGCCCGAGTCGCCCGCGCTCTATATCGCCATGATGTTCGCTGCCGGTTTCATGGCCGCGGCCGCGACACCGAGCCCGTATTCGCTGGCTGTTTCCGCTTCGCTGACGACGACTCGCGGTCTTGCACTCGGGATCATCAATGCGGGTAACGGGTTAGGTGGGGTGCTGATTCCGCTGTTGGCGCGTCATCTGCTTGCACAATACGGCTGGCGTGTCGGTTTCATGGGCGTCGCGGTTGTCGTGGCGGCACTCCCGATGCTCGCTCTCTGGCTGCTCGTGCGCCTGCCTGAAAATTACGAGGCCACGCGTCTGGAGCGACGCAAGCTCGCGCGCGAGAATGCGGACCCGCTACTCAAAATCATGAAGACGAGCCCGCAATTCTGGATTCTGGTCTTTGCCGTGTTCTGCACGTCGATCGCGACGTTCGGCGCGCTCTCGCAGACGATCGAAATCCTGCGCGATCGTAAGGTTCAGATGGCCGCCATCGCGACGATCATGGGCGCCGCGTCCCTGAGTTCCACCTGCTCGCGTGTCGGCGTTGGCTTCCTGCTCGATCGGTTCTTCGCGCCCTACGTCACGTCCGTCGTATTCGGTCTCGTCGCAGTCGGTATTTTCCTGATCACGAGCGGCGGTGCCAATGACACGCAGCTCGTTTTCGGGGCTGCGCTGCTCGGTGTCGGTCTGGGGGCGGAAGCGGATCTGATGGCCTATCTGGTGAGCCGTTATTTCTCGATCTATTCGTTCGGCCGTGTCAACGGCGCGCTCTGGCTGTTTTTCTGCTGGGGCGGTGCCGCCGGTATGTACCTGCTCAATGCGTGCCTGTCGATCACGGGTTCATACCAGTTCGCGCTGTACAGCTTCGTCGCCGTGAACGTGATGGGGCTGCTGATGATTCTGCGTCTTGGGCCCTATAAATTCGCTCTGAATCACCAAAAACAGGTATTGACTGAAGAGCAAACGGTGGCAGTGGCGAAAGAGAGAAACGGTGGTTTGATCTGAGTCCGGCGTGGGGTGGATAGCCCCGCGCATTGGGAGAAAACAATGGTTCGTTACAAACGCTTGGGTTATGTTGCGCTGAACGTCAAAGACCTCGATGCATCGGAGACGTTCTACCGGGATGTGGTGGGGCTCGACGCCGCGCGTTCCGCCGAACGCGACCTCGTTTATCTGCGTTGTTCGGAAAAGCATCACGATATCGTGCTGTATCAGGCGCGCGAACATGGGCTGAAGCGCATCGGCTTCGAAGTCGAAAGCGAAGACCAGATCGCGAACGTCAAGACCATGCTCGACAAGAACGGCACGCCCTGGACCGACATACCGGCAGCCGACGTCGCGGCAATGCATATTTCGGGCGGCGTCCGCTGCCATGAGCCGATCACGGGCTGCGCGCTCGACTTCTATGTCTCGATGGAAGCAATGACGCAGCCTTACGAGGTCAAGGCCATGGCAAAGATTCAACGCCTGGGCCACGTCGTGATCAAGTCGGCGAATCAGCAGGAGACGACGCGCTTTTTCGCCGACGTCCTCAACTTCAAGATTAGCGACACGATCGACGGCCTCATCGCATTCATGCGCTGCTTCCCGAATCCGTATCACCATTCGCTCGGCGTCGGCAACGGTCGTGGCACGAGCGGCCTGCACCACGTGAACTTCATGTGCACGGATGCGGACGACATCGGTCAGAGCTACTGGCGTCTGAAGAACGCGAACGTGCCGATCGTTTATGGTCCGGGCCGCCATCCGCCTTCGGGCTCGATGTTCCTCTACTACCTGGACCCGGACGGCATGACCCTCGAGTACAGCTTCGGTATGGAGGAATTCCCCGAACAGGATGCACGCGAGTCCCGCTTGCTCCCGCCCGTTCAGGAGTCCTTCGACTATTGGTGCTCCTACCAGGACAAGGAGAAGTACGCCAAGGGTCCGATCGAGCAACCGAACTGACAGGAATGGCCATGAACACCGGTCCGATCGATATTCACACCCACGTCGTCCCCGAATCGTTTCCCGAGATGCCGGGGCGGGACGCGGGTGCCTATTGGCCTTCGATGGCCGCACAAAGCTGCGGCCACAACATCATGATCGACGGCCGGGTGTATCGGAAGGTGGACAATCGCTGCTGGAATTGCGATCGTCGTCAATCCGATATGGCGGAATCGCGGATCGGCGTTCAGGTCCTGTCACCGATGCCGGAATTATTTTCGTACTGGATGGAAATCGGTCATGCCAAAACGCTGATCCGATACATCAACGAATACACGGCCAAACGCGTGGCCGACGGTCAAGGCCAATTCGTGGGTCTGGCCGGGGTTCCGCTCCAGGACGTTCCCGCGGCCATCGACGAATTGTTGTATGCGAAAAAAGAACTCGGCATGGCCGGGGTCGAAATCGGGACGAACGTGAATGGAAAGCCCCTGGGGCATCCCGATTTCGAGCCATTCTTTGCCGCCGCGGCATCGGCCGGCGCCGCGATTTTCGTCCACCCGATTCGCCCGGCCGGCATGGATCGCCTGATCGGACCGCCCAATCTCGAACAGCTGGTGGCGTTTCCCGGCGAAACCGGTTTGTGCGCGATGTCGCTCATTACGAGCGGCCTGATGACGAAATATCCCGATCTGCGTATCGCCTTCAGCCACGGCGGCGGCACGCTGAACGCGCTGCTCCCGCGTATCGCGCACGGGCGGCAATGCTTCCCGAAGGTTCAGGCGCTGCTCAGCGAGAGTCCGGTCGAAACGGCCCGCAAATTCTTTTTCGACACGCTCGTCTATGACCTTCCGACGCTGCGCCGCCTCATCGAAGTCTTCGGTGACACGCAATTATGTGTCGGCACCGATTATCCGTTCGATATCAAAGAGGACGATCCGGTCGGCATGATCGAAAAACTCGAAATCGAGCCCGATGCGCGAGAACGGCTGCTCATGAAGAACGCTCGACGCTGGCTCGGTATTTAAAACATTCCAAAGAGATTTATGACTACGCAATCGCCTGAAGTCGCAAAGAGTTTCGTCAACGGTGATACGGTCACCAACTATCACGACCTGGGCGAGGGCCGCCCGATTCTGCTGATCCACGGCTCGGGCCCCGGCGTGACCGCGTGGGCCAACTGGCGTGGCATCCTCCCAGTGCTGTCGAAGCACGCGCGGACCATCGCGCCCGACATGTTCGGATTCGGCTATTCGAAGTGCCCGATCGACAAGCCGCTCGATCTCGATGCATGGGTCACGCAAATCACGAATCTGCTCGATTCGCTCCACATCGACAAGATCTCGGTGATCGGCAACTCGTTCGGCGGTGCGGTTGCCCTGGCGTTCGCGGCCAGGCATCCTGAGCGTGTCGAGCGCATCGTGCTCATGGGCGCCGCCGGGATTTCGTTTCCGCTCACGTGGGGTCTGGATAAGGTGTGGGGCTACCAGCCGTCGCTCGAAGCGATGGACGAGTTGCTGCATATTTTCGCCTACGACCACTCGATCCTCGGCCCGGACCTCGCGCGCATGCGCTACGAGGCGAGCATCCGTGACGACGTGCAGGCCCGATTCGCCGCGCTGTTCCCGGAGCCGCGTCAACGCGGTATCGAAATGCTGGCCCAGACGGAAGACACGATCCGATCGCTCGAACACAAGACGCTGCTGATACACGGTCGCGACGACAAGGTGGTCCCGCTCTTCACGTCGCAGCGCATGTCCGAACTGCTGCCGAATGCCGAGCTGCATATCTTCAACAAGTGCGGCCACTGGGTGCAGATCGAGAAAGCGCAGGAATTTTCGAAGCTGGTCCAGGGCTTTTTGCTCGACTGATCCGGGAACAAGATAATGGAAAAAGCTGACGTTATGGGGCGTTGGGAAGTCGTTCAGTGGGTCCAGGAGTACGACGATGGACGCCGGATGTTCCCCATGGGTGAAGCCCTGCGCGGCTTCATTCGCTACGACGAAAATCACGTGACGGTCATGATCGAGAAGGGCGATCGCACGCCGTTCTCGAACGGGCAATGGAATTCGGCGGATGCGGAAAAGGCGGCGGCCTACAACGAGTTCATGGCCTACTCCGGCGAATATGACGTACAAGGCTCCCAGATCACGCACATCGTGATGCATAGTCTGTTTCCGGCGTGGGAAGGCGGAGTGCAGAAGCGCCAGGCCGCCATCGAAGGCGATCTGCTGACGCTTGGCGGTCGTATCGAAGACGGCACGCCTCAGGCGCGTACGGTCAAGCTGGTCTGGCGTCGCGCCCGGTAATCGAGGATTCCCTATGCACGTCGCTCAAGATGCCGCGCGGAAACTGCGCCAGGCCGAGGCCGATCGCCGGACGATCCGACCACTTCGCGATCAACTCGATTTCGCGGCCGAATCCGATCAAGGTCTACGCCTCGCGTACGCCATCCAGCAAGCCAATATCGATGCGCGCGTCAAAGCCGGCGAGCGTATCGTGGGTCGCAAAATCGGTTTGACCTCGCTCGCGGTCCAAAAACAGTTGGGCGTCGATCGGCCGGATTTCGGTGTGCTGTTCGCGTCGATGGCGTACGGCGACAGCGATCCGATTCGGTTATCCGATCTGATCCAGCCTAAGGTCGAGGCCGAGATCGCACTCGTGCTCAAGCGCGACCTCACGAATCGCAAACACACGTTCTCCGACATCATCAACGCCACGGATTACGCACTGGCCGCAATCGAAGTCGTGGACTCGCGCATCGAGAACTGGAATATCCGTTTTGTCGATACGGTCGCGGACAACGCATCGAGCGCCCGGTTCGTGCTCGGCAGTCTACCCACCTCGCTTTCGGATATCGACCTCGTGGGCTGCTCCATGACGCTTCAGTGCGGCTCCGAAGTCCTGTCCCGGGGCTCGGGTGCCGCGTGCCTCGGCAATCCGCTGAACGCCGCTGCGTGGCTCGCGGATACGATGGTCGCGCTGGAAACGCCGCTGCGCGCGGGCGACGTGGTGCTCACGGGCGCCTTGGGCCCGATGGTTCCGGTGACGGAGCCGGGCACCTTTACGGCGACGATCGACGGACTCGGCAGCGTGCGCGCCACGTTCGCGTAATCCGCCCCACGCATCATTCAATCGAACATTCAAGAGCAGAAAACGACATGAGCGCACATCACACGGAAGCTGATACGAGCCGCTTTGCGACGATTCGCGACGGCGAGACCGACTACAAGGTGCACTACAACGACGCCGGCCCGGCTGACGGGCAGGTCGTCATGATGCTGCACGGCTCGGGCCCGGGCGCGACTGGCTGGGCGAACTTCCATCGCAACGTCGAGCCCTTCGCGGCAGCGGGCTACCGCGTGGTCCTGATCGACTTTCCGGGCTGGGGCAAGAGCGACGCGTTCGTGAACCTCAAGGGATCGCGCTCGGATTTCAACGCCCGGATCATCAAAGGCCTGGCCGATCATCTGGGCGCGGAGCGCGTGCACCTGCTCGGCAATTCGATGGGCGGCCACAGCGCCACGGCATTCGCACTCGACCACCCGGCGCGTATCGGTAGGCTCGTCATGATGGGCGGCGGCACCGGCGGGCCGAGCCAGTTCGTGCCGATGCCCACCGAAGGCATCAAGCTGCTCAATCACGTCTATCGCGAACCGACGCTTGAAAACGTCAAGCGCATGATGAACATCTTCGTCTTCGATCCGGCTTCGCTGACCGATGACCTGCTGCAACTGCGTGTGACCAACATGGTGGCGCGCCGCGATCACCTGGAGAACTGGGTCAAGAGTCTCGCGGCGAACCCCAAGCAGTTTACGGACTATGGTCCGCGACTTTCGGAGATCAAGGCGCCGGCACTCATCATCTGGGGTCGCGATGACCGCTTCGTGCCGTACGACATCGGTCTGCGCCTGCTGTGGGGGATGCCGAACGCCGAGCTGCACGTGTTCAACCGTTGCGGCCACTGGGCCCAATGGGAGCATGCAGGCAAGTTCAACCGCATGGTGCTGGAATTCCTGGCGGAATAAGCATCGGCGGGCTGTCGGACAAACGCGGTGCAAAGCCTGAAAATCTTCAACTCTCGGATAGTTTAAATGATGGACAACAGCCGCAATCGCGTGTCACTCGCCGGAATCGAGCAGTCTTTTGAATGTGCAGGCAACGACGTGGTTCTGCGCGCGGCGCTGCGTGCCGGCGTCGCGCTCCCCTACGAGTGCAACGTGGGGGCGTGCGGCAACTGCAAATTCGAACTCGTCGAGGGCGAGGTCGATGTCAGGTGGCCCGAGTCGCCGGGCTGGACGGAAAAAGACCGTCAACGCAATCGCTATCTCGGCTGCCAGTGCGTGCCCAAGGGTGACGTCACGATCAAGGTTCGTCCGAACGTGCATTACGCGCCCCCGCATGCCCCGAGGATCGTGGCCGGGCGCCTGACCGACCGACGCGCGATTACCCACGACATCCACGAATTCCGCTTCGAGATTGCGGGCGAGATGACGTTCGAGCCCGGCCAATACGCACTGCTTGCGCTGCCCGGTGTCGAGGGCCAGCGCGCGTATTCGATGAGCAGCATTGCGACGACGGCTGCGAATCGCGAACTGCATTTCCAGATTCGTCGCGTGCCCGACGGCAAGGGGACGGCCTTCCTGTTCGACACGCTGCATCCCGGCCAGGCAATCGAGATCGACGGTCCGTATGGCATGGCCTACCTGCGCCGCGACGTGAAGCGCGATGTTCTGCTAATCGCCGGCGGCTCGGGGCTCGCACCGATGATTTCGATCGCTCGCGGCATCACCGCGGATCCGGCGATGAACGACGTCAAGATCCATTTCGTGTACGGCGGTCGCACTACGCGTGACATCTGCGGTCAGGACATGCTCTCGGCGCTGCCGGGCTACGGCACGCGGCTGAAGTACGATGGCGTGGTGTCGGCGCTCGCGGACGGCGAGCCGTGGGAGGGTGCGATGGGCTACGCCCACGAATTCGCTCAGGCTGTTCACGGCGACAATCTGCGCAATATGGAAATCTATTTCGCGGGTCCGCCGCTGATGGGCCAGGCGATTCAGAAAATGCTCATCGGACTGAACGTGCCGATGAGTCAGGTCCACTTCGACCAGTTCTATTAACCGTAAGGCACACTCATGGATGGATGCCGTCAGGTTGCGGAACCCCTCAAACCGCATCCCCCTGCGTCTTCCTGATCCCCGCCCGCGTCATCGCACTTCCCACGGCCCCGAGCCCCATCAACACGGCGGTCCCCCAAAACACCGACCGCATCCCGAAGTGCCCGCCAAAGAACCCGCCGGCCAACGGCCCGGCGACCTGCCCGACGTATTGCGCGGAAGTCGAATACCCGAGCATGGTCCCCGCAACGGCGGGCGGCACGGAATGGCGCATCACACTCGCGATACACGGCAACAACCCGCCGAGCGCGAGCCCCATCGCGAACCGCAGGACAACGAGCTGCCATCCCGCCGTAACGAGCGCCTGCGGAATCAGCAGCACCGCACAGGCGGCAAGCGACACGATGATGACGTTCCAGTGCCCGACGCGATCCGCGATCTTCCCGAGCCGCGACGCTGAAAGAATGCTGCCGAGCGCCGCGCCCGACATGACGAGTCCCGAGACGAAAGTCGTCTGTGCGGGCGCGACGAGCGTTTGCACATAAACGGTGATGATCGGTTCGATCGACATGTTCGCGAGCATCAGCAGCATGCCGATGACGAGCATCGCGAACACGGGCCGTTTGTCGGGAATCGAACCCCATGTCGCCGCATCGCGCGCGCGGCCCCTGGCAGCCGGCGTATCGCCCTTTAGGAGCGTCACCGTCGCGATGAACGTGAGAAAAATCACGGCGCCGGCCGCATGAAACGTCGAACGAATGCCGATCAGCGCCGGCAGCAACCCGCCGAGCAGCGGCCCGGCGACATTGCCGGCCATGATCCCCGAAGACAGCATGCCGACGGCCCAACCGCAGCGGGCCTTCGGTGTCTGCGTCGCGACGAGCACCATGGACCCCGACGCATAACCGCCGAGCAACCCCGTAGCGAGGCGCAATATCAGCAGTTGCCAGATCGTATGCGCCGAGCCCATCAACGACATGACGATGGCCATGCCGAGACTCGCGCGCACGAGCATGAGCTTGCGCCCGTAGCGGTCGGCGAGGCGCCCCCAGAGCGGCGCGGTCAGGGCGGCGGTCAGGAACGTCGCGCCGTAGACGACGCCCGACCACTGGACAATCGCGGCATGACCGCTCACGCCGAGTTCCTGCACGTAAAGCGGCAGAAACGGCAGCATCAACGTCATCGCGACGATCGTCGTGAACGATCCGCAGACGCAGACGGCGAGATTGCGGCGCCAGTGTTGAAAGCCTTCGTCGTTATCGCTGGACGAGGGCGCGGGAGAGGAGGAGCGGCCTGGCACGGATGGAGTCTCGATTCGGTGGTTTTTCGCATGCTTCAGGCGGACAGCATGAACCGTGGCATCGTACGGCGATGCCACGGTTCATGGAAGGCATGGGTTTATACCGGT
>Ga0164242_10004845_pt1 | contig 15044 bp, 12 predicted proteins | sample OricomgcompostMG_FD_108783 | JGI IMG/M metagenome (GOLD analysis project Ga0164242, IMG submission 108783) | Miracle-Growth compost microbial communities from Emeryville, California, USA - Original compost - Miracle growth compost (MG) ... | reverse complement strand
GTCGGTCGGCTCGGTGCTGACGAGCAGGACCCCGATCCCGGAGGCGGCGGCCGCGCCGATCGCGTGGAGGATGTCGGCCCGGGCGCCGACGTCGACGGCCTGGGTGGGCTCGTGGAGCACCAGCAGGCAGGGCTCGGTGGAGAGCCACTTGGCGAAGAGCACCTTCTGCTGGTTGCCGCCGCTGAGCTCCTTGACCAGGTCCGTGCCGCCGCGGGTCTTGATGCCGAGGCGCTCGATCGACTCCTCGGTCAGCGTGTCCTGCCAGCCGCGGGAGACGAACCACGGCCTCCCCTTCCGCTTGAAGTTCGGCAGGGAGAGGTTGTCGCGGACGCTGAGCTCGACCGCGAGCCCCTCGTCGATGCGACGCTCGGGGACGAGGGCGATCCCGGCGGCTAGGCAGCGATCGACGCTCGTCCGCTCCAGACGTACGCTGCCGCGGCTGGTCACCACCGTGCCGCCGCTGCGCCGGCCGCCACCGAGGAAGTACGGCAGCTCGTCGAAGCCGGTCCCCGGAAGTCCGGTCACGCCGACGACCTCGCCGGCCCGGATGGTGAGGTCGAGCGGGTCGTGGCCGCCGATGCGCAGCCCGGAGATCTCCGCGGCCACCGGGTCGGCCCCCGACGGCGTACGACTGCGGTCGCGGACGACCGCGTCGACGGTCTTGCCGAGCATCAGCCGGGCGAGGTCGGCCTCGGCGAGGGTGCTGGTCTCGACGCCCGGGCCGACGACCCGGCCGTCGCGCAGGACGGTCACCTTGTCGGAGAGACCGAGCACCTCCTCGAGGTTGTGGCTGACCATGATCACCGAGGTGCCGGAGGCGACGATGCGCCGCAGCAGCTCGTGGACCTGGACCAGCTCGTCGCGCGGCAGGGCGCGGGTGGCCTCGTCGAGGATCATCACGCCCTCGCCGGGCACGGCGTCGCGCAGCGCGCGGGCGATGGCGACCGCGGCCCGGCGCGAGGCCGGCAGCGACCCGACCGGCGCCCGCGGGTCGATCTCGAGCCCGAGCCGGTCGAGCGTCCTGACCGCGACCTCGTCCTGCGTGCGCCAGTTGATCCGGCGGGTGAGGCGGCCGGCGGCGAAGCCGCCGATGCCGATGTTCTCGCTGACCGTGAGGTGGTCGAGCAGCCCCATGTCCTGGTGGACGACGGAGACCCCAGCGGCCTGCGCTGCCCGCCACTGGACGGGCAGCGAGAGCGGCTGCCCGTCCACGGCGAGCTCCATCCCCGGGTCGGGTCCGTGGTAGCCGGTGAGGATCTTGACCAGCGTGGACTTCCCCGAGCCGTTCTGACCGACCAGGGCGTGGATCTCCCCAGGCGCGACGGTCAGGTGGGCGTCGTCGAGCACGGTGCTCGCGCCGTAGGTCTTGCTGGCGTGGCGCGCCTCCAGGCGGGCGGGCGAAGCGGGGCCCGTGCCGGTCGGCGCAGCAGTCACTGCCCGACCCCCCAGGCCTTGTAGAACATGTCCTTGAAGGAGTCGTCACCGAACCAGTCCGGCGTGTAGTACGCCGCCTGGCTGAGCTTCAGCTCACCGATGTTGTCCTTGGTGAAGTCGCGCGTGACGATCACGTCGCCCTTCTGGACCTCCTCGCCGGCGAGCATCTGGAGCAGCGCGTTGACGGTCTTGTAGCCCTCGTAGACGACCGAGGTGCCCAGGTCGTGCGACTGCTGCCCGGCCTGCACGCGCTGGAGCCCGGCGAGATCGGAGCTGCTCGAGATGACCTTGACCTTCTGGCCGAAGCCGGCGCTCTGGATGCCCTGGAGCGCGGCCGGGACGAAGGTGTCGACGGGGACGATGACGGTGTTCGTGTCGGGGTGCGAGACGAGCGCAGCGCTGACCGCCGAGGGGAGCTTGTCGAGGTTGGCGGTGGTGAAGTCGGCCGTCGCCAGACCGCAGGTCGGGCACAGCTCCTTGAACTTGTCGACGCCGGCCTGGCTGCTGCCCTGCGTGGTGCTGGAGTCCATCAGCCGCAGCCACAGGACGTTGGCGTCGGTGCCGTCATCGGCGAGCGCGGCCTCGCTGGTGAGCTCGTAGAGCTTGTCCACGCGCGTGGTGTTGTCGTAGAAGGCGAGGTCGGCGCTGTTGGTCTTGCCGCCGCTCGGCGCCTCGTCGGCGACGAGGACCTTCACGCCGCTCTTGACCGCGTTGTCGAAGGCGTTGCCGGCCATCGCGTAGTCGATGAAGAACGACACGACCGCGTAGTCCTTCTGGTCGGCGGCCTGCTTGAGGCAGTCGGCCACGGTCGTCGGGTTGAACTTCCCGTCGCACATCTTGGCCGTCGCCCCGAGGTGCTCGAGCGCCTCGGTCGCACCGACCACGTTGCCGTGGATGACGGGGATGTTGTCGCCGAGCGGCAGCAGCATCACCGTCTTGCCCGTGAGGTCGACCGGCTTCGAGAGGGCCGACTCCTTCGGCCAGGAGGTGATCGGGTCCTGGAGTGCGGCGATGTCCTTCTTCGCCGTCGCGACCCCGGCCTTGCTCGCGGTCGAGTCGCCCGAGCTGGTCGTGGCCTTGCTGGTGCTCCCACACGCTCCGAGCAGCGCTGCCGCGGTGGCGGCCGCGATGGCTCCCGCGGCGATCCGTCCGACGGTCTGACGTGTCCGTGACATTCGATGGTCCTCTGTCGCTCAGGGCCGCTGGTGCGGCCTGTCAGTGGCTCGGGCACGTGACGCAAGTCACTCGGCCCGCTTCGGCGGCACGCTAGCCACGGGGTTCGACGGGCCCGCAGGCTTTCGTGCCGGTAGGCGGGATAGCCGGCCGGCCGGGCCGGAGAGCGGCACGCGCAGGGCGACGGAGGCGGCGGCGTACCGCCCTAGACTCGGTGCCCTCATGGCACGGAAGACGAGTCGGCGGCACACCCAGGGCGATGCCTCCCGCAGGACGATCCTCGACGCGACGCTGCGCATCGCCGGCGAGCGCGGGTACGTCGGCACCACGATGTCCCTGGTCAAGAAGGCCACCGGGCTGCCCGCGTCCTCGCTCTATTGGCACTTCCAGAGCAAGGACGAGCTGCTCGCCGACGCCCTCGACCACGGCTGGGACCTGTGGCGCGAGCGGAGTCCGCGCTGGAGCACGGCCCCGCAGGGCGCCGGCCTCGCGGAGTCGCTGCTCATCGAGCTGCGCAACAGCATGGTCGGGCTGGAGGACGAGCCCGGCTTCTGGCGGATGGGGCTGATGCTCGCCCTCGAGTCCGGACCGGCCGTCGGCTCTGGGCCTCGGAACCGCTTCTTGCAGATCCGCGCCGATGCGCTCGCCGTCAGCCGCGAGTGGTGGGGCAACGCGGTCCCGGCTCCGGAGAGCCTCATCGCGACGCTCGCCCAGCTGACGGTGGCGGCGCTCGACGGGCTCTACGTCCGCCAGCAGGGTGAGGGCTCGGCCCACCTCGATGCCCTGCTGCAGCGGCTCGCCATCGGCCTGGCCGACGTGGCGACCCGGATGGTCGCGGCCGGGTCGACCGCCATCTACGCCACCCCCGCCCCCGCGCCAGCGCCGCCTCCGCGGATGGTGCTCGCCGAGCCCGACTCGGGCCGCACGAAGCTCCTCGAGGCCGCGCACGCCGTCGCCGCGGAGAGCGGCTACGAGGGCGCCTCGATCTCCCGGATCTGCGCCGCCGCAGGCCTCCCCGCCTCCTCGCTCTACTGGCACTTCAAGGACAAGGACACGCTCTTCGCCGAGGTCGTCGACCACTCCTACCGGGAGTGGAGCATCGCCCAGCCGGCCTGGCTCCCGCCCCCGCCCGGCCTCAGCTGGCAGGACCAGCTCCGCAGCCACATGGTGGTCACCGCGCGCAGCCTCGTCGAGCGGCCGCCCTTCCTGCGGATCGGCTACCTGCTCCTCCTCCTGCGCCGCACCGAGCCGACGCCCGGACGCGAGCGGTTCGTCGGCGTACGCCGCCAGGTGCAGCTGCTGACGACCACCTGGTTCCGCGACGTGCTGGGCGAGGGCACGCCCGCCGACGAGCCCGAGCACCTCTCCCAGCTGCTCATGGCCATCTTCGACGGGCTCTTCTTCTCCGCGTGCCTGGACGACTCACCCTGGGAGCCCGGCTCCTTCGCCGACCTCATGCTCGGCATCCTCTCGGCCGGCATCGGCGCGGCCGACCTCGCCCACTGATCTGGACCGTCCGATACAGGACCTCCGACCCTGAGTTCGTGAAATATCGGCGCATCTCTCGCCAATCCCTGTATCGATCGTTACAGTGATGCGCGTTACACACTGTGACTGGGATCACGTCCGCCTGCGGCGGTGATCCCGAGGACGAAGGAGTCATCTGTGAGCGTCACCGCCCTCTCCCCCACCTCGGCGGCTGCGACTCGGGCCGTCATGACACAGACCGATGACGGCAGGGTCACGCCGTCCGTCACCAAGGCCCTGCAGCTCCTCGAGGCCTTCCGCGAGGCCGGCCCCGCGCTGGGCGTCAGCGAGGTCGCGCGCATCGCGGGCATGCCGAAGTCGACCGCCTTCCGCCTGCTCAACCACCTCGAGGAGGGCGGGTACGTCGAACGCGCCGGCCGCCTCTACGTCCTCGGCCGCCGCCTCTTCGAGCTCGGCAACGCCGTCGAGATGTGCCGGCCCGACGGGCTGCGCGAGATCGCGCTCCCCCACCTCGCGGACCTCTACGTCGCGACCAGCAAGGTCGTCCACCTCGGCGTGCTCGAGGGCACCGACGTCGTCTACCTCGAGAAGATCTGCGGGCTCGAGACCATCCAGGTCGACACCGTGGTCGGCGGTCGGATGCCAGCCGCCTGCTCGGCGCTCGGCAAGGCGATGCTGGCGTTCAGCGAGCGCGTCACCATCGGGAGGGTGCTCGACGGCGGCCTGGCCCGCCGCACGCGCTACTCCCACTCCGACCCCGCCCGCTTCCTCGGCGAGCTGCGCCGGGTCAACACCGAGCGGGTCGCCTTCGACCGCGAGGAGAACCGCCTCGGCCTCGTCTGCGCCGCCGCGCCCGTGATCCACCGGGGCCGTGCCGTCGCCGCGATCTCCGCGTGCGGGTCCGCCACGAAGTTCAACACCGCACTCGTCGGCACCCAGGTCCGTCGGGCGGCCGACGCGATCTCGCAGGCGCTGCAGCAGCGCGCCGCCTGAGCCGAGGAGTCACCGATTCCCGGCGAGAAGTCGCCGAATCCCGAACGAGGGGTCACGCAGCGCGAGCTGGGTGACCCCTCGTTCGGAATGACCGCCGTCTCGGCGAGAACGACCGACCTCTCGGCGAGAACGACCGACCTCTCGGGGTCAGTTGTTGGCGATGAAGTCGTCGACGAGGCGGTTGAACTCCTCCGCGTGCTCGAGCTGGGCCCAGTGGCCGCAGCGGTTGAGCAGGACGAGGCGAGAGTTCGGGATGAGCGAGACCAGCTTGAGCGAGTGCTCGTAGTGCACCACCCGGTCGTCGCGGCCGTGGAAGAGCAGCGTCGGGATCGCGATCTCGGGCAGCTTCGCGATGTCGATGAACGGACGCCGACCGAACCCGTCGATGAAGTTCTGCAGGTGGTCCGGGCGCGAGCGGGCCGTCTCGGAGCGCATCTCGGCGATCGCCGGGTCGGCCATCGCCGGGTCGAAGGTCATGATCGAGACGAGCTCGAGCATCGTCGCCGGGGAGGGGTCGAGGTAGCCCTTGTTGAGGACCTTGAGGCCCTCGGTCGGACCGTCGCCGGCGCCGAAGAGCAGCGGACCCGGCGAGCCCGAGCCCATCGTGATCAGGTGCGACATGCGGTCGGGGTGCGTCGTCGCGAAGCGGAGTGAGGTCATCCCGCCCATCGAGTTGCCGACGAAGGCGGCCTTGTCGATCTCCAGCGCGTCGAGCAGGTCGAGCGCCGCCTGCACGTGGTCGCGCTCGTCGATCGTCACCGCGTCCGACGGGCCCCAGCCGGGCATGTCGGCGGCGATGACGCGGTACTTCTCCGCGAGCACGCGCATGTTGGGGCCGAAGTTGCTCCAGCCGGTCGCGCCGGGACCGCTGCCGTGCAACATCAGGATCGGCTGGCCATCGGCCGGGCCGGCCTCGTTGTAGTGGATCTTCCACGTCCGGGTCTGGATGGTCCTGCTGGTGTCCTCGTAGGTGAGGTCGAGCGCCACGATGAAGCCTGCTTTCTCGCTAGTGGTTCCTTCGCTCGACGTTAGGAAGCCGAGGCCGCGGCGGCGACCTCCTCGTGCCGCGACACGGGACGAGGCTCAGGCGTACGCCAGGCGGCGACCGCGCCCGCGACGACGAGCACGCCCAGCAGCACGAGGAGCGCCTGGAAGCCGCGGACGATCCCGCCGGCGTCGTACGCCGTCAGGCCGGCCGCGTCGCCGGCGATGAAGCGCCGCGCGGCGTCCGCCGGCACCCAGCTGACGACCAGCGAGATCGCCACCGCGACGACGAGCGTGAGCGAGACGTTCTGCAGCATCACCCGGACACCGTTGAGCGAGCCCGCGCGCCCGGGCGCGGCGGTGCGCATGAGCAGCGCGACGTTCAGCGTCTGGAAGCCGCCGGTGGTCGTGCCGAGGACGAGCAGGCACGAGACGAAGAGCGGGCCGCCGGTGTCGACCGTGGCGAGGAGCACGACGAGTGCGAGCAGCGAGACGAGCGCCAGGGCGAGTCCGACGCGCCGCTCCCCCAGACGGCGCGCGAACGGGTCGGCGCCGACGGATCCGATGGTGAGGCCGCCGGCGATGGCGGTGACGTGGAGCGCCGCCGCGACGGGAGAGAGACCGTGGAGGCCCTGGTAGTAGAGGCCGACGACCACGACGAGCGCCAGCCGCGGGGCGGCCACCAGCATGCCGGCGCTCATCGCGAGCCGGAAGGAGCGATCGCGCAGCAGCGCGGGGTCGAGCGCTGGCGGGATGCCGCGGGCCGACCGGCTGCGCGCGGTCCGCAGCAGCGCCGGCGCGAGGACGGCCCCGGCGACGACCGAGCCGACGACGACCGGCGAGGTCCAGCCCAGGTCGGAGGCGAGCGAGAGACCGACGAGCAGGAGGGTGATCGAGGCGAGGAGGAGGGTGTTGCCGACGACGTCGACACCCTGGCCCGAGCCCGCACCCGCGGCAAGCCGGAGCGCCCGGCTGCCCCAGACCAGCGCGAGCAGGCAGAGCGGGAGCATGAGGACGAACATCCACCGCCAGCCCGCCCACGAGGTGATGACACCGCCCAGGCAGGGCCCGGCGGCCTGCGCGATCGAGAAGCCGGCGAGGTAGACGCCCATCGCACCACCGAGTCGTTGGGGCGGGTAGACGGCCGCGAGCACCGCGGCGCAGGTCGCCATGAGGACGGCCCCGGCGAGGCCCTGCAGCGCCCGAAGTGCGATGAGCAGGGGCAGCGTCGGCGCCACTGCGAGCAGCCCGGTGGACACGGTGAAGGCCACCAGACCGCCGAGGAAGAGCCTCCGCCGGTCGACCGAGTCAGAGAGCTGGCCCATCAGCACGGTGAAGCCCACCGACGTGAGCTGGTAGGCGAGGTAGGCCCACGCGGTCGCACCGGCGCTCGCGTGGAAGTCGGCCGCGATCGCCGGGAGCGCGATCGAGAGCATCATCGAGCTGCCGGCGAGCAGGGTCGTCGCCAGGAAGACGACGGCGAGGACCTGCCACGCGCCGGCCCGGGTCGCCCGGTGGTCGCGCGCGGCAGGCCCTCGTGGGTCTGAAGGCCCGGTCACCACCCGATCGGGTCGACCTCGAGGCCGAAGGTGTGGCGGCTCCACGCAAGGTACATCGGCGGCGCGACCGAGCAGATGTGGTTCATCCCGGCGTGCAGGTCGCGCCAGAAGCGCTGCAGCGGGTGGGTGCGGTGGAGGGACCCGCCGCCGGCGTTCATGAACAGCCGGTCGACCGCGTCGACCGCCCGGCGGACGGCCCGGACCGAGTTGGCGCGCATCTCCAGCCGCTGCGCGTCAGTCACCCGCTCACCGGCGTCGACGACGTCGTACATCCGCTTCCAGTCGTCGAGGAAGGCCACCCGGCTGGCACGGATGTCGGCGGCCGCCTCGCCGAGGGCGGTCATCTGCGAGTGGTCCTCGGTGACCTTCCCACTCTTCACGCCGACCCGGCCGCGGGTGTGGTCGACGAACGCCTCGAGGGCGCCCTCGGCCATGGCCAGGGTCGCGGCATTGATCGCGCCGGGGAAGATCGAGTTGAACGGCAGCCGGTAGAGCGCCTCCGTCCGACCGACGCTCTCCGCCTGGACGCCGTGGTGGAAGTTCGACGGCTTGTTGACCCGGTAGTCGGGGATGAACCTGTCGTCGACCGAGACGTCCTTCGAGCCCGATCCGCGTAGCCCGACGACGTCCCAGGAGTCCTGATGGATCGTGTAGTCGGAGCGCGGCAGGATGAAGTTGTGCGGCTCGGGGTCGATGACGTTGCCGTCGTCGTCCACCTTGAGCCCGCCGAGGATGATCCACTCGCAGTGGTCGGTGCCCGACGAGAACGGCCAGCGGCCGGAGAACCGGTAGCCGCCCTCGACCTTGCGGGCACGGCCGAAGGGTGCGTACGGCGAGGCGATCCACGTGTCGGGGTCCTCGCCCCAGATCTCCTGTTGGAAGCGCATGTCCCACTGGCCGATCTGCCACGGGTGTACGCCGACGACGCCGCCGACCCACCCCGAGGCGCCGCACAGGGAGCCGAGCGCCATCACGGCCTCGAAGAACTCGACCGGGTGGGCGGCGTACCCACCGAACTCGGTCGGCTGCAGCATCCGGATGATGCCCGTGCCGCGCATCTCCTTGGCGACCACGTCGGGCAGGCGGCCGAGGTCCTCGGCCTCCAGGGCGTGGCTGCGGAAGAACTCCGCGGACTGCTCGATCCGCTTCTGGACCTCGTGCATCGCCGCGACCTCAGTTGTTCTCGACGAAGTCGGCGACCAGGCGGTTGAACTCCGCGGCGTGCTCGATCTGGGCCCAGTGGCCGCACTGGTTCATGAGGACGGCGCGGGAGTTCTTGATCGTTGCGACGAGACGCAGCGTGTTCTCGAAGTGGACGACGCGGTCGTCACGGCCGTGGATGAGGAGCGACGGCGCGCTGATCGTCATGGCCTCCTCGACGGTGACCTGGTTGCGGACCGGGCCGCCGCTCATGAAGGACGCGAGGCCGTTCTCCAGGTGGTCGGGGCGCGCCCGCGCGGCGTCGGAGCGCATCTGCGCGAGCTCGTCGGTGGCGAACCGCTGGTCGAACGCCATGATCTCGCACAACTTCTTCATGGTCTCCTTCGTCGGGTTGCGGTAGCCCTCGAGGAGGATCTTGATGCCCTCGGACGGCCCGTCACCGGGGCCGAACATGCTGGGGATGTTGACGAACGCGCCGGGGCCCATCGTGATGAGGTGGGAGACCCGCTCGGGGTAGCGGGCCGCGACACCGAGCGCCACCATGCCGCCCATCGAGTTGCCGACCAGCGCCGCCTTCTCCAGGCCGAGGGCGTCCATGAACTGCACGATCATCGCCATGTGGTCGTACTGGTCGGCCGTCGCGGCGTCGGACCTCCCCCATCCGATGCAGTCCACGGCGAAGACGTGGAACTTCTCCGCGAGCGGGCCGATGTTGCTGCTGAAGTTGGCCCAGCCGGTCGCGCCCGCGCCGCTCCCGTGGATCAGGATCACCGGGTGGCCCTCGCCGGCCTCGTTGTAGTGCACCTTGCCCTGCTCGAGCTCGACGAAGCGGCTGGTGCTCTCTTCGGTCAGTTCCACGGTCACTGTGACTCCTTTGACGCTCTTGACGCTGTCTTGGTCGGTGGACCCCGGCGGGCGGGGTGATACCCCACCGTTGCCGGATCGCGGGGCGTACGACGAGCGTCGCGTCCCCCCGAGTGGAACCGCTCTGCGCTTGTGCCGGGGAGCGGGACATCGCCGAACTCACGGCGTCAGTAGCGCCGAGTCGGCGGGAGGGTCAGTAGGTGACGACGTGGGCGCCGGCGACGGGGCCGGGGGCGACCCAGACGCGGTCGTGACCGTGCTGGCGGAGCTCGCCGGCCACGAGGCGGGCGTGGGTGGCGTCGCGACAGAGCAGCAGGACCGTGGGGCCGGAGCCGGAGAGCAGCGCGGCGAGCGCACCAGCGGCGCGGGCGTCGGCGAACGCGCGCGCGAGGTCGGGCCGCATGCCGAGGGCGGGGTGCTGGAGGTCGTTGCCGAGGGCGCCGGCGAGCAGGTCGGCGTCGCCCTTCGCGAGCGCGTCGAGCAGCCCCGCAGGGATCTCCGGCGCGGGCGCGTGGCCGCCGGTGTGCTCGTCGAAGGCGCGGTAGACCGCCGGGGTGGACAGCCCCTGTTCGTTGCCGACGACGACCCACCACCACTCGCCGGTGTCGGTGACCGGCTCCACGATCTCGCCATGACCGTGGCCCGAGGCGGTCCCGCCGAGGAGCGCGAAGGGTACGTCGGAGCCCAGCCCGGCCGCGAGCGCGAGGAGGTCCTCGTCGGAGGTCCGCAGATCCCACAGCCGATCGAGCGCGAGGAGGGTCGCGGCCGCGTCGGCGGAGCCGCCGGCGAGCCCCCCGGCGACGGGGATGCCCTTGTGGATCTCCACCCGCGCGGCCGAGGCGAGCCCGTGGTGGGCGACGAGCGCCTTCCCCGCCCTGACCGCGATGTTGTCGTCGCCCGTCGGTACCTCGGCGAGCGCGACGTGGTCGTCGGCGGTCACAGCGACCGTCCAGTCGTCGGCGGTGCTGACGGTCACGTCGTCGTACAGGCCGATGGCCTGGTAGACGGTGGCGAGGGGGTGGAAGCCGTCGGGGCGGACCGGGCCGACGCCGAGGTAGAGGTTGAACTTCGCGGCCGCGCGGACCGTAATACTCATGCGGGGAGCTCCTGCAGGCACTCGGTGATGCGGACGAACTCGGCGATGCCCAGCGACTCCCCGCGGGCCATCGGATCGACGCCGGCGGCGATGAGGGCGGCCTCGGCGCGCTCGCCGGAGCCGGCGAGCCCCTTCAGCACACCGCGGAGGGCCTTGCGGCGCTGGGCGAAGGCGGCGTCGACGACCGCGAAGACGCGCTCGCGCGAGACCTTCGTCGTGGGCGGCTCGTGGTGGGTCCAGGCGACGAGTCCGGAGTCGACGTTGGGGGCGGGCCAGAAGACGTTGCGGCCGATGGCGCCGGCGCGGCGTACGTCGGCGAACCAGGCCGCCTTCACGGAGGGGACCCCGTAGACCTTCGACCCCGGCGGCGCGGCCAGGCGGTCGGCGACCTCCGACTGCACCATGACCAACCCCTTCTGCAGGCTGGGCAGGAGCGTCATCAGGTGGAGCAGCACCGGAACGGAGACGTTGTAGGGCAGGTTGGCGACCAGCGCGGTCGGCGGTGGCCCGGGAACCGCCTCGACGCGCAGCGCGTCGGCGTGGATCAGCTCGAAGCGGTCGGCCTGGTCGGGGGCGTGCTCGGTGATCGTCCGCGGCAGGCGGGCGGCCAGCACCTCGTCGACCTCGATCGCGGTGACGCGTCCGGCGACCTCCAGGAGGGCCAGCGTCAGCGAACCGAGCCCCGGGCCGACCTCGACGACGACGTCGTCGGCACCCACGCCCGACTCCCGCACGATCCGGCGGACGGTGTTGGGATCGATGACGAAGTTCTGCCCGCGCTGCTTGGTCGGTCGCAGGTCGAGCGCGGCCGCCAGCGCCCGGACCTCAGCCGGACCGAGCAGTCGCGGCGGGGTGGCGGGCATGGGGAAGAGACTAGTGGTGAGCGGCTGCCCGGCCGAGTCGACGCCAGCGCCCCGTCATGGTGCACAAGCGCCGACTCGGCGTCCTGCCGGCGCACACAAGCGCCGACTCGGCGGTCAGGCGCGGGCGCCGCAGACCGGCCAGGCGCCGTACCCACCCTCGGCGGCACGGACCTTCTCGGCGATCCGGATCTGCTCGGCACGGCTGTTCTGGTCGGGGCGGCCGCTGCCGCCGTAGGCGTGCCAGGTCGAGAGGCTGAACTGCAGCCCGCCGTAGTAGCCGTTGCCGGTGTTGGCGGCCCAGTTGCCACCCGACTCGCACTGCGCGATCCGGTCCCAGGCGGTGTCGCCACTGGCGTAGTTGGTCGTGGGAGCCACCGGGCGGGCCTTGGTGCCGACCTTGACGATCCGCGGGGTCGCCTTCTCGAGCACCTTCGCCGAGACGACCTTCTTGCTCACCAGGTCGCCGTTGCGGAAGACGAGGCGGTAGGTGACCGCGCGGGCGCCGTCGGAGCCCTCGTCGACCACCTTGGTCTCGCCCTGGTAGAGCGAGTCGTCGGAGCGCTCGACCGTCGGCGCGGACAGCGTCTCGTGGCCGACGTGCTCGGTCTTGGTACGGAAGTCGGTGAACACGATGGTGTCGCCGTCGTGGAGCGCGGCGCCGATCCGCGGCGTGACCTCGTCGCGCCCCTTCGGCTTGACGCCGAGCTCGTGGAGCGCGTCCTTGACGGTGAGGGCGGTGATGGTGCGCTTCTTGGCGGGCGCGCCGGCCAGCTCGACCGTCACCGACTTCGGGGTGACGACCTCGAGGTGCATGCCGTCGCGGCCGATGGAGGCGCTGCGGCTGGTCGAGAGGTCGGCGTTGCCACCGAAGGCGCGGCCGATCTGGTCCAGGGCGCCCCGGACGTCGGTCGCGGTCACCCAGTAGGTCTTGTCGTTGCCGTCCACGTCGAGGTGGAGCGGGCGACCGTACTGGACGCTGATCTCGCTGCCGTCCTCGATCGGGCTGTCGATGCTCGGCACGACGTCGTCGTGGGCACCGAGGTGGATGCCCTCGTGGGAGAGGACGTCGCCGACGGTGTCGGACATCGACGAGACCTGGCGGGCCTTGCCGTCGACGCTGAGCGTGACGTCGGTCGAGAGCGACTGGTAGCCCCAGGTGGCACCGCCGGCGGCGACCGCTCCGACGGCGACCAGCCCGATCAGCACCGGGCGGCTGCGGCGCGAGTGAGCGAAAGAGTTGAGCAACTTGAGCGGTTTCGCCAGTGCGCGACCGACAACCGTGGTACTGCTAGAGGGCACGATGCTCCGATGTTCGTGGTGCCCGGGCACGGGTGGATCGGCGCTCCATGAGGCCCCCCTCAGCGCCGTCCAGAAGCTCCCGATCCCGGCGGTCCGCGAACCAGCGGAACAAATCCCCGGGGTGAATTGCAAGTCCGCGACTGTTATTTCACCTGCGCGCGCGGGCGTTCGCGCGCACATATCGTCCCACTGGCGGAAACGGTCGACTGGCCTTCCGGGCACGCTCTCCGGTTTCCTGAGCACCATGACGAGCACCGCTCCGAGCGCCGACGAGGTGGTCCCCGCCGACTCCCCCGATCACCTTCCCCTGAGCGTCCTGGTGGTCATCGGCGCGCTGACCGCGATCCCTCCGCTGGTGACCGACCTCTACCTTCCAGCGCTCCCCGACATGGCGCGCACGCTGGGGGCGCCCGACGCGCTCGCGCAGCTCACGATGTCGCTCTGCCTGGCCGGCCTCGCCCTCGGACAGCTCGTCGTCGGGCCACTCTCCGACCGCCTCGGCCGGATGCGTCCGCTGCGCTGGGGCGTGGCGCTCCTCGTCGTCACGACCTTCCTCTGCGCGGCCTCCGGGAACCTGTGGGTCCTGCTCGTCGCCCGCCTCCTGCAGGGGCTGGCCGGCTCGGCGGCGGTCGTGGTCGCGCGAGCGATCATCCGGGACGTCTACGACGGGCCGCACGTCGCGAAGATCTTCTCCCAGTTGATGCTGGTGCTGGGTCTGGCACCGGTCGTCGGGCCGATCCTCGGTGGCCAGATGCTCCGGTTCACCGACTGGCGCGGCATCTTCGTCGCCCTCGGCATCGTGAGCGCAGCGCTCCTCGCGGCCTCCTGGCTGATGCTCCACGAGACGCGCCAGCCCGGCAGCCACCCGCCCGGCGCCGGCGCCGGGCGCGTCCTCTGGTCGCTGCTGCGCGACCCCCACTTCACGGCGTACGTCGTCATCACCGCTCTCGGCGGCGCGATCCTCTTCACCTACATCGGACTGAGCTCGTTCGTCCTCCAGGACGGCTACGGCCTCTCCGCGGTCGGCTACTCGGTCGTCTTCGGCGCCAACGGCGTGGGGCTCATCCTCGGGAGCCAGCTCAACGCCCACCTGGTCATGCGGGTCGGCCCGGCGCGGATGCTGCGCGGGTCGCTCATGCTCATGGTGGTCGCCAGCGCGGTCGTCATGGTGGCGCAGTGGACCGAGGCACCACTGATGGCCGTCCTCGTGCCGCTCTGGTTCGTGCTGGTCGGCTTCGGCGGCGTCAACGGCAACGCCACCGCGCTCGCCCTCCAGCCCCACCGAGCGCTCGCCGGCTCCGCCTCCGCGCTGCTCGGCTCGGCCGGCTTCATCCTCGGCGGCATCATCCCGCCGCTGGTCTCCTCGGGCGGCACCGGCGGGCCGGTCATGGGTCTGACCATGACGGTCGCCGGCGTCGTCGCGCTCGCGACGCTCCTGCTCGTCATCCGCCCCAGCCACCTCCTCGAGGAGCGGGCGTGACCCTCGGACTCGAGACCGCTCGCGCCATCGCGGCGGCCGCCCGGGCGGCCGCCGCCGAGGACGGGCGGAGCATCACGGTCGCGGTGGTCGACGAGCGCGGCCACGACGTACTGGTGGAGCGGATGGACGCGACGTCGTGGTTCACCGCGGGGGTCGCCCGGGCGAAAGCCGCGACGGCAGTCGCCATGGGCCGACCGACCGCCGATCTGGCCGGACTGCGGACCGCCTACCCGGAGCTCGTGCCGCTCATCGCGGATCAGCTCGCCCACCCGTTCACGACACTGCCCGGCGGCGTACCCCTCGTGGTCGACGGCGCCGTCGTCGGCGCGGTCGCCGTCTCAGGTGGGACACCGGAGCAGGACGCCGCCTACGCCTCCGCAGGAGCGGAATCCGTCGCCCGGCACTAGCCGGGCCGCAAATATTTCCGACGGATGACGTTTCATCGCACGGATCTCTGATCCTGAACGAAGCCTGAGAAACCCTTTACTTCCGCTCAGGTTTCTGGTGAGGTGCCCGAGGCATACCCGATCTTGGGGATGCCGTCCGACCTGCTCACCAGCGGGTCGATGTCATCAGACTCGGAGGAACGGATGAACCGACGCTTCGTGAGCGTCCTGGGCGCCGTCGCGGTGGCCGGCGCGATGCCGGCG
>Ga0164242_10004844_pt1 | contig 15046 bp, 10 predicted proteins | sample OricomgcompostMG_FD_108783 | JGI IMG/M metagenome (GOLD analysis project Ga0164242, IMG submission 108783) | Miracle-Growth compost microbial communities from Emeryville, California, USA - Original compost - Miracle growth compost (MG) ... | reverse complement strand
CCTCGGGAGCACTGTTATCAGCCGTCTCTGACTCGTGCTCACGGCGGGTCTTGACCCCGGCCTGTGGGGAAGGCGTCTCATCGCTATAGTCCATCTCAGGCACGTCGTCAAGGTCCAGGCCTTTGTCGTTGATGGAGGGCGTCGTGCCGCGGCTACGGGCATAGGCGGACGAGGGCGTCAGGGGAAGTGTCTTGTCGACGGCCGGGGCCGAGCGCATTGAATATCCGCCGCTGTGGATGCGCGGGGAGGGTGTTGGACTTGGGGAGAGTGGTTCTTCGTGGTTCGAACCCTGGCGATAGTGGCGACGTTGCTGCTGCTGCTGAAGTTGCTGTTGATGTAGGGCTAGCTCCAGGTTGCTCCCCACGTATCCGCGGCTGAAGATGACGAGGATGAGGCAGCTAAGCAGGAGGACGGACTGCAGGATGGCCATACGCTTCTGGAAGACGACCTCGTCGGCGAGGAGGCTGAGGCGGGAGCTCAAGGCGACGATCTCGCGCTGGGACTGCTCGCGCTGGGACTCGAGGGCGATGACGGTCGACTGCCAGATCTGGTCGTACTGGGTGCGTACGTTGCGGAGCTCGGTCAGCACGGTGGCGTTCAGGGTGCCCAGGAAGGTGTCGACGCGGCTGATCTGCCGCTTCTCCATCTTCTTGAGGGCCTCCTGGAGGAAGCGGGACTGGTCCTCGATGTACTGGAGGGAGAGGGAGGTGTTGGACTCGAGGAACTGCAGGCGCTTGGTGACGGTCTTGAAGAAGGATTCCTGGACGGTGGGGGAGGAGGATTGGGACGTGGAGGTGCTGGTCTTGTTTTTAGATGTGGAATGATGTGTCTGGGCCGTGGGGTCCGTTGTGTTTGTCTTTGTGGGAGGTTGGGCCACGCTGACGTTTGATGCGGTATTATTGTTGTCTGTGTCGACCTTGGTCGACGGCGAGGATGTGGATGGCGGAGGAGGTACAACGGTCGAAGCCGCGCCCATAGGAGAAGAAGTCTCAGCCGCGGCCTGAGAAGAGGAACCATCTGCCTGACTTGTCGGGCTTTGGTCTGCCGCTGGTGGCTGCGTTGTCGTTGACGGCGTTAAAGTCTCCCCATCAGCCGGGCTAGGAGATTCCGACGTCGGGTGAGTAGTCGTCGGCGACCCTGTTGCGCAGGTTTCTCGCGAGGGATCAAACTGGAAGGGAGGAGACCACGGTGACAGCCCCATTTCTACGTCAAACTGCATGTGTTGAGAGCCCTGGTCCGTAACGTTTGACGGCTGAGAGGACTCGGTAGTCGGCTCGGTTGCCTGACTGGTGTTCGCCGCTGTCTCCAGAGCAGGGCCGTCGATGGTTTCTTCAACATCGTCGCCCTCGGATTCCTTCCAAGCATCGAGCATGCGCGTACCGTGGACACGGAGCAGGGACACGGGACAGTAGTACTCATTTCCGTAGTGGGATAGGAATTCTATCCGGAGATACTTTGTATAGATCTGTGGATGCTCGACCAGGAAGGGCTGGATGTCTCGCGAGTTCCGGGCCTCGAACGTTCCTAGGTCTACCCACTTGTCCAGCTTGACGGGGTAGCGTGCGCTGACGCTGACTTTGAACTTGCGAATCATGCTGGAGAAGAATTCGAAGTTTGAGAGGACCACGGTGTCGATGAGAATATCGTCGCTCAGCTCGACGATGACGAACTTGTTCTTGGTGTGGCACTCGAGAAGCATGTACGAGTCCTTGTTCTCGACCAATATAGCCTTGGCGTTCTTCGCGTCTTTACTGGTCTTGAGCACCGTCGCGCCGGCATCGAAGGATGCGTACGAGAACCGCTCCTTGCACGTTTTCCCAGCGTCCTTGCTGCGGTAGTATTGCGTCTTCCCGTCGTCGTAGAAGACCTGCTCTTCCGGGGATTCAACGCCGTCCGGCGGAGAGGACCCGCTCGGCTGCGATGCGGTCAGCTCGGTGACCTTGTCGGACAGAGCGTCGAAGTCGAGCGAGATCTCCCCGTCGTCGCCGAGGCTGTCGAGGTCGCCGTTGCCCATCCCCGGGTCCCTGTCGGTCCTGTGTTCCCTTTGCTTCCGGCCCTTGAGGTCGGTAGGGTCCTGGCCCGACTTCTGCAGCATCATCGCCTTCCATTCCTCGAAGGACATGAACGAGCTGGTCGCGAGCTCCTCTTGGGCATCCGCGGCGTCTTGGGCCTCTGGGTCGGCCGGAGGGGCTCCTTCTTTCGTCGCTTCGGGGTCTTGTTTCTGCTCGGTCGACGACTCCGGTGAGGCGGTCGCATTACCGGGGGAGGGATCACCGGTAGCGGATGGTGCTGGACCTCCCATTCCGGCGGCATCGGTCGTTTGAGGCTCGTCCGACGGCGGGGAGCTCGTCCAGGAGGTTCGAAGGCATTGTTGTGGGAGCGTGTGTGTGATGTAGTTGATTGTCTTGGACTCGCACGTCTCAGGGGTAGTCGTCGAGGGTATGTTCACTGTTGACTCGTGGCCTCCTTTGGCCACGGGTTCAGGCAGGACCTGGCCGAGGACTCCAAGGTTCAAGAGTGCTAGAACAAGCAGAGCCTCCCACCCTACGAGTTCCAGCCGCATGATTAACTCGCGTAATCAAATCTCTCGCGGTGCCAGTCCATGGCCTTTTTTTCTGTCGGCTGTAGGGGTGTTGGAAGCATCGACGGCCCCCATGTCAGAGCCGGCTCTGGTAGGCGAATTGATACTCCGTGCAGGGCCATTGGGCTGGGTTTGCGGCACGTAATGCAGGGTCACAAGCCACACTCAAATGTGGCTGGGTGGGGTTCAACGGAGAGCCGGCCCCACCACGGGATTGTGGGTCCGTTGTCGCCGAGCGATGGGAACAACCCAACCTAATAATCACTACCATGAAGGGAGCAAAGAAACAAACACCAAACTTCCAACTTTGCAGACCGGGGCATTGTTAAGATCCAACAGTGATCCAATGGATACTTAGCACCCAATGGTAGACGAATATTTCCATTGATGTATTGAGGCCGAACACGGACTAAAAACCACGGACATTCCATCTCCTCTTGGACTGCGTCTATTCTAGTATGGCGATCGTGGTGCTTCAGCTGTTAACGGTGCTGGTATCACTAACCATTGTCGGGAGCCAATTCCTATTAAGTGGGAACTTGTGCGGGCGGTCATGCGAAGCTAAGGTAGAGATTTGTCTATCCTCCCAATGTGATGGAGCTGCCATGCCCAATGAGAGTTCCGTTCGCGATACTGCGGCTCTCAGTGGCCGCGCCCCCGAGCTCCTGCACGCATGGGCAGAGGATGTGAAGCATTCTGCATTCGCAAATCCTTTTTTCCCCCTGTTCGCAGCTTTGTCACGTATGTACATACCTCCGCAGCAATCTGTTCCTCCAATGTAGTAAGTCGTAAGCGAGGCGGCTGCTGCAGTTGAGAGTAAATGGCCTCGTGGTTTCAAAAACCCCACTTTCGCCGCGTCGTGGCTAACTAATGGACGGATTGGCCAAACTTCACAAGGAACGTTGAGAAAAAGCAGAAAGGGATGCGGGGGATAGAGGGAGTTACATAGTAATAAGAGGGTCAAAGCCGGATGGGGGTGAGGATGACGCCGAGTGGAAAGCTGCCTCCTGGCAAGCCAGCAGGGACCCTTGGAAGCCGGTGACCGGTGATGGATAATGGCTGGCTTGCTGCAGGGAGCAAGAGTTTGACAGGACACGCCCAGCGATGATCTGTAGCCAGTCCTTGCACTCAGGCAATACTCCCTTCTTGGTCTACCAGCACCCCCGCCCTCCTCGGTCTGCGGCTTTTCACCCTCGGGTTGTGTGGTACAGCATATGCCCAGCCTTGACGGGGGCAAGGAACCCCTCAGATGCTCCCAATATCAGGAGCTCCCCAATGGATCGTATCATCGGCGGGCGGGATGGGGCGTTTGGAAATGAAAGAATTGAGTATTTGTAACGCATGCTAGAGCTCGAAAGACCCCGCCATGATGCTCGTGCCTCCGGTACCCAACTCTAAAAGCTGTTTACCCCAGAAGGTTCGTGCGCCGTTTGAACGGTTTGCCTTTGCTCTGGTTGGAGTTTACACATTGGTATTTGTGATAGAAGACGCGGGAATAATCGGCGGCGACGGCAGCTTTGCCCTGGAATCCGGGAGACCCACACCGCCAAAGGGATCACGTGCAGGCGTTCCGCCCGTGCCGATATGCGTAAATGAGCGTGCAGTTGCGAAGTACTGTACATGCCTTCCTCGGTACCCAGCAGGTAACATACATACATCCGTTCCAGACATGTGGTGGAAAGAGGTACTTTGCGGTCCCTACCATTTGGGGAGGTACCCTGCGCAGGGCGGCACCCTTTCTTGAAATCTGTGAGGTTGGGGTGCAGGATCAACAGGGTTTAGGCGAGTAGAGGCGGCGAGGGAGCAGGCGCAGAGCACAAAAGCGGTCTAGTAGGTCGCAGTTTGGTAGGTAGTTCCTGCTGGGGTTTTACCTCCCGCCCTTTGAGTTCTATGGATGTACCTGCTCAGCCAAATAGGTACCTCTTTTTGGTGGGGGATGGCTCTTGACTCGGTTAGCATTTGAAGTTGTGGGAACTTGGCAGTTGCGGGACAAGCTCCTGCCCCACTCTTGTCACCGTTTCTTCCTTGCCTGGTCGCCCTACTCTCAGACCTTTGTCTCTCCTCATCACCAGCAAACTGTGTATCTTCCCCAGTTAGGAGGGAGGGGTAAAAAAACAACCCACCTCCATCGACTTTCTCCCTTTCGTTTTTTCTCTTCCTCACCCACACACAACCATAATTTTCGCCGCCTACCTCCGCCCCCAATCCCCTACCTACCTTACCTTCCTTTCCTACCTACCCTTTTCCCCCTTCCCCCTACCTTACCTTCTAACCGCATCTCCGCCCCCCTCCTCCTCCTCTTCCGCGCTCCTGGATTCCCACCTCCATCAGTCAATCTCATCCGTCTCCCGACTCCCTGGTTCTCTACCTCCAACGCGCCGCCCTTATCTCTTCCTGGCCTTTGGTCATCACCCAGAACCACCCCCACCAAACGGAACACACCCTCTACCTTCTCCGCGCCCCCCGCCAATCACCCCTCCTACTTACTCAAGGTTCAAAAATCCCAAATAAAAAAAAATAACAAGAGGTATGTGGAAAAAAAACCAGTTGGTGCATACTTTACCCCGCTAGGTAGTCGGATTCCCTGAGGCCAACCACTTTGTCGGATCCCCTCCCTCTGCTTGCCCCCCAGTATTTGAAAGGAACGGCAGCAAGAAAAACAAAAGTTTCTGCTTGCATTGGTCTTCTGATGCGCATCCTCCCGAGGCGGCCAATCCCACGTTGTTTTGTCGAGTTTGCGCGACCTTTGCCAGTGGTGGCACGGCTAACTTTGGATCTGTCGATCGCGATAGTAGTTGCCCGCATTTTCCGACTACGTGCAACAACCCCACGAGACTTGGCAAATCAAAGTCCCCACGGAGCAGTCCCACATTCTATCAACCCTCGCACCGTCGTTAGCCGCTTCTTGCCTCACTCTAGCCAGGATGTCTGCACAACAGGACGTTATGTCTTCCAATGGTGGTGACATGGTCGACGGAATGGACCAGCTGAAGCTGGATAACGAGCCGCGCCTCGGGCCGGACGGAGAGCCAGCGCCGAAGACGGACGAGGAATACGCCCAGACCCAGCTGACACTTCGAGCGATTGTGTCGTCGAAAGAGGCCGGCGTTATTATTGGCAAGGGCGGGAAGAACGTTGCCGACTTGCGCGACGAGACTGGCGTTAAAGCTGGCGTTAGCAAGGTCGTCCAAGGCGTGCATGACCGCGTCTTGACAATCACCGGCGGATGCGATGCTATTTCCAGAGCCTATGCTGTTGTTGCCCGCGCTCTCTTGGAGGGCGCCCCCGCCATGGGAATGGGAGGAGTCGTCCAAGGCAACGGAACACATGGTATGCCCCGAACCCGCCAAGCCTACGAGGAATGTGCAGCATGCTAATCTGTATGCGACAGCCATTAAACTTCTTATTTCCCACAATCAGATGGGCACCATCATTGGTCGGCAGGGCCTCAAGATCAAGCATATCCAAGACTCGTCGGGCGTCCGGATGGTCGCGCAGAAGGAGATGCTACCCCAGTCCACCGAGCGAATCGTGGAGGTCCAGGGCTCCCCCGAGGGCATCCAGCGGGCGGTATGGGAGATATGCAAGTGCCTTGTTGACGACTGGCAGCGTGGAACCGGCACTGTGCTGTATAACCCCGTCGTCCGCACTCAAACCGGTGGAACACCCGCCTCCGTCGGCAGTGCTAGTGGCGCAGGGGGTTATGGAGCCGGCCGGAACGACTTCGGTGGCCCCCGCGTCATGCGAACAGGTAACGGCGCGGATTTCAGCAACGGCGGACAACGTTCGTATAACCAGCGTTCTGACTCAGACGTGGGCACCCGTGGCCCGCCGACACACGACGAGAATGGTGAGGAGATTCAGACCCAGAACATCAGCATCCCGGCCGACATGGTTGGGTGCATTATTGGGCGAGCGGGTTCCAAGATTAGCGAGATCCGCAAGACCTCGGGGGCTCGGATCTCCATTGCAAAGGTAAGGAGCTATCGCCTCTCGACGCGTCCCGCTGTGGGGGCTTCTTTGACTATATATGCCAGTAGCTAACAGGGTTTTGCTAGGCTCCCCATGATGAGACTGGTGAGAGAATGTTCACGATTATGGGAACCGCCAAGGCCAATGAGATGGCCCTCTTCCTCCTCTACGAGAATCTCGAGGCGGAGAAGATGCGCAGGCAGCAACAGGCACCCGCACCCTCCGAGTAGCGCCCGGAGGACGAGTTACATCAAAGTCCACGACTTTAGGAACATGCTTGCGTGCCTCGTCGCTACTACTACGGTCATTTCGAGGGTGACGGATAGTTGCTTTACCTCGTCCTCATCGAGGTCTCTGAATTGGGCCGGATTTGGCAACCCTGAGTTACGGGTCATTCCCAGATCTGACTTGCCGCAAGGCTGATTGTTTTGTTTTCTCGTTTTCCTACTTTTGATGGACGAAGGCAAATGACGTGACGATCTTCCCTTAACGAGATACGTTCCCGCCGGTCTCCCTTTCTTATTTATTTTTTACTTTTATTTTTGAACTGGTTTCGCTCCCTTATCCCACCAAACTACCTTCACTGCCCCCAACCGTCCGGCCTCTCAACGGCCAGATGGGACTCGCAGGCTTAGACCCGTGGTGGAATTGGCCTCGAGTTCCTCCTTCGGGTTCCCCGGATACAAATCCATCCCGAAGGGTATCCGCACCAGCACGACATCCACGCCTATACATCCCTCGGCGCCTCAACTCTCTCCTCCACTAAAATTGCTCAAACACTAGTCCACGTCACGCGTCTCGACCATCCATGCTCATCCGACAAGACATCCGTTTTCCACAATTACTCACTAGTCCACCCTTTGGACGTTTGGACTTCCCAACATCCTCATCTTCTCCTCTACTACTCAACCCACACCTGCGTCTATTATCTTGATTCCGGGCCGATACTCCCCTCCCGCATCATACTCCTGGAACGCTTCACCAATGCCGCCAAATACAGGACTCGCACCTTCGACAAAGTGATCGGAGGGGTAACTGGATGGGGTAGTTAGGTGTATAAGTAACTAGAGAATACATGAGCCGTATCATGAAGAAACCCGTCCTACCCCCCTTTCCCCTTATATGTGATTTGTAACAGATCTAATCATTTTGATTTGATGGCTCCTGTGGGCTTGGAGGCTATGATTCCTGGCCTTATTTAACTACGTAGTACACTCTATTTCATTCCCGACCCCTTCTTTTTGAGCCGTTGAAGCTAAAGAGTCTGTGGATCAGGCACGTCGATCCACGTGGAGCGCGCCACATTTTTTTCGGGGGCTCAGGGCCCCGCATTGCCGGCAGACACAAGCCGCCCGGATCGGGATAAGCTACACCGCCTGGCAGATAGTTCCCGATAAGGTTAAGTTTAGAGTGGGATGGGGAACTTTTTTTGGGGCGGGTTGGGTGTGAATCGAGTTGAAGCCAGCTTGTCAGCTTCCCCTTCGATATTGAAATGCCTCCCCCAACTGGTCCAATTCATACTCTCCTTATGGACTCTCTTGTTTTAACTGGGTAGAAAACCGACTGTCCTTTACATACTTGTTTTTACAATTTGTATTGTTTTCTTGCGCCAATCCCTTTTTTTTTTTTCAAAGAGCTGAATGGTTTTGTGGCCTCGATACGCCAACAATGGCTCGTTCTAAGCAGGCGACGCCGATACGGCGCGAGACGTCTTCCGAATACTTCAGCAAGAACGATCGCGCAGCGCCGCGGAGTAAAGGCGCCTCCTCGCCAGGGGGGAAGAGCGAAGAAACCAATGGCTATCCCGTCGCACCGAAGAAAACGGCCAAGGTCGACGGCGACGTCATACAATTGGTGATCGCAGTTGCGGGTATCTATGGTTCTTTGTAAGTCGCGCCTCCGGTATCATGGCCATGCCCTCCCCACCCGGACACGGGAAACTTTTGCGATGGCAATCTTTTCTAACACGCCCGATCCCCCGGAACTGTAGCCTCACATGGGCCTACCTCCAAGAGAAGCTCACCACCACCCCCTACGGGCCGGCATCCTCGCCCGAGCGCTTCAAGTTCCCCGTCTTCCTCCTCACCATCCAGTCGACGTTCGCGCTCGCGACGGGCTACGCCTACAACCTGCTGCGCACGCCGCGCGGCTCCCCGGTGCCGCCCATCTTCCCGTCGCGCGCCATCATCCCGCCGCTCGCGCTGGTGGCGTTCACAAGCGCGCTGGCCGCGCCGTTCGGGTACGCGTCGCTCGCGCACATCGACTACATCACCTTCATCCTCGCCAAGAGCTGCAAGCTGCTGCCCGTCATGTTCCTGCACATCACGCTGTTCCGCAGGCGCTACCCCTTGTACAAGTACCTCGTCGTCGCGGCCGTCACCGCGGGGGTGGCCGTCTTCACGCTGCACTCGGGCAAGAAGCACACTCCCTCGTCTAAAGGTGGTTCCGGCTCCGGACAGACGGGTTGGGGCCTGCTACTGCTGGGCGTGAACCTGCTGTTCGACGGGCTCACCAACAGCACGCAGGACTACATCTTTGCCAGCTTCAAGCCGTACTCGGGCCCGCAGATGATGTGCGCCAACAACCTGCTCGGCACGGCGCTCACGGCGGGCTACCTCGTCCTCAGCCCGTGGCTGGTCCACACCGGCGTCGGCGAGTGGCTCGGCATGGACGTCGCGGGCAGCGCGGGCGAGCTGGCGTCGGCGCTGGCGTTCTTGCGCCGCTACCCGGCCGTGTGGGTGGATGTCTTGGGCTTTGCTGCGTGCGGCGCCATCGGGCAGGTGTTTATCTGTGAGTTTTGTCGCCCGTTTTTTTTTCTCTCTCTTTCGTTTTGCGACCCACACACTCTCTCTCCAGAGTAAAATCTTTTACTAGGAACAGCTTGCTAACCTACCGGAATATAGTCTACACGCTCGCGACCTTCTCGTCGGTGCTTCTGGTGACGGTAACGGTGACGCGCAAGATGTTCACCATGATCCTGTCCGTCGTCGCCTTTGGCCACCGCCTTAGCGAGATGCAGTGGCTGGGCGTCGGCCTCGTCTTTGGCGGCGTCGGCGTTGAGGCCGCCATCGCGCGGCGCGAGAAGATGGCGAAGCAGGCCGCGGCCGAGAAGAAGGCTCAGTGAGAGAGTTCTGGAGGAGGCGGCGTTTTTGCATGAGTGAAACTTTGTGTGTTCTATGCATACCTCGGGGTAGATATCATTCAGGGCTTGTTAGAATCATGCGAGCTTAGACAATGTGGTTGAAGAGACCTCGGTTAGAAAACTCATGAGAGTCTAGTTTCGTGGCATAATTGGAAATGTCAATAGCTTCCCGCATCATGGTTAGGCGTTTGAGCAAAAAAAGATAGAGGAACTTTACTCCCTCACATGTGATTGTCTAACTTCCTTTTGCTTACAAAGGGCACAGATATCCCATGAAGCCATGTCAGAGAGTGCAAAAAGAGCAAAAAAGAAACTCCTCCGCTGGGAATCGAACCCAGGTCCCAGGCGTGACAAGCCTATATACTAACCACTATACTACGAAGGAATTTGATTGTGTTTTCTGTGTCGTAACATGTGATTGTCTGTTCCACATACACGCCTAGAGTTTAAAACGGAGCAAAACATCCCACGAAGCCATGTGAGATAGAGGGTGTAAGGGGAGCAAAAAAATAACTCCTCCGCTGGGAATCGAACCCAGGTCCCAGGCGTGACAAGCCTATATACTAACCACTATACTACGAAGGAATTGATTGTGAAAGCTGGTGTCTAATCTAGGTTCTTATTGCTCCAAAGTAAGATACCCACCCGCCAAAAAAAACCGCACAACGCTAAGATGCTTAGCCTCCATTCCAAGTTGGCTACGATTGGGCGGGCGGAGCCGCTTTGCCTTTCACCTTAACGACACGGGATGAGAGTGTAAAGAACGTTTGCAATGGCATCCAGATATGGTATGAGTAGTAGTATGTACGTTTTTGCTATCCGTCTCATCAGGTTACGTGTAACTCCGCATTCCAATCCCCAACTCCATTACGAATCCAGAGTCTCGATGCGCATCCCGACAGGTCCTTCCTGGATACATGTAACACCAGAAACACCACAGCCCTGCTCCCAGCACCTTCCAACCGTGTAAAACGGACAGAACGAGCGTAGAGACCCTCATATCTCGTCCTGTGCAACATCCCTCATGTTCAGCTTTCCGGGCAGGCCAACTCCCCGTCCTACTGGGACGGAGAGTGTGAGCCCGACTACCGGCGAACCAAGGAGGCGAAGACACAAAAACAACATGAAAGCCTCGCTGCCATCCGTTAGGATTAAAGAGAGAGTGTGTGAGCCCCTCCGACTCCTACCCGGCCGGTGATTCCATCACATATGTTTTCCCGCTTTGCCTTTCTCTCCTCCTCTCGGGCGCAATAGATTACACATTTCGAGTTAGACATAAACGAAAGAACCGAATAGAAAATAGATTCGGCGGCTGGAAATGATCATGGCCAGTGCCGCCCTCCATCGCCCCGTTTCGCCAACGCTGTGCCTGTGCGTAGCGACAAAAAAAATCGACAAAAGAAACGCGCGCCAGTAGGCGTTATCGAGGATAGGTATATGTTCGGCCAGCGAGAAGAACGGTTGGTCGGTAACGCTGGGCCGGTTGGGGGTTCGGATATAAGGTTCGCGCCCACAATGTCCCAGGCCGACAACTGGCTGTAGGTAGGGCGCGCATGGGCAAATATGAACAGCGCCTTTGAATCCCCCTTTCCTAAAATGCTCCGTAAAAGGGTCCCCCTTTCCAAGTTGTACCGTCTTTGACGTGGGACTAGTCACTCTCGACTATATCAACTCGTCAATCGACCTCACGATGGGTGTCTCGCCCTTCGTCGGCGGGCTTCTCGGGTCCTCATTTTGTGACGGCCGGCCGAACGGATAGAACGGATCTCTGGGGAACATGGTCTCTCGGGGCGAGAATAGACCCTCGCTCGGCGTAGGTGGGGCCTCGATAAACTGCATGCCCGTGAATTCGGCAAACGGCTCGTGGCCATGCAGAGGGTTGTTCGTCATCGTTTCCACCCGCGGGGACATGAGCGCCGCGTCGTCCGGGAAGCTGCGCATGATCCTCACGCGGCGCTCTGGAGGAGGAAGAGGAGCAGGCGGCGGGGGCGCCTCTCTGCTGCCCCTCCGCCGTGGCGGCGCGGCCAGGGCCAGGGGCAGGAGCCCGAACCCACCGGCGTTCTGCGCACCGCCACCAAACCTGTGGAGGCCGAAACCTGGGGAAGGCGGTGGTTTTGAAAAGGGGTTGGGGCTCATGAGACCGAAGCCCGGGGAGGGGGGCGGCTTCATTACGGACAGCGGTGCGAAGCCGGGAGACGGCGGTGGTCTGGTCTGCTGCGCGCTCAGAGAAGGGGAACCCGAGTCGGGCGGCGAGAGCTTTACGAAGGGGTTGAATGCAAAGCGCCCGGACTTTTCGGGGTCGCTGCTCTCGTCCTCCCTTTCGCCCCACGAAAAGCTCGAGGGCGCAGAGGATGGCCCTGGAGATATCGGCTCCCCGCGATTCGGCGTCGAGTTTCCTCGAGCCCGAATGGGACTCCTCTCTGGGCTGCCCCCATTCGACGAAATATCCTCGTTCGGTAACGGTGCTGTCAACGGCTCCTTGATGGGAATGTCGATGGCATCGACTGAAAGAGATGCCCTATGCCTGGTCGGACTTCTGCTTGTCTTGAGCTTGAAGCCTGAGAGAGGGGTGGCCTTCTTCTTGGACATTTCCTTCTGGAAATCTTGCAGGCAGTACATCAACCTCATGTTGGGGCTGATCCATCTACTCTTTGCCTGGGCGGCGTAGTATGCGTCATTGACGCTGAGGTCGGGATTCTGCCATATTCCATATGCGATGATCAAACTGGCCGACCGACTCGCACCCTGCTGGCAATGAATTAGGACCTTCTTCCCTTCCTTCGTCGTGTCCTCGATAGTTTGGCAGAGTTTCGGCAGGTCCCCGCTGATATCGGTATTGTGATCCCAGAGCATATGGATATACTCGGGTTCTTTCAAGGGCATCGCCTTGGGTGTTGTAGGTGTCTCGACCGTGGCCTCATCGGGGAAGAATTCGAATGCTGTGGAATAGCTTGCTGCTGTGATAGCCGTGTCCGGGATGGGCGAGTTGTCTGGGAGCAGAGTATCCTCCGTCGGGGCCAATGATTTGGCGTCCGCGAGAGCTTTGAAAGGGTTAATAACTTCGCGGGCAACGTTGATCACCAGGTCGAATCTCGACGCCTCCTCGGCAGTAGGTTCTAAATAGAGGTAGACGTTGTCGCTATATATCGCGATGGGGCCATCTGGGTATCCCGGGGTCTTCTGGTCCTCGTTATTCTCGAGCTCGTGGTAGGGCTCGAATTCGAAGGCCGCCCGACTAGCAATCTGAGTCCTGATCGGCGAGTCCTCCTCCGCAATTGTGGAATCGAGTCCCATAGGGGCAGGAGGCTTCGAAGGCCGGAAAAATTCAGAGAGGCCCGATTCGTTTCGCTCCAGAACCGTGGGGATCGTCATTCCGCCAACTGGACCAAACGTCGCTGACTTGAGGCCGGAGAGCATATGCGGTGACGAGGTGGAATGTTTGAGGGCACGATGCTCCAATATTCTGGGTATCGGGGGAGCAGTCGGGGAGCTTGGGACTTCAAGTGTCACCCGTGTGCCTAGATCTGACGAGTTGGTCTTCAGGCTAAGCTGACTTGGTTTCCTCTTCATGGCAGGAATCTTGGGCTTGATGAATGAAGGCGACGCCGGCTCGGAGACTAGGGAGTTGGTCGTTGAGTTGAAGGGTGGCTGGATTGAGAGGCCCTTCATATTCCTAGGTCGCCTGGGTGCGGGAGACGTCATCGGCCGTTCGACATTTGGGGGATCGGAGATATTAAGTGAGGCCATCGATGCCAGACCACCGAAGGATATGCCGGGGAAGGATGATAGCGGAGGAAGGTTCACTGGAGAATCTGGTGATGAGGACGGTGAAGGATCGGAGAGTGAAGAGGAGTCCGTACACGAGAGGGTGGTAGTAGGAGATGACTCGGCCGATTCCGAGTTCTGAGTCGAGGTACTGTCGTTGTGCTTGTGAATTGAATCCGAGCTCAACGTGTTAGGCCGAAGTTGGGGGATCGAATCGGTGGGCTGTTTGGCGGTCTCCATTCCAACCAGCTTCGGTTCAACGACGGTCACGGTGCTGCGATCGTCCATGTCTTCGGAGCCCATGTCAAACACCGACATGAAGGTCGGTATTTGATCCTCGTACATTCGTCGTGCTGCGGCGGAAGGCATTGTCAACGGTGCCAGCGGGGGTGCCTTCCCTGGGTTGCCCTCTCAATCGGCAGGTCTGAACGTCCTCCTGTTGCTTGAACGTGAAACTCTCCCACCGTAGGCAGGAGTGCCGTTGGGTGTTTCCGAACTTGCGACGGCCCAAATACCGGGCAGCAAACAACGCGCTGGACTACTAGAAATAGCCCAGTTTTAAGAAAAATGAATAAGACGCCGCCTGAAAGGAAACGACCTGTTGGAGGTCACACGGGGGGACAGCACTGCTGAATCCTCGTACACGCATTCACCGTCTCGTCTCTCCGTCTCTCTCAATCTGTCCGTGCTGGCAGCCCCAGGCTGGTCTCGTCTTGCCGGGTCCCTTAATTAGGTTCGCGAATGGGATGCGTAGGGGCTCGGTGACACACAGCCACGGACTGACTGTCGATTATGTGATGTGTTGGCTGGTCGGCGATGGTGGCTGGTCGGAAGAGCGGCGGGGAGCCGCTGGGTATATGTAACTGCGCTGAAGGAGCGGCTCTTAAGCGATCTCTGACTAGGAGGAACGCAAGTGAGGGCGCAGGAGGGAGGCTCAGAGGCCTGAATGGAAGGCCGGTGTTGGCGGGTGTGTGAGGAAGGGAGGGTTTCGAAGGGGACGGGAATGGGCGCTAGCACATGGTCGTCGAGTCGAGTGGAAGAATAGCGACAAGTAGAAATGAATTGAAGGAATCGTTAAAATGCAGTTGCGCCGCAAAAAAACAGCAGAGTCGTCCTCGGGATCTCTGAACGCTTTCTGCGCTGCGACTGCCAGGTGTGTCCCCTGCGGTAGTGGTTGAGGATTGTTGAAGAAAGAAGCGGGATTAATTGGGGGGCGTGTGCAGTGCTTGAAGGGAAGGAATGAATGGGGGGGGGGAAGAGACGCTCCAGACGCAACGACGAGAATTGACTGGGCAGGAGCGCCGGGAGGCGGTGGGAAACAGGGATTGAGAGGCGTCGAATTGGGGCGCCCCGAGAAGGGAAGAGACGAAATGGTTGCAGGGCTTGGCTGGGGTGGCAGACTGGCAGGCTGGCTGGCGTGCTTGCGGGCGGTAGGAACAAGAACGGAGAAGGGGAGGCTGACTTTTTGGCGCGGGCTCGAGGTGGGCGGGACAGTGGGCAAAAAGTCCAACGGCTGCCCTGAGCGGGTTGGCCGAATTAGGCCTTCTGAAGCACGCTGGGGGGAGAAAAAGCGATGGGGGGCATTT
>Ga0164242_10004843_pt1 | contig 15047 bp, 30 predicted proteins | sample OricomgcompostMG_FD_108783 | JGI IMG/M metagenome (GOLD analysis project Ga0164242, IMG submission 108783) | Miracle-Growth compost microbial communities from Emeryville, California, USA - Original compost - Miracle growth compost (MG) ... | reverse complement strand
GGCCGTAATCAGCCGGTCCAACCATTCCGAATGCTTCGGATCATCCAACTCATAACCCTCACCCATCACACCGCCGCCTTAGGGTCGATGAGGGTGTCAAGCAATGCGATAGCCGAGGTCTGCAACACGTCGACGGTGGGCTTCAAGGCATCCCCAGCGGCACCCCGAGCGGCACCCCAAGCGGCACCCCAAGCGGCATCCCCAACGGCATCCCTAGCGGCATCCCGAGCGGCAACCCAAGCGGCAGCCCTAGCGGCATCCCAAGCGGCATCCCTAGCGGCAGTCACCCTTTTCGCCTCGTCATGCGTGAGTGTTCGCGCCCGCTCGACCAATGCAAGAAACTGCTCTGCTTGCGGGCCAAGGAGAAGCTTTGCGTCTAATTCACGCACCACGCGCAACGCCTTCACCGCCCGCTTGTTTGGCAGATAGCCCGCGTGTGGAGTCCACACGTCACCTACCGCTTCCACTTCAAGCAGTCGTGCAGGCCACGAGAACCCCGTGCAGTCTGTTGGCGCCGTCGAAACTGACAGGTAGGTGCGCGGATCTTCGGCACCCTTACGCTCGGTAGGATGCTCGATCACACCTCCCGCCAGATAATCGATCGTGCCCGTATGGAAATCTGTTCCGTTCGGCCTTACAGCCTTGAAGTATGTCGTCATTCGGTTGCCCCTTTCAGCTTGTCCAGTACGGCGGTGAGCTCGTCGGCCATGTTGTCCGCCCCCCGGTGATCGTCAGAGATGTTCGTGCTGTTGACGTAGGAATCCAGCGCCTCCTGCATCGCGGCGATGTCCTCCACCGTGAAGCCGACGAAGATCAGCGGACGATCCCCGGTGCCCTGAATGGATGCCGCGATCTTGGCGTCCCATTCGGCGTAGAAAGCTGTCACATCGCCGCCCTTGAACTGCTCCCAGGCGTCGATGATTTCATGCGTTCGGATCATTCCTCATCCTCCTCCTCCCATGTGGTGAAGCTGGCGAGGCCAGCCTGCGAGCTCACGCCTTCGATGATGCGTGACGGGGTGATCGTCGTACCTGCGGGAGGAGGGGGGACCATGTTGCCGTGATCGTCATTGATCTGCTGAGTCATGACTGCACGGTAGTCCTCGCTTGACGTATCGCCGCGATTACTCGCGATTTGTGCCCCCTCTTGGGTGCGTACAGTATCGCTCATGAGTGCACCGCCATGATCTTCTGGAGGACGCGCTCAGCATGCTCTACCTCAGCTGGGGTGCGCTCCCACACTTCGGAGTCCCCGTCCATGTTGGACAGGTTGGCCAGCCATGATTCGGCATCCGCGTATGGCTCGCCGGCCGCTACTGCTGCACGGAACTCGACCAAGACTCGGTTTTCGGGCACGGCGTACTCGGGCCGCGGAGCGAGGATAGAGTCGCAGTCGTCAGGGCGCGTCAATGTCGCGCCCCGGATCGTTGTACTCACTGACTGACACCTGCCGGATCGATCATCACGTCGAACAGGGCGATTGCGGAGGTCTGCAACCCGTCGACCGTGGGCTTCAAGGCACAGTGCGAGTGCCTGATCCGCGTTACCCATTGCTCTCCCCTTCCAGGATGCGAGACGGTGTGATCGGCGTGCCTTCCGAGGGTGGTGGTACTTGCTTCGGTTTCATGCGAGGGCTGCCAGCTTCTGCAAAACGCGGCGAGCGTGGTCGATCTGTGACCACGAGGCTGCGGGCAGTTTTTCCCATCGTCGTCGTCGCACCAACGACAGAATCAACTCCATTGCCTCTCGGGGCGTTGCAAGACCAGTGCTTGTGAACCGTCGAAGCTCCGCCAGGATCGGGTTATCGAGCACGGCGAACTCGGGGCGGGGTCGATGGTGGTATCGGGCGAGGGCGTAAGGCGCACCCTTGCGGAACACGTCGGTATCGGTCCGCATCTGATTTATCTCCGAATGCCCTTTCCAGACGAACGGGTACGGGTCGTGATTCGCCAGCGGGAGCCCGAGCTGGGCGCGCCTGCCGGATGTGAAGCCGTTCACCATTTCCCTTCCCTCACTTCTTGCTCGGTGTACTCGCATCCGCGGCGGAACGCTTCGTTGACCAGATTCCAGATGTCGCGGCGGTCGCGGGTCTGTATCGGCGTGTGTGACCGCGTAGCGGTCGCGGATATTCATGCCCACACCTCGCAATCCTTGTCATAGGCGCGCTGGGCGATTGCCAACGCTGCCTGAATGGAAGCGGCGTGCACGTAGCCGAGGAAGCTCCGACGAGCGCCACCGTGCGCCCGGTAGATGTGTGCGACGGGTGCCCCGTCCTGTACCGCGTTGTGCTGTGAGATCCAATGCCAGGTCATGAGGGGTTCACCTTCGCGAACAGCTTGCGCAGTGTGCGCCCAGTCAGTTTGCCGCCCTCAAACCGGGTGAGGTTAAACCAACCGATCGCGGGGCCATGCACAACGCCCACCATCACCAGCGAGTCACCCTCCCGGTGGTCTGCGCGGAGTCTGCCGGCGTCCGTGTCGGCGTAAACGGTTTTGACCGTCATGACAGCGGCCTTACGTCGAGTGTGCGAGGGCTCTTCGCGTAGCACGTCGGGCAGTACACGCCCGGCATCCCGTCCAGTACCCTGGCACGCTCGATAAGTCCCGCGCACAGCGCTGGTGCGCATCCGCACGATACGACCAGGATCGCGTCCGCTGCATGCTTCGCGTGTTCGGGGTCGCTGCCCTCGCAGGCGATCTCGGCATCAAACTCCAGTGCCGCGAGGGTGCCGTCCAACGTTCGCGTTGCGGCGTTCACAGCCCTACCTCCACAAACTCAAGGAAGTCCGCCTCACGCCATGATTCGGTGCCGTCATCCCACCGCACTAATGCACAGTCAGCAGTGAAGTCGAGGACGACACCCTTCATTGCGTCCGTCCAATCTCTCACCCGCCTCCCCGGCGCTTTGGAATCTGCAAGCCAGCTCACAGCCCCTCCCCCTCCGTGTTGTAGTGCCCCGCCAGGCGGTAGTACGCCCCGGCCGCCTCCAGCGTTCCGAACGCGAGTGCCTCGCCGTGCTTGGCGTACATCTCCCCAAGCTCCGTGTTCACCGTTGCCGGTGCGATGTGCTTCGCCATGCTCTATACCCTCCCAGGTCTTTAGATCTAATTGCTACTACGATCGTAGCATCTTTAGTTGTTATTCCAGCCTCTAGTGCTGGAATCGAGTCTTAGTGTGTACCCCCAGTTTGGGGGATGCGTACCCCCCTTTGCCGGCCCCTGTACTGACTAGGTTAGGTAAGGCTAACAACTGCGGTTGTGGCACATGTTTGGCCGGTAGGAGGGGCTGTCTACCTTCACAACCCACACTTGTATGTACCGTTTTATGTGTGCCGCCCCCTCCACATAATGTGACACAAGCAAGTAGGGGTTGTACGGGTAGACAACGTGTGTCACCCCTTGATTATGTGCCACAATGCCAGTTGTTAGGTAACCCTAAGTTGTTGAGTTTCCGGGGTTTTGTCCCCACAGGTAACTACCCCTCTAACGGACTAACAACAACATACACATGTGCACTATGTAAATGTGTAGTACAGATCTGTGATGGGACCTTGCGTGCTGACTGAAGGCGGTTTGGGCGCCCCTGGCGCTGAGTCGCGTCGTGAATCTGTGACTTGTGTTTGTGCTAGGGCGTCAGTTGGATGCTGGTGACGATCACGATGCTGAAACCGGCCACCGTGTAGAAGGCGCCCCTGACGATGGTGCGCAGCGTGTAGTAGCGGCGTGAGTGCGTCATCAGGAGTTCTCCCAGAGCTCTTCGCACGCCTCATCGATGCCCTCGATGAACGCCGCAGGGAGCAAACGCCCTACGGGCGAACCCCACCATGCGACCCTGAGGTCGTGCGTCTTGGTATCGATCCACGCATTCGGGCCGCCGAACGCAATCAGGATCTCGGCAGACTTGTACTGGCGATCGGAGGTCACCCGGTATTCGATGTCGAGCACGTCTTGCAGGTAGTCGAGTGCGGATGCTTCGCGCCAGGGATAGGCGTACTCTTGCGGGTCTGTGTCCTCCAGACCGATACGCGGGTCGTCGCCGGTCCATTCGTCGGTCTGGTCATTGATCCATCCGAACGGCGCGCCGGCCTCATCCCATGCGTGGATCTGCTCGGAGATTGATTCGGCGTATTCTTCTGCGCTTGACGTGCTCATAACATGCCCTCCATAGGCTCTCGGTACTGCATTAGATTTTGCGTGCGCTACCCGGTCTCGAACCGGCAAGGTGTCGTCACGTAGCGCTGTCTCGGTGGCCTACGGGCGGGAGATCCGTTCGGCCAGGACGCCGACGAGAGCATCCCACGATTCGATATCAGGCATGACGCCCAACCTTTCTCATTAGTGGACTAGTGGCGAAAACAGCCAGGCGTGGCACTCTCACGCGAGGATGCCGCACCCTACAGGACCGTCAGCGCTTGCAAGACTTGTGAGCAGCACGGGCTCGTCGGCGACGCCACCCACACGCCCAGGCGTGCCGCGGACTCGCGCTCACGCGCCTGCGCCAGGTTCGGATCGCCGTAATGCCCGTGATCCTCCCAGAATGCCCGCGACGCCACCGCATCCCGGTACGCATCCAAGGCTTGCCCCATGGTGAGGCGGTCCGCGCGCGCTGTGTCGATCGCACTCACGATGCTTTCCTCTCGGTAACCCATGTCGGTGCCACAATGCACGGCGTACCGGGCGTGTGAACGGGCTCGCCGTAGCGCGGACCGGTAGGGGTGCTGTACGGGGTCATCGTGCACCGCCGAACATGACACGCGCGGACGCCTTGCTGTGCCGCTCAGCATGGCGGATGACGGTACGTTCCCGGTCGGTGGCACGGCGCTCGGCGGCGAGCTCGCGGCGTTCGGCGGACATCCTGATGTGTGACATTGTGACCTCCACTGGTCGTTACTTGTCGGTGGAATCCGGCGTGGATTCGTGCGCGGGGTGCGAGTCGAACACACCCTAGGCCAGCCGTGGCCGCGCTTTAGATCTAATGGCGGGGAACGATGCTGCCGTCAGCGGCAATGCACACGTCGGTGCGCGTGTAGGCGGGAACGTCCGTCATGGTGCACGGAGCAATGGTGATGTCAGGCTGAACGTCGAGCGGCTTCAAGCCCTTCAATGAACCGAGTCGCTGGCAGTCTTCAGGATCATTGATGGCTTGCGAAGCCGAGTCGCAACGCAACTGGTCAGGGTATGAGCCGACAATCACGGAATGGCTGACAGTGTGCGTGTGAACGCTGGAACCGCCAATGTGAGCGACCGCAACAGCGGACGATCCAACGACGAGGGCGAGTGCTGCGATGGTGAGTGTCCTAGTGACCTTGTGCATGTCTCTATTCTAAGCCGGAACAACTGCAATGTCTACCATATCGGGGATAAAAGGTAGAGATTCTTTAGATCTAATCCGAGTGTGCATGAGCTCATGGGTTGCATGGGAAAACTGGGCAAGCCGGCATGCGTGCTCAACACTATGTGTGTGCATGTATTGACTATGAGCAACGAATCAAACCGAATCAACCTGACTCAACACTTGACCGAGCCTCAACACTCAAAGACCGAAAGATCGAAGGACAATCATCGGAAACATTCAGCAAGCATGGAGAAAGTGCTCAGATTCTGGGAGCGGCCGGCGAAGGTCTGTGGGGCGGCTGCACCCGCATACACATTCCACCAACCCCGTCCAGGATCAGCCGCTACCTCCCTGATTTTTTTTTCTCCCGACTTTCGCCCAGGGTCGGCACCCGCTTTAGATCTTATTTTGACCCCCCACCCTTGAACGAATGGGACAAAACCCACGTAGATTAGTTCCAAGGGCGCACCGGAGGGGTGTTGTCCAATCTAAACATTTGGAGGAACGTTGAGCAGTCTGCAAGAACACGTCTGGCGCGATGAGAAGGCGGAAGCCGACCGTCTACTCAATGAAGCGATCGTTCGCTACCGGAACTCACCCAGCGAAGAGGCAAAGTCGAACCTCCTGAGGTCAGCGAAGCGCTGGTACATCGCATGGCAGAACGACTCGCTCGCGATCATCGACCTGATCTTCGCCGTCGCCGTCCCCGCTGAGCCATCCATCGACGCGGTGGAGGCCCACAAGTGAGCCTTTCCATCAACGATGTGCGCGAAGCACTCATCGAATACCACGGCGACGACCCGGCGATCGAGAGAAAGAAGGCAGAGCAGTGAGCCCACGCGGAATACCCAACAAGCCAAAGTCGGCCGGAACCCCGGAGAACATCCCGGACGCCTCCGACAGGTGGAATGCGAGCGTCTACGCGAACATCCTGGAGAACGCGAAATCCAACGGGCGGGTGGATCGCAAGCACACACTGCTGGCGATCGTGTACCGCATTCTTGGCACCGACATCGAAGCCCACCGCGACGCCGCACTGGCCGACCTGAAGACCGAAGTCGACTCCTGGATCGAGGCGAGGGCCAAATGAGCACGATCGAGTTCCAGCCGTGGCCGAAGGTCGCCCGGCTCAACCGCGACATCACGATCACAGAAAAATTGGACGGCACGAATGCCGCCGTGGTGATCGTGACTCACCCCTTCGGCGCCAGTGTCGAGCCTGACCCGAACCGCATCGCCATCATCACCACGGATCGCCAGGCTCTCGACAGCGACGGGTTCCCATTCTCCGAGTACCACGTCTACGCCCAGTCCCGCACCCGTTTCGTCACCCCGAAGCAGGACAACTACGGCTTCGCCGGCTGGGTCAAGCGCAACGCCGAAGCGCTTGTCGCCACCCTCGGCGAGGGCACCCATTACGGCGAATGGTGGGGCTCTGGCATCCAGCGCAAGTACGGCCTCACCGGCGACGACAAGCGCTTCTCCCTCTTCAACACGAAGCGGTGGGCGCTGGAGGACGGCGCAATCGGGACCAATGCATACGGTTCCGCCGTGCCAGGTCTCGGTGTCGTCCCCGTGATCTACGAAGGTCCGTTCAGTCAGAAGGCAATCGACCTCTCTCTCGAAGCACTGCGCCGAGTCTCGGTCGCCGCGCCGGGCTTCCACAACCCTGAGGGCGTCGTCATCTTCCACCACGCCAGCCGCGAAATGTACAAGGTGACGCTCGAAGGCGACGACCCGACCCCTCAGGAGCGCGCCACGAAGCACCTGCAAGACCTGGAGGTGATCCCCGCATGAGCATCCTCAGCACCCTCCTCCGCCGCCGCTCCAAGATGATGGAGCGCATCATCGACCTGGAGGTGCATGTGCACCATTTGGAGCGTCTGGTGAAGGTCGGTACGCAACGTCTCGACCTGCACGCGACCAAGATCAACGCGCTTCAGGACGACCTGGAGAACGAGAAGGAGGCATCGTGAGCGCCGAAGATCGGCTTCTCGCCGACCTGCACCGCATCTCGCGGCGCCGAAGCTACGTCCAGGCCGCCATCACCGAGACCTCGGCCTATATCCACAAGCTGCGCTCCGAGCTTTCGACGCTGGACCGGGAAGAAGTGGAAACCCGGTTCCTCCTGGGCGCAGTAGGCCGACCGTTCACCAACGACATGGAAGAAGACGCCGCATGAGCACCCCACTTTCCGCATCAGACCTGCACGAACTCAGCGAAGGGCTCGACGCCCTCAACGACCTCCTCGTCAACCAGGAGACCGGCGAGTATGTCGAGGCTGCGGAGTACATCTCCTCGGTGGGAATACAACTTCGCGACAACCCCGGAACCGAGATCGGCCACCTCGTTTTCGAGGATGACTGGATCGGATTCGAGTTCAGCGCATGAGCACCACAACCAGGTCCGGCTACGTCCGGTTCGACGCCCGCAAGCGCTTGTCGCTGGGCCGCTACACCGATGTTGCTGAGGGTGACTACGCCTTCATCGAGGCGTTCGAGGATGGCACCATCATCGTCACGCCAGCGCCCTTCCCGAAAGGCACCGTCCAGTGAGGGCGACGCTGATCCTCGGCGCGTCACTTCTCACGCTGGTGATGATTGCGTGCTGGATCGCCGGTCTCTGGCTGAATGATTCGCGCTGGGGCATGACCGGCTTCATCATTCTCTTCGCCAGTGTCGCCCCGACCGCAATCGCAGCCCTAGTCAAGAGCTCCGATGAGTGAGTACGCCGAGCATCGCATCTTCGCCCCCACCCGCCACGAAAACATCCAAGAGGGCGACCATGTGGTGACTCCCAGCGGGGCGGTTCACTGGTTGGTCCGTCGAATCCACTCCAAGGTGGACCCTCTCGGCGTCGAGCTCGTGTCTGGCATGACCGGCCGCGTCCGTTTCGACAACTATGCCGACCTCATCCTGTTCAAGAAGAAGACGGAGGTGCTCGCGTGAGCAAAGGCAAGATCAAGCCCAAGGATCGGGCAAAAGGGTTGAAAAAGCCTCGGATCAAGCTGATTCGTCCGGTGCGGGTGTCGGGTGTCGTCGACCATGAACTCACCGCGCTGTTCAACCCGCATGTCGCCCACGATGACCCGGTGGCGCACCCAGCGCACTACACGAGCGGGAAAATCGAGGTACTGGACTTCATCGAGGACCAGGGGTTCGACTACCACATCGGCCAGGTGGTGAAGTATTGCTCCAGGGCGGGAAAGAAGGACGCCGAGAAGACGGTCGAGGACTATCGCAAGGCCGAGTTCTACCTGCGTCGCAAGATCCGTCTCCTTGAGGAGCAGCGGTGAACGTCGACTTCGATAACAAATACGCCCGCGCCGTCCACGACCTGCTGTGGGCGATCGGGTTCTCGCCGGATCGTGTCCGGGCGGTGAACATCACGGAAGGTGTGGTGGAAGTTCTACTGAACGAACTCCCGCACGCGGACCCGGCGCTCATCACCAAGTCGACCATCACCATCCACTACTCGAAGGAGCGCCCATGAAACTCGTCGCCACCCACCCCGTAGGCGTGGAGATCCACCTCACGGGACGCCGTGGGTCTGTCCTGCGCACCTACGCACAGTGGTGGAACGCCTGCTCGGACATGCTGGACAAGGCCACCCCAGAACCGGAAGGCGACTCGGACCAGGGTGACGAGTCCGAGCCGCAGCCGCAGGGGTCAAACGCGCAGGTGGAAAGGGCTTACCCCCGATACTTCGAGGCGGAAGGTCTACACCAGGACGTGCCGATCATCCAGTCCAAGGCGGCACATCCGCTCGGATTTGCACTCCCGACACCGCGGGAGGAGGTAGCAGCATGATCGAAGCACTGAAGCCAGGAGACAAGGTGGTTCTTGACGGTCTGATCGTCGCCACGTTCATCGGAAGGTCGAAGGCGGGGCGCGCCATCATCGACATCAGCCACGGCACGATTCTGGTCGACAAGGAAGACGAAGGCCGGCTAGCACTCCTAGCGTAAGAAGTAAAGACCCAACAAGAAACGCCCACAGCCAACTCTCAGAGGTTGTGGGCGTTTCCGCGTCCTGGCGGCGATCACTGCGGCGTCGTCGCCTGCGTATCGAGCAGGAGTTCGATCGTTTCGTCTACTGAGATGAGACCCATTTCCAGTCGCAACGCTGCGAAGAAAGCGGTCTTGTCGAACTCGATTGCTAGACCATTCGCACCGAACAGGTAGAGCGATCCGGGGCGATGAATGTCGCCCGCGTCGAGTGTCACTGTCCTGTCGCCGTCGATGTCCAAAACCTTGGTTGCCATGTTTCCCGAGTGCCCCTGTGTGAATCGTATGTAGCCGCAAAGCCCTGCGGCGAAATGAACGTAACACGAGCGCAATCCCTAGACGTAAGTCTGGTACAAGATTTCATTCCCCCACTTCGGGTAGCACGCGGTGAGGGGTAGTGCTTTTGCGGTTGCGGCCGCTATACTCTCCACGTTCGAGAAATTAGACCGGGGGCCTGGAATTAGGCATTCCGAGGAGGATTATGACAGTCACGAAGGGTGCACCCGCACCTATTCCCGAGATGCAACTGACGGGCTACGCCAGTAGCGTCAGCCTGTTCGCGACCCGGTACAAGCAAGGCGGAAGAACGGTCTACGGACTGGATCTCAGCCCCGAACAACTCGTCAACCTGATCCCAGTACCAGACCCCACGGTGGCCTCACCCGGCAATCGCCGCATCCGCCCTCAGCACGCACAAGATTTTGCGCGCTACTTCCGTGAGCACGAAAACTGGGTGGTTCCGGCCCTCATTCTGCGAGCTCCGAACATCTTCAAGTTCGAGGTCTCCTATGAGGTGGAGGGCACCCAATTCGGTGTCATCACCTTCCCGCGCGGAGAGTCGAAGGATATTCACATTCTGGACGGGCAGCACCGAATCCTCGGATTCCACTACGCATCCCGCCAAATCGCCGACGACCTTGATAAGGCTCAGTCAGCACTGGTGACGGCTCGCCGCGTGGACCCGCAAGGTGCGGCAGTGGGGATGGCTCAGGAACGCATCAGCTTCTTCAAGGCGCAGCGCCGCCGCCTCGAGGTTGAGCGTGTGAGTGTGGACATCATCGTCGAACAGGACTTGAAAGAGTTCCAGCAGATGTTCTTCGACATCGCCGACAACGCCCTAGGCATCACCGCCTCGGTGCGCAGCCGATTCGACACCCGCAAGGTCGCCAACCGCGCCCTAGAGCCCGTACTGGAACACCCTCTCCTGTTCGAGCGTGTGGATGTGGACTCCGACCGCATCGGTCGCGGTTCGCCGTACCTGATGGGCGCCAAGCACGCCACAGACCTGATCCGCACCGTCACGGTCGGCATTCAAGGCCGCATCTCACGCGTGCAGGAGAAGGAGTTCAAGGATGCCATGCTCGCCAAGGCCACCAAAGAGTTCCTTGACGCGCTCGTGGAAGGCTTCACGCCGCTGAAGGCGATCACGCTGGGGCAACTTCTCCCAGACGACCTGCGGAAGACGAGTCTGCTGGGCTCGGTGAACATGCTGCGAGCGTTGGCCGGCGTCTACTACGAACTCCACCAGCACGCATGGACTGACGAGATGATCGTCGGCTTTTTCAAGCTGCTGTCGCCTCACACATCCGGCCCTGTCTACAAGGGTTCGATCTGGCTGGAGCACATGCCCGAGCAGGTGTTCTCGGACGGGGCGATGGCGCCGCATGGCCGCCACCAGGACATGAAGGCGCTCGTCATGACAATGGTCGACTGGGCGATCGAGAACCCGGCATGGCTCTCCGAGCCACCGGCGCCACGTCCAGAACCGGAACCCGAGCCGGAACTGGACATCGAGGCGTTGACCGAGGAGCAGGCCGATGAGGTGCTGCGACCGGAAACCGCCAGTGCGCGACGGATGGTGAAAGAGAAGGTGCGCCAGAAGACTTCCGTGAAGAAGTAGCTGGCAAACCGAGGTAAAGCCCAGGTGGGGTGGGGTCACCTGGGCTTTACTTATGCCCCTAGGCTGAATGTTGCCTGAGTGAGGGCTGTACGCTTTAGGCATGGCTGATATTGGAGGAAGGCCGTCGAATGTCGACGGAACAATCCTCAAGTACGCCGATTCGATGTCGCCGGAAGAAATCAGCATCATGCTGGGCGGCCTCATCTCCTCCTCCGCAGTCGCCGCCCGCGCACAGACCCTTCTGACCGCCAAGGACTGGCTGAGCGAGGTTCAGGAAGACCAACTGGTCACATTGCGGATGAAGCAACTGGTCCTCGAACTCATCGATTCCAAGTCCTCCGGTGACTACAAGTACCTGGACATTCGCCTCAAAGCCCTCACCGCCCTCGGCGACCGGCTGGACAAGCGCAAGAAGGCCACCGACGTTGACCTCGGTGTGCTGTACGCCAACCAGGGTCAGATCATGGCGCGGATCTACGACATCGCCATGAGCTACGTAAAGGGCGCGCTGCGCTCCGAAATTGATCCAGCGCGCTGGGACGAGTTGCAAAAGGAGGCCCTACTCCACGCAAGGGCCGAGCTCGCAAAGCACGAGGCGGTCGAGGCGTGAATCTCGACCCGCGCGTCTTCGACGCTGCGATGGATCAGATCGCCGACAAGTCCCAGAAGCGTCTCTACCAGACCGACTTTCTCGCCTGGGCCGCCGACGTACTCGGCAGGCGCTACTACACGCGGATGCAGGAGATTGCGACAGCAATCGCCACGCCATCGAACGGCATCAACCGAACCGCCGTCAAATCCGCGAACGGTTGTGGCAAGTCGTTCATCCTGTCCGACATCGGCACCTGGTGGGTGACAGCCTTTCCCCCCGAGGAGTCCCTGGCGATCTTCACCGCCAACGGGCGTGACCAGATCGAGCGTGTCGTCTTCAAGTACCTCAAAGACAACTACGGGTACATGGCTAAGCGTGCCAAGGGTGGTGAAGGCACGCCACCGATCGGGTGGATCTCCGAACAGTTGGAATGGAACTACAGCAAGCCGGACGGCTCCGGTAAAGAAGCCATCGCCTTCGGCAAACGGCCGGCTGACACCGACATCGTTTCGAGCTTCCAGGGAACAAGGAAGCGCCGCACCTTCGTCGGCCTGGACGAGATGGGCGGTCTCCCCGAAGACATCCTGACCGCCGCCGAGGCCGTAACCACGGGTGAAGAGTCGCGCATCGCGGGCATCGGAAACCCTGACCGGCGTGGAACCATGTTCTACCGCGTGTTCACAGACCCGCGCGTGAAGGCGGAGTGGAACACCTACACCATCTCGGCCTACGACCTGCCGACGATGACCGGCGAAGTCGTCTACCCGGACAACCCGGAAGGCGAGGCGGCGATCCGCGGTGGACTCACCTCTGCGAAGTGGATCGCCCACAAGGAGCGCGTCTGGAAAACGGGCGGCGAAGTCACCTTCGATAAGGAGTTGGGTCTCGAGCGCAATCTCACCGGAGCGCCGGACGCCAGGTTCAAGGCGAAGGTGCTGGGCGAGTTCCCGGACGCCGACGACCGGGCGTTCTTCCCCGAGTCCGACATCAACGCAGCCATGGAACGCGAGATAGACCCGGAGGACGCACCCGTGCATCTCGGTGTCGACCTTGCTGCGATGGGTGGTGACGAGTCTGTCGTCATGGTGAACCGTGGTGGCCGCGTCCGAGTCTTCGACAAGACCATCCAGTACGACGACGGTGGAACCACCCGCGAAACCACAGGCACTTGGTCGAAAGAGGATGAGGTCACCTCGGCCAGGCGGGTACATGCCATCGCGAAGCACCTCGGCGCGGAAGAGGTGCGCGTCGACTCTGCCGGCCTCGGTGGCGCCGTGTTCGCCATGCTGGAGCGCCTGGACGAGTTCGCGGATGCGCAATACTTCCTGGTCGCCGTCAGTGGCGCCCAAAGTTCCGATGACCGCGACCGGTGGGTGAACAAGCGAGCCCAGAACCACGACCAGGTGCGCGACCTGCTGCGGAAGGGCGCCGTAGATCTTGACCCGAGCGACACGGCGCTCCGCGACCAGATGCTCTCCGTCACCTATGACCTCACCCCGCGCGGCAGTGTGCAGATTACGCCGAAGAAAGACATGCGCAGTGAGATGCACGGTTCGCCGGACCGGATGGACGCACTCATCTACGCACTCCTGGACACGACACCCCTCGTCGGTAACCCCCTGCGCGACCTGAACAAGGGTGACGTGGTGATGCTCGACCCGTGGGAGATGCTTGAACGCGCACGGACGATGCCGGGGATGCCAATCTAAGCTGAATGCTGGCTGAAAGCAGCCTGTATTCTTCCTGTATGGCAGGCAATGACCCGATAAATGAGGTTCTGGGCGGACTCGACTCGTTCAAGAAGTCCGTGGAGACCTTGTTCTCGGAGAACGAGGAACTGCGTGAGGGCCTCGATAACGTCATGGGCATGCTGGCCCGCGAAGACCAGGGCTGGCTAGCGCTGGGCGCCGGAAGCGAGCTCGACCTGGGCCTGGAAATCCTCGACCTGCACAAGTGGTCGCGCCAGATTCGTGAAGCCGTCGCAGGCAACGCACACATCAAGCAGGGCCTCAAGCTCCGCACCGGCTACGTGTGGCACCGCGGCATCCGCTACGAGGGAATCGAGGGGCCGAAGAAGGGTCCGGGCATCAACGTCCAGGCCCGCATCGACAACCCGAAGAACCAGCGCAACTTCTTCGGCGCTGATGCCCGCGAGAAGCGCGAGGCCGCCCTCTACTCGGATTCGATGTACGCCGTGCTGGCCGATTCGCGTGACTTCACCCTCCAGCCGGTCCCGATCTGGGAGATCTTCGCCCACTACTCCAACCCTGACGACCACGGCGACATCTGGGCGTACAAGCGCGTCTGGCAGCAGTACGTTCCGGGTGAAGGCTGGAAACCGCAGTACCGCTGGTATCTGACCGACACTGCCCCCCACTCGGACGTGAAGGACAAGCAGCGCCCTACCACCGTCAACTTCGCGGGCGTCGCCGAGCAGGTCGACCCGAACGTGGTCATCATCGCTGGAGTCGTCAACGGCCAGATCGGCTGGCCCTACGGCATCCCCGACGCACTCTCGGCCCTGGTGTGGGCAAGGCTGTACCGGGACTTCCTGACCAACGGCAAGATCATGTCGGACGCGCTCGCGCAGTTCGCCTACAAGGCCACCGCCTCCACCACGGCCGGTGCACAGAACGCGGCACTGCGTCTCGCCAACCGTCAATCCGCAGGCCAGACCGCAGTGGTTGGGTCAACGGACGGCCTGGTGCCGATGCCGTCAGCGGGCAAGGGCTACGACTTCTCCTCCGGCGATGCCCTCGCCGCCGTGATCGCCTCCGCTCTGGAGGTCTCGGTCGTTCACCTGACCGCAGACCCCAGCAAGGGTGGCTCCTACGGAGCCTCGGTCACACTCGACATGCCCACCCAGATGGCGGTCGAGTCCCGGCAGCGCTGGCACATCGACTTCGACAAGCGCGTCCTGGCATGGCTTGGCGCGAAGGATGCGGTCGTCACCTTCAACTCGCTGGATTCCGCCAGCGACCTGTTCCGCATGGCACAGGCTCTTGTTGCCATCTTCGGCACTGGTCTTTACGACCCGAAGGCGATCGAGGCGCGACTGTCGCAGTTGTTCGACATCCGCGACAACAAGATCCCCGCGGGCGTTCTCACGCCGAACAATGCGGACGCGCAATTCCTGCTTTCGCCTGACCGCACCGCCGTTCCGAAGGGTGGAGCGCCTGCCGCACAGCCGGGCCAGAGTCAGGGCGTCGGCCAGGGC
>Ga0164242_10004842_pt1 | contig 15052 bp, 12 predicted proteins | sample OricomgcompostMG_FD_108783 | JGI IMG/M metagenome (GOLD analysis project Ga0164242, IMG submission 108783) | Miracle-Growth compost microbial communities from Emeryville, California, USA - Original compost - Miracle growth compost (MG) ... | reverse complement strand
TAAGGAAGGAAAGGCACTCCTGGAACGATATATGGCTGGCTCAGGGGCGAATGAGAACGGGCCCTGAGTCGGCCATAGCTCCCCGACGAGCCAATGAGGTCGTGCGCACTAGGACTAACTAGTCCTAGTGCGTCCTTAATCTAACGTGGGCGGGCCGGGGAGCTCGCGAGCTCTCGGCTCGATTTGGTCTCTGACGCCCTCACTGCGTTGAGGGCTCAATCGCCCTGTTGCGTTGCGGGCTCTGTAGGCCCATTTGTTGGCAAACGGTGATGCCCGGCGTGGCACGACGTGGGGAAATTAACTCCTTGGCGGTACCAGAGGTTGCATCTGGAGATCCTGAATAGGCATACGTCGAGCAAACAGGACCTCTGATTGGCTGGCCGACGTGGTACCGAGAACGCCAGAGCGGCCGCCGCTGGTAGAGGTACTTGCCCAAATGGCTGCGGTTTTGATCACAGAATAGAAATCTGACATGCAGTACGGATCCTTCGCGGCTACACAACTGACAGAACAAACGCCGAGCTAAGCCCCATCCTATGGAGAGCCTGGTCCTTCCTCACGGTGATTGAGTGCAACGTAAAGCACCACGATGCCCAAATTCACGAGAGGGGGACGATCCCTCCTCCATCTTCCATTGTCACGCCATGCAAGCAGTACGGATTAATGGACCATCAAAACACTGCCCCGTATCACGGCGCCATGGAGGCGCCGCCAGAACCGGTGTGGTCTACTCTCCCCGAGGTTGTGTATGCTAGCGGCCTCGAGGTCCCAGGCGACGCAGCGGCCTCCGGCCCAGTCGGGGACCCCCAACAGAAAGCCGAGTATTCGTACATATATACGGATGAAACACCCGCCGCTGCTAATCCTACGCCCTTGTTTTGGAAGAGATACAAGCTGTGGATAATTATATGGGCTGTTGCCGCTGTTGTTATCATCGCCATCGTCGTGGGAACCACAGTGGGCCTGTTAGTCAAGAAATCTGACTCAAGGTGAGAGCCTTTTCCCGCCGTGGATGGTCACGTTGTCTATTATTAGGACGCTTCGCTGACTAGTCGCTTGTATTAGCTCCAAGAACGACAATGGTAACGGCAATGGTGACGGCAAGGGTAGCGGCAATGGTGACGGTGGTGGTGACGATAAGGATTCTCCCCAGCCGTCGGCGACGACCGACTTATTTGGAACACCGACGACCTTCCCCAAGACAACAAGGCCTCCCTCGGCCTGCCGCGGGACCGTCTGCCCCACGACGCTCACGGCAGCGCAGTACGCGGCGGACAACTCCTTCTTCCTGTTCGGGCTGGGCGGCGACGGCGCGATCTGGTCGCGACATGCGAACGGCTCGCAGTGGGTAGGAGACTGGGAGAGCCAAGGCGGCTCCTTCGCCAGCCAGCCCGACGCCCTGTCGACGGACGACGGCCACGTCGACCTCTTCGCCGTGGGGAAGGACGGCGCCATGCGCACGCGGGCCTTCAGGGACGGCGCCTGGGCGGACAACTGGGTCAACCTGGGAGGGGATGCTACCTCGCCGCCGACGGTCTGCTCGGGCGCGTCGGGCCGCATCGACGTGTTTGCCGTGGCGGCGGACGGGCACAACTTGATGCATAAATGGTATGTGTCCGATACGTGGCATCCGAGCGAGAGCGGCGAGTGGGAAATCATTAAGGGCTTCATATCCGGATCGCCCGTCGCAACGGCCGGCGGTGACAACAGGATCGACGTGACGGCGTATGGCGGCGAAGAGGATCCGTTCGACGTCATGTTCAACCACTATAACTCGTCCGGGATGTGGTCCGGTTGGGAGGCCAAAGGCGGAAACTTCCGCGGAGATCCGGGAGCTATAGCTTTGGGGTCCGACCAAACGATCCTCTTCGGCATCGGGACCCGCAAGGATATGTACTCGATCACGTACGACGTGGACTCTGGGTACAGCCGGATGATCGGCCTCGGCGGAGGTATTGAGTCTTTGCCTGTCGTTCTCGCCACGGGCACCGATAGGATCGACGTGCTTGGCATCGGCACCGACGACGCGCTGTGGCACAAGGCGCGCATCGGGTCGACCTGGGCGGTCGACTGGGAGCTACTAGGAGGCTACTTTAACGGTGCGCCGGCGGTGGTTACGCAGGGCGATTCTATTGTTAATGTCTTTGGTGTTGGGCCGGGGGGCAAGGTCATCCATGGTAACTGGACAGTAGTGGCTGGCAATAATGAGTGGGGAGAGGGAAGTTGGTTCGTTGACGGAGGGAGCATTGCCAACAAGTGGCTTAGGGGTGGGCCGGCATGATGGCGAAGGCGTCTCTCGCATGTGTACCTACCTTCCTTACTTATACCCTAGCACCGTTTTCCTCACGTACCTAATTTTGAATCTTGCGCGTTCCGGTATTTGCTTTAGTTTAAGAGACTTGGTGTCGGCACCTATAGCCTTGGGCCAAGTAAAGGTGTCGAGTTGCAGACAGAGTTCAACAGTACAACTCAGGCTGCCTCAGTACCATTGAAGCCCCTTTAGTATGTGCTGTTGCGAAGTTGACGGTTCGATAGTGTGATAGGCAGTGTCTCGACACCCCCACATGCTTAACCCCCACTAACTAAGTCGCCCCATCCCTGTACGGGAGCGGGAGCGTTGACGCAGGTCCAATTTTCTCAAGAGAAGTAGTAGATGATAGCCTCTCCGTCGATAATCAGGTTGAGAGATGGCATCGGCTCCCCCAATCTACGAACTGTGATGATGATAATCCACCTTAAGGCAAATTAGACATGAGAGAGGCAACCCAAATTTCGACTAAGACGGTAAGGTACCTACCTATTTGTTCAAACAGGTACGTTGTCACTTGTTCCACAGCCTGTTAGCGAGTGGCCCGTGCGTTTCAACTCGCCCCATGACCCCTGCGGGACTTTTGGATCCAACGACGCTTTGTTGCATTTCCTCCCGCACGCGTGAGCCTCAACCAACCTTGACGAAAACAGCACGTACTTTCGACGCCCAGCCAGTTCTCGCGAGCGAAGGCCACCCCGCCATCCCAACCCCACCCCCCTTTTACCTACTTATTTAGCTAGGCTAGGCTCCCAGCTCCGAGCAACTCCCAAATGCGATGACATTTCGAGGCTCGATCCCTCCGGGACAGGCCTACAACGGCCAGCAACCAATGGCCTACCCGGCATACCCCCCGTATGGAAGCGGGCCGTCGCATGACAACGCGCCGCAGTATCAGGACCAGCAATTCGTGCCCGCGTACGCGCAACAGCCCGTCCAATACTACCCCATTGACGCGCCGCAACAGCCGGTGCCCTTCGATGGCGCATACGATCGCCCGCTGCCCCCAGCGCCGCCGCCGCCACCTCCTCCCGCCGCACCGCCCGTCCAATATGTCGACCCTTCATATCTCCAGCAGGTGGTGAACCCAATGCCGTCTTATCAACCAGTGCCCCTGCCGCCCCCGCCTGTCGCACAGCATCGATATCCGCAGCCGCCCCAGCAGGCTGTGCTAGCGAGCAACAGCCCAAGACTAGGAAATGCCCCGAAGATGAGCAATAGTCCGAGAATGAGCAATGCTCCGGCGATGAGTAATAGTCCAAGAATGGCCAATACCCCAGCGATGAGCAATAGCCCGAGAATGAGCAATGCCCCAAAGATGAGCAATAGTCCGAGAATGAGCAATAGCCCGAGAATGGACATGCACCGGCTGCCCTCCCAGGGTTCTCACGCAAGAGCCGCTGCTTCCGCTGGATCGAGGAAGTCGAGCTCTGCAGCTGCCGTTACGAAGTCACCGGTCGTATCCCATACCCCTCTCCAGGTCGAAACTCTGCCGCTTCTGGTCTGCGTCGCCGAGGACTGTTTCTCGAAAGCTCGCGCATCTGTGGTAGAGACTGGGAGGACGAGGGATACTAATGCGGTGAACGAGTATCATAGACTCATCGCTACGGGGTTGGGCTGTCTCGAGGTTGCCATGCAGTCGAACAAACTCTGGCCCCGACTCGAAGCTCGGCTACGGTTACGATACGCGGGCATTCTTATCGAGGAAACAGCGAATACTATGGAGGCTGAAACAGCCTTAACAAAAGGCATCTCTGAGTGCGATAAGGTACGTACATCTCGGCGGGCTTGCTGCGCATATCACCCCTGGCTGACATCATTCAAAGCACCGTTTCATGGATTTAAAATACTGCATGCAGTTTCTGTTTGCCAAAGTGCTATTCCAAAGGAACCCAAAGGCTGCTCTGATATCTATTGATACCAATATATCGGAAAGCACAACGTATGTCCCTCTTTGCGCCCTATTGGGGCTGATGCTGACGTATGGACACAGATATAAGCAAGTGCACTGGGTCTACGCCTTCCGCTTCTTAAAGGCTTCCTTTTATCTTCAGGCCGGCAGCAGCACTGATCCACATGCTTTCGAGAACCTCCGGAAATTGACGTCAATTGCAACCACAAGAGGAGATAGGGCGATATGCGTAATGGCTTCACTCTTGGAGGGCCTCGCTCACCTCAGCACAATGAAGGATGATTCGATCTTGCGTGTTCAAACCTGCATCGCACAAGCCTCGAAATTCCAGCTCGAAGCGTCTGCCCGCCTCCCCCAGATCGACGTTCTGATACTATTCCTCGACCTAGCTTGCAGTCTCCATCAAAAGATTCCGACCCTCTATTCGCAGAAACTCGCAGCTCTGCAAAGCCGAATGGACGAGTTGAAGACTTCCTCGGACTGGGATTCGAATACCATAGAGCTCTTATTGCCTTTCAAGAAGCAGACAGGTTCCTCGCAGACAATCAGCAACGACACGGCGACGATTTTACGCCGAGGTGATGGTGAATTCGATTACCTTGTTCTGCCCGCAATTGGTAGACAGCAGGCTTTTGCTTTGGCGTATGTTTTATGCGATCCTCTTCCACCATGTCTATGCCGTCTAACGTTACCGATAGATATACTTTCCACGGCTTGTTTGCCTTGACCAAATCATCGACACTTGGGAAGAGCTCTGACGTATGGGCTGAAGCGCTGAAAGTTTTAAGAGGTAAGTTAACGTCAAGCGCCCCTCGCAAGATGCTCGTTGTTAACTCCTTACTAGACGGCAAATCAAAACCGTTAGGAACATGCCTTCCAGAAGCCATAAAACAGGCAGACTGGGAGTCAGACCTTATATGCTACATCCAAGTTTTGATCGGGTTGCAGGCCGCCACCCTTTCTGACTGGGCAAAAGTGAAGCGTTGTTTGGAATCTATAAAGGATTTGAAGCCTACATCAGACTCCCTCGACCTCATTAGGCTTTATCTTTCTGGCGCTTACCAACAGGGGACCGCCAATCTTGACGAAGCACTCCGAATTCTTGCGAATCCACGGTTTGATCTGGAGAACGGGCAAACGAAGGCCGGCCCCAGCAGTATCAAGCTTCAGCTATCAGTCTTAGCAACGGCCGATCGAATATGGATTATGCAGGCCCCGTCAAATCGCAACGACGCGAAGACGGCAGAGCTAACGGAGCTGTTGCGATCTCTCTGCGCGGAGTCGCCGGACCCCGAGCTCCGGACGACCTTTAACCTTGTTCTCGCGTCGATGCAGACAAACCCACCGACCTCTATCAACCAGATTAAGCGCCATATCCAACAGTCTCTCAACGGAGCTCAGCAGACGTCAAATACGCAATGTTTGTCAATAGCTCTGAATATCATGAGATGTCGACTGTTTGAGAATGTTGTGGGCGAACAGGCCTTGAAGAGCGCGAAGGCGTGTTCTGCGCAAGCTAAGAAGAGTGGTAATCTACTGTGGATGAGTGTTGCCGAGGGCATGCTCGCGCAATCATTGGAGATGCAGGGTGCGGTAATGGAGGCGAAATCGACCAAGGAGAACGGAATCCGTCTGGCGAACGAGGCGCTGGCGAGGACACAATGTTGAACGTTTTGGCATGAGAAAAGGGGACTGTAAGGGTACGGTCTGCACTATTGGCGTATTGGTTGGCTTTGGGGTAGGGTTATCGTGTGTGTCTCCGGCTACTGGAGCTTGAATGAGCATAGTGTATACCCCCTTTTTGCTGGAGGCCTGGGTTGGCTTTGGGATGGGACATGGAGCAAGGAACTACTGACATCTGGATGGACTGGTACCGTGGAAGCTATGTATATTTCGGTCTAGTGACGGCCGTTGCACTTTTAAACCGAAGAAAGCCATGGTAACCATGAACTGGCTGTTCTAGTGTTGTTGCTAAGTTTGGTGTTGTCAACCTCCATGTGTTACAACTTACAAATGATGCCCATCAAAATGATTATCCCGCAATGGGGACCGTATCGGCGTGCCGAGACGGCCCACAGGGAAGCAAGGACGCGCCCCGCCGCCACAGGGGTCGGCGGGACACGGCCTAACAAACTACCGACTAAAAAAAAAGTTCACCAGCGCGTCCCCCAATCCGCGCGCGGGCCGGCGAAGAACTGCATCTTGGTAAAGCAGCTTTGCGCAGCCCATTAAGCTTGCAGCCCACGTCGAATACAATGCTGCAACTCAGCAGCCGGTCCGGCCGACTCGCCAAGCATCCATATGTTTGCACGTCATGCCTTGCTGCGCTTACGCATCGGCCGGCGCTGTCATCGACTACACCAGCGAGACTGTTCCGGATGCAGCAGTTCTCGTCCGCCCCCCCGGATTCTTCAGTAGAGATAAGGAAGATTGCTCAGAACGAGTCGAAATCGCCAGGTAAAGGCAAAGGCAAAAGGAATGCGCGTTCTAGGTTGAACGCCTTGAAGAAGAAGGCCTTGAGAAAGGAGCTACAGAAAGGGGTTCAGGATTCGAAGCAGACTACTGACGGCGGGTTGGCGAAGCCTTCGGGGCCATTGCAGCCCACCTCCCTCAAAGATGCCTTGAATACTTTGAGGAACGCCCTCGAGAATAGGGCGTCGCCGGAGAAGAAGGCGGTAGAACCCGATCCCGAGAAGCAATCGTCGCTGGCCGACGCGATGAAGAAAGTCTCGACCAAGCCACCCTCGACAGAGCCTTCCAAAACACCCCCGAGTTCAAAGGAAGAACCTAAGAAGAAACGAAGCAAAAAATCGAGTAATCCGGATATACTCAACATAGCGAGTGTCGAATCACAAGAATTGCACTTGTCCCCGGTCGAGAAGGAGCAACCTCCCGTTCCCAGCCTATCGTATGGCCTGGATAGAGTTCTCTTCAACCCCGGGGTCTACCACCTCCAGGATCCTCGATCGCGAGTTTTCAACTTCGACCCCTACCTTGCTGCGATTATGCCTATCAACGAGTTCGATTTCAATTCGTTGAAGCAATATGTCACTTCCTCTAAGGACTCGACACTCACGGGGATTGCTGCCGAGCAGATGAAGAAGTATTCAGGGTCCACCTCGAGCATGACTTCCATGCTTGCTCACTTTCATTTCCTTCTCTCTGCCTGGCGCCCGGTCAACCCAGCACACGTCTCTCGAGGCTTCGAGATCGAATCGACAAACTTCACAGGAATTAGCCGCACCCCAGCCGCGATCTTCCTTCATTGGAAGAACGGCACCTACGCCATTGACGCCGACAAGGAATTCGACAGCGCAAACATTCTGAGCATGCTGGGGAAATCGATGGAGAAGCTTCTGACCTTGTCGAAGGAGGACTTTGAGAAGTACCGTCGGACAAACTCGGACCAGCTGACGGAGGAGGAGCGGAACGGGCCGGAGTCGTATCATTACACGACGATGGGAGACTTTATGATGCGATCGCAACTGGACGCCTACGATAAGAGGCTTCCAGGGACCGGCATGTTCGATCTCAAAACCAGAGCGGTCGTTTCGATCCGGATGGATGCCAAAAACTTTCACAAAGGCTTGGGCTATGAGATCCGTCGTCGAATCGGCCAGTGGGAGTCCTACGAGCGCGAGTACTTTGACATGGTCCGGTCCGCCTTCTTGAAGTACTCGCTGCAGGTGCGGATGGGCCGAATGGACGGCATCTTTGTGGCCTTCCACAACACCCAGCGTATCTTTGGCTTCCAATACATCCCCCTGCAAGAGATGGATCTGGCACTCCACGGAACGGATATCAAGTCACTTGGAGACCGCGAGTTCAAACTGAGCCTGCATCTCCTGAACAAGGTTCTAGACAAGGCGACGGCCAAGTGGCCGGAGCAGTCTCTGCAGCTCCACTTCGAGACGCGGCCCTCGGATCCGCCGTTCATGTACATCTTCGCAAAACCCGTCACGCAGGAGGAGATTGAAGCAGTGCAGACGAAGAACAAGGCGCAGGTGGAGGCGTTTGAGAGTGAGATGATGGGGATAATCCATAATGAAGAGGAGGGTGGAGGAGGAGAAAGTGAGATCATCGAGGATGAGGACAGCGCTAACAAGGATGCCGAAGAAGGGGACGGCCAGGAGGAGACTAGCCTGGACGTGTGGGAGGACATGATGGAGAAGGTTGAGGAGACGCTGGAAAACGACGAGCTTGGTGTCAATTCCGTCCGGGAGTCCATCGAGAACGCCCTCGAGCAGAGTGGTTTCCTCCAGATGGAATCGACGGAGGAGTCGCGCCACTACCTCGATGCCCTGTTGGAGGCGCTCACGAGCCACGCCAAAAAGGGTGAATCTGCTGCCGATGATTCAGCCGATAACTCGGACAAGGCTACGGACGAGCAAGTTAGTGAATCCGCCGCCGAGATCGCAGCAGCCGAGCCTAGCGAACAACAGACGGAGTTGTCTTCGACGGAGGCGGCGGAGACCTTTAAGTCTACGCAGGACCTCGCAGAACAGGATGCGGTTCATGCTCCAGAGAATAACCACAGCGAGCAAGCAGCGGACGAAGCACAGCCGACCGAAGGAGAAAACGGATCGTCCGATCAGCCGTCGCTTAAGGACCTTATTGTCAGGCTCGCAGCCAAATTCCAAGCCAGCCCCGTGGAACGGCGAGACATAGTAGAGGGGGAGGAAGAAGATTCCGAGGAGCACCTTTCGTCCGACTCGATCAAGCTGCGCAAGTTTGAGAAGATTCTATCCGAGATGATGCAAAAGTCATCTGAGCTAGGTAGTCCACGGGGTGAAGAAAAACCGGAATCGGCCGAGACATCCCCCGACTTGGCCCCGGACCGCCTATGGAGCGAGGGAAAGCCCCCTGCTGACGAGAAGCCGGCCACCTCAGCCTCGGACGCCACCACCCCGAAGGAGGAGGACCGGAACGTGCTCGGCATGGTCCTCACGATCCGCAACAAGGTCGCCGGCAGATACGTCAAGCGGCCCGAGAACCTCAAGAAGTCCTCCACTTGGACGGTCGAGTACTCGGTGGAGGAGCTCTCCGCGCAGCGGACGGACCGGCTCTACGAGATGGTGCTGGCGCGCCGCCGCAAGGTGCTGCAGCGGCCCGAGGACAACAACAGCGGCGGCAACTGGGCGAAGAAGTTCGAGGGCATGCTCGACGCGTACAGCAAGAAGGGCAGGGCCTTCAGGGAGGTCGAGAACGAGAAGGCGAGGAAGCGCCCCGTGAGGGTTTATGGGAGGGACGAAGAGATGAAGTGGGAGGACGTGTTTACGGATGAGGGCGGCCCGGCGGTGCCGAAGCCGCCGGTGAAGTGAGTAGGTCGTTTTTTTGTGTCCCCCCCCCCCACAACAATGGCCTGGGTAGGGGGGAGAGAGGGAGAGATGTACTTTTACCTGTATTATCATGTATTACATTGCATTTTATGGTTTTCGTATGTATTATATTGAAACGATAGAGCGCCACAGCCGAACACCATAGTTTAATCCGCTTGGCAGGCAAGGTATATATATAGAACTCACAATCTCACCCTTTAATCACTCTTCAGTTGGACCTCTCCGACGTTGAGAGAACTCAGCCCAATGATCCGAGTCTATAGGCCGAAATCTTCACGCAAGCCCGGTCCGGCTTAGAATCATCCTTTTTAAAGGTCATTATTTCCGTAATAAAGTAATTCTAATCATGACAGATGTATTCCGTCCCGACCCAACGCGGCGTCGCCGGTCGAGTCTCCCAAGTCTTTGGCATAAACGCCGCTTCCGCCAGTTGTGTCCTAGCTCAAGGTATCATTTGCTTGTAACATTACCCCAAGGCCATAGCATGCCTTGGTGCAACCCAAAGCACTGAACTCGCACAGCATCTAGACTGTACACGTTTTGTGTGCCCCTCCGCCAGTTCCTTTCCCATCGACTTGAGAGGATTGCTTCATTATCTGCAATCAGATGATATCCTTCCTGCTCCTTAACGCCGTGATGATGCACAAGGTGGGTAATAAACGGTTTCGCAGATCTAATATCCGAATCCGGCGCTCGATAAAAAAAAAACACGGGATGCATTAGTCGTCTCACGCGCGATACGCATTCTCCAGGACCTGGAGCAGCTCACGAGCAGCCTTGTTCCCGGCTTGGTCTTTGGGCTGAAGGTTGAGATTACCGATATCGCACCAGTTATTAATGGGCTGTCCACCTTGTTAACTCGGGTGCTCGTCAGGGAGGGGGTTTCGAATTGCTACTTACCAGACAGCTGAGATACTTGCACCAGTCACAAGTCTTGCGGTAGACGTAGAAGTTGTTTAGGAGGAGAATGAAGACAATGAAGACCAACACCAATGCGCCGGCTCGGATGAGCCACCATGCCCACCACAGAGGCTTTCGTCCCTTAAAGAAGCCAAGGGGGTTCTTCAGGAAGGTCGGTGGCGACCCAGAGCTGGGGACATGCCCGCCACTAACAGACGTATACGTCGAATCGTCACCAATGCGGCGTCTGAGCGCGTTGGGAGAATGCAAGAGGCAGACGCCGAGAGCCATGCCCATCAGGAACCCGCCAATATGCGAGTAGTTATCCAGGCCGGGGAGTAGGCCAAGGACGAAGGAAATGAGAACGTCCAGCAGGATGAACATGAGGTCCTTGACGGGGCTCCGGCGGTCCTTCCAAGAGTAAAGAAGGTCGAGCAGAGTCAGGGCGATGACGCCGAACAAGGAACCGGATGCTCCCGTAGACGAGATGAAGGGGGCCGCAAAGTTCCCGCCCAGAACGAATCCAAAGATGCCGGCGCTGACGTATACCAGGAAGAACCGAATAGAACCTATGGCTTTCTCCATCTCTCTTCCCAATGTCAGTTGCAGCAGCAGATTGAAGCCAATGTGGATCAACCCGGCGTGCATGAACATGGGAAGAATGAAGCGGAACCACTGGTTTGGCTCGGGGTTATGGTCGATTGTGGTGCCGTATGTTTCCGGGACGCCGCCGAAACCACAGAGCTCGGCCAGGGTGCATTGCTGAGAGGGGTCTGAGGTGTCCGAGGTTGTCGTGTTAGGACACGGCCAGGATATGTTCTGCGAAGAGGTCTGGACGCCCTCGACATTCCGCATGCACGGGGTGAATCTGGCGCCCATGTTGATCAGAACGTAAGTCGAGGGCCCAATCATAGGGTTGAACTGCGGGTGGATCATGATGGGGGAGCCGGTGGTCGTCGCTGTAAATATCTCGTTAGTATTCAAAATCGTTCCAAGACTTATTATCGTTCGAGGCTAAGGTCGTTCAGGGCATATAGCGGCTTACCGTTCTTGACGATCTCGCCAATGAACACGCCGATCTGGGCGACGGTAAAGATATACACAACCCATGGTATCCTCTTGGTGTTGGAGCCAAGCATGCCCAGTTCGCCGAATCGTACGGCCTTCTTGGACTTCCGCCTTCGGGGCGCTTCGTACACATGGTCGTTGTCGTTGACGTCGAAGTCCTTCGGGCGGTTCTGGAGGGGAATGTCATCTGTGGGGTGATTGTAAGCCATCTCGTCAGAAGGAACCCTGGATAGACCGTGGTAGTCGGTATCCTGCTGACTTAATTGCTGACGGCTCGACGACGGCGTTTGATGTGAGCTCGCCGGGTAAACATGGTCGTCGAAGGGGGTATCGAAGGGCGACGGGGTGGGCGCATTCAGCGGCGAGACGGGGCGAGGGGGGTGGTTGGCGGCGGCGCCGTGGTGCGGTTGGGGGCTATAGGGAGGGGGGATGGAGGGTTCGTAGGTGGATGATTGCCCGCCGCCGCCGTACGAGCGAGAGTAGTACGGCTGCGGCGACGGGGTCGGCAGCGGCTTGCTGTTGTAGTATTCGTTGGACGCCATGGCTCGCGAAACGTCAAGGTCCAAAAGAAGGGAATGAGGTTTATTGCGCTGGGCAAGGCATTCAACCCCCCGACGAAATGAGCGGGCGCGGGTTGATGAAAAGCGAGTGTCTTTCCCGGGATTGATGGGACGAGGTTGAAAGGGTTTACTCGGACGGCGGACGACGGGAAATGGAGTCCACTAGTCCGAGCAGCGGGTTTGACGTTTCGTCTTGTTGGGGTCAAAACAGAAAATGGGAATGGAAAGCGCAGGGGCGTTTAGCGGTGTTTTGTTGCGCCGGGTCCCCGAATTTTTGGGACACTGTGACGTTCCCGTCTCTCTGTTGCTGTGGTGGTATTATTTGTCGGCACGCCTAGTAGGAAAGGCTGGAAGCTCAGGCCCCGAAGCTTAAAGCAGGGTCGGGGCGAAGGGTCTTTTTCGTTGTACGGCTAATTAAATGCACAGTGTGCAGCCCGAGCGAACGGAGGAGGGCTCGATCGACGTTTACGAGCGGAACGAAGTCGTTTCGAGGATACGGTAGAGCGATGAGGACAGAATGTTGACGACGATGAGCGAGAAGCGGGAAAAGAAGGAGGAGGAAGAAGAAGATCAGGTTTGAAAGAGGTCGGGAGGGCTGATGAAATGGGGAGAGACACCGCAGCGCAGCTGACGTAGCGAAGCAGGGGCTTTCAACGCAAGCCAAGCTTCAGTTTTCTGGTGGAGCGTGTGGGTGCGTCGACCGACAGACAGTGGGCGGCAGGCTGAGTCAGTCCACTAATAACGTGCGCCGTATTCTTGGAATGTATTCTATTCCACTACGGAGTCCCTATGGAGGAGATGTGCAAGGAATGGGTCGATGCGCGCAGGCGTTTCCCTGGTCTTTTGAAGAAGCGATCTGTGGCTTAGCCCCTCCTGGCAAGGGGATCGTCGTTCTCACCAGGCACTGGCGCTGTGGGTGACCCGCTCGCTGATGAACAGATTACATACACGGAGTGCTACTTTTGGCATCAAACTCCACCACCCTTTTCGACCCAACGGTCCAAAGAAAACCGGCACCGCAAAACGGCTATGCCCGTCCGGGTGGGTGACCGCCACACTGTTTCAGATATGTGTGACAAGGCAAGGCAAAGACTCGAGCAGCTGACGAGTCGCGCTGTTAATTCGATGATCTTACACGGTGCGCCCAACTGTGCACGATATACCACGACGGAAACGTCCACCCCTCTGTAAATGCCGTTTTATATGCTCGCAGTGATTGAAACATAATATGGCTTTTTACAACACTAATACCTCGGTCCAAGCAAGACAGGTTGCAACTTTCTTGCCTGGGCTCCTCGTCTTGGCTCCTCTCCAGGGCCCAGGCTAATCCGTACGATACCCACACAGAGACCCATACACCAACGCTACATTCCACTTTGCCAGAGCCGCACGCGCAGCTATCCTTCGACCCGCCGAATCGGAGGGGTGGCGGTGCCCGAGGGCTGGGCTTGGTAACATGTTGATTGCGTACGCACCCCAACGGAAGTACCCGGTAGGCTCCCTCCCCCACGACCACGGCGAGCCGCAGAAGAAAAACTACATCGCTGGGCACACGGACTGCTTTCGTACGTTGCCTGTCCTCCACAACACCATGAGCTCCATCAACAAGCTTGTGGTCCGTTACCTCTGCGCTTGCCGTAACAACACCGGGCCTAGCCTAAGGAGCCAGGTGTGCGTTGGTATGTGTGATGTGTCCCGGGAATGAAGTTCAGACCGGAACCTCTACCAGCGCAGTAACTTCCTTTGGCGATTGACCATGTGAGCTTTGTGTCAAGTTCTTGGTGTCCGATATGCACGAGGGAGCAGGTCTCGCCGGACCGGATGCCGCCCATCTACCAAGAGACAACGCTACTGCTCCAGATCAAACGTCACTTCCTGTTAGACGCCGCTTCTCGATATGACGATACAGGACAACACCTATTACCTAGAATCCTGCTTCTTCAGACTAACTAAGTTGTAAAAAAGAACTTGAATTTGTGCGTTTGACAGGAGCCCCTGGCCCTATCTTCGCTTTGCGCCTGCACCCTACCTCCTGTCTCCTACAACGTCGTTTGTCAGACAGTTTATTAGCCCGGCCGTAGACCCCAAAATACACTTTCTCCATTACTTAAATCGTCTAGAAGTGAGAACTGAGTGTCCCTGGTTTGTGGTAGACCAAAGACCGGACCTACGGACGACCGTTGATGCCTCCGCATACAACGTGATCTACCGAGGGCCACACTGCCGGGACGCGATCCTAATCAGACCCAACATGCATTAAATACATCAAACGGAAGGCTCGGTGGAGGAGGATGTGACCTGCAACGGGTTAGGATACTTCTACTTACCATCCATATCTTGAACAAGATAACAAACCTCCCCTAGAAGCACTTACACGAAGCCGGCAGGTACGGCCCGGCCCAAGAACACTATCCACGGCAAGAGGTGACCGGAGCTAAAAACATCCCCACCGGGCTATTGCAACAACTAAATCCCCTTCACAACTTCTCCCTTGCAAGGGCTAGGGATCTCAACCTCGGGAGCGTCCGGAGATGCTGGCCCCTTCCTGACCCGGGAGCCGTGCTTCTCCTTCTGCCCCATCTTCTCCATCACTTGACCTGCGCCCCCGCCCCATACACCTCTCGTAGACCATCACCAGAGCACCGAGAAGCAGAAATGGGGACTCCAAGCAAGAAACCTGGCTCCTCAAGCAGAATGCCACCCAGTAACTATTTCCCAGCTCCGCCGACTCGCTGCGGGATGGGTGAGACATCGACTCCAAGGCGGGCGCCAGCACCAGCCCAAATCGTCAAGAATAACCCAGACATACTCCAGCGGACTCCAAAAAACACGCCGCCCTTGTCGAGATCGCACGGGATCGAAGGTCAGGCCGCTCGTCCAGTACTAAAGGCCCATCTACCATACGCACGTCGGGGTACCCGAGTGAACGTCCCTTCCTCTAATACGCATCTATCCTCGTCCGCCC
>Ga0164242_10004841_pt1 | contig 15052 bp, 13 predicted proteins | sample OricomgcompostMG_FD_108783 | JGI IMG/M metagenome (GOLD analysis project Ga0164242, IMG submission 108783) | Miracle-Growth compost microbial communities from Emeryville, California, USA - Original compost - Miracle growth compost (MG) ... | reverse complement strand
GCCTCGAACAACTGGGCGAGCAGCACCGCCAGGTGGGGATAGTCGGTGAGGGTCTGCTCGATGTAGCCCTGGCTGAAGGTCGTACCGGCCTGGCGCAGGTACTTGGCGTAGGCCCGCAACACGTTGGCCTGCCACCACGTCAGGGGAGTGCGCGACACGAGGGCGTTGAAACCGTCCTGCTCGATCTCGCCGCGCCACAGCAGCCGCAGCGTATCGATGACATTGGCCTCCTGCTGGGCGTCCCACTGCACCTCGCCGGGCAGGCGCAGGCCGAAGTCGTAGATCCACATCAGGCCCTGGTCGCCGCTCAGCTCGATCTCGTACGGCCGCTCGTCAAGAACCTCGATGCCCATCTGGGTGAACAACGGCAGCGTGCGGGCCAGGCTCACCGGCGCGCCGCTGCGGAAGACCTTCAGCCGCTTGTCGGCGTCGGACGGATCGTCCCGCTCCGGTTCGTAGAGCCGGAACGCCAAACCCTCGTGGTCGGAGAGCGAGTCGAGCACCGCGAGGTCGGCGACCGCGGTCTCGGCACCGAAGTCCTCCTTGTACGCCTCCGGCAGCGCCGGAGCGAAGCGGCGGACCAGCCGCTCGGCGGTTGTCGGGTCGTGGCCCGCGCGCAGGACCTCCTTGAGGGTGTCGGTCCATCCACGGATCGCTCGCGCGACCTCGGCCTCGACCACCGAGCGCTCCGGGTTCGGGATCGCGAAGCCGGGGCGCAGCACAATCAGCAGCTGCATCCGCACCAGCCCGAGTTCGACGATGCGGTCGTCACGGTCGACGACCTCACCGGGCCAGTACCTGCCGATGATCTCCTCGACCCGCCGTCGCGTCTCGGGGCCGAATCGCTCGGCAGGGAAATACACGAGAACGGTGACGAAGTCTCGATTCAGGTGGGTGCGGGCGAAGACGCCGACGCTGCGGTTCTCGGACCGGTCGACGACCAGCGGGGCCAGCCGCAGCAGATCGCCGGTGGGCGCCTCGAGCAGCTCGTCGCGCGGCAGCGTGCGCAGCGCCGCCCGGAGCCGGCGTCCGGAGTGACTGTCGGCCCGCACGCCCGAGCGGGTCAGGATCTCGGCCAGGCGCTTGCGCACCATGGGCACCCGGGTGACCCCGTCGTCGTCGGCGCCCGCGATCAGACCGAGGAAGACGTGCACCGTCTGCGCGTGTCCGGGCTTGGTCGGCGGCACGACGGTGACGCAGTCGTAGCGCGCGCTGCGCGCGACGGTCGACACGAGCGGCGACTTGAACACCGTCAGCGGCGCGCCCGAACGGAAGGCGGGCAGCAGCTCCAGCGGGGAGACGCGGGTGGCGCCGCGCAGGACGCCCTCGGAGGTTGGAGTCCTGCCGGCCGAATCGTCCTGGGTCCGCGCGAGCGGGTTGGCCAGTTCGTTGGCCGAGTACGCCGCGTGGCCGAGTACCAGGTAGTTGCCGTCGGCCAGCCAGTTGAGCAGCTCGCCGGCCTCGGTTGAGGAGTCGCGGCCGAACTCGCCCGGGTCGGCGCGCAGCTCGTCGGCCAGCGCGCGGAGCCGGGCGTACATGGCCTTCTTGTCGGCGGTGGCGAAGTGGACGTCGGCAAGCACTCGGCGTACGTCGGACTCGAGCGCATCGCGACGCTGGTGGCCCACCAGGTCAAGTTCGACATGCATCCACGACTCGACCAGCGCACCGACCGGCAGGTCCGCGGTGTCGTCCAGGTCGAAGACCTCGACCAGCCGACCGTCGGCGTCACGGCTCACAACGAGCTGGGGGTGCAGCACACGTGCGACCGGACGGCCGGTGCGCGTGAGCTCGGCACGCAGGGAGTCGACCAGGTACGGCGCGTCGGGCGTCACGACGTTGATCGCCGTGGTCCGGGCGTCCAGATCCTGGACGTGGACGAGGGTCTCGAGCGGGCCGCGCACGGCCCCGAGCGTCAGAGCCCGTTCCGCAATGGCGTTCAGCTGGTCGGAACTGTGCCCAGGCAGGTCGAGCGGGGCATGGGCCAGAAGACGCTTGGTGAACACTGCCGGATCCACACTGCCCATCCTTGCACTGCGCGCAACGATCGGCGGACGGCTCACGGGTGCCGGCGATGCAGCAGGAGCTAGAGCAGTCGCACGCTGCGAGGATCAGCTCGCGAGCAGGACCGGCCGTTCAAGCAGAGCGACCCGCACCCGCGCACCCGGTGTCACATCGGCGGCCTGGTGCGAGGGGACGTCAGCGAGCAGCTCGCGCCCGTCCGCACCCGACAGCCGCAGCCGGGTCGACGCGCCGCGGAACGTCGCGACCAGCACGACCACGTCGCCACTGGCGTCCGGGCTGACGACGACTGCCTCGGGGCGGACCAGCACCTCGACCGCGCTGCCGACCGAGGGCACCGGACCCTCGACCGGCAGGATCTGCTCACCGACCCTGACCTGCGACGGCGAGACGACAGCACCCGGCAGGTGGTTCATCGCGCCGACGAACTCCGCGACGAACGCGGTCCGGGGGGAGTCGTAGAGCATGGCCGGCGTGTCGACCTGCTCGAGGCGGCCGGTGTTCATCACACCGACCCGGTCGGCGGTCGACAGCGCCTCCTGCTGGTCGTGCGTGACGAACACCGTCGTGAGGCCGAGTTGGAGTTGGATGCGGCGGATCTCCTCCCGCAGCTGCTCACGCACTTTCGCGTCGAGCGCGGAGAGCGGCTCGTCCAGCAGCAGCACACGCGGACTGATGGCGAGTGCGCGAGCCAGCGCCACACGCTGTTGCTCGCCTCCGGAGAGCTGGTGCGGGAACTTGTCCGCGTGCGCGGACAGGCCCACGAGATCGAGCAGCTCGTCCGCACGGGAGCGCCGCGGCACCCTGCCCTGCTTTCGCAGCCGCAGGCCGAACGCGACGTTGTCGCGCGCGCTCATGGTCGGGAACAGCGAGTACGACTGGAACACCATGCCCATGTCGCGGCGGTTGACCGGTACGCGGGTGATGTCCTCGCCGCCGACCCGAACCGAACCGGCCGTGGGGTCGTCGAAGCCGGCGAGGATGCGCAGCGCCGTGGTCTTGCCACAGCCTGACGGGCCCAGCAGCGCGAGCAGTTCGCCCGGTTCGATCTCGAGCGTGAAGCCGTCCAGGGCGCGGGTCCGGCCAAAGACCTTGCTCACGTCACGGAACGAGACCGCGGCGCCGCTGCGGTCGACCGCCGGCGCGGTGACGGCGGGAGGGGAGATCACATCGGCCATGATGCGCCCCTCGCCGACGTGGTGCGCCCGCGGGCCGCGATGATCGACAGGAGTGCCCGCGCGATCACCAGCGCTACGCGGGCCGCAGCGCCCCCGCGGCCGCGAGGAAGCGGTCGTTCTCGGCACGCGAACTGACGGTCACGCGGGCGCCGTCGCCAGCGAAGGGACGTACGATGACGCCCTGCTCTTCGCAGCCACGCGCCCACTCGACGGTCCCCCGGCCGAGCGGGAACCAGAGAAAGTTGGCCTGCGACGCGGGTACCTCGTAGCCCAGTGCGACCAGCTCGTCGCGCAGCCGGACGCGCTCGGTGACGGTTTCGGTGACCCGCTGGTTCAGCTGCTCGAGCGCGGGCTCCTCGAGGCTGGCCAGCGCCGCCTGCTGCGAGATCGTGGTCACCGCGAACGGGATCTGGGTCTGCTGCAACGCGGTCGCGATCGCGGGATCGGCCGCGATCGCATAACCGACGCGAAAGCCCGCCAGACCGTACGCCTTGGAGAACGTGCGGAAGACGACCAGGTTCGGGAAGTCGGCCAGCAGGGTGAGGCCGTCGGGGACCGCCGGATCGGTGACGTACTCACGGTAGGCCTCGTCCAGCGCTACGACGACATCGGACGGGACCGTGGCCAAGAACGCGCGTAGCTCGTCCTCGGTGACCGTGGTGCCGGTCGGGTTGTTCGGGTTGCAAACCATGATCACCCGGGTGCGGTCGCTGATCGCGGCGGCCATCGCATCGAGGTCGTGACGATGGTCGGCGCTCAGCGGCACCTGCACGCTGGTGGCGCCCGCGACGGCGGCGATGATCGGGTACGCCTCGAACGAGCGCCATGCGTAGATCACCTCGTCGCCGGCGTCCGCGGCCGCCTGCACCAACTGGGTGAGCAGCGACACCGAGCCACAGCCGACCGCGACCTGCTCCGGCGCGACGGCGTACCTCTTGGCCAGGGCCGCGATCAGCTCGGCGCTGCTGGCGTCGGGGTAGCGGTTGCCCTGCGCGGCGGCGCGGGCGGCGCGTTCGATCACGTACGGCAGCGGCGGGTACGGCGTCTCGTTGCTGGAGAGCTTGATCGCCTCGGGGATCGCCCGTCCAGGCACGTACTTTGGCATGGACGCCAGGACAGGTCGCAGGCGCACGCTCACTTCTTCTTCCACTCCTTCTTGGGAGCGCCGTCGTACGACCCGCCGTCGCGGGGTGGCCTGTAGCGCTCCACCCTCGCCTTGCGCCCCTTGATCATCGTGTTGGACAGCGCGTGGATGACCTCGTTGGCGGCCGAGTCGGGCACCTCGACGATCGAGAACTTGTGCGTGATCTCGATGGCGCCGATCTGCCGACCGGACAAGCTGGACTCACCTGCGATGGCGCCGACCAGATCCTGCGGACGGATCTTGGCGGCATGGCCGAGGCCGACGAAGATGCGCGCGACCTTCCCGTCGATGCCCTTGCCCGCCGGCTTGCCCTTCGCGGCGCCCTTGTCACCCTTGCCGCCCTTGTCGTCGAACTTGCCCCGCTTGCCGCGGTCGTCCGACGACGGCGGCGTGACGACGGGAATCTCCTCGTCGGCGTCGATGCTGCCCATGCCGACCTCGTGCGCGAGCTTCACCGCAGCGAGAGCGATCTCGACCAGGTCGTACTCGTCGTCGAGGTTGTCGACCACGACGCGGAACTGTTCGTAGTCGCCCTCGGCGAGGGTGTCGGCCAGGGCCGCGCGAGTCAGTTCGAGACGGCGGGTGCGCAGGTCGGCGATAGTCGGCAGCTTCTCGACCGCGATGGCCTGGCCGGTGGTCTTCTCGATCGTCTTGAGCAGCCGGTGCTGGCGGGGCTCGACGAGCGTGATCGCCACGCCCTCACGTCCGGCGCGGCCGGTGCGGCCGATGCGGTGTACGTACGCCTCGGGGGCGCTGGGCACGTCGTAATTGACGACGTGGGTGAGGTGGTCGATGTCCAGACCGCGCGCGGCGACGTCCGTGGCGACGAGCAGTTCGGCGGTCTGGCTGCGTACCCGTTGCATCACGCGGTCGCGCTGCGCCTGGTCCATGCCGCCGTGCAGCGACTCGGTGCGGTAACCGCGGGCGGCCAGGGCCTGCGCGAGGCTGTCCACCTCCTCGCGGGTCTTGCAGAAGACGATCGTCGCGTCCGGGTTCTCGACGTCGAGCAGGCGGCCCAGGGCGGCGGCCTTGTGCGAACGGGGGACGATGTAGGCGACCTGGCGTACGCGCGCGGCCTCCGCTTTGGACGTGTCGCGCGCAATCTTGATCTTGACTGGGTTGTCGAGGTACTTCTTCGCCAGCCCGGCGATCCGAGCCGGGACAGTCGCCGAGAACAGGACCGTCTGGCGCTGCTCGGGCAATTCGGTGAGGATCGCCTCGATGTCCTCGGCAAAGCCCATGTCGAGCATCTCGTCGGCCTCGTCCAGGACGACGACGTTGAACCCTTCGACCGGCAGCGTCTTGCGGGTGAGGTGGTCGATCGCACGCCCCGGTGTCGCGACCACCACATCGACGCCGTCGGAGAGAGCGCGGATCTGCCGGCCGATCGGCTGGCCGCCGTAGATTGCCAGCACGCGGGCGCCCATCTGGCGTCCGTAGCTCTGCACGGCCTCGCTGACCTGGATCGCCAGCTCGCGGGTGGGCACCAGGATCAGCGCCGACGGCAGCTTGCCGCCCGGTGTGATCGTGTTCAGCACGGGCAGGGCGAAGGCCGCGGTCTTGCCGGTACCGGTGGCCGCCTGCCCGAGCAGGTCGTGGCCGTCGAGCAGGGGCGGGATCGCCTCCTGCTGGATGGCGGTCGGTTCCTCGTACCCCAGGGCGTCCAGGGCGCTCAGGATCTCGGGTCGCAGCGCGAGGTCGGCAAAAGAGGTCACGCCTCCCAGGATCCCATGGATTCCCTGCACCGCCGACCGCGCGAGTGGCCACCTAGAGCCCGAATGGCCACCCACAACCGGCCACTCGACCCGCAAGTGGCCACTCGTGACCGCAGCCGGACTATTCCCAGGTGAAGAAGCGGATCGCGAGCCGCGAGGTCACGACGCCCCACACCGCCAGGACGACCAGGTGCAGCGCGCTGGGCCAGTGCCCGATGCTGGAGTCCGTCAATCCCTGCACCGCTGAGCCGCTGGGGGTGTAGTCCGAGATGTGCCGCAGCCAGGTCGGCATGTTGGGCCGCTGGATCCACAGGCCGGCGAAGAACTGCATGACGAAGAACAGGAACGACCCGAAGCCGGCGGCCACCTTGGCGTTGTGGAACAGACTCGCGATCACCATCCCCAGACCGAGCAGGGCCCACGCCCCCAGCAGGTAGGTGATCACGAAGCCGACAACGTTGCGCGGCCACGGAGCGCCGCCCAGGGGAGGGATGACCACCATCAGCACCATGCAGACGATCGCCACCGACAGGATGAGCGTCAGTTGCGCGAGCAACAGCAACGCCGGCGAGACCGGCGTCGTGCGCAGCCGTTTGAGCACACCCATCTCGCGGTAGCGGGTCAGTACGTCAGGCAGGGCCTGCATGGCCAGCAGCGTGATCGCGAAGAACACCAGAATCGGCTGATAGACCTGGAAGAAACTCAGCCCGCCCAGGTCTGCAGATGGCCTTCGCACCGCCGGTATCGAGCCGAGGATGATGGCGGCGGCGACAGGGAGGACCGCCGTCCAGATCACAACGCCGGGATTGCGGGCCAGTAGCCGGCCCTCGCTGGCGAGCATCGCGCGGGCCGCGCGCCAGCTGATCCGCGGGAACAGGCGGACGACGGTGCCGCGATGCGTCAGGGTGTCTTGGCTCATCGGACCGCCGTCCGCTCCGGGGCCACGGCCTCCTCGTCGTCACTGGTCAGGGCCACGAACGCATCGTCCAGGCTGGGCTGGTCGACCCGCAGCCTGCCCACGGAAATGCTCCGCTCGTGCAAGGCAATGATCACCGCGCTGGCGACGTTGTCGGTCCCGGTCACGACCACACGCTCGGCGGTGATCGAGACCGAGTGGACGTCCGGCAGGGCTCGCAGCACTGCGAGGTCGAACGGTGCCGACGGCACGAAACTCATCTTCTGGTCGGCCTGCACGCTGGCGGCCAGGCCCTCGGGCGTGTCTGCGGCGATGATCCGACCATGGTCGATGACGATCACCCGGTCGCACAGCCGCTCGGCCTCCTCCATGAAATGGGAGACCAACAACAGGGTGACGCCGGTGCCGCGCAGGTCTTCGAGCAGGTCCCAGACCTCGCGGCGGGCGACCGGGTCCAGGCCGGTGGTGAGCTCGTCGAGGATCGCCACCTTGGGGTTGCCGATCAGCGCGAGCGCGACCGACAGCCGCTGCTTCTGACCGCCGGAGAGCCTGGCGAAATAGGTCTTGCGCTGTTCGATCAGCCCAAGCCGCTCCAGCAGCTCGGCCGGATCATGCGGGGCGGAATAGAAGCTGGCGTACAGATCAAGTGCCTCGCCGACGCTCATCTTGTCCGGCAGGCGGGACTCCTGCAGCTGGATGCCCACGAGTTCCCGGAAGGCGCCGCCCTCGTCGGCCGGGTCCATCCCTGCCACCCTGATGGCGCCACCGTCGCGCTGCCGCAGCCCCCCGATGCACTCGACAGCCGTCGTCTTCCCGGCACCGTTGGGACCCAGGACGCCGAAGATCTCCCCGGGCTCCACCGTGAAGCTCAGCCCGTCAACCGCAACGCGCTGGCCGTACACCTTGCGAAGATCGCTGACCTCGATCACGGGCATGAGTGAATCCTGCCCCACCGCGCCAGCGGCCTGCCTCCCCGCGCGAGACGAACGCGCGTGAGTCAGCCTCGGACGGCGTTCACGAGGCTGTAGACGCTCAGCGCGAGCATGACCACCGCCGCGACTCGGGTGATCCACTTGATCGGCAGGACCTTCAGCAGCGTCTTGCCGCCGAGGATCGCCAGCAGCCCGACGGCCCAGAGACCAAGCGTGGCTCCTATGCCGACCGAGAGCGGGTCGTTGTACTTCGCTGCCAGGTTCGCGGTGAGGATCTGCGTGAGATCTCCCCACTCGGCCAGGAAGATCACGCCGTACCCCAGGCCGGCCACACGCCAGAAGCCGGCCGCCGCCGGAACGTCCGCGGTCTCCCCGGCGAGCTCGTCCTCCTCCGCCTCGTTCTCGTTCCCCTCGCGCCAGATCAGGAACGCGCCCAGCAGGAACAGCGCCGCGACCACACCCTCGACGGGGCGGCGCGGCAGCAAGCCGATCAGCGAACCCGCGCTCACGGCGATGATCACGTGGGTGAGGAAGGCGGCGGCAATGCCACTGAACACCCACAGCCACGGGAAGCGGGTGCCCAGCACGAGACCGGCGACGGCCGTCTTGTCCGGCAGCTCGCCGACGAAGATCAGGCCGAACACTGTGGCGGCGACGGCGATGTCGAACATGATCCGTTCATCCTGCCGTGTCCCTCCCCGGGCACGCGGCCGAGGGCACTTAGCCTGAAGGTGATGTCCACCTACGTCGCCGTCTTCGCCCTCGTGCTCGCGTATATCGCGTTCGTCGCGGCCTACCTCGCCCTGCGCACGCTGGCCAAGCTGCGCCGTGCCACCGCCCTGCTGAGCAAGGGCACGATCACCGGTTCGGGCAAGACCTCGCTGATCGAGGCGACGACCAAGCATGCCGAACTCACCGCTTCCGTCGCTGCCGACCTCGAGACGCTGCGCGAGCACGTCGACGCGCTCGAGGCGACGACCCGCGGCAAGGTCGACGAGGCGCTCACCGCCACGCGGCAGTACGTGGCCGACGAGCAGAGCAAGACCCGCGCCCACGTGGACGAGGTGCGGGCCACCCTGCTGGACGAGGCGACCCGCACCCAGCAGGACCTGCTCGACCGCACCGAGGCCATGCGCGCGTCGGCGCTGGAGGACATCGCCCGCACCACCGCCGAGACCGAGGGCGCGATGCGGCACACCGCACTCATCCGCTACGACGCGTTCCCCGGCATGAGCGGACGCATGTCGTTCTCGCTGGCGCTGCTCGACGACTCCGGCACCGGCGTGACGATCAGCGCGCTGGCCGGCCCGGACGACACCCGCGTGTACGCCAAGGGTGTGGCGGGTGGACGTGGCGAGCACGACCTCTCCCCCGAAGAGGCCCAGGCGGTCGCGTCCGCGCTGGGACGCAGGCGAGTCGACACCCGGCCGGCGGACACTGCCGAGCGCAAGGCGGGTTGATCCCGTCCGGCAGGATGCGTACGTGACCACGCTGACGTTCCTCGGCCCCGAAGGGACCTTCGCCCACCAGGCGCTGCGCATCCTGCCGATCTCCGCCGGCGCCGACCTCGAGGCGGCGGGCAGCGTGCTGCTGGCGATCGAGGCGCTGCGAGCCGGCAGGGCCGATGCCGCCCTCGTGCCGCTGGAGAACTCGATCGAGGGCGCCGTCCCGGCCACGCTGGACGAGTTGGCCAACGGCGCCCCGCTGGTGATCACCGACGAGGTCTACCTGCCCGTCTCGTTCAACCTCCTGGTCCGTCCGGGCACGCCCCGCGACCAGATCGGGTCGGTCGCCACCCACCCGCACGCCGAGGCGCAGGTCCGGCGCTGGCTGCACGACAACCTGCCCGGCGTGCCGATCACCTTCGCCGACTCCACCGCCGCCGGTGCCGAGGCAGTCGCCCGGGGCGCGTACGACGCCGCGATCTCGGCCCCACTGGCCGGCGAGCTGTACGGTCTGGAGCCGCTCGCGACCGACATCGCCGACAACCCCGGCGCGGTCACCCGCTTCGTCCTGCTGACCCGCCCCACGGCGCCCGCGCCACGCACCGGCAACGACCGCACGTCCCTGGTCGCGTACCTGCGCGAGGATCACTCCGGCGCGCTGCTGGAGATCCTGACCGAGTTCAGCTCCCGCGCGGTGAACCTGACCCGCATCGAGTCGCGCCCGACGAAGGGCCGCATCGGGCAGTACTGCTTCTCGATCGACTGCGAGGGCCACATCGCGGACGAACGGGTCGGGTACGCGCTCGCGGCGCTGCACCGCATCTGCGCCGACGTACGCTTCCTCGGCTCGTACCCGCGGCGCGACGGACGGCAGGGCCCGGTGCCGGCCGGACGCACCGACCAGGAGTTCGTCGACTCACACACCTGGCTGCGTTCCATCCGGGACAGCGGCACGGCCTAGAGGTACAGCCCGGTGTTCGCGTCGTTGCGCTCGGCGGCGACGGCGTGCAGGTCACGCTCGCGCAGCAGCAGGTAGGGCTCCCCGGCGATCTCGACCTCGTGGTGATCGTCCGGGCTGAAAAGCACCCGGTCACCGACCTCGACGGCGCGCACGTGGTTGCCGACCGCGAGCACCTCGGCCCAGATCAGCCGCTTGGCGACCTGTGCGGTGGCCGGGATCAGGATGCCGCCCTGTGAGCGGCGCTCGCCCTCGTCGCGGGGCTCCTTCACGAGCACACGGTCATGCAGCATCTTGATCGGCAGGCGGTCGGTCACGTCCCCAGCCTAGTTCCACGACTTCGGGCCACCCAGAGACCCTGTCAACATGCACAGTGGGCCCAAGGATGCGACTTCGGGCCGCTGGCGGCGACGCGCAGCGGGCCTGGCTGGCCCAAAGTCGGCGGTGCCGGGCCGATAACCTGAGTAGGTGATCGACCTCAAGCTGCTGCGCGATGACCCCAACCTGGTCCGGGCCTCGCAGCGCACCCGCGGCGCGGACGAGTCCCTCGTGGACGCCTTGCTGGCCGCGGACGATGCACGCCGCGCGGCCATCACCCTCGCCGACAACCTGCGGGCCCAGCAGAAGCAGGTGAGCAGGTCAGTCGGGGCCGCCAGTCCCGAGGACCGTCCGGCGATCCTGGCCAAGGCCAAGGAGATGGCCGAGCAGGTCAAGGCTGCCGAGGCCGATCAGGTCGCCGCCGAGGCTGCCCTGCGTGCGGCGCACCTCGCGGTACCGAACATCGTCGAGGACGGCGTCCCACCCGGCGGCGAGGACGACTTCGTCACCCTCGAACTGGTCGGTGAGGTTCCCGAGATCGACGCCCCGCTGGAGCACACCGAGCTGGGCGCGGCGCTCAAGGCGATCGACATCGAGCGCGGTGCCAAGGTGAGCGGCAGCCGCTTCTACTTCCTCACCGGTGTCGGCGCGCAGCTCGAGCTGGCGCTGGTCAACCTCGCCATGGAGCAGGCCGCTGCGGCCGGGTTCACGCCGGTCATCGCGCCCGCGCTGGTACGCCCCGAGACGATGGAGGGCACCGGCTTCCTGGGCGCGCACGCCGACGAGGTGTACAAGCTGGCCGACGACGACCTCTACCTGGTCGGTACCTCCGAGGTGGCCCTGGCCGGCTACCACAGCAACGAGATCCTGAACCTGGAAGAGCTGCCGCTGCGCTACGCGGGCTTCTCGTCCTGCTTCCGTCGCGAGGCCGGCAGCCACGGCAAGGACACCAAGGGCATCATCCGGGTGCACTGGTTCGACAAGGTCGAGATGTTCTCCTACGTCCGGGTGGACGAGGCCACCGACGAGCATCAGCGGCTGCTCGCCTGGGAGCGCGAGTTCCTCGACAAGCTGGAGTTGGCGTACCGGGTCATCGACGTGGCGGCCGGCGACCTCGGCAGCAGCGCCGCGCGCAAGTACGACATCGAGGCGTGGTTCCCGAGCCAGAGCGCGTACCGCGAGCTGACCAGCACGTCCAACTGCACCACCTTCCAGTCGCGCCGCCTGAACATCCGGGCGCGCGGCAAGCACGGGGTCGAGCCGGTCGCCACGCTCAACGGCACGCTCTGCGCGATCGCCCGTACGATCGCCTGCCTGCTCGATCACCACCAGCAGCCGGACGGGTCGGTCTACGTCCCCAAGGCGCTGCGTCCCTGGCTGGGCGGACGGGAACTGCTGCAACCGTGACTAACGCCCGTGCAGCGAACGGCCTGCCGATGAAGCTCCTCGCGACCGACCTCGACGGCACCCTGCTGCGTGGCGACGGGACGGTCAGCGACCGAACCCGTGCGGCCCTGCTCGCCGCCAGGGAGTCCGGGCTGCTGGTCGTGTTCGTCACCGGCCGGCCGCCGCGCTGGCTGGACGAGGCCGTCGAGCAGACCGGGCACGTCGGGGTCGCGGTCGGCGCCAACGGCGCGGTGATCTACGACTGCGAGCGGGCCACGATCACCGAGTCGCACCCGATGCCGCCTGAGCTGATGGCCGGCATCACCGCGGACCTGCGCGCGGCCTTCCCGAAGGTCAGCTTCGGGTTCGAGTACGGCGACGGGTTCGGTGCCGAGCCGACGTACGTGCACGATTGGCAGATCAACCCGCGGGTGGACCGCAGCGGACGCCCCATCCCGCCTCCACGCCTCGGTACCGTCGACGAGCTGGTCGCCCGCCCGGCGCTGAAGCTGCTGGCCAAGGACCGCGACGCGGCCGTCGACGACTTCCTCGAAGCCGCTGAACTGCTCGTCGGGGGCCGGGCGAGCATCACGCACTCCTCCAGCGTCGGCCTGCTGGAACTCGCCGCATACGGCATCACCAAGGCCAGCGGACTGGCGCACATCGCCCGCGAGCACGGCATCGGCGCGCACGAGGTCGTAGCGGTCGGGGACATGCCGAACGACATCCCGATGCTGCAGTGGGCCGGTACCTCGTACGCCGTCGGCAACGCCCATCCGGCGGCGCAGGCGGCTGCCGGCGACGGCGTTCTGGCGAGCAACGACGAGGACGCCGTCGCCCGGCTGATCGAGTCGCTGCTGGCCTAGAGGTACTGACCGGGGCCCTCCTGCCCACCCTGCTGGTCCGGCGTGAGGACCGCACCCCCCGGGCCGATGATCATGTGCTGCGGGCCGGGCAGGGCCCGGCCGCGCATCTGCTCCAGCTGCGCCCGAGCCGCCATCTGCTGGGCGAACAATGCCGTCTGGATGCCGTGGAACAGGCCCTCAAGCCAACCGACCAGCTGCGCCTGAGCGATCCGCAGCTCGGCCTCCGAGGGAACGCCGTCGCCGAACGGGAGGGCAAGCCGGTCCAACTCCTCGCGCAGGTCCGGCGCCAGCCCGTCGGCCAGTTCACGGATGGATGACTCGTGGATCTCGCGCAGCCGCTGACGTCCGGCTTCGTCCAGCGGAGCTGCCCGCACCTCCTCCAGAAGCTGCTTGATCATCGTCCCGATCCGCATCACCTTGGCGGGTTGCTCGACCATGGTCGTAATCTCATCCTCATCGCTGGGCGATTCGGCAGCGTGGTCGGCGGCAACCACGCCGGGCGCGGCCAGGGACGTCTGGTGATCGGCGGGGGATTCGATGTCATCGCTCACCCCTCCACTCTTACTACCTGGCGGCAATGATCGAAAGGCTGACGGTGAGCGAGTACGACATCGCGCGTGTGCGTGGTCTCTACTCGACCATCGGTTCTGGTACGGCGTACCTGGAGGGCGCCCTCGCACCGGTCCAGCCACAGAGCGTCGTCGGGGCCCTGATCGCGACGCTGCGCCAGTCCCCGGCCCCGGCCGGGGCGCGGACCACCCGGTCCAAGCGGGCGGCGTCCTCGATCGTCGCGGCGCGAGCGGCGTTCTCCGACATCGTCGGCGCGCGGACGTCCGATGTCGTGCTCGGCGGCAACGTCGCCGACCTGACCGTCCGGCTGGCCGTCTCGCTGTCGGCGGACTGGCAGCTCGGTGACGAGATCGTGCTGAGCCGCTACGACGGTGACGCCGCGGTGCTCGCGTGGCGCCGGGTTGCGCACGAGAAGGGCGTCATCGTCCGCTGGGCCGAGGTCGATCTCGAGAGCGGCGAGGTGCCGGCCTGGCAGTACCGGCGGCTGATCGGCCCGCGTACGCGCCTGGTGACCGTGGCACTCGGCAACCCGACCACCGGCGCACTGCCGGACCTGTCCGAGATCACCGCGCTGGCGCACAAGCGCGGCGCCATGGTGGTGGTGGACGCCGGGGTCGCCGTCAACCACGTACCGCTCGATCTGGCCGACCTTGACGTCGATGTGCTGCTGCTGTCGGCAACGGCGATCGGCGGCCCGTCGGTAGCCGCCTTCGCGACCCGGCCCGGCCTGCTCGAGGAGATCGTGCCGGACTCGGTACGCCCGGCGAGCCGTGCCTTCGAACCGGGGACGCTGCCGATCGAACTACTCGAGGGAGTGGTCGCCGCGGTCGACCACCTGGCAGACCTGGACAGCACCGCTACCGGCACGCGCCGCGAACGGCTGTTGTGGTCGGTAACTGCAGCGGGCGAACACACGGCCGGGCTCTACGCCACGCTCGACAAGGGACTGCGTCAGATCCCCGGCGTGACGGTGCTCGGCAGCTCCGTCGACCGGCTTCCGGTGCTCGCGTTCACCGTCGACGGGCGTACCGCCGAGGAGGTGGGTGACGCCTTGAACTCCAAGCGGATCGCGGTATGGACCGGGTCCGTCGGGCTCTCGGAACTGGCGAGGTCGTTCGGCCTGGACGAGGTCGGGGGAGCGGTGCACGTCGGGCTGATGCCCTACTCCAACACCGCCGAGGTCACCCGCCTGCTCGATGCTCTGAACTCGCTCGTACGTCCCTGAGCGCGGTTCGGACCCGCTCCCGGCAGCGCTGGGAGACGCACGAGCGGTCAGGTGCGGAGCAGGACCTTGCCGATGTGGTGGCTGCGGTCCACCACACGGTGCGCCTCGGCGGCGTCCTCGAGCGGCAGCACCCGGTCGATGACCGGGCGCACCACGCCGGATTCGATCATCGGCCAGACGTTCGCGACGGTGTCGGCGACGATCGCCGCCTTGCCCTCGCTCGAACGCGCCCGCAGTCCCGCGGCGTGAATCGTCCCGCGCTTGGCCAGCAGCGTGCCGAGATTCAGCTCGCCCTTCACGCCACCCTGCATCCCCAGGACGATCAGCCGACCGTCCATCGCCAGCGCGTCGACGTTACGCGGCAGATACTTCGCGCCCAT